>OGJE01000391.1_pt1 | contig 17724 bp, 8 predicted proteins | sample 1571981 | NCBI WGS metagenome assembly OGJE01 (sample SAMEA2582118, study PRJEB24529) | metagenome | biome: Human gut stool | place: China | collected 2011
TCTGCTCTTCTTCGCTGAGTGGCAGGAGTGCGTTCAGAAGGCTGATCAGTCTTTTCGGATGATTGCCGAATATCTTCTTGAACGTAAGGTCTGCCTTAGGATCTAAATACTTCATAACCATCCGTTTTAAAATTATATAGCGCAAAGTTACGACTTTATTTTCAAACCTGCAAGAGAATTCTGTGAAAAGTTTCAGAAAAAGTTAGGATCCCATATTTTTAAGGTAAAGATCTGTGTAAATCTGATATGCCCGTCCTCCGTTAGGCGTCCCCGCAGATATGTTATCTTATACTATCTCGGAGAGCCGGATGGAGTGGGGCTATAGTATTGGTAGTGGTAAATAACTTTACAAGTTAAACGAGGTGGAAAAATCTCTTAAAGGAAGCTGTCATTTTCCTTAAGGAAAAATATATTTTCCCTTAAGGAAAAAAATAAAAATCCTTAAGGGAAAATTCTCCATCTCTTTTTTCCCCATTTTCCGGGCGTTTCTTCCTGATTCTCTTTTTGGGAATTTTATTTACATATGTCGATTCCCACACTTGCAAAACTATCGGCAGACCATCTGGGGCACTGAAGAATACAGATAGTTTGCCGACAGACTTTACTTGCCATACTTGCTCGGTGCGATTCCAAACTTGTTCTTGAAGCACTTATAAAAATAGGTGGAATCGGAGAAACCGACCTTTTCGCTGATCTCGCTTACGGTGTATTCGCCTTCCAGCAGGAGCTTGGCGGCAATGCGCAGGCGCTCGTTCTGGATATAGATGTTTGGCGAAACACCCATGATGCTCTTGGTGCGGTTATATACCGTGGTACGGCCCAGGCAGAGCAGCTCGGCAAGGCGATCTACATTGAAGTTGTTGTCGCCGATATGCTGTGCCACGATAGCCTCCAGCTTATCCTTGAACTTCTTGTCGAGGGTGGACATCAGGAGGGTAGGCTCATTCTTCTTGAGCTCCTTCACTGGCTTGACCAGGATTACTTCTCCGCAGGAAGACTGCTCTGCTTTCTCTAGTGGAGCATTTTCCTTAAGAGTCGTTTCCTGACCAAGTGCTTTCTCCTGCTGCGCCTTCTCTTCAGCCTGCTGCTTCGCTTTCAGTTCCATAGCCACAAACTGTAGGGCTCGGGCGATCATCTCCGGCAACTGGATGTCGCTGATGAGCAGGGCTGGCTTAATTTTCCGGATGTTCTCGTACCCCGTCTTGCCATTCATGAATGTTTCTACATGGAAATAGACAGACAGCTCCGACTTGATCTGCTCCAGCATGTCCGGATCATCTTCTATTACCATCACGGTAACGTTGTTGATGGCTTTCGGAGTCATCTCCTTTACAATCATCTCTATCTCGTCCTTGTCGATGCTGTGGTCATCCGGCGACTTCTTTTCGATGATATCCTCCGGCTGATACTTGCCGGCATCATTTGGCAGGGCAAGGCAGAAACGGCTGCCTCCGAGATCCAGGGAACGCTCATAGGTGAGCGAACCCTTGTGGATTTCCGCCATCTGATGCGCCGTATAGAGACCGATACCCATACCGCCCTTGGAAGCATAGCCGTGCATGAATGGCTTGAAGAGATCAGCCTCTCTTTCCGGCTTGATACCCGGACCATTGTCTTCTACCGAGAAGAACACGATGTTGTTCTCCAGATAGAGTTTCACGCTGATAATACCCTTGTCTGGGGTATATTTCACGGCATTGCTCAGCAGGTTATACACGATGGTTTCCACCTTTTCCTGGTCGAAGAGCATCTCGTGGTTGCTGGTCCAAGGAGTGAAATTCATGGTGACGTCCTTCTGCTTGGCCACGGTATAGAGATCATTGTAGATGGCGCGCACGAAACCGATGATTTCGCCCTTTTCTACATTCAGCTTCATATTGCCCGTATTGATTTTGCGGAACTCCATCAGCTGGTTGATGAGTCGCTGCAGTCGCTTGGTTCCTCTGGAGAGGGTATTGATGTTGTTCTTGGAAGCATTGCCTTCTCCCTTGGTCATCATCTTTTCCACGGCACTCTGGATGATGGCGAGCGGGGTGCGGAACTCATGAGAGATATGGGTGAAGAAGTTGATTCGGAAATCAGATATCTGTTTCTCCAAAGCAATCTGCTGGTTCAGCTCGAAGTTTCTCAGCCATGAACGGTAGTAGAGTACTCCTGCTCCGTAGATGATGAGCAGATAGATGCACCACGCCCATACCGTATTGTACCAAGGCTGGCAGATGGTGATGTGCAGCAAGGTTTCCTCGCTCCACTGGTTGCTGCCTATACGGGTACGGATATGCAGGGTGTAGCTGCCAGGGTTCAGGTCGCTGAACTCGGCATGGTTGATGCTGGTCATCGGGCGCCAGGTATTGTCTATTCCCTCCAGATAGTACTGGTACATCGCATTCTGGATGTGCGGATAATCGAAGTTGGAGAAGTGGATGTTGAGCGAATTCTTGTCGTGTGGCAGGCTGATTTCCCGTGTATAGTTCAGCGCCTTGGTCAGGAATTGCTCGTTTTCAGCTTCGTATATCGAGATACCATTGATGGCGAGGTCGGTGATGACTGCTCTCATGTGGGCTGGTGGCATGCCCGGACGAGTTTGCCCGAGTTGTCATAAAGGAAGGCATCGCCCTTGTCGGTCAGTACGGCGATATGATTGCCGTCAGTAGTCAGGGTGATGATATGCTGGTTCTTGAGCATCAGATGGCTCTTGCCATCAGGGGTGATGCGGTTAAGACCTTTATCGGATGCGATCCATACATTCTGTTTGGCGTCTTCTGTCATCTGTAGCTGCTGATCGCCTATTAGTTTGCCATTCTTTGTAGTATAATCTGTGGCTTGAAATTTTCCGTTGCTATAAGTCAGGTATCTTACTCCGAAATCTCCAGAAAAGAGCCACATGCCATTCTGGCTCTTGAATCGGTTTTTCAAGAGCGTAGCATTCTCTTTATCGAAATAATCGGAAAAATGGGCTGTTTCCAGGTCGAAGCTGCAGAGGATATTAGATGGATTATAGCCCCAGATGAGTCCGTGTTTCTCGTCGTTGATGAGCTGGGAGATGGAGTGGTGACTCTTTTGCCCGGAGTTCTTGCTGAGATTGGTGAAGTTGATAAACTGATAGCCATCATATCGGCTCATACCGTTTGGGGTACCGAGCCAGATAAATCCATCTCTATCCTGGATGATGTCGTTCACCGTATTGCACGACAAGCCATCCTTAGCCGAGAGTCGCTTCCCGTCCAGTTTGATGCTGCCGAATGCCTGCAGAGGCAGCAGCCAAATGCTGATGATTCCTGCTATATATAATAAGGTGTAGAATGTCTTTTTGTTTCTTTTCATTTGATAGGTCGTTTGATTCTTCTGCAAAAATACGATAAAATCCTTAGACTGCAAAACAAAAAGAAAGAGAAAATGTAATGTGAAAAACAAAAAATGGGTAAAAGTCAAAAAATAAAGGTGAATGGTCAAAATATAAAGTATAGTCGGCAAGAATAAGTGTATTTTTGCACCCGAAACAATAAACATATAAACCAAAACGTAATAAGACATGGACAACAAACTATTTTTTAAGGAGTCTGTTTTGCCTGTTACTCTTTTTTGCTCAGCATTGATGTTTTCTCCTAGCGGAATAGCTCAGATGAATGCAGCAACGAATGTAGTACAGCAAGCTAAAACAGTAAAAGGTACAGTTGTAGATAACATGGGCGAGCCAGTCATTGGCGCCAGTGTTAAAGTAGTAGGCACAACCAATGGTGCCGTAACTGATCTTGACGGAAACTTTGCTTTGACCAACGTGCCAAAGAATGCTACCGTGGAAATCTCATATATCGGTTATACAACCCAGAAAGTGAGTGTTGCCGGAAAGAGCGATCTGAAGGTAACATTGCAGGAAGATAACAAGGCTTTGGATGAAGTCGTGGTAGTAGGTTATGGTGTACAGCGCAAGAGCGATGTGACCGGTGCCTTGGCTCACCTGGATTCAAAGGACTTGACAGCGATGCCTGTAAAGGATGCCCTGGAGGGTATGCAGGGTAAGACTGCCGGTGTGGATATTACCAACTCACAGCGTCCTGGTACTGTAGGTAGCATCACCATCCGTGGTCAGCGTTCCATCGGTGCCAGCAGTGCTCCGCTCTATGTAGTGGATGGTATGATTATCCAGAACGGTGGTATCGAGAATATCAACCCTCAGGATATCGAGAGCATCGAGGTGTTGAAGGATGCTTCTGCTACTGCTATCTATGGTGCCCGAGGTGCCAACGGTGTTGTGCTCGTTACTACCAAGAAGGGTAAGGAAGGCAAGGTTACCTTGAACTATGCAGGTACAGTTACTTTCTCTACGCTCCATGATGTAACCAAGATGATGAATGCTGCACAGTGGATAGACTATGCCCGTCTGGCAGCATATAACCAAGGCAATTATGGCGATAAGACACAAGATTTTGCTCCTAATTATGAGAGAGATGTGAAGCTTTTCGGAGGTCAGGCAGACAGCTGGGCTAATATTAATCAGGCTTGGGTAGATGGTACTTATCATCCGGAATTAGTGGGTTCTTACGACTGGGCTTCTCATGGTAAGCAGACTGGTATTACTCATGAGCATACACTCAGTGCTTCTGGTGGCTCAGACAGATTCAAGGGTTATGGTTCTTTTGGTTATTTAAATCAGAAGGGTGTACAGCCTGGTCAGAGCTATCAGCGTTTTACCTTGAATACTTCTTTCGAGGCAAGACCTGTTGATCCATTGACATTGGGCTTCACCATGAATGCTTCATACGGTACCCAGAACTATGGTTATAACTTCTCTAAGTCTGTAACGGGACCTGGTGATTATTATAATGCATTGAATTCAATGATTCCATGGACCGTTCCTTACGATTCTGACGGCAACTATATACGTAATCCTTGGGATTACAATGTGAACATCATCAATCCTATTGATGAACTGAAGTATAATACCAACAAGCGTACCAATTTCCGAATCAATGGCAGCGCATATGCCCAATTTGACTTTGGCAAGGTGTGGAAGCCATTGGAGGGTCTGCAGTATCGCATTCAGTTTGGTCCGGAACTCCAGTACTATCGCCTGGGCATCGCCAATGCGGCTGATGGTATCAATGGAGATGGCAGAAACATAGCTCAATACAATCCATCCAATAAGGTGTCTTGGACGCTCGATAATCTGGTTTACTACAACAAGACCATTGCCAAGAACCATCGTATTGGTGTTACCCTCCTGCAGAGTGCATCTAGCTATCATTCAGAGAATGGTAATATCAAGGCTTTTGTAGCGAGTGCAGATGAACTTTGGTGGAACACAAGTTCATTGGGAAATCCACAGGCTTATTCTACTGGCCTGACAGAAACTTCGCTTGCTTCCTACATGGCTCGTGTGAATTATACTTATGCAGACAGGTATATGTTGACAGCCAGTGTTCGTTCCGATGGTGCTTCTCAGTTGTCTGATGGTCATAAGTGGGCATCATTCCCATCTGTAGCTCTTGGTTGGCGTATTGATCAGGAGAAGTTTATGCAGAAGGCTGATTTCATAAGCAATTTGAAACTTCGTCTGGGTTATGGTATTTCCGGTAACTATGCAGTTAGTGCTTATGCCACACAGGGTGCTGTACAGAGCAACTACTATGCATGGGGTAGCATGGATCCTACTGTAGGTTACTTGCCTTCTGATGCTTCTGCCAAGAATCCGAACAAGATGGCGAACCTCGACCTGGGTTGGGAGAAGACCAAGCAGTGGAACGTAGGTCTCGACTTCGGCTTCATCAACAACCGTATCAGCGGTAGTGTTGACTACTATCACAACAAGACTACCGATCTGATTCTGGCTACTACCATACCTTCACTTACAGGTTATACCAGCACATTTGCCAATGTAGGTGAGACTTCCGGTTGGGGTGTTGATTTGCAGTTGAATGCCATTCCTGTGAAGACTAAGGATTTCGAATGGAACACCAGTTTGACCTGGACCATCGACCGCAACCGCGTGGATAAGTTGAATAATGGTGTAGAAAAGAATGTAAACGACCGTCTCTTCGTAGGTGAGGAAATTGGTGTTTACTACGACTATGTATATGATGGAATCTGGAAGTCTTCGGAGGCTGATGAAGCTGCCAAGTTTGGTCGTAAACCTGGTCAGATCAAGGTGAAGGATGTAAATCCTGATGGTAAGATTGATGCAAATGACCGTCAGATTGTAGGTAAGGTTCGTCCTCGTTGGTCTGGTGGTTGGCATAACACATTCAGCTACAAGAACTTTGAACTTTCCTGCTTCATCTATGCACGATGGAAGTTTACTGTAGCCAAGGGTGCTGAGACTCTTGGAGGTATGTATGCTATGCGTGATGTGGATTATTGGATTAAGGACATCAATGAGGATGCTGAGTATTACTCTCCTGGCTCTCAGGGTCAGAACGCTGATACTTTTTCTGGCTCAATGAATTATCAGGATGGTTCTTACATCAAGATGCGTAATATCTCTCTGGGTTATACATTCCCTAAGAAGATCACAAGCAAAATGGGTATGAGTAACCTCAAGGTTTATGTTCAGGCCATGAACCCATTCACCATTTACAAGAAGTGCAAGTGGCTTGATACCGACCTCTTGAGTTATGATAACAACTCAACTTCTTACGGTTCAGGCACAACCATCAAGAGCTGGGTTATCGGATTAAACATTGGATTCTAAATACAGATACATCATGAAGACAAACAAAATATTATATGCAGCACTGATTGCCGGTGCAACTTTAGGAACAGTCACTTCTTGCAGCGATTCGTTCCTTGACGAGAAGCTGATTACAGAGAAGGGTACGGCATATTTTCAGACCAAGGAAGGTATTGACGACTTGGTTAAAGGTGCTTACCAGAAGTTGAAGTTTAAGTATAACTATATCTGGGGTATTTACCTTTACGGTATGGGTATCGATGAGTTTACCAGTGGTGCTAACAACATCACCTCTTATAATGCATACAGCACCGACCTGAACTCGGGTGAAACTGCTGCCAACCAGCCATTGTGGGACAATATGTATGGTCTTGTAGAACCAGCCAATCTTGTCATCCAGAATACTCCATTATATTATGGTGAGAAGGTGAGCACTTACAACAACCGTTTGGGTGAGGGGTACTTCCTCCGTGCTTTTGCTTATTTCGAACTGGTAAAGCAGTATGGAGGTGTGCCTTTGAAGCTGGAGCCAAGCAATGGTAAGATTAATTATACTTATACTCGTAATAGCGAGGAAGAGTGCTTTGCCCAGATTATTTCTGATTTTCAGAAGGCATACGAATTGTTGCCTGAATCTCCAGAAGGAAAGCAGGTTGGTCGCCTTACTAAGTCGGCTGCTGCCCATTTCCTGGCAAAGGCTCATCTTTATCGTGCCTCTGAATTGCATGATGGCTGGAATGCTCAGTACAAGGATGCCGACCTGGATGCTGTCATCAAGTATGGTAAGGAAGTAATTGCTGCCCACCCATTGTGCCAGAACTTCCAGGAACTGTGGGATTATACAGAGCCTAATGGTGCCAATGAGCAAGTTAGCGAGGTGGTTCTTGCTGCACAGTTCTCCAACGATGGTGCCAGCACACGAGGTCGCTTTGGCAACCAGTTCCACCTCTACTATCCATCCATTTATCAGAACATGGCTGGTTGTAAGCGTGACATTTCTGGAGGTCGTGAGTTCTCATACGTCAGTGCTACAGAATATTCTATGCAGGTATTTGACCGTGTGAATGATTCCCGTTTCTGGAAGTCATTCATCACCAAGTATGGTTCCAATTATACGGATGGTGCTCCTTACTGGATTACCACCAAGAAGAATAAGGAAACTGGTAAGTTGGAGATTACAGATGATATATACAAGGCACACCCTGAGTATTATCCTGACGATGTGAAGGTTCCTACTGAATCAGATCCTGGTGAGCATCGTTTCAAGGGAGGTGAGATTGGTATCAAGTATATCGTCAATAATCCTGGTGACACTCGTTTCACTCCTGCATTGAATGCTGATGGCACAGAGAATAAGTCTGAGGATTATGTATTGAAGAATGGCAAACTCACCCCACAGCATACCTTCGTACGTTATTATGCCGGTCAGCCTTTTAGCTTCAATACACAGAGCAATGCTGCCGAACGTTCAGGCAACTATTACACTTTGGGTAGTATTCATAACAGAAGTGTGGCTTTGAGCAAGTTCCGTGACGGTGCACGTGAATCTATTGCGTCACAGTTCGGAACCCGTGATGCCATCATTGCCCGTTCTGCCGACGATGTCCTGATGGTAGCTGAGGCTTATATCCGCAAGAAGGATTATGGAAATGCCATCACTTACCTGAATATGGTACGTGACCGTGCTGGTTACAAGGCTGGCGAGGACCGCTCTATCAGCCGTGATGGTGGACAGGCTTATAAGAAGAACTCTGCTTGTACAGGAAAGGGTGGTGGATTCTCTGCCGAGGGTTCTATCTATACAGAGGAAAATACTTATTATGAGTCAAACAACATTGCCGAGACTACAGCTTCTACTGAGAGTAATATGCATCTGAATGGTATTGAGGATGTGCTCAACTCTAAGGTTGAACAGCCAATCTACGAAGCTTTGAAATTGACATCCGACTATGATAAGTTCATGTGTTTCCTCTTGGATGAGCGTACACGAGAGTTGATAGGTGAAGGTCAGCGTTGGGAAGATTTGGCTCGTACCAAGACTTTGGAGGCTCGTTGGAATGCGTTTAGTGATGCTTCCACTGGCGGACAGGGCAAGTTTGATCCAGCCAAGCATTATTATCGTCCAATTCCTCAGTCATTCCTCGACGGTATCACCAATGCGAATGGTGCTTCCCTGAGCAATGAGGAGAAGGAGAAGATGCAGAATCCTGGTTACTAATCGAATATCTATAGGATAGGTTAATGATTATATGTTGAAGAGCGGTATCTTTCTCTCGGTAGAAGGTATCGCTCTTTTTTTAAACAACTATCATCATGCAAATCAAACAAATGTTATTTCCGATGATGAGTATGGCGCTGACGATGGCTCCCTGCTCTCATCTCCATGCACAAGGACAGACTCCGGTATCGCAGATGGAGAAGCTGGACCGTGGCTTGGTGGCTTTGCCTGCCCAGAACCAGGGAATCTTCCTCAGCTGGCGATTGCTGGGTACGGATAGCAAACACGTATGCTTCGACATAGAAAGGGATGGAAAGATCATCGCCCATCAGGTGAAGCTGACCAATTATACAGACCGGAAAGGTTCCTCTGCCAATACCTATCGGATCATCACTTATCAGAAAGAACCCAGGATGGATGCTCCGGCTGAAAGAGAAGTTTCGAAGGCGGTGAAGCCATGGAACGATCTCTATCGCTCCCTGTCCATCAACCGTCCTGCCGGCGGTGTTACTCCCGATGGAAAATCCTACGAATATACCCCCAACGACTGTAGCGTGGGCGATGTGGATGGGGATGGAGAATACGAAATCATCCTGAAATGGGACCCAACCAATTCGCATGACAATTCGCACAATGGATATACGGGAGAGGTCATCTTCGACTGCTATAAGCTGGATGGAACCCAACTCTGGCGCATCAATCTGGGTAAGAATATCCGTGCCGGTGCTCACTATACCCAGTTCCTGGTCTATGATTTCGATGGCGATGGCAAGGCGGAGATGATCTGCAAGACATCGACGGGTTCGGTAGATGCCAAGGGAAAGTTTGTGAGCGATGCGGCTACGGATGCCGGAATCCGAGAACTGGACAATGCTGCCGATTATCGCAATTCGAGAGGTCGCATTATGGCAGGTCCCGAACTGCTTACAGTCTTTAATGGCGAAACCGGAAAGGCGATGCATACCATCTGGTATCAGCCCAACCGAGCCTTCGGTACAGGCCGGCAGGTGGAAGAGGGAGAGCATCTGGAGAGCGGATTCCCTGCCTATTCTTCAGTCTGGGGCGATAAGAACAACTATGGCAACCGTGGCGAGCGATACCTTGCCGGTGTGGCTTTCCTCGAGGGTGCCGACAAGCAACCAAGTGCCGTGATGTGCCGTGGCTATTATACCCGCTCTTATCTCTGGGCGGTAGATTTCGACGGAAAGGAACTCAAGACCAAATGGCTCCATGCTTCGCTGACTCCCAACGACTGGAAGGTAACCGATGCCGATGGAAAGGTACTGAAGGAGGCTCATGGATGTAAGAATACGGCTTATGCCCAGGGTGCTCACAGTCTGGCTGTGGGCGATGTGGATGGGGATGGATGTGACGAGATTACCTACGGATCTGCAGCCATCAACCATGATGGAACCTTGTTGTATTCTACCGGATTGGGACATGGCGATGCGCAGCATCTTGCCGATCTGGATCTCGACCGACCGGGATTGGAATATTATATGGTACACGAAGAATATCCCTACGGTTCTGATCTTCGGGATGCACGAACAGGCGAAATCCTGTTCCGTACACTCGATAAGGATGATACCGGAAGAGGATTGGCTGCTGATATCGATGCCCAGCATCGGGGATATGAACTTTGGTGTTCGGATGCTCCTGTTGTAAGAGACATCAAGGGTAAGACTGTTTCGGCAGAAACATCTTTATCCTATAAGAAGAATCATGAAGCTGATCATTTCGGAAGTAATGAGAAAACGAGTTTCAAAGCTGTTTCCAGAATGCCGGCAATGAACTTCCGGATCTATTGGGATGGTGACTTGCAGGATGAACTTCTGGCAAACGGACGTCCTCCTCATTTCCCTCCTTATCTCCAGAAATGGAACGGAAAGGAAGCGGTGGCGTTGCCTTTGAGCAATGGAAAACAGCTCTACGAGATGGGAAACTCGGTGAGTTGCAATTGGTCGAAAGCGACCCCGAATCTGCAGGCTGATCTCTTCGGCGATTGGCGAGAGGAAGTCATCTATTGGGACAAGAGCGATGCCTCGCATCTCAATATCTTCACCACCAATATCCCTACGGAATATCGGGTTCCAACCCTGATGCACGATCATATCTATCGGATGGGAGTGGCTTGGCAGAATGTAGGCTATAACCAGCCTCCGCATCTGGGGTATTATCTGCCCGATCATGCAGAAAAGATTCAGAAATAAGAATTTGAAATAAAAAAAGAGATTCAGACAAAATAGAGATGTATCTGATACGTTTATTAAGATATAAGGAAATACAGAGAATATAAGATATAAAGCGATAAAGGATATGAAAAGAATATTATTCGCCTTCTCATTGATGGCGGCAACTACAGCTTCCTTTGCCCAGGTGGCAAAGCCGATGGAAGATGTCAATAAGGTTATCGACAATACCGTAGATAGCCTGAACAAGGCGATGACCGCCCGAATCCAACCGGGAACCAGTCGCAAGGGCAATAATCCGGTACTCTTCCTGATAGGTAACTCAACGATGCGCAATGGCACACTGGGTAATGGTAATAACGGTCAGTGGGGTTGGGGATACTACGAGCATGAGTTCTTTGATGCCAACAAGATTACGGTAGAAAACCAGGCGCTTGGAGGTATGAGCAGCCGTACCTTCTACAACCGTCTTTGGCCGGATGTGCGCAAGGGCATCAAGGCTGGTGACTGGGTGATCATCTCCATCGGTCATAACGATAATGGACCATACGATAGCGGCAGGGCACGTGCCAGCATCCCTGGCATCGGCAAGGATTCGCTCAATGTCACCATCAAGGAGACAGGCGTGAAGGAAACCGTCTATACTTACGGCGAATACATGCGCAAATACATCAACGACTGCAAGGCGCTGGGTGCTCATCCTATCCTGATGTCGCTGACTCCACGTGATGCCTACGATGAAAACGATAAGATTGTCCGTGTGAACAAGACTTTCGGCTTGTGGGCAAAGCAGGTGGCTGAGCAGGAAGGAGTTCCTTTCGTAGATCTGAACGATATTTCGGCAGCCAAGCTCGATAGCTATGGTCATTGGAAGGAGAAATATCATTTCTTCACAGACCATATCCATACCTCCCGTTTCGGCGCGATGATGAATGCCCGTTCGGCTGCTGAGGGATTGGCAGAGAGCAAGGACCCAAGTCTGGCTCCTTTGCAGGCGATGATGATCAATGTGGCTTTGCCGGTAGAGAATTTCAAGCGCGAACCGGGCAAACCGGTCGTCTTCTTCACCGGAGACAGTACCGTAAAGAATGCCGATAAGGACGAAGACGGCATGTGGGGCTGGGGCTCTCAGGCTTATACCATCTTCAATCCTAAGAAGATTACCTGCGTGAATGCAGCCAAGGCGGGGCGCAGTTCCCGTTCTTATCTCAACGAGGGAAGATGGGATAAGGTATATAACAGTCTTCAGCCAGGCGACTACGTGCTCATCGAGTTCGGTCACAACGACATCTGTTCCTTGACCGATAAGAAGATGCGCGGTTCTATTCCTTGTGCCAAGGATACTTGTCATGTTTATCAGATGGAAGAGAGCAAGCAGTATGAGGTGGTTTATTCTTTCGGCTGGTATCTCAAGAAGTTTATCCAGGATGTACGTGAGAAGGGTGCTACCCCAATCCTCGTTTCCCTGACTCCTCGCAACGAGTGGCCTAACGGAAAGATGGAGCGCCGAAACGATAGCTATGGAAAATGGTATCGTGAGGTGGTAGCTGAGACAGGCGTTGCCTTCCTCGACCTCCACAACATCGCTGCCGATTCATACGATAAGATAGGCAAGGAAAAGGTGAAGGCATATTACAAGAAGGATCATACCCACACCAGTCTGAAGGGTGCCCAGCACAATGCCAAGTGCGTGGCGAAGGGCTTGAAGAAGATGAAGAGTCCTTTGGCGAAGTATCTGAAGTAAAGCATTGGAATAAGGTTGTTTTAATAGAAGAAACAAATGAAGACAAGAAATTATTTATTTACCAGTCTGCTGGCGCTGGCTTCTACGGTAGCCGCCAATGCCCAGACTTTTGATATTGATATGTTGAAGGCGCAGCCTGTCTATTCTGCTGAGAAGGGTCAGGGATATGACATCTTGGCTGCTCCAAAGGCAAAGAGCAATGCGCCTTTCTTCTATTCCGTGAAGGTGGCAGATGGCAACTATAAGGTCACCGTGGTGCTTGGTTCTAAGAAGAAAGCGGGCAAGACCGTGGTTCGTGCCGAGAACCGAAGACTGATGCTCGATGAGGTGAGTACCAGGAAGGGGGAGTTCAAGACTTTCTCCTTCATCGTGAACAAGCGTTCTCCTTATATTACCGATAAAATGAACGTAAAGATCAAACCTCGCGAGAAGGAGACGTTTACCTGGGATGAGAAGCTGACCTTGGAGTTTACTGGTGCTGCCCCAGCTGTAAAGAGCATCAAGGTAGAACCGGCTCCTGCTGAAACCACCACCGTTTTCCTCTGCGGCAACTCTACGGTAGTAGATCAGTTTACAGAGCCATACGCTTCCTGGGGACAGATGGTGACTCGCTGGTTTGGTCCGGAGGTGGCTATCTCAAACCATGCCGAAAGCGGATTGACAGCAGGTTCCTTCCTTGCTTCCAACCGTCTGGACAAGGTGCTGGCGATGATGAAGAAGGGCGACTACGTGATTTGTGAGTTCGGTCATAACGACCAGAAGGAGAAGTATGCAGGCAGTGGTGCCTGGTATAATTTCTCTTTCAACCTGAAGAAATTCATCGACGAGGTACGCAAGAAGGGTGGCAACATCATCTTCGTAACTCCTACCCAGCGCCGCTGTTTTGACGATGCTACCCATAGCAAGATTCAGGAAACTCATGGTGATTATCCTGATGCCATGCGAGCTGTGGCTAAGAGAGAGGATGTTCCTGTCATCGAACTCCACGATATGACCCGCACTTTCTTCGAGACTTTGGGTTATGAGAACAGCAAGAAGTCGCTGGTTCACTATCCGGCAAATACTTATCCCAAACAGACTAAGGCTCTGGAGGATAACACCCACTTCAATCCATACGGAGCCTACGAGGTGGCAAAGATGGTGGTAATGGGTATGAAGCAGCTCAAACTGCCTATCGTGAAGTATCTACGCAGTGACTGGAAGGACTACAATCCTGCCCAGCCAGATGATTTCAATCAATTCGTATGGTATCCATCCGTGAATCAGGATGTAACCAAGCCAGACGGAAATTAATACTTAAAACATTGAACTTTGAGCTTTGAACATTGAACTTTATGATTAGTTCTTTTGCTTCAAGATCTCATATTAAATGAATTTGGAATGAATAAAAAGACAATACTTTTCGCCTCGTTGCTGCTGGGCGGTTTGCCTTTGGTGGGAACCCTTTCGGCTGATGCAGCGGTGCGCGATACAATCAGTATCAACCAGGGATGGCAGTTCCATCGCGGAGATGTGAAGAACATAGCTGAGTTGAAATCAACCCAGAGCGGGGATGATGTGGTGAATCTGCCACATGATTTCCTGATAGGACAGGATTGGGTGGCTCCGGATGCCAGCGAGCGTCCTGACAATAGTGATGCCGGAAGCAATGTGCGCAGCCGATTGAGTCCGCGTGGATTCAAGGAGATGGGCATTGGCTGGTATCGCTATCAGTTGACTCCGAAAGATGAATGGAAGGGAAAGCGCATCGTGCTCGACTTCCAGGGCATCATGCTGGTAGGAGATGTTTATCTCAATGGTCAGCGTATCGGAGGTACCGATTATGGGTACCTCGGTTTCGATATCGACCTGAGTAAACTCCTGAAATGGGGCGAGGCTAACGAGATAACCGTCAAGGCAGATACCCGCAATCCTAACAATTCCCGCTGGTTTACGGGTGCCGGTCTCTATCGTGATGTCAATCTCATCATCACCGACAAGGACCTTTTCTTTCCTCGCCATCCACTCTTTATCCGTACCGTGGATAACAAGGAGGTAAAGATCCAGGCGAATATCATCAACCAGCAGAAGCTGGCAAAAGGACAGGGAAAGGCTGTTATTCCTGTAGAGATTCGTATTCTCGATGCCGATGGCAAGGTGGTGGCTCAACAGAAGAATAACATCGATTTCAATGCCAAATGGCGTGATAGAGAATATGAGTTGCCTGCCATCTCTCTGGAGAATGCCCAACTGTGGTCGCCAGATACACCTTATTTATATACTGCCGAGGTGACACTCTATAATCAGGATGGAAAGGTGGCTGATCAGATTAAAGAACAGTTTGGCGTGCGTACCATCGAAATCGTTCCGCAGAAGGGCTTGCTGGTGAATGGCAAGAAGGTTTTGCTGAAGGGCTATGCCAACCATCATACCCTCGGAGCCTTGGGTGCAGCTGCCTATCCTCGTGCCATAGAGAAGCGACTCAAGTTGATCAAGGAGTTCGGTATGAACCATATCCGCTCTTCTCATAATCCATACAGCGAGGATTTCCTGAAGCTCTGCGATAAGTATGGTATCCTGGTGGTGGATGAACTTTACGACAAATGGCTTACTCAGTATGCCGGCGGCAGAGTGGAGTGGGAGAGCCTTTGGCAGAAAGACATTCCGGAATGGGTAAAGCGAGATAGAAACCATCCTTCGGTTATCCTTTGGAGTCTGGGTAACGAGTTGCAGCAATACAGCAATCTGCCTTTCAATGATTGGGGCGTTACCGCCTATAAAATCCAGAAGGAGTTGCTGCACCGTTATGACGATACCCGACTGACTACCGTGGCGATGCATCCGCGCTACCGCAATCTGGAGACAGATTCCATTCCAGCCGATCTGGCGGTGGCTACCGAGGTAAACTCCTACAACTATCGCTATATGTACTTCCCAGGTGATATGAAGCGCTATCCTGAAAAGACCTTCTATCAGAGCGAGGCGAGTGTGGCTGCGATGGGCCCAAACTTCTACGAGATGGACCGTGACAAGGTGTTGGGCCTGGCTTATTGGGGAGCCATCGATTACCTGGGCGAGAGTATGGGATGGCCTATCAAGGGTTGGAATCAGGGTGTGTTCGACCTTTCTCTTCAGCCAAAGCCAGATGCTTATTTCGTGAAGAGCATGTTTACTGACGAGCCAACCGTTCATATCGGTGTCATCGAGAAATCGGGCGGCAATATCCAGTGGAATGGCATCAATGTTTCTGCCGGAAAGCTCTCAGAAAACTGGAACCGTGAGGCAGGCGAGCAGGTTTCGCTCTATACTTACACCAATGGCGACGAGGTGGAACTCTTCCTCAATGGCAAGAGTCTGGGTGTGAAGAAGAACAGCAACGACCCTAAGCTCCGTGCCCGAATCAAGTGGGACAACATCGCCTATGCTCCAGGCACTCTGGTGGCTGTGGCTAAGAAAAACGGTAAGGTGGTGGCTCGCCATCAGATAGAGACCACGGGCGAGGCTGTGGCTCTGAAACTGGTTCCGGATATGGAGACCTGGCATGCTGACGGTAAGGATCTGATGCACGTCCGCATCTATGCCGTAGATAAGAAGGGCAGAAGAGTGCTGAACATGAAGGATGCCAAGGCATTCGACAAGTTGACTTTCACCGTGAAGGGCGATGCGAATATCGTGGCGGTGGATAATGGAAACATCGCTTCGGACGAGCTTCATATCGGCAAGAAGCAGTTGGAGAAGACCATCCAGCGCAATCTCTTCCAGGGTTCCGCTCTCGTGATATTGAGAGCCGGCGATAAGCCGGGAAAGATAGAACTTTCGGTAGAGGGAGAAAAGATGAAAGCCAAGAAGATGGTTTTGAATACGAAATAAATATGATACTAAAAAAGGTCGCTAGCATTTTGGCGACCTTTTTTAGTATCATATTTATTTCATGATTAGTATCATGAATTTCTCATGATTTATTCTATTTATTTTCTGAATTTCTTCTTAAACCATTGGTTGAATGCCACGTAGGCACTGATTTCCTCCTGGTGCTGAGGCTCGGCAAATGTCAGTACATTGCCCGATGAATCTCCGTGCTGGTCAGGGAAGATAATCATCAGATTGGTGCCCGAGAAGAAGCGGGTTAGCTCTTCCGGCAATCGCTCTAATGCCGACTTGTGGGAAACGGTTCCCTTGCGGGCTGTCACCACCACAAAGAGATGGTTCTTGCTCATGTGGGAGGCAAGCTGAGGCATCTCGTTCCAATGCTGCATCAGGGTATATTCGGCTCTTACTTCCTGATGTCGGTTGGTGATGTACTCATTGATGAGCGCCAGGGTCTCCTCCCTGCCGTGGAACTGGATGCGGCAATCCAGATTGCCAGACAGGCGCGCCAGTCGCTCTACCCAGCGGTAGAAACCCGGTTCAAATTCTGCCCTCGATGGTACTGCCACCTGTATTCGGCGAATGGTATTGAGCGGCTGCTTGATGCGTGCCATGATGATCTGACGGCTCAGACCATTGAAGAGACTCTGATGAAACTCTCCCCAGAACTTAGGCGAAACCTCCGGATGCATGTGCATACCGATGATGATTTCGGAACACTGAAACTCGTTGAAGGCATGCTTGATGCCGTTGGCGATGTTGGCTGCAATGCGAACCTGCGTCTGCGTCATCACGTCGGTGGCTGCGGCAAGCTGACTGCAATGATCCAGCAGCTGTCGGCCCTGTTCCTGCTTGTATCGCATATCCTTGTCATCATACACTACGTTCAGGCAGACCAGGCCTCTGTTCAGCTTCTGGTTTCTCACCAGGAAGGCGAGACTCATCAGATTATCGGCATATTCCGGATACTTCACCGGTATGAGAATCTTCTCATCGCTTGCCTTTTTGGTATCCTCGGCATCTGGAAGCTCCTTGTCGCGGAGGATAATCTTTCTGGAAC
>OGJE01000397.1_pt1 | contig 17424 bp, 16 predicted proteins | sample 1571981 | NCBI WGS metagenome assembly OGJE01 (sample SAMEA2582118, study PRJEB24529) | metagenome | biome: Human gut stool | place: China | collected 2011
TTAAATCATATCAGGCGTAATACCACAACCCTTAAGTTAGCGCTTATGGGGTAAACCCCCGGGCGCGTTCCTTTATCAAGATGACGTTCGAATATTCCGGCAGGCGCAGTTTGTTTATTCCAGAAAGGCGTTGAGCGCGTATGAATATAATTCTGTGGGATTTGCAGCATCCTATTCCCTCCTTCGGGGAATGCGCTGAAAACGGTTTATTCCAGCCGTTTCAGGGTACGCCTGATAATTTGCATTTTAAATACCATTTATTGGTTACTTTTTAGCACCATATCAGAGAAAAATCAGGGAGGATTACAAGTGGGGAGCCCGCGACAACGCGGGCTGAATGTATCAGGATTGCAGCGTCGCCAGTCGGGCGGCGAAACCCACGAACATCAAACCAATCAGTGAGTTGCCAACTTTAGCCAGTTTCTTTTTGGTACGTATGTACTGCGTGACAAAAGCACCAGAAATAATCAGGAAGCTCAAATAGCAGAAACTCACCAGTTCCAGCGTCGTCGCCAGAATAAAGAATGAAATTCCCGTATGTGGGGCATTAACATCGATAAACTGTACGAAAAACGACACATAGAACAAAATGGCTTTCGGATTAGTCAGGCTCAAAATTAACGCGCGTTTAAAAATGGCCCCGTATTGGGGCTCATCGGATTTGGCCTCGTTATTTTTACCCTTCAGGGTCGCGTAGAGAATTTTACTCCCCAGATAGAGCAAATAAAACGCACCAAGATAACGTACAATGTTGAATAATATCGGGGTGGTCTTAATTAATGTCGCCACTCCAGCCCATGCCAGAAACATCAATACTGCATCGCCAATAAATACACCGCAGGCCGCAAGATAACCGCCTTTCATACCGCTACTGACGCTATTTTTGAGTACAAACAGGGTATTTGGCCCTGGCACCAACACAATAAAAATGGCCCCAACCAGATAGGTCCAGTAATTCAGAACCCCGTATTCAGCGAACACATTAACCTCTTTAATTATCTTTCGATCATGCGCGATTAAAGGTGAATATGCTAACCAATCTGTAGCGGCTTAGAAAGGAGAAAATCAGGTTTTAACCCGATATCAACCCGATAATTGAATCATTAATCAGGCATGCTCCAGTGAAAAATTCGGGTAGTGCTCGGCAAAATACTGGCGTAAAAATTCTACCGTTATCCGCACTTTCGCTGACGTCGCCAGCCTTGAAACATAAACGGCCCAGACGTTCGCTGGCTGGTAATATTCCGGTAGCACTTGCACTAAATGACCACTGGCAATGTTTTCGCTAACATCCCACCAGGAGCGCAGAGCAATCCCCTGCCCATCGAGACACCACTGATGGACAATTTCTCCATGATTAGACGACAGTGGGCCGGTGACTTTAATCGCATGGTGGCCTTCTTTATTGCGTAATTGCCAGACACCAAAAGGATGATCGCGCTCTTTAATGACCAGGCACGGCAATGCAGAAAGATCGGTTAAATGTTTCGGCGCACCATGTTGCGCAATAAATTCCGGCGACGCGCAGAGAATGCGGTAATTAGTCGCCAGTTTGCGGGCGATTAAATTAGGTGCGATGTCATCGCCAATGCGAATATCGAGATCAACACCTTCATTGACCAAATCGACCAACCGGTCTTCCACATCAAAACGTAATTCCAGTTGCGGATACGCCTTCGCCAGCGCTGATAACGCCGGAGCCACCACCTGTCGTCCAAAACCAAAGCTGCTGATAATACGCAGCATCCCCTGGGGCACCTGACGCACGTCAGAAAGTTCGTCCATCATCTGACCGACATCCTGCAAAATCCGCTGCGCCCATTCATAAATCCGCTCTCCTTCTTCGGTAATGGTGACGCGGCGGGTGGTGCGGTGTAACAACACCACGTTTAGCGTTTGCTCCAGCAAGGCGATGCGCTTGCTGACGAACGCCGGTGAAACGCCCAGTTCTTCCGCCACGGCGGCAAAACCAGCCCGACGAGCCACCAGCATAAAGACGCGCAAATCATTCAGCAGCGGTAAATTATTCATGATTCGTGTTTTATGTTTCACCAGTTACGGGGATTAATTCCTTTTCAGTCAATTATAGGATGGTGATGTTGTCAATTTTGATGGTCAGGAAGTGAGAACCCAATGATGAAAACGATGCGTATTGCTGCGATCCCGGGAGACGGGATTGGCAAAGAAGTCCTTCCTGAAGGGATTCGCGTGTTACAGGCTGCCGCTGAGCGCTGGGGCTTCGACTTGAGTTTTGAGCAAATGGAGTGGGCGAGCTGCGAGTATTACAGCCATCACGGTAAAATGATGCCGGACGACTGGCATGAGCAACTTAGCCGTTTCGACGCCATCTATTTTGGTGCCGTCGGCTGGCCGGATACCGTTCCGGACCATATTTCGTTGTGGGGTTCGCTGCTGAAATTTCGTCGTGAATTCGACCAGTACGTCAACCTGCGCCCGGTTCGTCTCTTTCCTGGCGTTCCCTGCCCGCTGGCGGGAAAACAGCCTGGCGACATCGATTTTTACGTGGTCAGGGAAAACACCGAAGGCGAATATTCCTCGCTCGGCGGTAGAGTGAATGAAGGTACAGAGCATGAAGTCGTCATTCAGGAATCGGTATTTACGCGTCGTGGTGTCGATCGCATTTTGCGTTATGCCTTCGAACTTGCGCAAAGCCGCCCACGTAAGACGCTAACTTCTGCCACTAAATCAAACGGTTTAGCCATCAGCATGCCGTACTGGGATGAGCGAGTGGAAGCAATGGCCGAGAATTACCCGGAGATCCGCTGGGACAAGCAGCATATTGATATTCTCTGCGCGCGTTTTGTGATGCAGCCGGAACGCTTCGATGTGGTGGTGGCGTCCAATTTATTTGGCGATATCCTTTCCGATCTTGGCCCGGCCTGCACCGGCACCATTGGCATTGCCCCATCCGCCAACCTGAATCCGGAACGCACTTTCCCGTCGCTCTTCGAGCCAGTCCACGGTTCCGCGCCGGATATCTACGGGAAAAACATTGCTAACCCTATCGCCACGATTTGGGCCGGTGCAATGATGCTCGATTTTCTCGGCAATGGCGATGAGCGTTTCCAGCAAGCGCATAACGGTATTCTGGCAGCAATTGAAGAAGTGATTGCTCACGGGCCGAAAACACCTGATATGAAAGGCAATGCCACCACGCCACAGGTTGCCGACGCGATTTGCAAAATTATTTTGCGTTAAGGTCAAACCAGTTTATTTGAACCGCGTCACTGACGCGGTTTTTTTATTCGTTCTTTGCAGTAAATAACCTGCGTCATTTCACCTTTTATTGTTTCCGTTTCGTGTTTTATGGCTTTCCGTATTCTTAATTGTTTAATTTATGTAACATGCAAATAATCAATTTGTTAAACACAACATACAACTCATTACCCTGCAAATAATTACAACTGGCAAAAGCCAGAGACGGGCTTTTATGCCCAGGAGATGACTCATGATGAGCAATGTTAAGAAAAAAGATGTGCCGCTGATAAGCATCAGCCTGGTGGCCATTCTTTTCATCGCAGCTGCATTAAGCCTTTTCCCACAACAATCGGCCGACGCGGCCAACGCAATATACACTTTTGTTACGCGTACGTTAGGTTCCGCCGTACAGGTATTGGTTTTGCTGGCAATGGGACTGGTGATTTATTTAGCCACCAGTAAATACGGCAATATTCGTCTTGGCGAAGGAAAACCGGAATACAGCACACTCTCCTGGCTGTTTATGTTTATTTGTGCCGGTTTAGGTTCTTCTACGCTTTATTGGGGGGTTGCTGAATGGGCCTATTATTATCAAACGCCTGGATTAAATATCGCACCGCGTTCACAACAGGCACTCGAATTTAGCGTCCCTTACTCCTTCTTCCACTGGGGCATCAGCGCCTGGGCAACTTATACGCTGGCCTCATTAATCATGGCTTATCACTTTCATGTGCGTAAAAACAAAGGTCTGAGTCTTTCCGGCATTATTGCCGCGATTACCGGCGTTCGCCCGCAAGGCCCATGGGGAAAACTGGTTGATTTGATGTTCCTGATCGCCACTGTCGGCGCACTGACTATTTCCCTTGTTGTCACCGCAGCAACCTTTACTCGTGGACTTTCCGCGCTGACCGGTTTACCCGATAACTTCACCGTGCAGGCATTTGTGATCCTGCTTTCCGGCGGCATTTTTTGCCTAAGCTCGTGGATTGGTATCAACAACGGTTTGCAACGTCTGAGCAAAATGGTTGGCTGGGGCGCGTTCCTGCTGCCATTACTGGTGCTGATTGTCGGCCCAACCGAATTTATTACCAACAGCATCATCAATGCCATCGGTCTGACCACGCAAAACTTCCTGCAAATGAGCTTATTCACCGATCCGCTTGGCGATGGTTCATTTACCCGCAACTGGACCGTTTTCTACTGGCTGTGGTGGATCTCATACACCCCTGGCGTAGCAATGTTTGTCACCCGCGTTTCCCGCGGTCGTAAGATTAAAGAAGTTATCTGGGGACTGATCCTCGGCAGCACCGTCGGTTGCTGGTTCTTCTTCGGCGTAATGGAAAGCTATGCCATTCATCAGTTTATCAATGGCGTAATCAACGTCCCACAGGTGCTGGAAACACTGGGCGGCGAAACAGCTGTACAGCAAGTTCTGATGTCGTTGCCAGCCGGTAAATTGTTCCTCGCCGCATACCTGGGCGTGATGATTATTTTCCTTGCCTCGCATATGGATGCGGTGGCCTACACCATGGCTGCGACCAGTACGCGTAATCTCCAGGAAGGTGACGATCCTGACCGTGGGCTGCGTCTTTTCTGGTGCGTGGTGATCACTCTGATCCCGCTTTCCATCTTGTTTACCGGTGCTTCGCTGGAAACGATGAAAACCACCGTCGTGCTCACAGCCCTTCCCTTCCTCGTCATTTTACTGGTGAAAGTCGGCGGATTTATTCGCTGGCTGAAACAGGATTACGCCGACATTCCGGCTCATCAAGTTGAACATTATCTCCCGCAGACACCGGTTGAAGCCCTGGAAAAAACGCCAGTGCTCCCTGCGGGAACCGTATTCAAAGGCGACAACTGAGCGCCATCATCCTAACGATAAAGGTATCCCTATGAGCAATCTGAGCCCTGACTTTGTACTACCCGAAAATTTTTGCGCTAACCCGCAAGAGGCGTGGACCATTCCTGCCCGTTTTTATACCGATCAGAACGCGTTTGAACACGAAAAAGAGAACGTCTTCGCCAAAAGCTGGATTTGCGTCGCTCACAGCAGCGAACTGGCGAATGCCAATGATTATGTGACGCGTGAGATCATTGGTGAAAGCATCGTGCTGGTACGCGGTCGTGATAAGGTTTTGCGCGCGTTCTATAACGTGTGTCCGCACCGTGGTCATCAGTTGTTGAGCGGTGAAGGAAAAGCAAAAAATGTGATTACCTGCCCGTATCACGCATGGGCATTCAAACTCGATGGCAACCTGGCCCATGCACGTAACTGCGAAAACGTCGCCAATTTCGATAGCGACAAAGCGCAACTGGTTCCGGTGCGTCTGGAAGAATATGCCGGATTCGTCTTCATCAACATGGACCCCAACGCCACCAGCGTAGAAGATCAATTACCCGGCCTGGGCGCGAAAGTGCTGGAAGCCTGCCCGGAAGTCCACGATCTGAAACTGGCGGCCCGCTTTACCACCCGCACGCCTGCCAACTGGAAGAACATTGTCGATAACTATCTCGAGTGCTATCACTGTGGTCCGGCGCATCCAGGTTTCTCCGACTCCGTACAGGTTGATCGTTACTGGCACACCATGCACGGTAACTGGACGCTGCAATACGGTTTCGCCAAACCGTCCGAACAGTCGTTTAAATTTGAAGAGGGTACGGATGCGGCATTCCACGGTTTCTGGCTGTGGCCGTGCACGATGCTGAACGTCACCCCGATCAAAGGGATGATGACGGTCATTTATGAATTCCCGGTGGATTCTGAAACTACCCTGCAAAACTACGATATTTACTTCACCAATGAAGAGTTAACCGACGAGCAAAAATCGCTGATTGAGTGGTATCGCGATGTGTTCCGTCCGGAAGATTTACGTCTGGTTGAAAGCGTACAGAAAGGGCTGAAATCGCGTGGCTATCGTGGTCAGGGGCGCATCATGGCCGACAGTAGCGGTAGTGGCATTTCCGAACATGGTATCGCCCATTTCCATAATCTGCTGGCGCAGGTGTTTAAGGACTAATGACATCGGCGGCGGTATTTTCCGCCGCTGGGCTGATTTTTGATGGAGTACAGCAATGTCAGACTATCAAATGTTTGAAGTACAGGTGAGCCAGGTTGAACCCCTTACCGAACAGGTGAAACGCTTCACGCTGGTGGCAACCGATGGCAAACCATTACCTGCGTTTACTGGAGGAAGTCACGTCATTGTGCAGATGAGCGATGGTGATAACCAGTACAGCAATGCGTATTCACTACTGAGTTCGCCGCATGACACCTCTTGTTATCAGATTGCCGTTCGGCTGAAGGAAAACTCGCGCGGCGGTTCCCGCTTTTTGCATCAGCAGGTAAAAGTGGGCAATCGGTTAACGATTTCAACGCCTAATAACCTGTTTGCGCTAATTCCCTCAGCCAGAAAGCATCTGTTTATCGCGGGCGGTATTGGTATCACCCCTTTCCTGTCGCACATGGCAGAGCTGCAACACAGCGACGTCGACTGGCAGCTACATTACTGCTCGCGAAATCCAGAAAGTTGCGCATTTCGTGATGAGCTAGTCCAGCATCCGCAGGCTGAGAAAGTCCATTTGCATCATTCATCAACCGGAACACGACTGGAATTAGCGCGATTATTGGCGGATATCGAACCTGGCACACACGTTTATACCTGTGGCCCCGAGGCGCTAATTGAAGCGGTAAGAAGTGAAGCTGCGCGTCTGGACATCGCCGCCGATACGCTGCACTTTGAGCAATTTGCTATCGAAGACAAAACCGGCGATGCATTTACCCTGGTGCTTGCCCGTTCCGGAAAAGAGTTTGTGGTGCCGGAAGAGATGACTATTTTGCAGGTTATTGAAAATAATAAAGCCGCGAAAGTGGAATGTTTATGTCGTGAAGGGGTATGCGGAACCTGCGAAACAGCAATACTGGAAGGTGAAGCTGACCATCGGGATCAATATTTTAGCGATGAAGAGCGTGCCAGCCAGCAAAGTATGTTGATCTGTTGTTCGCGTGCGAAGGGTAAACGCCTGGTGTTGGATTTGTAGTTTGCCGAAGCCGGATGTGGCGCTGAGCGCGCCCAGTCCGGCTTCGGAAGATTTTACTGCGGATATTCCTGCAATAAATTGTGTAATGCTTCCGCCATCAGCTCACCACGCCAGCCGGAAATCAGCTCCGGCAAATTGTTCTGCGGTTTCAGTTTCCAGTGCCAGTTCAGCAGTTGGTTGATTTGCCGACGCGATGCCAGCAATTCGGCGCTGATCTTATGCGTTTCGCTCACGTCAGTAATCAGCGACTTAATCGCTTTAAACGCTTTACGATAACCCGGCATGTCCATCAGGTTAAGCATCGGCTGCGGTAAGGCCTCTTCCGGCAATGTCTGCGCTTTTTCCACCAGCGCCAGCAGCGTTTTACCGTGAAAGCGGATTTCGCTACCGGATAAACCCAGGCTGTCCAGTTCGCCTAAACTTCCCGGCATATAACGCGCTACCGACCACAAATGCTCTTCACGCACGACAAAGTTCACCGCCAGATCGCGCTCTCGCGCCTTGCGCAGTCGCCAGTCGGCTAACAGTTGCAGACAGGCCAGTTGGCGTGTGCGTAATTGCCAGGCATTGGTGATATCACGCCAGGCATCTTCCGGCGCAACGACTTCCTGACGACGCATTTGCATCAGGCGGCATTCATCCAGCGCCGCAGGTAGCCAGCCGGAGGCCTCCGTTTCTACCATAAGCTTGGCGGTGATCGGTAACAGATACCAGACATCCGCCGCTGCGTATTCACACTGACGTTCGGTCAGCGGTCTGGCCAGCCAGTCGGTGCGCGATTCACTCTTGTCCAGCGTAACGCCGGAATACTCTTCCACCATGGAAGCGAAACCCCATGACATCGGGCGTCCGCAGAAGGCAGCAAGGATTTGCGTGTCAATCAAGGGTTGTGGTAATTCGCCAAAGACATTGAGGAACACTTCCAGATCTTCACTGCCTGCATGGAGAAATTTTGTGATGGACGGATCGCGCAGGATCGCTTTCAGCGGTGACCAGTCGGTGATCCCGAGAGGATCAATTAGCGCCAGATGCTCGCCATCGAAAAGTTGAATCAACCCCAGCTGCGGGTAATAAGTGCGCGTACGAACAAATTCAGTATCCAGGGCTATCGCCGGAAAGGCACGGACGGCTTCACACAAAGAAGCCAGCGCATCGTCCGTGGTAATCATTTGGTAATTCAAATTGTTTTCTCTTTAGTGGGCGTCAAAAAAAACGCCGGATTAACCGGCGTCTGACGACTGACTTAACACTCAGGCTTTATTGTCCACTTTGCCGCGCGCTTCGTCACGTAATTCTCGTCGCAAAATTTTTCCGACGTTAGATTTCGGTAACTCATCACGAAACTCCACCAGCTTCGGTACTTTGTAGCCCGTGAGCTGACGGCGGCAAAAGGTCACCAGTGACTCTTCGGTAAGCGATGGATCTTTTTTCACTACGAAGATTTTCACCGCTTCACCACTGGAGCCGGAAGGTACGCCAACAGCCGCGACTTCCTGTACGCCAGGATGCTGCATGACGACATCTTCAATCTCGTTGGGATAGACGTTAAAACCGGAAACCAGAATCATGTCTTTTTTACGATCGACAATGCGCAGGAACCCTTCTTCATCCATCACCGCAATGTCGCCGGTGTGTAACCAGCCATTTTTGATGATCTCATCTGTAGCATCCGGACGCTGCCAGTAACCCAGCATCACCTGCGGTCCTTTGACACAAAGCTCACCCGGTTGACCCGGTGGTACTTCATTATCATTATCATCATCATCCACCAGTTTGGCTTCCGTCGACGGCACCGGCAAACCGATGCTACCACTATGATAATCAATATCATATGGGTTAACGCTGACCAGCGGCGCACACTCGGTAAGGCCATAGCCTTCCAGCAGATACTGTCCTGTCAGTTTCACCCAACGCTCTGCCACCACTTGCTGCACTGGCATCCCTCCGCCTGCGGAAAGATGCAGACTGGAGAAATCCAGCTGCTGGAACTCTTTATTGTTCAGCAACGCATTGAACAAGGTGTTAACGCCCGTGATAGCGGTAAACGGATATTTCGCTAACTCTTTTACCAACCCTGGAATATCGCGCGGGTTAGTGATAAGCAGGTTCTGCCCACCCAGTTCGATAAACAGCAGGCAGTTAATGGTCAGGGCAAAAATGTGATACAGCGGCAGCGCCGTCACCACCAGCTCTTTGCCCGGATGCAACAGCGGACCATAGGTGGCGTTGACCTGTTCCAGGTTCGCCAGCATATTGCGGTGAGTCAGCATCGCGCCTTTCGCCACACCTGTGGTGCCGCCGGTGTATTGCAGGAAGGCTAAATCTTCCGGCACCAGTTCGGGTTTGACGTACTGCATCCGGTAGCCGTTATGCAGTGCGCTACGAAATGAAATGGCATCTGGCAGATGGTATTTCGGCACCAAACGCTTGATGTATTTAACAACGAAATTGACTACCGTGCCTTTTGCCGTAGATAGCTGATCGCCCATACGGGTCAGAATTACGTGCTGAACGGCGGTTTTATCAACCACTTTTTCCAGTGTGTGAGCAAAGTTAGACACGATAACAATCGCCGATGCGCCGCTATCGTTAAGCTGATGCTCAAGCTCACGCGGGGTATACAACGGGTTAACGTTTACGACGATCATCCCGGCACGCAAAATGCCAAACAGCGCCACCGGATATTGCAATAAATTAGGCATCATCAACGCAACGCGATCGCCTTTCTTCAGCCCCAACCCTTGTTGCAAATAAGCGGCAAACGCGCGACTGCGTTCTTCCAGCTTGCGGAAGGTCATTACCTCCCCCATATTCACAAACGCAGGCTGATCGGCGTAGCGCGCGACCGACTGCTCAAACATATCTACCAGAGATTGATAACGGTCAGGGTTGATCTCCGTCGGAACGTCCGCGGGATAACGGTTAAGCCAAACCTTCTTCAATTCTTCACCTCTAAAATGCGTGTTCGTCGTCATCGCAACCCCAAATGATATACATGCCGTTAACATAATATTAACTCATCATACCAGCTTGATAATTACCCAACGAAAAGGTTGCGAAGCGCGTCACTATTTATTTTTATCTTTACCGTAAGAATGCAGAAACAGCGGACCAGCCGCTGTTTCTTTTTCTTTAAAAACAAGCAATTATTCAGTTACAACTGTTTGTACTCTCGCGGGGCCGGGATTATACCAGCCCCATCCGCCATAGCCATAGGGCCAGCCACGACCGCCATAAAACCATGGATCAATCGGCTGAGGCGGCATAATCACCTGCTGGGTTAAATGCCAACGTTTGTAACCCGTTACTTGCATCACCATAAATTTATAGGGCGTGTTGCCGATTTTTCCGTCAACCGCACCAGTGATTGGCCCGACTACCGTAACCAGTTGTCCACGGAAATCCACCGGGTCCAGAAAACCGTTCATATCGGCATAAATGCGACCGCGAGAAGGTTCTCCCAGCGTCGGTCTGGCTCCGCTGTCCAGCGGTACGGTAGCAATTTCCAGGCGGGTTTTCCCTTGCTGGTTTTGTACCGCAACCACTTTGCCACCAAAGCGTGCCTCCTGACCAACGTACAGCTGCGGCGCACTCATCACCCGAACTAAATCTTGTTGCGGCGTGGGACTGCTGCCTTTAATGGCGTCCGGCACAGTGACACAACCGCTCAGCATTAGCGCAAACGTACCTGCCAGTATGCCTTTGATAACATTCTTTTGAACCGCCATGGTGCGACTCCTTTTTTTCTCAGGGCATACTCTTAAGATTCATTCTTTGCCCGGAAGTTTCTTCCATGCGACGTTGTTACGTAAATAAACCGGTTCGGCATGTTCCACCGCCACCGTTTTACCCTCGGCAAACATCTGACACGCAATCGGCAGCATATCTTCCGCCGCTGGCAGTAAAACTTCTCCGTCGCGCAAAACCAGCCCGCTCTCTTTACCGAGATCCGGCCAGGCTTGCCAGCCCGTCCCTACCGTTACCCATTCGCCGGAAAGCTGTTGCATTCGTTCATGAACGAGTTCGGGTTTGAGTACGGCTTCGGTTTCTTCACCGCGCCAGATACCGTTTTCATCACGCTGATATTCGGCCCAGTAAACTTCGCCCATTCGCGCGTCAATGGCTGACAGCACGCGGGTTGCGCCGTTTTTGCGCCACGCCCCTTGCGCCATCGTCATTAGCGTGGAGACGCCAATCATCGGTAATTCCGCGCCAAGCGCCAGCCCTTGCGCGATGCCAATACCAATGCGCACGCCGGTAAAGCTACCGGGGCCGCGCCCGTAAGCCAGAGCGTTTATGTCAGTCAGGGAAGTTCCGCTGGTGGTCAGGATATCCTGCACCATCGGTAAGATTCGTTGAGTATGTTCACGAGGGCAAAGCTCAAAATGAGCGTTGACAGTACCGTCGTTCCACAGGGCGACAGAGCAGGCCTCTGTCGCGGTATCGATAGCCAGAATTCGCATGGGTCTTCGTGCTTTTTTCAATAAAAAGGCGCGCATCATACCATACTCCGTAACAAATTACCTGGAGGATGGTATCGCAAGGAAACGAACCGCACGGGCAATGTCACGAGTGCGTGGCGCGGGCGGCAGACTGGCGAGAAACGTCGCGCCGTAAGGACGCATCACCAGCCGATTGTCACAAATCACCAGCACGCCACGATCGTCGGCGTCGCGAATCAGTCGCCCTACCCCCTGTTTGAGAGTAATGACGGCATCTGGTAGTTGCACTTCATCGAACGGGTCGCCACCGCGCAAACGACAATCTTCCATGCGCGCTTTTAACAGTGGATCATCCGGCGAGGTAAACGGCAACTTGTCGATAATCACCAATGACAATGTATCGCCACGCACGTCCACCCCTTCCCAGAAACTACTGGTTGCCACAAGAAGCGCGTTACCGGCGCTGACAAATTGCTGCAACAGTTGCCCTTTGCTGGTTTCCCCCTGCAACAAAACGGGAAGCGTCATGGTAGCGCGGAACTGCTCGGCCAGATCACGCATCATGGCGTGCGAGGTACAAAGCATAAAACAACGACCGTTGTTAGCTTCGATGATCGGTCGCAGCATTGCCGCTAACTGGCGAGCAGAACCTGGCTGGTTGGTTTGCGGCAGATTGCGCGGCACACAGAGTAACGCCTGGCGGCTGTAATCAAACGGGCTTGGCAATAGCAACGACTCCGCCTGTTCTATCCCAAGCCGCGAGGTGAAATGATGCAGATCGTCGTTCACCGACAGCGTTGCTGAGGTGAAGATCCAGCTACCAGGCTTTTGCGCCATTAACTCTTTGAATTTATCCGCCACGCTGAGCGGCGTGAGAGCCAGAGTAAAATGGCGCGAAGTGCATTCGTACCAGTAGCTGTAGCCCGGCTGATTGATCTCTTTTAGCCGCTTCAGCCGTGTGCGATACAACGTAGCGCGCTCAAATGCCGCATCCAGCAAGGCGGAACGCCCCAGTGACAGTTTCGCCACGTCATAACAAAGTTCCAGGGTGTCATCGAGCAGTAAAAATGCCCGCTGAATTTGCGGATTAGCTAACAGCTCACGCAGGTTACCGCGATAACCTGGCTCACCGAGTTGCAGACGAAAATCCTGCGCACTCTGGGCAAGACGATCAGCGCACTTTTGTAACTGCTGGGTGTCTTTTAATTCGGTGCGGTAAGCGATGGTGATGTCTTTTGCCAGGTCGAGCAGTTGTCGACTGGAGAGTGACTGACCAAAATACTGGCTGGCAATGTCCGGTAGCTGGTGGGCTTCGTCGAAGATCATGACGTCCGCTTCCGGGATCAGTTCGCCAAATCCACTCTCTTTAACCACCATATCCGCCAGAAAGAGATGATGGTTTACCACCACCACATCGGCGTCCATCGCTTTTTTACGTGCTTTGACCACAAAGCAATCTTTATACATCGGGCAGTCGCTGCCAAGACAGTTGTCGTTGGTGCTGGTGACCAGCGGCCACGCCTGTGAATCTTCCGCCACGCTGACGCAGGTGCTGATATCACCATCGACTGTTTGATTAGACCAGGAGCGCAGCAGGATCACATCGCTTAAGATTTGTACCGGCAGATCGCCCCCCGCCAGCGCCTGCTGTTCGAGACGTTCGAGGCAGAGGTAGTTTGAGCGCCCTTTCAGCAGCGCCACGTTGCCCGTATATTTCAATGCCTTTGAGACTGTTGGCAAATCGCGGCTGTAGAGCTGATCCTGCAACGCTTTTGAGCCGGTCGAGATAATGACTTTCTTTTTCGCCCGCAGCGCAGGAGCCAGGTAAGCGTAGGTTTTGCCCGTACCGGTTCCTGCTTCCACCACCAGCGGCTGGCCTTTTTCTATCGCCTGGGTGACGGCTACCGCCATCTGTCGCTGTGGTTCTCGCGGCTTAAAGCCTGGTATCGCTTTCGCCAGCTGACCGTCTGGTGCAAAATCGTCCGTCACACTACCCCCTGTTGATTTGAACAGGGATTATGTCAGGATGAGGGCGCTTTCGCCAGTTGAAGTGGTGACGGCGACCTCACATTGTGGCAGTCTTTGCAGCACGAAAATGGAAGGATAATGAGGACAAAATGATGACTATCGTTCGTATCGATGCTGAAGCCCGCTGGTCTGATGTGGTAATCCACAACAACACGCTCTACTACACTGGTGTACCGGAAAACCTCGACGCCGATGCCTTTGAGCAAACCGCCAACACGCTGGCGCAGATTGATGCCGTGCTGGAAAAACAGGGCAGCAATAAATCGAGCATTCTGGATGCCACCATTTTCCTGGCCGATAAAAACGACTTCGCGGCGATGAATAAAGCGTGGGATGCCTGGGTTGTCGCGGGTCATGCGCCGGTGCGCTGCACGGTACAAGCGGGTTTGATGAACCCGAAGTATAAAGTTGAAATTAAGATTGTGGCTGCGGTGTAAGCTTTATCGAAGCAAAATAAGTCAGACGATAATTTATCGATAATACTGGTCGGTTTTACATAAATCGACCAGAGATTAAGATATTACCTGTTGATGCTCCTGCTAATTCATTATTTATTTTTATAATTTCAATTTTATCTATAAAACTAACTATATAAATAACCATAACCATGCCGTTGTGTTCGCCCTCTGACTAGCAACTCTGGTTTTCTTTCTTAGCTGAATAATCTGGTTATAGCGTGAGGACTGACCGTTAAATTTCTCCATCTTACTGGATAACACACCATGAGCTGCTACCTTTAAAACACCTGAATGTCAACAGGTTAACTCGTGCCATATCGTTATAATCCCTTTGATATTAGATGCAAATTAAGGTCATATATAGTCTTATCGATAACATGGTTAATTTTAAGGATAAGAATATGCCTGCTGTAATAGATAAAGCCCTGGATTTCATTGGTGCCATGGATGTATCAGCGCCAACACCAAGTTCGATGAATGAAAGCACAGCGAAGGGAATCTTTAAATATTTAAAAGAACTGGGAGTACCCGCGAGTGCCGCTGATATTACGGCGCGAGCTGACCAGGAAGGCTGGAACCCTGGGTTCACGGAAAAAATGGTTGGATGGGCAAAAAAAATGGAGTCTGGTGAACGCACTGTAATTAAAAATCCTGAATACTTTTCAACATATATGCAGGAAGAACTAAAAGCACTGGTCTGAGCTTAATTTATATCAGCATAAATGGGTCAGGACGCTTTTAATCACATATAAAAAGCGTCCTTTTTCTCACAATCAAATAATCATCGGATTCTATAACGAAATCGATACGGATTAGTGTGTTACTCGTCTTCATCCTCAAAACGCGCCACGATTCGCTCGCCGGAGTGGTTGGCACGCAGCTCTTCTGCCACCAGCGCGATTGCCTGGCCGCTGCTCATCCCTTGTGCCATCAGTTCCTGGATCCGCTCGACAGCTTTTTGCTGCTGTTCATGGGTGAGTGAAGGTAAACCTGCAAACATTGTTAACTCCTGCTAAATTGTTGGCGCTAATTATTTCATGCTACCCGGCACATAGCCAGTAGAGTCAGGACTGATGAAGACGTTATCTCCCGCTGTGATTACTTTACCCTGGCGTCAGGACGCCGCTGAATTTTATTTCTCCCGCTTAAGCCACCTGCCGTGGGCGATGCTTTTACACTCCGGCTATGCCGATCATCCGTATAGCCGCTTTGATATTGTGGTCGCCGATCCGATTTGCACTTTAACCACTTTCGGTAAAGAAACCGTTGTTAGTGAAAGCGAAAAACGCACAACGACCACTGATGACCCGCTACAGGTGCTCCAGCAGGTGCTGGATCGCGCAGACATTCGCCCAACGCATAACGAAGATTTGCCATTTCAGGGCGGCGCACTGGGGTTGTTTGGCTACGATCTGGGCCGCCGTTTTGAGTCACTGCCAGAAATTGCGGAACAAGATATCGTTCTGCCGGATATGGCAGTGGGTATCTACGATTGGGCGCTCATTGTCGACCACCAGCGTCATACAGTTTCTTTGCTGAGTCATAATGATGTCAATGCCCGTCGGGCCTGGCTGGAAAGCCAGCAATTCTCGCCGCAGGAAGATTTCACGCTCACTTCCGACTGGCAATCCAATATGACCCGCGAGCAGTACGGCGAAAAATTTCGCCAGGTACAGGAATATCTGCACAGCGGTGATTGCTATCAGGTGAATCTCGCCCAGCGTTTTCATGCGACCTATTCTGGCGATGAATGGCAGGCATTCCTTCAGCTTAATCAGGCCAACCGCGCGCCATTTAGCGCTTTTTTACGTCTTGAACAGGGTGCAATTTTAAGCCTTTCGCCAGAGCGATTTATTCTTTGTGATAATAGTGAAATCCAGACCCGCCCGATTAAAGGCACGCTACCACGCCTGCCCGATCCTCAGGAAGATAGCAAACAAGCAGAAAAACTGGCGAACTCAGCGAAAGATCGTGCCGAAAATCTGATGATTGTCGATTTAATGCGTAATGATATCGGTCGTGTTGCCGTAGCCGGTTCGGTAAAAGTACCAGAGCTGTTCGTGGTGGAACCCTTCCCTGCCGTGCATCATCTGGTCAGCACTATAACGGCGCGACTACCAGAACAGTTACACGCCAGCGATCTGCTGCGCGCAGCTTTTCCTGGTGGCTCAATAACCGGGGCTCCGAAAGTACGGGCTATGGAAATTATCGACGAACTGGAACCGCAGCGACGTAATGCCTGGTGCGGCAGCATTGGCTATTTGAGCTTTTGCGGCAACATGGATACCAGCATTACTATCCGCACGCTGACTGCCATTAACGGACAAATATACTGCTCTGCGGGCGGTGGAATTGTCGCCGATAGCCAGGAAGAAGCGGAATATCAGGAAACTTTTGATAAAGTTAATAAGATATTACGCCAACTGGAGAAGTAAGACGTGGAATACCGTAGCCTGACGCTTGATGATTTTTTATCTCGCTTTCAACTTTTGCGCCCGCAAATTAACCGGGAAACCCTAAATCATCGTCAGGCTGCCGTGTTAATCCCCATCGTCCGTCGACCGCAACCGGGGTTGTTGCTGACTCAGCGTTCAATTCATCTGCGTAAACACGCTGGACAAGTGGCATTCCCTGGAGGTGCAGTCGATGACACGGACGCATCAGTTATCGCCGCCGCGCTGCGCGAAGCTGAAGAAGAGGTCGCTATACCGCCTTCCGCCGTTGAAGTTATCGGCGTGCTGCCGCCCGTCGATAGCGTAACTGGCTATCAGGTAACCCCAGTGGTCGGCATTATCCCGCCCGATCTGCCGTATCGCGCCAGTGAAGATGAAGTCTCGGCGGTGTTTGAAATGCCGCTCGCCCAGGCATTACATCTGGGTCGTTATCACCCTTTAGATATCTACCGCCGTGGCGATTCACATCGGGTATGGCTGTCCTGGTACGAACAGTATTTTGTATGGGGAATGACCGCAGGCATAATTCGTGAGCTGGCGCTGCAAATTGGTGTGAAACCCTGACTATACTTATCTTTACATCTACAAAACACTACTTGAGACAATCATCGCAATATTAGTTAAATCGCGGTTTTTGATTAGTTTAATTCATGTGAATAGTTAAGCCAGTCGCCGCGTTCCCTCTTACACTATGCGCTGTTATTAGTTCGTTACTGGAAGTCCAGTCACCTTGTCAGGAGTATTATCGTGATTAGTCTATTCGACATGTTTAAGGTGGGGATTGGT
>OGJE01000398.1_pt1 | contig 17373 bp, 9 predicted proteins | sample 1571981 | NCBI WGS metagenome assembly OGJE01 (sample SAMEA2582118, study PRJEB24529) | metagenome | biome: Human gut stool | place: China | collected 2011
CTTCGCTTGCCCTGGGCTATGTGCTCCATTGGGCTTTCAGCCCGCACTTGTTAAATCCGAACTTGAAATTCTTATCATTCTGACTTTAACATCATAAGTAGTGTATAGCATACTTACTTGTTAACCTGTTAACCTGTCAACCCGTTAACTTGTCAACTCGTTAAACCCCAATATGATGGAGCCATTTTGCGCACTTTCTGAACTATTCGTCGCGCCAAAAGGCAGGTGTGAGCGGCAACAATAGTGAGAATATTTCAAGGCGTCCGGCAAGCATCAGGAAGGAGTTTATCCACAAAATGGCGTCGTTAAGCACTCCCCACGAACCCAACGGACCTATCAGATGGCCGATGCTCGGACCTACATTGCTGAACGAGGATATGGCCAGCCCGAAGGCATCGAGCAGCGACAAGCCCATGGCCACCATGGCAAAGGTGGATAGCATGATGAGCATGAAGTAGACTACAAAGAACACGAACACGGTGCGGGCGGTTTGCGAGGTGATGACCGTATTGTTGATGCGCACCGGCAGCACGGCATGCGGGTGCAGCATCTTTTTGAACTCGGCCTTTGTCAGGCGCCACACCATGAGCACACGCACACACTTCAAGCCGCCACTGGTTGAACCGGCACAAGCTCCAATGATGCTTATCAGCGAGAGTATGAGCCAGATGGTTGGGTGCCATTTCATAAAGTCCTCGTCACTAAAACCGGTGGTGCTCTGCAATGACGCGGTGTTGAAGAATGCGCTGCGCAGAGCGGTGGCAAAGTCCATGTGGTCGGCATACATGAGTATGCCCATTATGCTGAATGCGGCTACAAAGAATATTACCAGGAAGCAACGCAGCTCGTCGTCGTGCAACACATCGCGCACACGGCGCTTGATAAAGAACAAATAAAGCAACGTGCTGTTGACACTGGCCAGGAACATGAAGAGGGTGGCTATCCATTGCAAACGCGGCGACTGGAACCATGCTATGCTGTCGGTGTGGGTGGAGAAGCCGCCCGTGCCAATGGTTGACAGGCCATGGCACAACGCGTCGAACAGCCCCATGCCACCAAAGAAATAGGCTGCCATGCACGTGATGGTGAGCAACGAGTAAATGCTCCACAACCAGCGCGCGGTGGTGCTGATGCGGGGGTGGAGTTTGCCTATTTTCAAACCTGTGGCCTCTGCTGAAAAGAGCTTTACATCGCCCCCGCCCATGTTGGGCAACACGGCTATGGTAAAGAACACGATACCCATACCGCCTATCCAGTGGGTGATGGAGCGCCATAGCAAGATGGAGTGCGGAAGGGCATCAATGTCGGTAAAGGCTGTGGCGCCCGTGGTAGTGAAGCCTGACATGGTCTCGAAAAAGGCGGCTGCCACACGAGGCTGATAGCCGCTGACTATAAACGGCAGCATGCCGACTAACGAAAACACCACCCAGGTGAGCGACACTATCAGAAACCCGTCGCGCCGCCCCATGCGGTTTTCGGCATGGCGCCCAAAGTAGAGCAATAAGGCGCCTATCACTGCAGCCAGGGCCGAGGGCAGACCGAATGTGAGGTGGTTTACCTCACCAAAATAGAAACCCATGCCGAAGCACAAGCCAAGGAGCAGTGCCTCGAGCAGCAACAGTGTGCCAAGGGCTTTATATATAATAGGTATGTTAAGCATGACGTTATTTTAGCATATTTAACTGCGCAATGTGGCATTCTTACTGCCATGCCACACTAACGGCTTGCAAATATACACATTTATCTGCGAATGCTGGCTGAAAGAATGGTACCGCCACATAAAGAAAACGGCCATGGCATTGCTCAACAGAACAAAACCATGACCTTAATACCTTTAATTTGTCGCACGCATTTTAGCATGCAATACTCATAAGCTACTGATTATCAGTGCTTCTTTGTGGACCAGGAGGGGCTCGAACCCTCGTCCAAACGGGGAAATAATATGCTTTCTACACGCTTATCACTGACTTGATTTTCGAGTGCTGGCAAGACCAGTGCCACCAACCAGCACCTTATCCTCTAAAAAACTCGCCAGAGTTGCAAGGCCAACTCTGACCAGCGCCGATTTACCTGCACCACCTTGTCAAGACGCTTCGGAGCAACAGCTCTTGGGTGATGTCTCGTTCCAGTACCTTGTGCCGGAATAAAGCCTATCTACTGTACTTCGATTAGGCAGCGAGAGCAAACTTGTTTTCGCCAGTTAAATTGTCGAAGGCCGATATTTAAGTGCCCACCTCCAGACGCACTGCGTGCTTACATACCACTCCAACCCACTGTCAAATCCAATCTGGCCCGAAATCTGGATATCGGTATGTGGCCGCAAAGGTAGCAATTCGGCGCCAAATGACCAAAGCGTGCGACCTTATTTTGAGCAAATGTCACGTAAAACAAGCCATAAAACCAGCCTTTGACAGAATTCTTGGTTAACGGGGTAACAGGTTGACAAGTATGTTTGCCATACATTACTTAAAGCCTGAATAGTAAGGGGCCTAAAGGTCCCCAAAAGCGCACTTGCATGCACTCACACACCGCATAAACACGCCATTTTGACTCATTTTTATAAAAAAAGCGCCGAATTGCTTGCACCATTAACCTCCATGCCCTATATTTGCCATGAAAATGCGCACAAAGCCCCATTACCACACGGCAAGTGGGCATTTTTAATAGTGGAAATGCCATCACGCGCAAGTCCAACGAACAGATAAAATCATTAAATAATTTTACACAGTATGAATAAGACTGATCTCGTAAATGCCATTGCAGCCCAGGGCTTGAGCAAGGCAGATTCTAAGAAAGCACTCGACGCAGTGCTCGATGCCATTTCAGGTGCTCTCAAGGAGGGTGACAAGGTTGCAATCCTCGGCTTTGGCACATTCTCTATCAACGAGCGTCCTGCCCGCGATGGTATCAATCCCGCAACCAAGGAAAAGATCACGATCGCTGCCAAGAAGGTGGTTAAGTTCAAGGCTGGTGCCGAACTTGCTGCTGGCGTCAACTAATCAGAATTTCCTACCTGCTTGTTCAGGTAAAAAGCTATCACTCCCGAGCGATGCCTCACATGGCAATCGCTTTGGCGTGGTAGCTTTTTTCTTTTTACCACCTCCCCACCCTTGCCACGCAGCAAAACGGCACTTCCGTGCCCAATCATGGCAAAGTGTAAAGGCATTACCACTACATTACCACAAAAAAGCAGGCAAACTATTTTGCATTTACATAAATATTGTTACCTTTGCACTCGCAAAACGATTAAGAGCAGTCACTTCTGCACTAATCTTGCACGGGGCGTAGCGCAGTCCGGTTAGCGCACCTGCTTTGGGAGCAGGGGGTCGTGGGTTCGAATCCCGTCGCCCCGACAAGTAATAAAGCCGTTGATTATTAAGTACATTCACTTATAATCAACGGCTTTATTCGTTGTATGCGTGCAGCCATTGCTGCCCAGTAAAACACAAAATAGCATTGAGAGCCTATCCGCAATGTCCACAAACAGGCGTTGTGGACGATTCTTTTGAGAAAGTTAGTCCCATTAGTGGTTGCGTTTGAGGCTTGAGCCAATTCGCATGTTTATGTTTTACCGAACACCAATAGTTATTTATACTCCGTAGGATTAACACCAAAATACTCCTTAAAGCATTTGGCCATGTAGCTGGGCGATGCAAATCCTACCTCATAAGCAACTTCGGCCACAGTCATCTCCGTGCGGCGCAACAATTCGGCAGCCTTTTTAAGGCGCGCTATGCGCAACAACTCTACCGGCGAAAAGCCCATGAGCGACTTAACCTTACGATAAAGCTGCGTGCGCCCTACGCCCATCTGCGCCGCCATGTCCTCAACCGAGAAATTCTCGCTCGACATATTCTTCTCTATCATGTCGCGCAATCGCGCAGCAAAACCCTTGTCGAGCTCACTCACGTTCGAGGCCTTGAGCGATGTCTTGTCGCCAAAGAAAGCCTTCAAACGGCGGCGGTTATCAATAAGATTGCGCAATCGGGCCTTAAACATATCCGGACTGAACGGCTTGGCTATGTAAGAGTCGGCACCGCAGTCAAATCCTGCCACACGTTGCTCGTCGAGGGTGCAAGCCGTCAGCATCATCACCGGAATGTGCGAAGTTTGCCACTCGTCCTTCAATCTGCGGCAACACTCCCAGCCGTCCATCACAGGCATCATCACATCACACACCACCGCATCGGGTATGAGTTGTCGCGCCTTGGCCAGGCCCTCCTGCCCGTCGGCAGCCGTCTCTACCACATAGCTGTCCGCAAGCAACAAGCGCAGATATGAACGTATGTCCTCGTTATCGTCAATCACGAGCACTGTGGGACGCGGCTCGGCAGCACCGCCCCTCGACTGTGCGGCATCAGCCGAGACAGTCAACGCGTTTGGCACCGTGTGCACTCCCTCGCCCGCAATGGCATCAATATGCGGTGCCACCACACCGGCCCCGTCGGGTTGCATGGCGTCAGGTTGTTCATACACGTGAGCCGCAGCCACATCGTGCTGACAGGGTATGCGCACCACAAAGCGCGCGCCGCTGCCGCGCATACTCTCGGCACTCACCGTGCCACCATGCAGTTCGACATAAGCCTTTACTGTGGCCAGCCCTATGCCCGAACCATCGTGGCTCGCGTCGGCCTGATAAAAGCGGTCGAATATGTGGGGCAACTTGTCGCGGTCAATGCCCTGTCCGCTGTCCTCAACCACAATGCTGAGCCACCGGCCCTGTTCGGCATCATCGGTTATGCTTGGCGTAACCGTTATTTTACCCCCTTCGGGCGTATATTTGAAAGCGTTAGACAGCAAGTTGTACAACACACTCTCCATCTTTTTATCGTCGAGCATCACATCGAGCCATGCCGCATCGGGCACATCGGCCTGCTGCACATGGTAGCGCACCATCTTTTTACGTGCCAGGGCACGGAAGGGGTCGCACCACTGCTTGAGGGTCTCGTTCAGCTGCACAGTCTTGACATTGAGCCTCAGCTGGCCCGTCTCAAACTTGCGGAAGTCGAGTGTCTGCCCCACCAATCGCAGCAATATGTCGGCATTGGTGCGCACAACTTGCAGCAGTCCGCGCTGCTCGTCGGTCAAATTGTCCGCCCCCTGCAGTTGCTCAACAGGCGCCAATATGAGGGTGAGTGGTGTGCGCAAGTCGTGCGACACCTCGGTAAAGAAAGTGAGCTTGCTCTGCGTGGTCTCCTCCAGTTCCTTCGACATTTTTACCAACTGGTCGCGCTGCGCCTCAAGTTTGCGCTTTTGGCTGTCAAGTTCCTCGTTGCGGCGTATGGTCACATAATACGAGCGTATGCCCATGGCCATCACGAGCCCAATCAGCACTATAATGGCTATGCAGGCAAAGAGCAGCATCTTTTGCATGGAGTAGCGCGACAGAAATTTGTCCATCTGCGTGCCAAGCTTGTCAATGCGCTGCTCGCTCTCGTGCACTTGGTCGCTCTGTATGCGGAACAGGCGTGCCGTGGTGGCATTGATTACAGCCGAGTGCAGCCGTGTGTCGCGCTTGAAAGGCTCGTGCCGCAATATGCGCATGGCCGTTTGTATTACCTTGTCGCCGCCTGTGGGATAGACAAAGGTGGCTGTGAGCACACCCTGCTCCACATTGTCAAGTCCGCCGCCCTTGGTCGACAGACCGTCAACGCCAATCACCTTCACCTCGGGGTGTCCGGCTGCCACCAAAGCCTGGTGCACCTTCACGCCAGTGCGATCGTTGGGGGCTGTAATGATTTGTGGCACAACGCCGGCCGCTATCAAACTGTCAACCTGCTGTGGCACACGTGGCCCCTCCCACCCCACTTCAACACTGGCCAGCACCTTTATGCCCGGTGCCTGTGCCAGCATGTGGGTCAGTCCGGCATGACGCTCGCGTGCTGCTGTGCCGGCCATGCGGCCAGTCAGCTCCACCACGGTGCCATGCCCCTTGAGCTCCTGCACCACACAGGCGGCCATATCCTTGCCTATGCTGCGGTTGTCGGCCCCGATATATGCCGTGTATTTGTCGGAGAGCGTTTTGCGGTCAACCACTATCACTGGTATGCCACGGCGCATCACACGCTCCACCACGGGGGTGAGTGCGCGCGCCTCGTTGGGTGACACCACCAGCAGGTTGATGCCCTCGTTTACCAAACTGTCTATCTGTTTTATTTGCAGTGCATTGTCATCGTGAGCCGAACGTATGTCGAGTTTTACATTCTTGTTGTAAAACATTGTTTCACGCTGCATTTCGCGGTTCATCTGCTCACGCCACGCATCTTGGCTGCACTGCGACACACCTATTTTGAACGTGTCGGCCTCATGGCCCTTGCATGCTGCCACAAGCAGCACAAGCGCCACGAGCACAAAGTTGAGTATATGCCTCTTCATAAGGGGGAGAACTGTGTACACCGGTATAAGCAGACATTCGACGAACCATAAAGTTATGTTCCTATATTGCTGGTATGTCATGGCGCATTATTACGGGCCATACTGCTCGCGCAGCCGCTGTGCCCGTTCATCATTTCATGTTTCACAACAACGCATTACGCCAATTTGCTCCAGGCCTTTTACCGAACATCTGCTTAGGCAAAGGTTATTTGTTAGAAGAATTGATGCAAAGTTAAGCTTTTGCCCGCATAATTGGTGTAAACGCTCTCGTAAAAAATGCAATATCATTTATTGCAGCTTGATAAAACAATTCTGATTTTATGGCTCACGGATCGTACGGATCACACGGATTCTTTCACTACGTGCTACGCGCAATCAGCGTGTTCTGTGTTTCCTGACTTCGTCAATGCGTCACCCAATCAAATGACACAACGCATCGTTTTTCAACATGCGCCATTCAATGGCACAAAAAAAGTGTACATACTTGTACACAAATATTTGCGTCCTCGCCGTCAGCCTACTTATAAATGAATGTATGCGCTTTTACTGCCATCTTACACTTTTTACACGTAACAAATTGATATACAGAGATTTCAAGAGTGTAAGATGATTTCAAAGTATCTTACACACTCCTACACACATCTTACACACCTCACCCCGTTGCCGCGCAGTCCGTTTGGACGTATGCGGCGGGTTGTGCGCCACAGGGACGTAGAGAAATCTGTCGGAGCAACAGACTTTTCTGCTCCCCTATGCCGTAATATCGCCCTCCCGTGCTTATGCCGTGTGGCAGCGTGTGGGGTGTGTAGGTTGTGTGTAGGTGGCATTGGTAACATCTTACACTGAGTAAAGCATTGACAATCAATGAATTGCAACGAGTTAGTGTAAGATGTAAGATACTCGGCAAGTAAAGTTTTTGTAGTATGGTAAAGGTATCGCTACCACAAAACGCAAGCACAAAACGCTACCACTAATGGGGGCGACGCGTCTCGCGTCGGTAAAAGATGCAGCTATCATTTATAGAGTACCTTTCTCTCCCCCGACGCGAGACGCGTCGCCCCCATTAGTGGTAGCGTTTTGTGCTTGTGTTTGGTGCTTGCGTTTGGTGTTAGGGCATTAGTGCTTTATCTCCTCCTAACTTCATCAATGCGTCACCCAATCAAACGACGCTACTCATTGATTTTCAACACGCGCTATTCCATCACACAAAAAAATGATGAAGTCAGGTGTATTTGATAATCGTATCGAAACAGTTTTACCATGCCGCAATAAGATAATGCGCTTTATCCTCGAAAAAGTGTAGTATTTTACACGAACTATCCTCGAAAAAGTGTAGCTTTGCGACGTAAGTGCTTATAAATCAAGACATTACTATTCATCATAACATTGGAGGCGTTACTTCTTCGTCTAAACCCCTTTATAATTAGGACGATTTATCGCAAAGAGCAAGCACCTTAAGTCAACTATACATGGCTGCAGAAACTATTATTGACATAAAAGCAGGCATGGAATACGATAACGCCCCCACGTTGTCCATTACAACCTTTTTTATGCTTTGGCGTTTTACCAGACTGCATTAGTTTAGAGTTTGTCCCGGCCTTCCTGTCCGCATCAGCTAATTTTTGTTTCACCCAACCTTAATAACAAGGGCGTGCAATCGTTTTGTTGCACGCCCTTGTTGCATAATTAGGTACACAATTACTGCAAAATGCGACAAATGTCAGTCTATTAACATACTTTTTACCTCCCGTTTGGTAATTTTACAAACTGCACGTATATTTGCGCCACAAACGGGACTTATTACGCAAATATACGTATAAAACATTTGGATAATGTAAATCCCTGTATGTCGCAGCCCTGCATTAGTTTGCACCATGGCCACAACAAGGTGATACATATCAGATGCAGGACACAATAAGAAACACAAACATATTATTAACCTAATAAAAACAACAAAAGCATGAAGAAATTTACTTTCTTGCTGTCACTGCTCCTCGCATCTTCGGGAGTAACGGCAAGTGCGCAGGACGCTCGCTCATGGACAAAGCTGTCTGCTGATGCCAATTTGGCAAATGCTGTGACGGATCTCAGCACACTGACAGATGGTGGTACTTACGCCTTTTATAGTGTAGGGCAGTCAAAGTACATTACAATTAACAACTTTGACAACTTGCACTTTGGTCGTGCGGCCTCATTGACTGCTTCTAACGCAGAAAGTGGTCTCGCTGTGTTCAAGTTCCATATCACAAAGAATGGCGATAAAACTACTTACACATTCGAAACTGCTATTGGAGGCCAATATATGCCTGCTGCAGCTGACAACAATAACAAGGGTGGTGCCACTGCAACGTCAACACCAGCTTCGTTCGTTATTCAGAATCACACAACGGATGCAAACCCTACTACCAAAACCGATGGTCAGTTCGTAATCAAAAATGAAAGTGACAACCTCTCTTTTGATATGGGCGGTGATGACACAAATCAATTCTGTGGTTGGCAAGGCAAGGGTGATAACTGCTGGTACAAGATTGTTCCTGTCCAATTATCTGAAACAAAAGCTTATAGCGTTCCTTATGTAACAACGGATAATGCGGGTAATACAGTTACTTATTTATCTGGTCGTAAAACACTGACAGAGGGCGAAACTTTTGCTACGCCGATTGTGCCTTACTATTATTCAATATCTTCTGATCAGACAAATTATGTTGTAAGTTCAGATAACTGCAAATTTACTTACAAAGTGAGCAAAACAGGTGATGCTCCTGTAGAGTTTTCTACCGATAACAACAAGGTTTGGTATACCTTGAAGACACGTAACAGCGAGGGCAACTACTTGGTACGTCAGGCTGACAACATCATTCGTAGTGGTGGCAATGATGGTGTATCAAAGTACGATGCTACTTGCATTACTTCACTCGACCTTTTGGACGGTGGTCTTTGGGCCTTTGTTGAAGATGGTGTTGCTGTAAAGTTGTTGAACAAGCAAAATGGCAAGTATCTTCGCGTGAATGGTACAGGTAACCAAGCCAACTTTAATGGTGAGGCTTCAAAATTCTATTTTCAGAAGATTACTCCCAAGGACGGTTTTACGGCTGACTTCAGCTTGCAGTATGCTGCAACAAGTTTCTTGGGCGACCATAGCACGTATCAAGGCACTCCTTTGTTGGCAACCTATGACAATGCAGAAGCTTACAAAGACAATGGTTCTGCTTTCATTGCCAAAAAGATTGATTTGAATTCTGACGCTGATTTCATAGCATTGGCAAAGAAAGTTGTTACTGCCGAAATCGATGCAGCAACAGCAAGCGAAGATTCAAGTGATGAGCTCGTTGCTCAAACTGCAGCCGCCTTGTCAACAGCTAAAACAACAGTGGCATCTGCTACAAGTTACGATGCTATTGTAACAGCTCGCACAGCAGCTTTCAGCTATCCTGCAAATGTTGACGCCAATGCTTACTATCAGATTATAGCACAGTCAGTGAATGGCCAAGGTGTCCGTATCAATAAAACCAATATATCTTCTGAGAGCATGGTTGTAAACAAGAATGGTGTGCTTGAGGCTGGCGAAAGAAACTCTCGCATTATTCGTCGTACAACAGCTTCTGATGCCCTTGTTCCACAAATGTGGCAGTTGGTTGCTAATGCTGATGGCTCTTACAAAATTAAGAATGCCAATACAAATTGCTGCATTGGTCAGATTCAATCTAACGGCACAGGTGTTGAGATGCCTATTAGCAATGAAGGTGCAGGCGATTATGTGATTACCAAAGGTCTGGCTGTGAACAAATTCCTTTTGAAAAATGGTAGCCACATGCTGAACGCTTATCAGGGTGATGCCAATACCATTATCGCAGATTATAATGGCAACAATTCTGGTGATACCGGTAGCAACTGGGTTATCAAGAAGGTTACAACTGTTCCCGTATCTATCACCAACGCCAAGTATGCCACAGTAGCATTCCCCTTCGCTACCAAGGTGACTACTAACAGCGTAAAGGCTTACTATGCTACTGGTGCTGCTGACGGCATGATTACACTCGTTGAATATCCCGAGGGCATTATCCCCGCCAACGAAGGTGCTTTGCTTTACAACGAGGCTGGTGCTACTACTGCCAACCTTGAAATTGTAACAACTGAAAAGACTGTTGATGGCAACAAACTGACGCCCGCCACTGCCAAGCGTTCGGGCTTTGCCGCAAACGAAACATACGTGTTGGCTAAGAATTCTGCTAACGAAGCAGCTTTCTTGAAGAATGGCCTTACTGTAGTACCTGCCAACAAGGCATACATCACAGCTGAGACTATCCCCGCCGACAACAATGGCAGCAACGTGCTCAACTTTAACTTCGGTCAGGTTACAGGCATCAACGGTGTGGTAGCAGCTGACAAGGCTGGTGTTCAGTACTTCGACCTCCAGGGCCGCCGCGTGCTCTATCCTGCTCACGGTATCTTCGTAACCAACACTGGTAAGAAGGTATTCGTAAAGTAATAACCCCTTAAAACAGATATTACACAATGAAGAAGATATATAGCGCACCCTCAGCTGTGGCTATCAACTTGGTAGCAGAAGGCATGATGGCTGCAAGTAACGAAAGCCAAATTAAGTACAGATCTGACGAGTCTGTAAATAATGAAAGTCAGATCCTTTCTAATGGCAAGGGTTGGGACAGCAGTTCTTGGACTGACGAAGACTAATCTCACCGTGTGAGATGTGTGTATAACAAGCATCTCACATGTACACAAGCATAAAGGCCGGAGGTAAGAGCGGCGTAACAACTACCCTTACACTCCAGGCCTTTACCCCCTTGCAGGGAATAGGTAGCCCTGCGAGTTAAAGTAATTTTTTTCATTATACGGGCTGTTCGAAGTGATTCGCGCAGCCCGTTTTGCTATGTGGGGGCGGCATCACAACATAATTAGCATTAGCATATTGCCATAAAAAATAACGCCAAACTATTGGCAAACACACATAAATATTTGTATCTTTGCAGCAAGATTGAGTGAGGGGCTTTCGAAAGAAGTTCCTCACTTGTTTTTACAACACGCTATAAAGCATAACCAAAGGCAAGGGGGCAAGGAGGAATATTGGCCACCTTGCAGGTGTTAAAATACATCTGAAAGCATAACGAATGATTGACAAAAGTTTTGTAAAAAGTCTGGTGGAACAGTGGTTGGAGGGTAAGGACTACTTCCTGACCGACCTCACCATCAGTACCGACGACCGCATCGTGGTAGAGATAGACCACGAAGAGGGCGTGTGGATTGAAGACTGCGTAGAACTCAGCCGCTACATAGAGAGCCATCTCGACCGCGAGCAGGAGGACTTTGAACTCGAAGTGGGCAGCGCCGGCATAGGACAGCCCTTCAAGGTGTTGCGCCAGTACGAAATCCACCAAGGCGAGCGTGTCGAGGTGCTCACCACTGAGGGCAAAAAGTTGCAGGGAACCTTGGGCGGTGTAACACCCGAGGGCTTTACGCTCACCATCGAGGAAAAAGTGCGCGAAGAGGGTGCCAAGCGCCCCAAACTGGTAGAACGCGAAGTGCCCTTCAGCTTCGACCAAGTAAAAAGCACCAAGTACGTCATCGACTTTAAGTAAGAACTCTGGCGGGCGCACCTTCGTAACAAAAGTTTGAACGCCTGCCCGACGTGCCGCGCGCACGCATATATAAATAACTCAAGTTTCGGTTTTAACTTGAACGGGCTGAATCCGAAAGTTGAATAAATAAGACAATACACAATACCGCTCAATATATGGCTAAGAAGAAACAAGAAACAGCAAGCTTGATAGAAACCTTTGCTGAGTTTAAGCAAAACAAAAATATTGACCTCACCACCATGGTGGGTGTGCTCGAGGAGAGCTTCCGCAGCGTGATAGCCAAAATCTTTGGCTCTGACGAGAACTTTGACGTGATTGTAAACCCCGACAAAGGCGATTGCGAAATTTACCGCAACCGCGTGGTGGTGAACGACGACGAGGTGGAAGACCCCAACAAGCAAATATCATTGAGCGAGGCACAAAAGATTGATGCCACCTACGAGGTGGGCGAAGATGTGTCTGAAGAAATTCATTTTGCCGACTTCGGACGCCGTGCCATACTGACGCTGCGCCAGACTTTGGCCAGCAAGATTCTCGAGCTGGAACACGATGCCCTCTATAATAAATATAAGGACCGCGTGGGCGAGCTTATCACTGCCGAGGTATACCAAACCTGGAAGAGCGAGACGCTGCTCATGGACGAGGAGAAGAATGAGCTCTACCTGCCCAAATCGCAGCAAATACCCCGCGACTTCTTCCACAAAGGCGATGCCGTGACAGCCGTTATCGACCGTGTGGACAACACCAATGGCAATCCTAAAATCTACCTCTCGCGCACATCGAACGATTTCTTGCGCCGTTTGCTCGAGAACGAGATACCCGAAATTGCCGACGGTGCCATCCGCCTCTGCCGCATTGCCCGCATTCCGGGCGAACGCGCCAAGATAGCCGTTGAAAGCTACGATGACCGCATCGACCCCGTGGGCGCCTGTGTTGGTGTGCGCGGCAGCCGTATACACGGTGTAGTGCGCGAGTTGCACAACGAAAATATCGATGTGATCAACTTTACCAACAACACAGCCCTGTTCATACAGCGTGCCTTGAACCCCGCACAGGTGTCGAACGTTGTGCTGCACGAAGAGGAGCGTAAAGCCGAGGTGTACCTGCGTCCTGCCGAGGTAAGTCTGGCTATTGGTAAGGGTGGTATGAACATCAAGCTGGCCTCGATGCTCACCGAGTACACCATCGACGTGTTCCGTGAGGTTGAGGGCGAAGAAATGACCGAGGATATCTACCTCGACGAGTTTGCCGACGAAATAGACCAGTGGGTGATTGACGCCATCAAGGGCATCGGTCTCGAAACCGCCAAGGACGTGCTCAACGCACCCCGCGAAATGCTTATCGAAAAGGCCGACCTCGAAGAGTCTACCGTCGACGAAGTATTGCGCGTGCTGCGTGCCGAGTTTGAGAACGACGCACCCCAGGCACCCGCTGCCCAACCAACTGCTGAGGCTCCGGCCGACGCTAACGAGCCTGCTGCAGAGCCGGCAGGCGAGGAGAGCTAATGCACAACGCGTAAGTCGGGCGGCGCACACACGCTAAAGCACATAATCACGCAGCCGGTGTGGAGTCTTTTTAAGGCAAAGCATAATCAGCCAACAAGGCCAGAACCTTGAAAACTCCACCCCGTGCGGCGCGCTATGGCCGCTATGGGGCATGCCAGCCCACTTACCTATGTTGAGACAATCGCATTAGCAAACCTTACTAACATTATTGCATGAGTATCAGATTAAATAAAGCTATCAAAGAATTTGGCGTCGGCTTGCAGTCAATCACCGACCTCCTGAAGGAAAAAGGAGCACCCGTGGCAAGCAACGACCCTAACCAAAAGCTTGACGACAAGCAGTACGAACTACTTAAGAATGCCTTCAGCGCCGACAAAACGCTGCGCGACAAGGCTGAGGAACGTATGCAGGACCGTCAGGAAAAGAAACGCTCTGCCAAAACGCGCAAGGCCGAGGAAACCATGGTTGAAACGGTGGTGCCCGAAGTAAAGGGACCACACATTGTAGGCCACATCGACCTCGATGCCAAACCCGCCAAGGCACAGAGCAACACACAATCTGCCAACAACACAAAAGCCGAGGCTCCAAAAGCTCCGGCTAAAAGCATAAATAAGCCCCAGGCTAACGCAGCCACTGCTGCAAACACCCCCGCAGCCCCTGCCCAAAAGACTGAGGCCGAGGAAGCAGTGCCGGCACATGCCAACAACCAAACTACTTCCAACCCCCAAAACATGAACCAAAGCACTACCGAAAACACCAAAGTACAACGCGAAGAGCGCGCCAAAGCCATTGGCGAGGAGGAAGACGGTGTGTTCAAACTCCACCCCCAGGTTGAAATTACTGGTCCTAAGGTGCTCGGCACCATTGATCTCAGTGCCATTAACTCTACTACACGACCCAAAAAGAAGTCGAAGGAGGAGCGCCGCCGCGAACGCAACAACAAGCAGGGGGCTGCCGGACAGAACGGGCAGGCACAGGCCGGCGGACAACGCAAAAAGCGTAACCGCATTGGCAGCGAACGTGTCGATGTGAACAATGCTGCCAACCAGCCCAAGCAGAATGGCAACAACAATGGCAAGAAGCGCAACCAGCAGGGTGCCAACGGTCAGAACGGACAGAACAACCGCAACAACCAACAGGGCGCTGCCAATGGCAAGAGTGCCAACAAGAACCGCAACCGCCGCGCCAAGGAGCAGCAAAAGGTTGAGGTGAGCGAAGAGGACGTGGCCAAGCAGGTAAAGGAAACACTGGCACGCCTCACCAGCAAGCAAAAGGGTGGCAAGGGCGCCAAGTACCGTAAGGAAAAACGCGAACAGCAGCACCAGCGTGCTGAGGAGGAACGCCGCGAGGCCAAGGCCGAGAGCAAAGTGCTCAAACTCACCGAATTTGTAACTGCCAACGAGCTGGCACAAATGATGGACGTGCCTGTGACAAAGGTTATTGCTACCTGCATGAGCATTGGCATCATGGTGAGCATCAACCAGCGTATGGACGCCGAGACCATCGACCTCGTGGCCGAAGAGTTCGGTTTCAAAACAGAATATGTGGCCGCCGACGTGCAGGAGGCCATTGCCGAGGAGGAGGATAGCCCCGAAGACCTCGAACCACGCGCACCGATTGTTACCGTTATGGGTCACGTTGACCACGGTAAGACATCGTTGCTCGACCACATTCGCAAGTCGAATGTCATTGCCGGCGAGGCTGGCGGTATCACCCAGCACATTGGTGCCTACAATGTCACACTCGACAACGGTCGCCACATCACCTTCCTCGACACACCGGGTCACGAGGCATTTACCGCCATGCGTGCCCGTGGTGCACAGGTGACGGATATCGCCATCATTATCATTGCTGCCGATGACGACATCATGCCTCAGACCAAGGAGGCTATTGCACACGCCACTGCAGCCAATGTGCCCATCGTGTTTGCCATCAACAAGGTGGACAAACCGCACGCCAACCCCGACAAAATTAAGGAGGGACTGGCTGCCATGAACTTCCTCGTTGAGGAATGGGGCGGTAAGTACCAGAGCCAGGACATCAGTGCCAAGAAGGGTACGGGTGTGAAGGAACTGCTCGAAAAGGTGCTGCTCGAGGCAGATATGCTTGAGCTCAAGGCCAACCCCAACCGCAAGGCTACGGGTACGGTTATCGAGTCGTCACTCGACAAGGGTCGTGGTTACGTGGCCACAATCTTGGTGTCGAACGGTACGCTCCACCAGGGCGACATCGTGCTGGCAGGTACCAACTATGGTCGTGTGAAGGCCCTCTTCAACGAGCGTGGCCAGCGCATCGACAATGTAGGTCCCTCAATGGCTGCCACATTGCTCGGCTTCAATGGCGCTCCGCAGGCCGGTGACCAGTTCCACGTGATGGAGACTGAACAGGAGGCCCGCGAAATTGCCAACAAGCGCGAACAACTGCAGCGCGAGCAAGATTTGCGTACCCGTGAGGTGCTCACGCTCGAAAAGATTGGCAAACGCCTCAAGATGGGTTCATATCACGAACTCAACATCATTGTCAAGGCCGACGTGGACGGTTCAGTCGAAGCTTTGGCCGACTCGTTTATCAAGCTTTCTACCGAGAATATTGTGGTAAAGGTTATCAACAAGGGTGTGGGCCAGATAAGCGAGAACGATGTAACACTTGCAGCTGCCTCAGAGGCCATTATCATTGGTTTCCAGGTGCGTCCGTCACAGCAGGCCCGCAAATTGGCCGAGCGCGACGGTGTCGAAATCCGTCAGTACTCAGTCATCTACGATGCCATTGAGGACGTCAAGGTGGCCATGGAGGGTATGCTCGAGCCTGTTATCAAGGAGGAGGTTACTGCCAACATCGAGGTGCGCCAGGTTTACCACATCAGCAAGGTTGGTTATGTGGCAGGTTGCTACGTGATCGATGGCAAGGTGAAGCGCAGCGACAAGGCGCGCGTCATTCGCGATGGTATTGTAATCTTTACCGGCGAAATCAATGCGTTGAAACGCTTTAAGGACGATGTGAAGGAGGTTAGCACCAACTTTGAGTGTGGTATCTCTCTCACCAACTGCAACGATATTAAGGAGGGTGACATGATTGAAACCTTCCAGGAAATTGAGGTTAAGCAGAAACTGCAGTAAATGCTCATGAATGAACACGTATTAGTCTCGTCAGGGCTTGTTCGTGCATCATTCTGTTGAGAATTATATAGTATTTTTTTGTGCGAGTGCAGACTACGTTTGCACTCGCACATTGTTTGTTATGGGCTGCATTCTGAAGAAATGCAAGCACTAATGGGGGCGACGCGTCTCGCGTCGGGGAAATATGATGCTATGATTTATAGAGTTTGTATTCTTTTCTTTCATTTTCCCAACGCGAGACGCGTCGCCCCCATTAGAGCTTGCGTTTGGTGGTAGCGTTGAGCGGTGGCGCTTGGTGCTTGAATCCATTCGCATGGCTACGTTTCACTGAACAGCAATAATTTATAAAAAGGCCAAGACGAGGAAGTTGCACTTGGGGGGGCTTTTACTATACTACAACAACTTACACGCCAAGTATCTTGCATCTTACACTAACACACTGCAACTTATTGATTATCAACACTTTGATTAGTGTAAGATACTACAAATTTTACCTACACACAACCTACACAGCCTACATGCTGCCACACGGCACAAGCACGGGAGGACAATATCACAGTATAGGGGAACAGAAAAGTCTGTTGCTCCGACTGATTTTCCGACGTCCCAGTGGTGTACAATCCACCGAATACGACAAAACTGACTGCAAGACAGCGGGGTGTGATGTGTAAGATGTATGCAGGGGAGTGTAAGATACTTTGAAATCATCTTACACTCCTGAAACGTCTGTATATCAACTTGTTACGCACAAAAAGTGTAAGATGGCAGTAAAAACACACG
>OGJE01000400.1_pt1 | contig 17349 bp, 18 predicted proteins | sample 1571981 | NCBI WGS metagenome assembly OGJE01 (sample SAMEA2582118, study PRJEB24529) | metagenome | biome: Human gut stool | place: China | collected 2011
GGGCGCAGAGGGGATCGAGGAGTCCGGCACCCACGACGAGCTGCTGGCGAAAAGGGGCGTCTACTACCGCCTGTGGAATCAGCTGCCCGGGGAAGATACGTTGTAAGAAGAACAAATATAACAAAAGAGGCACTGCCAGTGGCAGTGCCTCTTTTGTTATACTCTCTCTTATTCTCCGACAATGAGCCGCACGGCACCGTAAATACCGGCGTCGTTGCCAAGGCTTGCGGCCTTGATGGGCGTCTCGCGGCAGGACTTGAAGGCGTAGGTCTTGAAGTGCTCCACCAGCGGGTCGAAGAGGACGTCGCCTGCGCGGGCCACGCCGCCGCCGATGAGGAACATCTCGGGGTCGGTGGTGCTGGCAATGGTGGCCAGAGCCATGCCGAGGGTGTCGGTCATCTCGTCCACCTCGCGGGCAGCGAGGGCGTCGCCGCTGCGGGCGGCATCAAAGACGTCCTTGGCCTCAAAATCCTTGCCGCGCAGGACACAGTCTGCGTCGGGGTTCTCGTCCAGCAGCTTCTTCATGCAGCGGACGACGCCGGTGGCGCTGGAGTACTGCTCCAGACAGCCGCGCTTGCCGCAGCCGCAGACGGCCGTCTCGTGCGGATCGACCGTGATGTGGCCGATCTCGCCGCCCGCGCCGTGGGCACCATCAATGACCTTGCCGTTGACGATGACGCCGCCGCCGACACCGGTGCCCAGCGTGACCATGACCGCGCTGCGGCAGCCCTTGGCGGTGCCCATCCAGATCTCGCCCAGGGCGGCGACGTTGGCGTCGTTGCCGACAAGGACCTTCAGGCCGTCCAGCAGGCCGGACAGCTGAGCGGAAACGTTCCGCTCGCCCCAGCCGCCGAGGTTGGCACAGACGATGGGCACGACGCTGGAGTTCAGAACCGGGCCGGGCACACCGATGCCCACGCCCTCGACCTGCTCTGCGGCGATCTCCTTCTCGGTCATCTTGCCGTGAATGGCGTCGGCCAGATTTTCGAGGATGTGCTCACCGGCGTTGGAGGTGTCGGTGGGCACCTCCCACTTTTCCAGCAGTGCGCCGGACGTGGTGAACAGACCGACCTTTGCGGTGGTGCCGCCCAGATCAATGCCAAATGCGTATTCTTTCATGATTCATTTACCCCTTTTCCGCAGCGGTCGCCCGCTGATCGTTTTACCTTGTTGCCATTATAACATATTCTGCCGCAGATGGGGAGCCATTTTTCGGATTTTTCCAGTCTCGTGCGGGGCGCGGCTGTGTTCTGTGGGCCGCAGGGCGCAAAAAACGCGCCCGCCGCAAGGCAGAGCGCGTTTTCGCTGCAATGAAAGGCCAGAAGGCTTATTCCTCGTCGGGTTCGTCCTCTTCCTCGTCGTCCTCATCATCGTCCGTTCGGGGCTTGTAGAAGATGCCGCTCAGGAAGATGCTGACGAAGTACAGCAGGCACATGGGCACTGCCACGAAGCACTGGGACACGATGTCCGGCGGGGTGATGATGGCTGCGACCAGGAAGATGAGCACGATGGCAACGCCGCGGCCCTTCTTCATGATCTCCGGGTTTGCGATGCCCATCTTGGCCAGAATGATGGTGACCAGCGGCATCTCAAAGACGCAGCCGAAGATGATGAACATCGTCAGGCAGAGGTTGATGTAGCTCTCGATGCTGATGGACGCCGTGATGTAATCGGTGCCTTCCAGAGTGACCAGGAAGTTCAGCATAAAGGGCAGGGTGACCTTATAGGCGAACAGGATGCCGACGCAGAACAGCATCAGGCCGAGCAGCAGCACCAGCTTGAAGAAGAAGCTCTCGCTCCGCTTCAGGCCCGGCTTTGCAAAGGCGTAGATCTGATACAGCGCCACCGGCACGGTGATGACCACCGCCGCGATCAGCGAGACGCGGAAGTACTGCATCAGCTTCTCCTGCGGGGCCAGGAAGACGAAGGTATAGTTCGCATTCCGGGCCATGGCCGTCAGCAGATCGATCAGTTTGTCCGAAACTGCCAGAAAACCGATCACACCCACCACAAACACGACTGCGCAGATGATCAGCCGGTTCCGCAGCTCTTTCAGGTGGCCGGTCAGCGTCATGCTGCCGTCCTCCGACATGACTTCGGCTTTCTTTTTGCGCTTAACGTTTGTAGCCACGAATTACTCCTCGTCCTTCTTCTCAGCCTTGTCCTCAGACTGGGTCTCGGTCTTCTTGACTTCGCCGTTGTCATCGACGTCGTCCATGCCTTCCTTGAAGTTCTTCATGGTCTTGCCGAACATCTTGCCCAGCTTCGGCAGGTTCTTGGGTCCAAAGATGACCAGAACGATGATCAGAACGATGATAAGCTCCTGAGGTCCGATTCTCATAATAAAATCTCCTTTTTCCTCTTGCCGCGCCGTGCGGGCGGGCTGATTTACAATGTATCGTACAACCGCGGGCGCGGGTGCATCCAAATAGAAACGGTCAGGCCTTGGCCTCTTCCGCCGGGGTAGCGGCTTCGGCTTCATGGGCGGGGGCAGCTTCCGCAGCCGGGGCGGGCGCTTCCGTTTCGGCGGGCTTTTCTGCGGCCTTCACGGGTTCCGCAGCCTCAGCCGGTGCTTCCTCCGCCTTCGCCGGCTCTTCTGCGGGAGCAGCCTCGGCCTTGGCAGGCTCTTCGGGCAGCTCCTCCACGGCATCTTCCAGCTCGGTGACCTCTTCGGCCTCCTCGGCCTTCTTGGCCTCTTCCTTGCTGGTCTTGCCGATGTTGGTGAAGCTCTTGGTCACATCCTTCATGCTATCGTCGATGTCCTTCTTGAGGTCCGTCAGGGGGGCGACCGCCTCCTTGATGGGAGCCTGGATCTCGTTCAGCGGCTCGACGACGTTCTTCTGGATCTCCTCGGAGGCTGCGCCGGTGTACTTCTTCAGCTCACGCAGCATCTTGCCGAGCTTGCGTGCGTACTCCGGCAGCTTATCCGGGCCGATGACCACGAACGCAACGATCACGACAAGGATCAGCTCTGTAAAACCAATTTTCATAGCGTTCCAATTCCTTTCCTCAAACACAGGCCGTTCTTTTTGGGGTCTGCATTGCTGTACGGTTCTGGGGTTTGGCGCAGCGGTGCGCCTTTCGTTGCCCTATGTATACCGGATGTCAATGAACTGTATATGAATTTATTTTGAACAGTTTATGAATAAGACAGGTTTGCCCCTCTTTTTCTAAACAAAATCAAAATTTCAGCAATTATATTACAGTTCGGAAATCAAAAAACAGCCCCGGCGTCATGTCCGGGGCCGTCGTTCTCATCGTTCAACGGACTGGGTTCGTCAGGGTGCCGATGCCGTCGATCTCGCACCGCACGACATCGCCGGGGACGAGGAACTGCGGCGGGTCCATCCCCATGCCGACGCCCGCCGGGGTGCCGGTGGCGATGAGGGTGCCCGCCTTCAGGGTCATCCCCTGCGAAAGCTCCGCGATGACGTGGTCGATGTCAAAGATCTGCAGGCCGGTGTTGGAGTCCTGCCGCTTCTCGCCATTGACGAAGCTGCGGATCCCCAGTCTGGGCGGGTAGATCTCGAACTCGTCCGCCGTGACGATGCAGGGCCCGATGGGTGTGAAGCCGTCCAGGCTCTTGCCGAAATACCACTGCTTGTGGGCCGTCTGGACATCGCGGGCCGAGACATCGTTCAGGATGGTGTAGCCGAAGACGACGTCCTTCGTCTGCCCGGCAGGCACATCTTTGGCATCTCTGCCCAGCACCACAGCCAGCTCGCATTCGTAGTCCAGCTTCTTCACAAGGTCGGTGTGGGCCTCGATGAAGCCGCCGTCCGGCACCGCCCGCGTGACCCGCTTGGAAAAGTAGATGGCATCCTGATGCCGGGTCGCAAAGGCGTCGGCGGAATACTTTTCTGCCTCGTCCGAGTGGGCCATGTAGTTGATGCCCAGGCAGATGACGTCCTGCGCCGGGGCCGGGATGGGACTTTCCAGCGTGACGGCCTCGATGGGCAGGGCCGGGATGCCCGCAATGGCCAGCGACAGCCCCGCCCGCACCTGCGGGGTCAGGAACGGGATGGCGTCGGACAGCGTCTCATAGCGCAGGCCCAGCCAGCTCAGCGGCCAGACCTGACGGCCATCTGCCGACAGGATGGCCGGGTCTTCGATGCCGTCCGGCAGACGGCAGGTGACAAAGCGCATGGGGAAGCCTCCTCTCAGTGCCGATAGGCGATGGCGTTTTGGATGCGGTCGGCTTCCGCCGGGCCGGCCAGCTGGCGGACCAGCTCCAGCGCAAAGGGGATGGCGCCGCCGAGGCCGTAGCTGGTGGTGATGCTGCCATCCACCACGACCTCTTCGTCGTGGACGACGGCACCGGCCAGCTTGTCCTGGAACCCGGCGTGGGCGGTGGCGTTCCGGCCCTCCAGCAGGCCCAGCGAAGCCAGGATGCTGGGGGCCGCGCAGATGGCCGCCACCTTCCGGCCTGCCCTGGCAAAGGCGGTGCAGGTGTCGGTCACGGTCTTGTTGGCGGCAAGGTTCGGGGTACCGGGGATGCCGCCGGGCAGGACGACCATGTCCACGTCGGAATAATCCACCTCTTCGGCCAGAGCGTCGGCGGTCAGGTTGATGTTATGGCTGCTGACCAGCTCTCTGCGGCCCATGGCAGACGCCACGATGACCTCGACTTTGGCGCGGCGGAGAAGGTCCACCACCAGCAATGCCTCGCACTCCTCGGTGCCATCGGCGAAAAAGACAACTGCTTTGCTCATTGTATCTGCTCCTTCCTGCGGCCCTGCTGTGCGCTGTGCGCAGCAGGGGATAAAAAAGCGCACTGCGGGCGGAGTGCTCCCCTGCCCCGCCGTGCGCGGTCCTGCATTATTCCTCGGTGGGTGCCTCGGCCTTTTCTTCCAGCAGGCGGCGCAGCACGCTGTCCTCCCTGCTGATGACCCGGCTGACCCGGCTGATGATGGCGCTGGACGCGCCGATGTTGCCCATGATGCTGGTGTAGCTCTGCTTGCTGACCAGCTTTTCTGCGATGTTGTAGCGCTGCTCCATTGCACTCAGCTCGGCGTAGCTGCACACATCCTGCAAAAAGCGATAGCATTCTTCCGGCGTTTTCAGTTTCAGCAGTGCCGAATACAGGCCGGACTCTCCGGTGGGATGATCTTTTGCCATGGCTCGTTTCCTCCCTTGTCGTTTTGGTGGGGGTCTGGCCCGCGATGGGCACTTCATTGCACTACATTAGTGTAGTACAAACGCAGGAAAATTGCAATGGGAAATTTCAGAGCATCTTTTCCATTTCGGTCAGCTGCATGGAGATGCCGCCCACCGCGTTCTCCACAGGCTTGAGCAGCCGGTAGCCCCGCGCCTTGAAGAACTGCTGCACCGGCAGGCACTTGGTGTGCACCTCGCAGCAGACGCGGCCCCGGCCCTCGCCGCGGGCCAGCCGCTCGCAGGAGGCCACGATGTCGCGGCCGATGGCCTTGCCCCGGTACTCCGGCTTCAGATAGATATGGAGCAGGTGCAGGGCGGTGTTCTCCATCTTCCAGGCAAAGTAGCCGATGAGCTTGTCGCCCAGAAAGACGAGGAAATAGTTCACATCGCGGTCGATGTCCTCTTCGATGGCATCGGCGCTCTGCAGCGTCTCCACCAGCGCGTCCAGCTGCTTCGCCGGGTAATAGCGCTTGTAGACCTCGTGCCAGAGCTCGCTGGCAAGGTCGGCGGTCATGTGGATATATTTGGCCTTTGCGACCAGCTTGTAATCGGGTTTCATAGTTCTCCTATTCGTTGTTCAGGGTGAGCCCGCCGGGCGGGTTTTTTCTTATTGTACCATACGCCGCGCCAAAGTGCAAAACAAAAAGGCGGCTGCGCCTTCCAAAAAAGCGCAGCCGCCTGATTGTCGTTTTACCTGGGAACGAGATGTTTTACAGCGCGGTCTTGATGTTGTGATGAGTGGAGCTGTAACGAACAACTGCTTCCATCAGGGCGAAAGGCCACAAAATGACCTTGCCCAGGATCTCGGCCGGCTTGACACATACCGTGTCCATGCTGTTGATGCCGAACAGGACCAAACATGCGATACCACAGCCTAGAATGTAATAGTACATAATCAAACCTCCTATATCTTTCTACGGGTCTTGGACCCGAAGTTCAGTACACAGCGGGGCGTTTTCCGCTCTCCGCATCTTTACTATATCGCAATTTCAATCTAAAGTCAATATCCGAAATCATGAAACAATTGAAAGCTTTTGTTGAAATTCGTTTTACTCATCGAAGTAAAGTGCAAAAGTTCGCTTTGCTTTATAAACGTGAAGTCAGTGTTCTGAATTGGCCGTGAGCCGGAAACAATTTGTTCATATTTCGGGTCAAAACGCCCCGGAAACCGGCGTTTTGTTTTCTCTGTAAGTACAGGAAACAGTGCACAAAAGTCCTGTTTGAAGTTTGTGCGGAATGCCGTGCAATAACAGCTGTCCCTCCCTCGTTTACAAGTTAAGGAAAGTCGTGTCGGAATTTTTGTTTTCGAAAGCCGGAGGGCCCCATCATGAAAGAAAAACTCTGCAAAAAAATCTTGGGTTTTCTACTCGCCTCCCTGCTCCTGCTGACCGTTTCGCCGCCTGCCTTCGCGGATATGGGGCCGAAACCGTCGGTCACGCTCAGGCTCTACATCTATAATGACCAGAATTACGCCGTGACTCTGCTGGGCAATACAGAATCCACCGGCCCATGGAGCGCCCCCAGCGCATACGGAGACTGGATGGGTTCCCGCGAGGTGTGGGAAGCCTTTCAGGCTTACGATGCGCCGGAGGGGTACTACTTCCTCGGCTACTTCGAGGAATACTTCGGCGACACCGAACAGACCTTCACCTGGGGGTACTACCCGCCCCAGAAATTCTATGTGCTCCTTTATAATATGGACACCGGGGTCTTTTCCATGAGCAAAGAGCCGGTCCAGCGGTATGCGTTCGACAGCGAATGGCAGGTGCTGTTCGACCCGGAGGACGGCTGGATGCACGTCTACACCAACCGGACCGACAGCGACCAGATTTCCCTGTTCACCTCCCGGTTACTCATCACGCTGATTCTGGAGCTAGCGCTGGGTGCCCTGGTGTTCGGCCTGCGCGAAAAAGCCCAGCAGAACCTCATCGGCGGGGTCAATCTGGCCACACAGCTTGCACTGAACCTTGTTCTCCACTACGGGCTGTTTTATCTCGGCCCCTGGGCGGGCTTTGCGCTCTACGCCGGAATGGAAGTGCTGGTCTTCGCGGTGGAAGCCTCCGCCTACTGCCGCTGGCTGCCCTGGCCGGAGGGCAAAACGCCCCACCCGGTGCTCTACGCCCTGACGGCCAACCTGCTCTCGTTCGGCGTCGGCTGGCTTTTGAACGAGCACCTGACGAACGCCCAGATCCGGTGGCTCAGCCTTGCGGCCCTGTTCCTGTGGTACACGGTGCCCAAGTTGGCGGGAAAAACGTGTCTTTTTAAGCAAAACGCACAAGAAAACGACAAAAGATTGTGATTTTCCATCCTTGTTGCCAGAGAAGAAATGCGTTATAATAGAACCATCAAATCGGCGGATACCGGAAAGGAGAACATGCTCTATGGCAAAAGCATCGCAGGTCGTTTTAATGGAAAATGAATTTTACCTGATCAAAGCCCCGAACGGGAAGGTGTTGGAGGTAAAGAACTTCAATACCGAGAACGGCGCTGCGATCCGGTTGTGGGATTACGCAGGCCATCCGTGGCAGCAGTGGCAGTTCGTGGACGCCGGTGAGGGCCGCTGGCGCATCCAGAACCGGTTCACAGGCAAGTTCATCGACCTGGCGCTCGGCGGCGTGGTCGAGGGCACCTGGCTGCACCAGTGGAGCCGCAGCAGCGGGCTGAGCCAGTGCTGGGCGCTGGAACCCACCCGCAGCGGCCGCACCCGCATCCGGAATGTGCTGGCCGACAAGTACATCGACCTCGTGGGCATGAACACCGCGAACGGTGCCCAGGCCCAGATCTGGAACTACGTCTCTGGCGGCAATCAGGAGTGGAACCTTGTCCGCGTGGACCCCGCTTCCACCCAGATCAACGCGCGCGGCAACGAGGCGCACGACCCGGAACCCACCCCCTCGCAGCGCAAGCACCAGAACGATCTGGTCCGCAAGCTGAACAACGCCGGCAAGGGCCGCGCTGCACGGAAATAAAAAAGAACGAAAAGACCCTCTCAGTCTCGCATCCGCTCGCCAGCTCCCCCGTCGGGAGAGCTTTGATGCTGACAGAACTCAACATCAAAACCTCGCCCTTCGGGAGAGGCGGCATTGCGGAGCAATGACGGAGAGGGTCTCTTTTATCGCAATTTTCAAAAATAGTGCCTATCAAAACGGCATATTTGCGATATGCAGTTTGCGGATGTTGCTTGTGCATTAAAAACGCAAACTGCTATATTATCAGAAGGAGAACGCTTCATGAACCCTGAATTTCCCATGCGGAACACGACGCTGTGCTATCTGGAGCAGGACGGCAAGTGGCTGATGCTCCACCGCGTCACCAAGAAAAACGACATGAACCACGACAAATGGATCGGCGTGGGCGGCAAGTTCGAGCCGTTCGAAAGCCCGGAAGACTGCCTGCTGCGCGAGGTGCGGGAAGAGACCGGCCTTCAGCTGACCCGCTTCCGCTGCCGGGGCATCGTGACCTTCATTCTGGGCCGTCTGACCGAGTACATGCACCTTTACACCGCAGACGGCTGGACCGGTGAACTGATCCGGGACCCCGCCCGCAACGAAGGGGTGCTGGAATGGGTGCCGACGGACACCGTCGAAACGCTGCCCATCTGGGAGGGCGACAAGATCTTCTTCCGCCTGCTCAAAGAGGACCGCCCGTTCTTCTCCCTCAAGCTGACCTATGAGGGGGATACTTTAACGGAGGCGGTCCTCGATGGAAAACGCATTTTTTCCGCTGTCAAAGACCCGCAGGGCCTTTGACTGCCGGTTTAATTCAGTTTCAGGTCTCCCTCTTTGATCCAGCCCAGCTTGCGCTCGATCTCGCAGAAGACGACGCTCAGCACGGCGGGCAGGACGAAGCAGATCAGCAGCATGGCCGCCCAGTCCATCGGGGTGATGGCAGCCTTGGTGCCTGCCGCGATGTCGTTGACCCAGCCGGTGTAGACGCCGATCTGGCCCACCAGACCGCAGGTGCCCATGCCGGAGGAGACCGCCGCACCGTTCATCTCAAAGTGGAACAGGCAGGTGGCCAGCGGGCCGGTGATGGCACTGGCCAGCGTGGGGGCGATCCAGATGCGGGGGTTCTTGATGATGTTGCCCATCTGCAGCATACTGGTGCCCAGACCCTGACTGACAAGGCCGCCTACGCCGTTCTCCTTATAGCTCATCACGGCAAAGCCCACCATCTGGGCGCAGCAGCCTGCCACGGCAGCGCCGCCGGCAAGGCCGGTCAGACCCAGTGCGGCGCAGATAGCAGCAGAGGAGATGGGCAGGGTCAGTGCCACACCCACGATGACCGACACCAGAATGCCCATGACCAGCGGGGCCTGCTCGGTGGCCCACATGATCAGGGTGCCCACCTGGCTTGCGGCTGCGCCGATGGGGGCGGCGATGAGCATGGAAAGCCCGACGCCCGCAAAGATGGTCACCAGCGGGGTGACAAGGATATCCACCTTGGTCTCCTTGCTCACAGCCTTGCCCAGCTCTGCTGCCACAATGGCGATGATAAGCACGGCCAGCGGGCCACCTGCACCGCCCAGCGCATTGGCCGAGTAGCCCACGGTGATCAGGCTGAACAGCACCAGCGGCGGGCAATGCAGTGCCCAGCCGATGGCGCAGGCCATGGCGGGGCCGCTCATGGCCGTAGCATAGCCGCCCAGATCCACCAGCAGTTCCAGACCGGCCTGCTGACCCACCGTCTTGATGATGGTACCGATGAGCAGACTGGCGAACAGGCCCTGTGCCATTGCGCCCAGTGCGTCAATGAGGTAACGCTGCGGAGAGATGACGATATCCTTCCGCGCCAAAAATTCTTTCAGCTTCGACATAAAACTTGCCTTTCTATCCAAAACAGATCGTTAAGGTTACGCACGTATGTCCTGTATCATACCATACACCTGTCAAGACAGCAAGAGGTTGCTGGAAAAAATGTGAAATTTCGGCTTTGTGCAATGTTCTGCCCTGCCGGAACGTATTCCATTTGGAACATTTTCCGACACACTGCCCCGGTGGAGAATTTGTGTAGAAGCCCGCTGTGCCGTTGACGGCTCCCCGCGTGCGGGTGTATACTAGAGGAAGCGTAAAGTTATCATCCGCCGTCCTTTTTATCCTGAACCCATGGGCGGCGTGGAATAAAAGCGGGCCCACCCCGGGCAAGGGGCAAAGGCCCGGTGCAGCACAGCGCTGCATCACCGGGAGATTCGGAGGCAGAGACGACAGATGAAAAAGCGATTTGACCGATCCGGCACAGCCCGCCGCAAGGCGGTGACAGCCATTGCAGCGCTGACCATGGCGCTGGTTCTGGCTGTGGGCGGCGCAGGGGCAGCGACCCTGCTGTCTGCACAGCCGGAAACTTTGACCGTGGGCGCGGTCGTTCCCCACATCACCGCCGAAGCACCGCAGCAGACTGCTCCGGCTGACCCTGCCCCGGCAGCGGAGAGCACAGCGACTGCCCCGGAGCAGACAGCGGAAAGCACCGTGCAGCCGCAGCAGGCCGAGTCTGTCCCGGAACAAGCAAAAAAGCCGGAAGCCGCCGAAATTGCACCGGCTGAACCGGAAGAAGCTGCCGCAGCACCGGAAACGCCGGAAACACCGGCACAGCCTGCCGGGGACGCCGCGCTGGAGGAGGAGAACTCCCCTGCCATGCTGCTGGAGGAGACCCCGGAGCTGGCCGCGCAGGATCCGCAGGCTCCCGCAGCGGACGGCACCGCCCAGAACGACACCGCCAGCCAGCACACCCCGGAGGACAGCGTACTGCTGACCCCGGAGCAGATCCAGCAGGCGCTGGATTCCGGCGCGCTGGAGGATGCCGAAGCGCAGTGCATCGACCTGACCGATGAAAACGGCTTTTTCCGGTGGCTGTTCAACTGGCTGTTCGGCATCAAAGATAAGGAAGAGGAACCGGCTCCGGCCTACTCCGGCTGGCGCACCGAGAACGGCAAGACCTACTACTATGCGCAGGACACCAACAAAAAGGTCACCGGCCTGCGCTCCATTGACGGCAAGCTGTATTATTTCGATGCCAACGGCGTCAAACAGGACAATGTGACTTTTGGCATCGACGTGTCCAAGTATCAGTCCGGGCTGGACTGGGACAAGATCAAAAAGTCCGGCGTGAGCTTCGTCATCATCCGCATCGGCTACCGGGGCTACGGCGCTGCGGGAAACCTGGTCAAGGATCCCATGTTCGAAGAGCACTTCACCAACGCCCGCAATGCGGGGCTGAAGGTGGGCGTGTATTTCTTTACGCAGGCCGTGAACGAGGCCGAGGCGCAGGAGGAGGCCGATGGCTGCAACTGGGCTTTGAATGGCCGGATGCTGGACTACCCCATCTTCTATGACACCGAGGCCTCCACCGCCCCGCACGGCACCGGCCGCGCCGACGGTCTGGGCGTCGAGGACCGCACCAAATGCGCCATCGCCTTCTGCGAGCGGGTGAAGGAACTGGGCTACAAACCCGGCGTGTACGCCTCCACCACATGGTACCGCAAGCGGGTGGATTACAACACCCTGCGCAGCCGCTACACCATCTGGAACGCCCACTACGGCGTCTCTTCCAGCCCCATCGGCTGCGATCTGTGGCAGGGCACCGAGAAAGCCCGCATCAATGGTTACAGCGGCGAGCTGGACGCCAATATCAGCTATATCGGATAACTCTACAAAAGGCCGCTGCACACGCCCTGTGCAGTGGCCTTTTTCTTGCCGTGGGACGATTTTAAATGGCCGCCGCGTGCGCTTTGGCCATATTCAGTGGAAAGAATATTTTTAATTTTGGGTTTCAGGAAAGTCTGCGGACTTTCCTGAAACCCTTTTTCACGGGGAGAGACAAAACGGTAAACAGCTGCCGCTTGTCTTTACGACCCATCTCGTGAAAATGCGTTTGGAGCGGCCCGCAGGCCGCGACAAACGCGAATTATAAATAATTCTTCCGCTGATGATGTGCAGAGCGCAGCGGAGCACATTCTAAATCATCCCCCCTGCCGGAAAAACAGGGCATACTTCCCTGTTTTTGTGCATAAGCTGGTGGCAGAGTATGCAAGCGCAAATGGCGGGGAGGCATGGGGATATGTTTGTGGTAACACTGAGCAAGACGAGCCTGAAAAAGCTGGGAGCAGGGGCGGCGTGCTGCGCGCTGGTGGTGTTCAGCGCCATGCTGGGGCGGTTCATCAGTACCCGGACGGTGGCGGTGGCTGCCCCGGTGAACCGTATCGAGAGTGCGCAGGACATCCAGACATGGTTCACCGGCTATGGGCTGGAGGTGGACGGCGCGTCCATCACGGCGGATAAGGTCAAAATTCCCCGCAAGTGGGACGACAGCTTTTCCGCTTTCAACGGGGTGGTGCAGCAAAGCGGCATGGATCTTGCCCGCTACAAGGGCAAGACGGTGGAAAAATGGTCGGCGCTGCTCCCGGCGGCAAGCAACGGCGAGACCAGCCGCTACGGGGTGCTGCTGGTGTATAAAAAGAAGGCCGTGGGGGCGTATCTGCTGGAAAAGCCCTCCGGCACGGTGCTGGGGCTGCAGGACGCTCAGAACGAGCTGGCAAAGCAGACTTCCGGCGAGGATTACAGCGGCGACTGGGGCGAGCGGCACGACGAGCAGCTGACCGACAGCACCGCACAGCAGACCTCCGGTGAACCGGAGGCAGAACCCGAAGCCTCTCCGCAGGCAGCCCCATACACCGAGCTGCCGCTGGACGCAGAAGGGTATCCCGTGGAATAGGGACGGCATTCGGGGGAAAAACGACCTTTTTTATGCTCTTGTCCGGCAGTTGCACAAACTGCCTAGTTTTTACAAACGATTGGACAAAAATTAGACAAAGCACGGATTTTTGTAGCATCCGTATGTTCAAATATAACAAAAAATTCTTGTAAAAATCGGCAATATGAAACGATGCAAAAAAACCGGTACGGGTTTATAATAATAGTATACCGATTCCCGTTGGCAAAGCCATGTTCCGGGGCTGAATGTGCAGCCCGGACAGAGGGATCAAGTAAGGAGAAAATGATTATGAAGGAATTTCAGTACACTGTTAAGGATGCCTGCGGCATCCATGCCCGTCCCGCCGGCCTGCTGGTCAAGACCGTGAAGGGCTTTGCAAGCACCGCTACCCTCGAGAAGGACGGCAAGAGCTGCGATATGCGCAAGCTGATGGCTCTGATGGGCATGGGCGTCAAGCAGGGCGAGACCGTGACCATCAAGGTCGAAGGCGATGATGAAGAAGCAGCCGCAGAGGCAATCCAGAAGTTCCTGAGCGAGAACGTCTGAGCCGCGGCGTAAAAGCCGAGCCCTCGCGGGAAAACTGCGGGGGCTTTTTTTGACAAAACGCCGGGCGCTGCACGCCCGGCTATAAGTGGAAGGAGAAAGTGCTATGCAGGTAGGCACCGGCAAAAGCGTGCTCAATGGCATCGCCATTGGCAAGCTGAAGATCTACAAGAAAAAAGATACCGCTATTTCCACCGCTCCTGTGGCAGATACCGCCGCAGAACTGGAGCGTTTTGAAGCTGCCCGCCAGAAAGCCATTGAGCAGCAGACTGCCCTGTACGAAAAGGCACTGGCAGAAGCCGGTGAGGACATCGCCGAGGTGTTCAACATCCACGCCATGATGCTGGATGATGACGACTTTGTGGATGCCATCAAGGAGATCATCAACGGGCAGAAGATGTGCGCCGAGTACGCCGTCAAGACCGCCGGCAACAATCAGGCTGCGGTGTTCTCTGCCATGGACGACCCGTATCTGCAGGCCCGCAGCGCCGACGTCATCGACATCGCGCAGGCCATGCTGGATATCCTGCAGGGCGTGGACAACGCCACGCTGCAGGGCACAGAGCCCAGCATCCTCGTGGCCGAGGATCTGGCCCCCTCTGAGACGGTCCGGATGGACAAGAGCCTGCTGCTGGGCTTCATCACCCGCGAGGGCAGCTCCAACAGCCACACCGCCATTCTGGCCCGCAGCATGAACATCCCCGCCCTGATCCAGTGCAAGGAGATCCAGGACGACTGGGACGGCAAGATGGCCGTGGTGGACGGCTACAACGCCTGCGTGTACGTAGACCCCACCCCCGATCTGCTGGAGAGCCTGACCAAGCGTCAGCAGGAAGACCAGAAGAAGCTCGCCCTCCTCTCCGAGCTCAAGGGCAAGCCCAACACCACTCTGGACGGCAAGACCATCAACGTCTTCGCCAACATCGGCGGCATAAGCGATGTGGGTGCCGTGCAGCAGAACGACGCCGGCGGCGTGGGCCTGTTCCGCACCGAATTCGTCTACCTGAACTGCAAGGACTTCCCCACCGAGGACTACCAGTTCGAAGCCTACAAGCAAGTGATGGAGAGCCTGGCCCCCAAGAAGGTCGTCGTCCGCACCTGTGACATCGGTGCCGACAAGACCGTCGATTACATGAAGCTCGACCATGAGGACAACCCCGCCCTGGGCTACCGCGCCATCCGCATCTGCCTGACCCGCCGGGACTTCTTCAAGACCCAGCTGCGGGCTCTGCTCCGCGCTTCGGCCTACGGCAACATGAGCATCATGTTCCCCATGATCTCCAGCCTGCGGGAGCTGCAGGACGCCAAGGCCGTCCTCGAAGAGTGCAAGCAGGAGCTGACCGCTGAGGGCAAAAAGTTCAGCAGCAGCATCGAGGTCGGCACCATGATCGAGACCCCCGCCGCCGTCCTCATCGCCGACGATTTGGCCGCCGAGTGTGACTTCTTCTCCATCGGCACCAACGACCTGACCCAGTACACCTGCGCACTGGACCGCCAGAACGCCAAGCTGGAACCCTTCTTCGACCCGCACCATCCGGCTGTGCTCAAGGCCATCCAGATGACCATCGAGGCCGGCCACCGCCACGGCATCTGGGTCGGCATCTGCGGCGAGCTGGGCGCGGACACCGCCCTCACCGAGACCTTCCTCCGGATGGGTGTGGACGAGCTTTCCATGAACGCCAAGAGCATCCTGCCCGTGCGCAAGATCATCCGCAGCGTCAACCTGAGCAAGCCCTCCGCCAAGAACATCTGAGTCCCGCGTTTTCCTGCATCCACAGCCCCCTCTGCGGCCCCTTTCCGCCGCCCTGGGGGCTGTTTTCTATCCCATCGTTTCCGGGCAGACACGACCGAATTTCATGTTTTGCCGCCGCAACAAGCCGCGCTTTCATCCCGAAACGCTTCCCAACACGAAAGCAACATGCTATACTAGGTGCAAGTCATTCTGCCGCAAAATTTATCGTATCAGGAGAAATTGGCATGACCCAATTATTGATCCGTTTGTTTATCCGGGACCCGGACGACACCCGCGACCCCGCCGTCCGCACCGCCTACGGCAACCTGGCCAGCCTGGTCGGCATGGCCTGCAATCTGCTGCTCTGCATCGGCAAACTGGTTGCCGGCACCCTGTTCGGCTCCATCGCCATCATGGCAGATGCTCTGAACAACCTGTCGGACGCTTCGTCCAACATCGTCAGCCTCATCGGCTTCCGGCTGGCCGCCAAGGCCCCGGACGCCGAGCACCCCTACGGCCACGCCCGGTACGAATACCTTGCCGGGCTGGTGGTCAGCGTCACCATCCTGGCCATCGGCCTTTCGCTGGGCAAGGAATCGGTGGTGAAAGTCCTCCACCCCACACCCGTCATCTTCAGCTGGCTCAGCATCGGTGTGCTGGCCGCTTCCATCGCCGTCAAGCTCTGGATGAGCCGCTTCAACCGCACCGTAGGGCAGCGCATCGCCTCCGAGACACTGCTGGCCACCGCTGCCGACAGCCGCAACGACGTGCTGACCACGAGCGCCGTCCTGCTCTCCACCATCCTGTGCAGTGCCACGGGCTGGAACATCCTCGACGGCCTCATGGGCGTGGCGGTGGCCGCGTTCATCCTCTGGTCCGGCTGGGGCCTCGTGATGGACACCCTCAGCCCGCTGCTGGGCGAAACGCCCTCGCCGGAGCTGGTGGCGCACATCGAGCGGACCGTCATGTCCTACCCCGGTGTGCTGGGCGTACACGACCTTATGGTCCACGATTACGGCCCCGGCCACCAGTTCGCTTCGCTCCACGTCGAGTTCCCGGCCGAAAGCGACCCGCTGGCGGCCCATGACGTCATCGACAACATCGAGCGGGATTTTCTGAAAAAAGACAACCTGCAGGTCACCATCCACTACGACCCCATCGTGACCTCGGACGCCAAGGTCGGTGTGCTGCGCACCCGCCTGACGGAGCACCTCCGCCAGCTGGACCCGCAGCTCTCCATCCACGACCTGCGCATCGTCCCCGGCGACACCCACACCAACGTCCTGTTCGATCTGGCCTTCCCCGCCGGGTACACCGGCGATACGGACGCCGTCATGGCCGAGATGTGCCGCTTCGTCACCGGGCAGGACCCGAACTACAGCTGCATCATCAAGCTGGAGCAGAGCTATGCCGCTGTGCCCCAAAGCCCGAAATAACATCATCAGGGGGAAGTATTTATGTTGAACGAGACCTACTGCGGGATGCTGGCGCACAAGAGCGTCATCCGCGAGACCTTCATGTACGGCAAGCAGCGCGCCGCCGAGATCGGCTATGAGAACGTCTTCGATTACTCGCTGGGCAACCCCAGTGTCCCCTGCCCGCCGCAGTTCACCCAGGCGATGCAGAACCTGCTGGAGACCGAAGGGCCGGTAGACCTTCACGGCTACTGCCCCAGCCAGGGCGACCCCGGTTTCCGCACCGCCGTGGCCGACCACCTGGCCAAGACCTTCGGCCTGCCCTATGCGCAGAAGGACATCTTCCCCACGACCGGTGCCGCCGGTGCCATCGCCCATGCCATCCGCGCCGTGACCCAGCCCGGCGACGAGGTGCTGACCTTCGCCCCCTACTTCCCGGAATACGGCCCCTACGTTGCGGGCACCGGGGCCTGCCTCAAGGTCGTGCCGCCGCAGGCCCCGGCCTTTCAGCCGAACCTCGACGCTTTTGAGGAGATGCTGACCGAGCAGGTCGCCTGCGTCCTCATCAACACCCCCAACAATCCCACCGGCGTGGTCTACTCCGCCGAGACGCTGACCCGCATGGCCGAGCTGCTGACCGAAAAGAGCCGGGCGTACGGCCACACCATCTATCTCGTCAGCGACGAACCCTACCGCGACATCGCCTTCGACGGCAGACCGGTGCCCTACCCCGCCGCCTTCTATCCCCACACCCTCACCTGCTTCTCGTTCTCCAAGAGCCTGAGCCTGCCGGGC
>OGJE01000406.1_pt1 | contig 17106 bp, 13 predicted proteins | sample 1571981 | NCBI WGS metagenome assembly OGJE01 (sample SAMEA2582118, study PRJEB24529) | metagenome | biome: Human gut stool | place: China | collected 2011
GCTTGCCCTGGGCTATGTGCTCCATTGGGCTTTCAGCCCGTCCTTGCTAAATCCGGAACTTGAATAAATAACCATTAAACCCGTTGGTGCCTCAATACCACCAACGCGTAATAACAGGCAGAAACTCAAGGCGATGGGGCACAGGTGATGTACAACACTTGTACTCCGTCGCCTTGAATGCTTTTTAGTAATTCACTACATGAAAATACAGTCAGCCGATTTCTTGGTGAGCAACAGCCGCGCCGACCAATGTCCGCAGTCCGATTTTCCAGAGTATGCCTTCATTGGCCGAAGCAACGTGGGCAAAAGCAGTTTGATAAATATGCTCACCGGTCGCAAAGCATTGGCCATGACATCGTCAACGCCAGGCAAGACCATGCTCATCAACCACTTTGTTATAAACAATGAGTGGTACCTTGTCGACCTTCCAGGTTATGGCTATGCCAAACGTGGACGTTACGAGGTTGAAAAACTCAAAAAGCTAATCAACTATTATGTACTTCAGCGCCAGCAACTCACCTGCTTGTTTGTGCTGATAGACTCGCGTCTTGAACCACAAAAAATAGACCTTGAATTTATACGTTTCCTTGGCGAAAACGGCGTGCCATTCGGCATCATCTTTACCAAGGCCGACAAGCCGAAGCGTGGCGAGCTCAAAAAGAATGTGGAAAGATTTTTACAAACCCTGCACGAGGAGTGGGAAGAACTGCCTCCCTATTTCATAACCAGCAGCGACACCGGGCAGGGGCGCGACGAATTTCTTGATTACATAGAGCAAATCAATCAAAGTTTGAAGTGAAGTTGCATCTCTTCTCGTCAATCAAAGCACAAAAGTTCAGGGTGGCACTCATCGTGTCAGCCCTGTTCATTTCGGCCGCATCGCTCATCTATTCGCACTATCTCACGCGTGCTCTTTATGTGGAGGAGGTGGGTAAAATGGACGTGTGGGCACAAGCCATGCGCTCACTTGCCACGGCCGACGAACACACCGACCTCAACCTCGTGCTCAAGGTCATTAACAGCAACCACACCATACCCGTGGTAGTGACCGATGCGCATGGCACCATACTCACCCAGCGCAATCTGCACCCCGAGCCTTCGGGGCCCGACTCCCTGCAGCAACTCCAACAAGTTGCAGCCCGAATGCGGCAGCAAGGTGAGGTGTTGCGCATGGACCTTGCCGCCACCGACAACGCACCGCACGAGTATATATACATAGCCTATCAAGAATCCGTGCTCCTACGCCAGCTCACCATCTACCCGTATGTGCAGTTAGTGGTAGTAGCCATCTTCTTCGGTGTGGCGGTTGCAGCCTTGTTGGCAGCCAAGCGTGCAGAGCAAAACCGTGTATGGGTAGGGCTGTCGCGCGAAACGGCGCACCAGCTTGGCACCCCCATATCTTCGCTCATGGCGTGGAGCGAAGTGCTGCGCGAGAGCTATCCAGATGATGAACTGCTGCCCGAAATGGACAAGGACATACGCCGGTTGCAACTTATAGCCGAACGATTCTCAAAAATAGGTTCGGCCCCCGAACTGCAGCGTCAGGACGTGCGCCCCATTGTGCAACAAGTGGCAGCCTATTACGACCGTCGCAGTTCGGCGCGTGTGCATGTACATGTCGACCTGCCTGCGGTCAAGGTTGAGGCTGCAGTCAATGCCCCCTTGTTTGAGTGGGTTATCGAAAATCTGTGCAAAAATGCCATTGACGCCATGCAGAGCGGTGGTGAACTGACCCTTGCACTGCGTCGCAATGTGGTGATGCACCACGGCCATCCCTATATGCAAATATTGGTGTCCGACACAGGCAAGGGCATTCCGCACAAACGTTTCAAAACCGTGTTCACCCCCGGCTTCACTACCAAGCGGCGAGGGTGGGGGCTTGGCCTCTCATTGGCCAAACGCATCGTTGAAGTGTATCACCACGGACGTATTTATGTGTACGACAGCCAGGTGGGCAAGGGCACAACTTTCGCCATCGAATTGCGAGAAGATGTGGGGTAAGGGGCGAAAGGTAGGGTGTTCAATATTGGCATCAAAAAACGAGACCATTTTTGGGGGATTGTAAGTTGCAGCGCGTTTCAAGCAATTTACAATTCCCCAAAATGCTCTTGCTAAAGAATCTATTTTGAACTATTGCAGTCCGGTAATATAGCACGGATCACACCGATTGTACGAGCGAAAAATCCGTGCTATCAGTGTGATCCGTGCTATAATATCAGAAAGGTTTTACCGGGCAGTAATAATCGTTAATAAACAGAAATTGTGTTATAAAACATACGTTTGCTACTTTGAGTTGTCAGAATAAAGGTGTAATTTGCGCCCGAAACGTCGGAGAAACGCTCCGAATGTGTGTTCAAACAACAGAAAAGTCCATGTTGCAGCATACATAATTACGTGTTATGCGCAGATTGTGGCAAGGGCTTTTTCTTAAATCCCGCAAAAACACCATGAAAGTCTACAATTCGCACGAGATCAAAAACATTGCCCTCCTTGGTAACGATGGCTCAGGCAAGACCACGCTCACTGAAGCCTTGCTTTTTGAATGTGGTCAAATAAAACGTCGTGGACGCATTACGGCTAAAAATACGGTGTCGGACTATTTTCCCGTTGAGCAGGACTATGGTTATTCCGTTTTCTCTACAGTGTTCCACACCGAGTGGAAGGGTAAAAAACTCAACATTATCGACTGTCCGGGTTCGGACGACTTTGTAGGTGCAGCACTTACTGCCTTAAATGTAACCGATACAGCATTGCTACTCATCAATGGCCAGTTTGGGCCAGAGGTGGGTACGCAAAACCACTTCCGTTATACCGAAAAACTGCACAAGCCCGTCATATTCTTGGTTAACCAGCTTGACTCTGACAGCTGTGACTACGATGCTGTAGTTGACGACCTTCAGAGCATTTATGGCCAAAAGGTAGTGCCCGTGCAATATCCAGTCAAGACAGGGCCTGACTTCAACGCCTTGATTGATGTGATATTGATGAAAAAACTCACTTGGGGCCCCGATGGCGGCGAACCACAGCTTGAGGACATACCGGCCGAAGAGAAAGACAAGGCAGAGGCAATGCACAAAGCCTTGGTTGAGGCCGCAGCCGAAAATGATGAGGGACTGATGGAGAAGTTCTTCGAAACAGAACATCTCACCGAGGACGAAATGCGCGAAGGCATACGCAAGGGCATGGTTACGCGCAGCATCTTCCCCGTATTCTGTGTCTGTGCGTCGAAAAATATGGGCGTAGGCCGACTCATGGAATTCCTTGGCAATGTAGTGCCTTTTGTAGACGAAATGCCCGCAGTGCATAATACACGTGGCGAGGAGGTGAAACCCGACCCCGCCGGTCCCACTTCTATCTATTTCTTCAAGACAGGTGTCGAACCCCATATTGGCGAGGTGCAGTACTTCAAGGTGATGAGCGGCACCGTGCACGAGGGCGACGACCTGGCCAATGCCGACCGTGGCTCGAAGGAGCGCATGGCACAGATATTTGTGTGCTCGGGTGCCTCGCGCGAAAAGGTTGAGCTACTCCAGGCTGGCGACATCGGTTGCACGGTCAAACTCAAAGATGTGCGTACCGGCAACACCCTCAATGGCAAGGACTGCGAGAACCGTTTCAACTTCATTAAATACCCCAATCCAAAATACACCCGTGCCATCAAGGCTGCCAACGAGGCCGACACCGAAAAGATGATGGCTGCCCTCAACCGCATGCGGCAGGAGGACCCCACTTGGGAGGTGGAGCAAAGCAAAGAGCTGCGCCAGATATTGGTGCATGGCCAAGGCGAATTCCACTTGCGCACACTGAAATGGCGTTTGGAGAACCTTGACAAAATTCCCGTAGAGTTTTATGAGCCGCGCATACCCTACCGCGAAACCATCACCAAGGCCGCACGTGCCGACTATCGACACAAAAAGCAGAGTGGCGGTGCTGGTCAGTTTGGCGAGGTACACCTCGTGGTAGAACCCTATAGCGACGGCATGCCCGACCCCACAGTCTACAAGTTTGGCGGTCAGGAAATTCGTGTAACCATCAAGGGCAAGGAAGAGATACCCTTGGAGTGGGGTGGCAAACTCGTGTTCATCAATTCAGTAGTAGGTGGTGCCATCGATGCACGCTTTATGCCAGCCATACTAAAGGGCATCATGAGCCGCATGGAGCAAGGACCGCTCACAGGCAGCTATGCCCGCGATGTACGTGTGGTAGTGTATGATGGCAAGATGCACCCGGTTGACTCTAACGAACTCTCATTCATGCTTGCAGGCCGTAATGCCTTTAGCCAGGCATTCAGGGAGGCCGGGCCAAAGATTCTCGAACCCATCTACGATGTAGAAGTGTTTGTGCCGGCCGACAAGATGGGCGATGTCATGAGCGACCTCCAGGGCCGCCGCGGCCTGATTGTGGGCATGAGCAGCGAAAACGGTTACGAAAAGCTCCAAGCCAAGGTGCCGCTCAAGGAAATGTCAAACTATTCTACTTCACTCAGTTCGCTCACAGGTGGCCGTGCTTCGTTCATCATGAAGTTTGCCAGCTACGAACTTGTGCCGGGCGACTTGCAGAAGAAGCTCATCGAGGCGCACGAGGCCGAAGGTTGATCGGTCTTAGGTTCGTAAGAGTTATTTAAGAACGACTCTGTCATAAAACAAAACGATATAAACGACAATAGAGACAATGGTGACAATACTGTCAATCGTTGTCTCTATTGTCGTTATAATAAATGCTATTGCTTCTATATAACAAAGTTCAAATATCATCTTTGTTATTATCTCTTCTATATAACAAAGTTCAAATATCATCTTTGTTATTATCTCTACTTGTTTGCCATTCTGGCAAAGGGAACTGTCCGGTAACAAGCACCAAACGCTACCTCTAATGGGGGCGACGCGTCTCGCGTCGGGGCATTTTTCAGCAGCCTCGTCCCGCGGGATTTTTCAGCAGCCTACTGACTTCATCACTTTTTGTGCTATTGAATGGCGCATATAGAAAGTCAATGAGTTACGTTGCAAAAATGGGTACCATTGGGTGGTGCAAGCAAAAAGCGAACCTTGTTTTGCTCTTTTAAGGGCTATTCGCCCTTGTGCCGCTTACCGCGGGAGACATAAGTACATAAGCTACATAAGTAACATAAGGCTGGCGCCGTGGTTTTTACATAAGCTGAGGCAGGGCTGCCCGCCCTGCTTGTAAGATACATAAGGCTGGCGCCGTGTCATTGGCTCTAATGTAGTTTGTCGTGATAACATAATGGAACAAATTTGTTTATGCACAATTTGTCTGCACTCTGCACTTTTTGTCTGCACTGCGTTGATAATCAGCGCGTTTTAGCGTGTAGACAAACGTGCTAAGTATCTACACTCGTCTACACTCGTCTACACTTGTCTGCACTCGTCTGCACGAAACGGGCGTCAAATCTTGAGGGGAAGGCGCCGTTTTCTGTAAAGGGAGGGGAAGTTTATGGTAACGGGAGGCAGGAAAATCAAATTCTCCGACAAGAAATCCGCTCGCCCTGTACTCAATTTCGCTGGTGATATAGTGCAGCCAACTGCGGGTGCAAGTGCACGGGGCTGTGTATTGGCGTGCAGACAGAGTGCAGGCAGTGTGTATATTAAAAGTGATGTTGTCTACACTCTTAAAACTGTTGATTTATAACGATTAATGTGCAATTAGTGCAGAGTGTAGACAAAAATGCTTTTTATAGTTCTTTATTGTAGTCTGGTGAACGTAACCATGCGAACAGACTCAAGCACCAAACGCTACCTCTAATGGGGGCAACGCGAGACGCGTCTGCTGAAAAATTCTCCGACGCGAGACGCATCGCCCCCATTAGAGGTAGCGTTTGGTGCTTGAGTCTGTTCGCATGGTTACGTTTTACCAGACAGTTCCCTTTGCCAGAATGGCAAACAAGTTGAGATAATAACAAAAGAGCGTCAGTTACCGCATTCACCTTGAATTCAAATGTCTGTAGCAAGGTGTTGTTCAAAAAAATGATTAGTTTTGAAAGTCCAAGCAAGTAAACCAATTTTTACAATAGGCTATTATCCTATCAGACAGTATGGTTCCAATATCTGTAGACAAGATATTGGTTGCAAGAGGCCTTATAGAAGCTTACTACGTCAGAGATATTGGGCTTGGTCGTTTACATCAAAACTAATCACTATGGCAAAAGTAGCGAAAAGGAAGCAGACTTCCAAGGGTTTAAGACTTGAAGTGGTTAATCCAAATGCAGCCGGCATAGACATCTCTCCCAAAGAGATGCAGGTGTGTGTTCCGTCAGACAGGGATGGTGAATGTAATCGCACATTCGGTGTCTATACGGAAGATTTGCATTACATTGCGGAATGGCTCAAAGCCTGTTGTATAGATACCGTCGCAATGGAATCAACGGGTATTTACTGGTTGCCTGTCTTCCGTATATTAAAGGAATCGGGATTTGAAGTCATTCTTGTCAATGCCTCCGATGTAAAGAACTTTTCCGGACGTAAGACCGACGCTTCCGATGCGGAATGGCTGATGATGTTGCATAGCTATGGCTTGCTAAAGCCATGTTTTCAACCGGAGAACATAGCACGAACCATGCGTAACCTTGTACGTCACAGAGACAATCTTATCCGCTCTGCCAGCCGTGAGGTATTGCATCTCCAGAAAGCAATGGAGCAGATGAACCTGAAACTGGATAATGTATTCTCTGATATACTTGGCAAGTCAGGCCAGTCTGTCATCAAGGCAATTCTAAACGGAGAAAGAGACCCCAAGGTGCTTGCAGATTTGGCAGACCCGCGCTGTAGGACAAGCAAAGAAGAAATAGAGAAATCCCTTCAGGCAACCTGGGATGAGGAACATCTCTTTGAGATGAGACAAAGCGATTCCCTTTATCAGTTCTACCAGCAACTCATTGCGGAATGCGATGCCAAAATAAATGGAATCGCAATGCAATACTCCGCCACGGTAGATGCTCCCAAAACGGAATTACTGCGTAGCGAGAAGTATAATGCGAAGAAGAACCGAATTGGTTTTGATGTTGAAAAGGTTGCTTTTGAACTTTGGGGAGTCAATGTCATGCGGATACCCGGAATGAGCAGAGGATCTCTATTAAGGCTTGTGGGAGAATTGGGGGCGGACTTTACAACAAAGTTCGTCGATGTAAACCACTTCGTGAGCTGGGCGAATCTGGTGCCCAACAACAAAATCTCCGGTGGAGCACTTTTATCAAGCAAAGTCCCTAAGAAAAAGAACCCGGTGGGTATGATCTTCCGTCAGGCAGCCAATACGCTCAAAGCTGCCAAAAATCCTTTGGGAGATTATTTCAGACATATGCGTGCAAAAGGCGGTCATTTACAGGCTATGGTGGCGACTGGAAAGAAACTGGCATCGATATTCTATTGTATGGTACAGCGCAAGCTTGAGTATAATGAAAAAGTTTATTGTAATCATCGGAAACAAGAATTACAGAACAAAGTCGCATACCTCCATAAACGCTTACAACGCATGGAATCGGAACTGGCAAATTGTGGATAAACAGATTATATTTGAACTTTGTTATATAGAAGCAAAAACAGTGAATAAATCCCCCAGTACCCCCTCCAGTAAACCACCGATTATTCCAAGCGGGGCTAACCATCGGAAATGAAAGGATAGTAAGGTGATCCGGGAGGTAATTGAGTATCTAAAGAAGGGTTACGCCATCCGTGATGTAGCAAAATTGTGTGGTAAGGGAGTGAGCACTGTACAAAGGGTGAAAAAGGAGTTTGTTGGTATAATTCTATATTGAGAATAATTCATTATTTTGCTAAAACGCCATAAATATTAGCCCAGCACTGCACAATTTGGGGATTTTTTTGTGTATTTTTGCCGATAAATAAAATTGCAATATGGCAAATAAGGACATTAACAGGATTAAAGTAGTCTTGGCAGACAAGAAGAAAACGAACAAATGGCTTGCCGAGCAATTGGGCAAAGACCAAACCACAATATCCAAGTGGTGTACCAACACATCCCAACCCGATTTGGAGAGTTTGATAAAGACTGCCAAACTCCTTGGGGTTGAACTGGCAGACCTTGTCAGAGAGGAGAATGTCGAATAAGTAAACTATAGGCCGAACATTCGAGGCAATATCGTATATATAATAATGAATAAAACAACAGATAACATACAAAATACACTGGCAAATATAGACACAGAAGGTTTGTCTTGGGTTGAGAGGAATTTTTCTCATCCCGAAAGGTCTATTCGACTTGCCACATCTTTTAGTGGTATTGGAGCTATTGAATATGCATTCAAAAAACTTGGACTCAAGTCTGAAATAGTTTTTGCTGGTGACATTGATGCCAATTGCAAAAAGGCATATTTTGCCAATTACCCAATCAAAGAAGAGCAGTGGCATACTGATATTCATAAATTAGATGCTACGCCCTAAAAAGGAAAAGTTGACCTTTTTGTTGGTGGAGCACCATGTCAGGCATTTTCTATTGTTGGCGAGCAAAGAGGTTTTGAGGATACAAGAGGAACCTTGTTCCGTGAATTTGCTCGTGTTGTAAAAGAATGTCAGCCGAAAGTGTTTATCTTTGAAAATGTACAAGGTCTTTTCAAGCATGACCAAGGACGGACATGGGAAGTTGTTTATAACACATTCATGGACTGTTGCAGAAAAGTGTGAAGATATTGGCTTCAATATTTGCTTAACATGCCTGATTTATTACTAATCATAAAGAAAATGGATTCCAGACAAAGAATAAAAGAAGAATTTACATATTACCTTTCAAACATAGCAAGGTCATCCCGAAGGACAGATAAAGGATTCAATTTACAACCTACAGCAGTCCAAAGTTTTTTGGCATTTCTGGAGGTTGACAGGCTTTTTGACTATAATCCTGAAATCTGGAAGCATATAAAAAGTATGTATGACATTACTATTCCTAATGAAGTTGAGAATATCGCTGACACTCTTTTGAATGATGAAGAGTTCGCAAAACACGATAATGAAAAGAACCAAGGCTGGAGATCTGGTAGTATAATCCATTATGTGTGTTTTGTCAAGGCTCGTTCATACTTTATGCACGAAAAGACAGCAGAATTATCAGAATCTCCAGACCAGACAACTATAAATAAAGTCTCGTCTGGAATGCAACATTCAGCCTATCGTCCCTACATTACCGCAATCAAGTCGAAACCGTTTCTTCTCCTTGCAGGCATATCTGGTACAGGCAAGAGCCGAATCGTGAGAGAGTTGGCACGTGCTTGTTGGGAAGAAGATTCAGATGAATACAAGGCGCAGAAATCAAAGAACTTTGAGATGGTACAGGTGAAGCCGAACTGGCATGACTCCAGCGAACTCATTGGTTATGTGAGCCGAGTGAGTGGAAAGGCAGAGTTTGTGGCTGGCGACTTCTTGAAGTTCGTGGCAAAGGCTTGGGAAGACCAAGATACTCCATACTTTCTTTGTCTCGACGAGATGAACCTGGCCCCAGTGGAGCAATACTTTGCGGAATATTTGAGCGTGGTAGAGTCTCGTAAATGCGGTGAGGATGGAGTCGTTACCACCGACCCCATCTTGAAAAAGGAAGATGCCGAATGGTATTTCAACCTGACTGCCGCCATCACTTCTGACGGGAATGTGAGAAAACGTTTCAACAAGGATGGCATTTGCATCCCTCAGAACCTCATAGTTGTAGGTACAGTGAACATGGACGAAACAACATTCTCTTTCTCCCGAAAGGTGCTCGACCGTGCCATGACCATAGAGATGAACGAAGTGAACCTTCATGGAGGTCTGACCAAGCGGCATGAGAGCATCGGCAAGTTGGGCAAAGACGAACTTGTAGGCTCTGCCGTGGAAGGTGTGGACGTTTACGACGACTACACGGACGTTTGCAACACAGCACTGAGCTATCTGCAAAAGGTAAACGACGTGTTGGAAGGCACTCCGTTCAAGATAGCCTACCGCACGAGAAACGAGTTCCTACTCTATGTGGTAAACAATCTTCCTTATAACAAAGACAAGGACGGCAACGACCTTCCACAAGGATATGTCATAGCTCGTGCGCTCGACGAGATCACAAGCATGAAGATACTCTCTCGCATAGAAGGAGATGATACAAAGGTAAAGGACAGTTTGCTGAACGCACTGAGCCAAGTCATCGCCGACGGACTGAACACCATTACCGACGAGGAGCACCCTGTGAAGTCGGTAAGTGTAGCTAAGTTGGACGAAATGAAGAACCGCCTCCAATCTGGATATACAAGTTTCTGGAGCTAAGCTATCATAGACATGGAATTACTGACCATCACACATACAGACTTCAAGATGAGCATCGAGTGCGGCAAGTTCGATGCCATTTGGAAGAAAGCCAAGAGTAACATCGGTGAGCAAGGACTGCTCTCCATGTATTCTTGGACAGATGGAGTCGTGTCGGTAGTTCGGGAGACAGAGGACGGCAAACTGAAGCTACAAAAGGGAGAACAAGCCCCGGCAGTATTCTTCGATAATGCCGATTATCCCATTTGGGTGGAGTTCGAAGACCGTGTGAAGGACGCACAGTTCGGTTCTGAACTGCAAGGCGAAAATGACAAGTTTTCTTTTCGTCGTGGCATCCTTGCTGGATTCTTGAACTACGGCAACGAGATTGGGCGTAGCGAAATAAATGTCATCTACAAGACGAAGGACGGAGCTACACACCGCTTCACTTTTTCCTTTGAAGTGCTAAGCACCAAGCTCGACTATCACGAACACTGGCGCAGAATCATTGAGGACATTGAGGCGGAATACCGTATGCTCTCACTCGACTATATGCGTCGCACGTTCCACGGATTCGCTCCCGACCAAAACGGCGACACGCCCGAACTGATATGGTGGAGCGTGTTTGCTGGAGAACAGGAGAAGTTTATCCGAGCCTGCAAGAGTATCATCGACCGTCCACGCCATCGGTTACATGGACATGAGAGTTATAAACGTGCCGACCGCCTAACCATTGTTCCCCGAACCATCGAAAACGAACTTGCAGAGCATCGAAAAGAAAGTGGACACCTCTACCGAGTGGAGGAACAGCTACAAACCAATGACACGCAAGAAAACCGCTTCCTAAAGTTTGCTTTGGCGCAAATCACAAGCAAGTACGACTCTCTGAAACGTCGCATTGAGGGTATCAACACCATTTCCGAAGTGAAGAAGCAAGAGATGGAAACCACGCTCAAAACCTTGCAACACCTTGGGCGCAACCCATTCTTCCGCACTGTGGGCAGATACAAGGGTATGAACCAAGAAAGCATGGTGCTGCAAAAAGCCACAGGATACAGTCAGGTATATCGTACATGGAACTTGCTCCGCCGTGGCTACTCACTTTATGATGGACTCTATCGCTTACAAACCAAGGACATCGCCACGCTCTATGAGATATGGTGCTTCATCGAAATGAGCCACATCGTAAAGGAGCAGTTACATCTGCAAGACGAAGACGTGGAACACCGCAACCGTATGGAGATGAACGGTGTGTTCACTTGGGAATTAGGCAAGGGCGAGCACTCTCGCATCCTGTTCAAGAAAGATAATGTGGAGTTGGCTGAACTCGTTTACAACCCCAAGAACACCGACAGAGAAAACGACAGTGTGGGCATGAAGGATTTGGTAGTGCCAACTGTGCCGCAGAAGCCCGACATCGTGCTGCAACTTACCAAGAACGACTTGCAGCAGGGCATGAAGATGACCTATCTCTTCGATGCCAAGTACCGTATAGACGGACGGCAGAATGGTGTGGACACTCCGCCCGACGATGCCATCAACCAGATGCACCGCTATCGTGATGCCATCTATTACAAGGACTATGACAGCAATGCGCTAAAGAAAGAAGTCATCGGTGGTTACATTCTCTTTCCTGGTGACGGTGAGACGGCAGATGTAGAGGTGGCGAAGTTCTACAAGACCATCGGTGAGGTGAACATCGGAGCATTCCCTTTGCGTCCGAAAGACAAGCACAATCGCCAACTGTTGGAGCATTTCGTCGGGCAACTCATACAGACGAAGAGCCATGAGACCATTGCCAACGTCATTCCCCAAAAAGGAGCGTTCGTGGAAGTTGGCAACCGTGTGCTTATCGGCTTAGTCGGAGATAACAACCGTGGTCGTGCAGCTAAGGACAGATTCCTCGACAGTACGGCAACGCTCTACTACACTGGTAGCAAGTTCCCGACAACCATCGCCCTGCAAGACCTTCACTTCTTCATGCCGTATATAAAAGGCAAGGGCATCAGGGACGTGTATGAGATTACAAGAGTGCGCACTATCTCTGCCAAGGAAGCGAAGCAACAGGACGGTGAAGAGGGTGAGAACGACATTCGATTGGCTTTCGAACTGCGTTTTGTGCGTCGGCAATACTCTGGCTATCAGCCTGTGGACACAAGCAAAATGGCAAATTACACATTCATTGACACGACGTTTGATGAACTTGATGAGTGTGTGATTATGGATAAAATATAAATCATCAAGTAACTATCAATATTATATGAATATGACAAAATGTGCATTGTTGGACAAAGAACAAAAATTACGAATGTCCCATATTGTCCCCAAACTATTCTATAATTATCTAAAGAAAGATGCCGGGAATAATCCATTCTATTCTGTAAATGGAGTACACCAAGATGGTTATAAAGTGCAATTGTTATGTCAAGAGGCAGAAACTTACTTATCCAAATACGAAAAATACTTTTCTGATAATATTTTTAGACCTATTGTTGACGAGAAGAATACAGAAGTTGCATATAATTCACACCTATTGACATTCGTTGTTTCTTTAGTTTGGAGATGCGCAATTGACTATAAGAATACAGTTAAAAATAATAAAGATTTTTCTCCTAAAACACTTGATTTTTTAGATTGCATTTTGGACAATTGGAAACGCTACATAATTGGCGAGTCTAATTGTCTCAACGAATCTTTCTATATATTTCCAATTACAGAAGAATGGCTTGACATAAACTGTATTCCTCCAATATATCACAGAGCTTTCTTGTGTGATATTGGTTGGAATTTTTATATTGACAAAGGAAATGTCGCTTTCTACGTAGTTACTCCGCATTTCCTATTTGTTTCAGTACTTTTTTCAGAAGACGATTATTATTTGTTTTCTGATATTCGAAATATACAGGATACAGGATATGTCAACACAAATATAAGGATGACTCCAGACTTATTGAAAATGTTGAAGTATTTAGGGTATAAAAATTTTCAAGCGATTGGCAAAGTATTCAAAAACAAAAAAAATATACGGGAAAAATTAGACAAAAATCCGGATTATATAAAATCGAACACTTGCGGGATATTCAAAAAGGGAAGTTTGTGGAAGTAAAAAACATTTGCATTGGACTATACGTTAGGAATTGCATTCATTGAATACATTATCATATACTACAGTGTTTAGATTCATAAAAGGAAATCAATAATGGCAATGAAATTTGAAATACGAAACAGTACGGCAGAGTTTCTGACTTTCGTGGCAGAAGGTAAGGAGCAAGGCATACAAGTGCTATATAAAGATGAAACAGTATGGGCTACGCAAAAGGCCATGGCTGTGCTTTTTGATTGTTCCGCTGATAACATCGGTTTGCATCTGAAGAACATATATGATACGAATGAATTGAACAAGGAGGCAACTACCGAGAAAATCTCGGTAGTTCAACAGGAAGGTGCGAGAGAGGTTCGGCGCAACACGCTGTTCTATAACCTCGATGCCATCATTTCCGTGGGGTATCGTGTCAACTCCATCCGTGCCACCCAGTTCCGCCAATGGTGTACCTATGTTATCCGGCAGTTCTCGCTCCGGGGCTATATCATAGACAAGAAGCGTATGGAGAACGGCTCGTTCATAGGTGAGGACTATTTTGAGCATTTGTTAGCAGAAATACGTGAGATTAGATTGAGTGAACGAAGATTTTACCAAAAGCTCACAGATATATATGCTACAGCTGTTGACTACAATAAGGATGCACCTACCACACGTCTGTTTTATAAAAAAGTTCAGAATAAGATGCATTATGCAGTGCATGGGCATACTGCGGCAGAACTTATCGTAGAAAGAGCCAATGCGGAGAAAGAGCATATGGGACTGACCACTTGGGAGAATGCGCCTGATGGAAAGATTGTCAAGCCAGATGTGAGTATCGCCAAGAACTATCTAAAACAAGTGGAACTTGAAGATATGGGAAAACTTGTCAACTCTGTGCTTGACTTAGCAGAACGTATGGCAAATCGACATATACCAATGACTATGGAAGATTGGGCTAAACGTATTGATATTATTCTTGAAGCTGGAGGTGATGCCGTATTACATGATGCAGGAAAGGTTTCTGCTGAATTTGCCAAGAGCTTTGCAGAGTCAGAGTTTGAGAAGTATCGTGTGATACAAGACAAATTATTCAACTCTGATTTTGATAAATTCAATTCTTCTTTACCGTTTGACGATGATAAGAATTGAAAGCCAAAAGGGGATGAGGTGACTCAACATCACCCCATCCTCAGCTTACTTGTCTATGTATGATGCAATAAAATATACAATCGAAATGACCGTATAAAGGGAACACGGCAAAAAAACAAAGCAAAGCCTTTACCCAACCATTCGACAACCAAGCTCCTTCATTTCTTGACATCATATTAGACATGTCATAGAAATGGCGAGTGAGGATTTCCTTATTCTCCTTTCGGTGGTTTTCAAGAAGTTTGGAGACTCATCGCCAAGGAGTTTCTTTCTGTTATCTGTCAGAACGGTGTCGTTTTTAATGCCGATTTTGAACACCCTGCCTGTAAGGGCAAAAGCATTAAAACGTGCTTCGGAGTTTTACCAGACAACAATAATCGTAAAACTATAACTTCACCTCTGTTTCTGATGAAGCTTACCCATATTTGTGGGGCCTTTATCGAAAGTTAAATACGGTAATCATTGTTAAGCTAATCATATTTTACCTCTCATGTTTATACCTTTGCGCGCATTTATGACAATCTAAAGGATAACAAGGATAACACTGTTAGAATAAACATGAGAGAAGTTATAGGAAATTCAGTAGCTTGCAATCATCATAAAGTAGGTATCGTGGGATTGCTCGTTACACTGGGTATCGTGTTTGGCGATATCGGTACATCACCCCTCTATGTGATGAAGGCAATATTACATACAGGCGAAACCATTGACGAGAACACCATATTGGGCGCCTTGTCCTGCATCATTTGGACACTTACCCTACAAACCACCATCAAATATGTGTGTGTGGCGCTGCGTGCCGACAACAAAGGCGAGGGAGGTATCTTTGCCCTCTATGCCTTGCTGCGTCGACTCAAAAGTAAGTGGATTTACATTTTGGCTATCATTGGCGCCAGCACTTTGCTGGCAGATGGCATCATAACCCCTGCCATCACGGTTACCACAGCCGTCGAAGGACTCGAAAGTATTAGTCCAGATCTGCCTGTTATTCCTATCACGCTTGCCATCATCACCATTATATTCTTCGTGCAGCGGTTTGGCACAGAGAGCATTGGCAAGTCGTTTGGCGTATTCATGCTGCTATGGTTCTTGTTATTAGGTGTGGTGGGAGTTTTTAGCATAACTTCTTATCCGTTGATACTGAAGGCTGTCAACCCATATTATGCTGTAATGTTGCTGGTTAAATCGCCACAATGGTTCTTAATACTGGGTGCAGTATTTCTCTGTACCACTGGTGCTGAGGCTCTGTACTCCGACTTGGGACATTGTGGCCGGAAGAATATCGCTGTCAGCTGGGCCTTTGTAAAGACCATGCTCATTCTTAACTATCTGGGACAGGGAGCATGGGTGCTGAACCATGTGGACACGGCATTGTACGTGAACCCGTTCTTTTCCATCATGCCGCGCGGCATGTTGTTTTTCGCCATTATCATGGCCACAGGTGCGGCAATTGTTGCGAGTCAGGCACTTATCAGTGGCACCTTCTCCATATTGAGCGAAGCCATGAACCTGCACTTCTGGCCGCGTATGCGAATCAAGCACCCCACCCAGGTAAAGGGGCAGATTTATATTCCTACGATCAACCTTGCCATGTACATCGGTGTGGTTCTTATCATACTGCTGTTTCGCGACTCCTCACACATGGAAGCTGCCTACGGACTCGCTATCACCATCACCATGCTGATGACTACCTTGCTGCTTGGTTTTTACTTGCACAGCAAGAGAGTGGCGTGGGGATTTACGCTATTGTTTATGGGTATATACTGCACCCTCGAAGCCATCTTCCTGGTAGCCAATCTGTCGAAGTTCCTTGCAGGAGGCTGGTGTACGATGCTTATTGGTGGAATTCTCTTCCTGATGATGTATGTATGGTTCAGAGCCATAAAAATACGCGGTAATTATATCAGTTCTAAACCGCTGGTTGACTATTATCAGATTATCTCCGACATCAAAGCCGACGAAAGCATTCCAAAGTATGCGTCCAACCTTGTTTATATAAACCATGCCGAAAAGGAGGGAACTGTAGATGACAAGTTGCTCTACTCTATCATCAACAAGCAGCCTAAGCGTGCCGATCATTACTGGCTTGTCAATATGGTTTTTGTTGATACTCCAGACACGCTGGAATACAGCTGTGAAACTTTGATACCAAACACCCTGTACAGCATAACGATGTACATAGGTTTCCGCATAGAACCCCGGGTGAGCCTCTATCTGAGACAGGTGGTAGAAGATCTGGTAGATAGCAAAAAGGTGGATCTGACCAGTACATACGCCTCGCTTCGCAAGAATGGAATTCCTGGTGATTTCCGATTTGTCATCATTCATCGTGTGTATTACCCGGAGAGTTTCGACAATCGCCAGCAGAATTTACTGATGAGCATCTATGCCATCATCAGCAAGATAGGTGTTGGCGAACCTAAGGCGTTGGGGCTCGACACGTCGATGGTGGTGGTAGAACGTGTGCCGCTCATCATAAACCAACGTAACCGGCGCATCAGGCGCATCTCGCAGATTGTGGAAGAGTAAGAAACAAAAACGACTGACTTTAGGCGTTGAGCCTAAAATCAGTCGTTTTTGTGTTTTTAGAATATTGCTTCTATATAACAAAGTTCAAATATCATCTTTGTTATTATCTCAATTTGT
>OGJE01000413.1_pt1 | contig 16916 bp, 10 predicted proteins | sample 1571981 | NCBI WGS metagenome assembly OGJE01 (sample SAMEA2582118, study PRJEB24529) | metagenome | biome: Human gut stool | place: China | collected 2011
ACAATCATTCGTTTATTAAAACTGATGCAAAGGTAAGCATTTTTTTGATACGGCGTACTTTTTTTTGTGTTTTTTTTTAGGGGTATTTTGTAACAAAATTACAAACTATTGATATACAGCCAATTACAAAGTGCTAACAAAGGTTAAAGTTTTCAATATGCTCGGGAACAGCCCAAAATTAACACTTTTCGGTGTTTTTTAGCGCAACAAAGGTGTGCGCCAACACCCCTGCCGAAGTGAGAGTAGATACATATAATAAGGTACGCGCGAGGAAAAGAGCAGAAACTTTTCTTCGGAAAGAGCAACTTTTTCATCGAAGAGAGATGATTTTTTCAAGAAGAGAGATGATTTTTCCAAGAAATCGAGCCCAAAAACTTTGCTAGCCGAGAACTTTTTAGTAACTTTGCCCTCAGAAACAGAATCATAAACAAACAAAGATGATACAGCTAAAAGAAAATCGGGGCATTCCCCGCAGCATTCTCCTGATGATGGCCATCATCGCAGGACTCACCGTAGCCAACTGCTACTACAATCAGCCGCTTCTCGAACTGATCCGTCATGATCTGGGCATTACCGAGCAAAGCGCCAACCTCATTACCGTGATTACCCAAATAGGTTACGCACTGGGACTGTTTTTTCTCATTCCTCTGGGTGACATGTTCTCACGCAAGAAGCTCATCCTTGCGAATATGACCATTGCAGCCGTGATGGCCATCGTGATGGCTGTAGCGCAAAACGTATGGATGCTCTGGGGAGCTTCGTTGCTGATTGGTGCCTGTTCCGTGATTCCGCAGTTCTTCATCCCGATAGCAGGACAGTTTTCTGAGCCCAAGAACAAGAGCAGGAATATGGGTATTGTACTCTCCGGACTGCTCACGGGTATTCTTGCCTCGCGAGTAATCAGCGGCTACATCGGCGAATGGCTGGGATGGCGGGAGATGTTTTTCATTGCCGCCCTCGTCATGATTGCCTGCATGGGCGTGATGCTATTGATGATGCCAGAGATGAAGCGCAACTATGTGGGTACCTACAGAGGACTGATGACCACCGTGGCAGAGATCTTCATCCTCCACCCTTCCATCCGCATCTACTCCATCCGTGCAGCCTTCGGTTTCGGCAGCATGATGGCAATATGGTCTTGCCTCGCCTTCCATCTTGCCCAACCTCCTTTCAAGGCAGGAAGCGACATGGTGGGAATGCTCGGACTTTGCGGAATCATGGGAGCCATGGCGGCAAGTGGCGTAGGAAAGCTGGTTCCTAAGTTCGGCATTCATAAATTCAGCCTGCTTGGAGCAGGCATGCAGATCATTGCCTGGGGAATAGCCTTGCTCTTCGGCGACACCTATGCAGGACTCATCGCAGCCATCATTTTGGTTGATATAGGTCTGCAATGTCAGCAGCTCAGCAACCAGAGCGGTTGTCTGCAGGAGATTCCACAGGCATCCAACCGTGCCAATACCATCTTCATGACAACCTATTTCATTGGCGGTTCACTCGGTACTTTCTGTGCCGGATACGTATGGACCCGCGCCAACTGGCTAGGAGTCTGCATCGTGGGCATTACCTTTGCGTTCATTTCCTTAGCCATTACACTAAGTAACAAGAAATAAGAATATTGAAAAGAGATTATACTTGCAACAAGCAAGAACACAAAAAGAGATTATATTCCCCACAAAGCAGGAATATAATCTCTTTTGTTTTATAAAGACTGAAGCCAGCTTTTCGCTAGCCAGGCGTCAACTACATTTTTTCCTCACCATACATTTCCTTCCACCAGCTGCCATCATCCTGCAGCCACTTGGCGAACCAGGCAAAGATGGTATCCTGCCACTTGAGGCGCTTCTCATAATCGATGATGTGATGGTCCTGACCATCTACCAATACCATCGCCGTAGGACGACCGAGGAGTTTCAATGCCGTATAGAGCTGAATACTCTCGCCCACAGGCACATTGTTATCGGCAGTTCCGTGAACAAAAAGCAATGGTGTATGAATCTTATCTGCATTATAAAGCGGACTCTGATCTACGAAGAGATGCTTGTTGGTCCAAGGATACTCGTTAGCCATGGAAACCTCGCTGTAACTGTAGCCCCAATAACCTTCACCCCAATAGCTGGTGTGGTCGCTGATGCCGGCATGAGAGATGGCAGCAGCAAAGAGATTGGTCTTGGTCTGAAGATACTGCGTCATGAAACCACCATAGCTGGCACCGATGCAACCTATCTTCTTTCTGTTCACAAAACTATGCTCATCGCAGAAAGCCTGGGTGCTGGAGATAATATCCTCAGCCACACCCTCGCCCGCAGTATCCACATGACGGGCAGAGAACTTCTGACCGAAACCAGTAGCTCCGCTCGGATTCACTACCAGCACCACATAACCCATCGCAGCATATACATGATGAGGATAGCGGCTCTGGAACATTCGGGTAGTAGGACTACATCCGCCATAGTAATTCACTACCATCGGATACTTCTTGGAAGCATCGAAATGAGGTGGCAGATAGTAACGGCAGCAAAGCGTGTCGCCACGAGAGTTCACGAAATTCCAAGCCTTGCACTCGCCCAACTCGATATTCTTCAACAAACGGGCACTGAGATCATCAACAAGCTGAGACTTCTGCGCCTTCAGATTCATCTTGTAGAGTCGGTCGGCATTGGATACGCTCTGTCCGGAGAACGCCATTTCCGTAGCAGATGATGCAACAGAGAAGCTCTTGATGTTCTCCTCTGGAGTCTTGAACAATGTAAACTTGCCTGATTTCGGATTGAGCTGGAAGAGATGCATGCAATCCTTATCTTCTGCCGTGAAGTAGATGTTGCCATCTGCCTTACTCCAATCCACACTCTGCACGTTCGGATTGAAATCCTTGGTCAGCGGACGAACCTTCTTATCCGCAAGAGTCATCAGATAGAGCTGGGTATCAATCATACTTGGTGTCTGTCCCTCCTCTACATTCTTTCCGATACCACCGAATGCCTCAGGCGAACCCGTAACGAGAATGCTCTTACCATCTGGCGAGAACTGGGCGCCATTCAGAAACTCCCCCTTCTCTATCAAAGTCTCCACACTCATATCATTGAGATTAAGACGATAGTAGGAATTAAGAGTGGTAGGACGCTTGGTAAGGCGTTCTTCACTCTTGCCGATGAGCAGATAGCGGGAATCTGCAGAAATATCGCTGAGATAGACGTTGTGATAGCCGAAAGTGAGCGGCTGGAGAACACCCGACGCCAAATCAAACTTGGCAAGATAGCTACGGCTTCGCCATCCTGGTTGACGGTCATCAGGCTCCTTCACATCATACACCTGCGCATCTTTCTTTCTGCCCTCGGTATAAAGAGTGTAGATAAGCGTCTTCTCATCGGGAGTAAACTGGAACCATCCGTCTGGAATATTGGCAGCCAACACTTCGCGATCCATATTGAGCGGATTGATGGTGATGAGCTGCAGCTCGCCATCTGCCTTGCCTTCGCCGGCAATAGAGCTGTCGCTCGCCTTCTGGGTAAAGTACATCTTGTTGGTACGAGGCATCCATCTTACGCCCTCTTCGAAAGAAGCTACCACCTTGTTGGTCTGACTGTTTCGCAATTCGTTGATGCTATGATTCTTGCCCTGTCTATCTACCCAAGTCTTGCGCACTATCATAAACTTGCCGTTTGGCGACATCTGAACACTTGCATAGTTAGGCATGCAGATCACATCGTATATATTGAATGCGCGCTTGGTGCTGGCAGCAGATTCTCCTACGCTGAGCTGCTTGCCATCGGCTGCGGAAATGCTGATCTTGAAATCCTTGTCAGATGATTCAGTGAGGTACTTGATCACCACTGTATGACTAGATGGCATCAAGGTAGTTTCTGCCTTGCCACCATTCACGGTCACCTGCTCTCCATCAACGAAGAGGCGATATTGCTTCAAGCCCTTCACCTCGATAGTAGCCTTGGTACGGCTGGTATTTGATACGGTGAAAGAAGCCAGGTGAATTGCATTCTGCTTGCTATCCGCCAGAAGCTGGGATGCAGCCACCTCTTTTCCATTATTCAATAAAGTAAACGAAAGTGGAGAGTCGAGCACACCCTCCATTGAAAATTTCTCACCCTTCACGTTTACGCTATCCGCCATCCAAGGGGTAGCCACAGGATAAGGGCCGGCATGCTTCAGCTTCTGCACTTCGATGGTCTCGGCATTCGCAGAAAGCGACAAGCCGAGCGAAGCACAGAGAGCAGCGCTAAAAGTAAGAGCCTTGAGGCTCAAGGTTGTTGTTTTCATCATGATTTTATGTATATCTTTTATCTGTTCGATTCATTTTTTTCCTCTTTCAAAAAGCATTATAGTTTGATGGCAAATTCGATGCCTGTAGGAGCAACCGAGAGACTGAGGTTATCGTTCACCCCATTCTCCTTTTCCAACTCCCCATCCATTTCCTTTGCTTTCTTCTTTTTCTTTCTCAGAATCCAGTCACCCAGCAGATAGCCAGCCTCAGCAGAAGCCACACCAATGGCGGCACCAGCCACAACATCACCCCAGTGATGGCGATTTCGTCTTACTCTATCCACCGCCACGGTAGTAGCCACAGCATAACCTGCCACACCAATCCAAGGCGACACCTTGCGGTATTCATGCATCAGGACCGTGGCTCCAGAAAAGGCGACAGAGGTATGCCCCGAAGGAAACGAATGATTGTCCGTTCCATCTGGACGTTTCTCATGGATAGTATGCTTCAGTGAATATGTCACGGCAGCATTCACACCAAATGCCAGTACCTGGGCACCGATTCTTCGCTGCCAAGTACTTTCAGCCTCCACTCCACACGCCTTCAATCCAAAGACGGCAATGGTAGGAACAAAGCGAAGAACATCATCAATGCCGTCGCCATGATAACGCTTGTCCTGGGAGTAAACTGGAAGTACCATCAGCATACTCAAAGCTATTATAATCAACTTTTTTTTCTTCATGGGTACAAAGGTACTGCAAAAAATAGAATTTCCTGCTACTTCATCCCCAGAAAAGAAAGAAAACCTACCAATATTATATCTTTTTAAACAAAATATCTAACATTTATATAGGAAAACTAGAGTTTTTTTTGTAATTTTGCAGTCAAAATAGATAGAAGCGAGAAACAACCCAAAAGATTGTTCAACACACTCTTCGATTGCTTGATGCAAGAGATTAGTAAATACACATTATTATATATATAGGATAAAATGAAGAAACAGACCCAAGCCATTCATTTGGAATATGAGCGCCGCGATGCCTACGATTCGCTGAGCGTGCCAGTATATAACACCCTCGCCTACGAGTTTGACAATGCTGCCATCATGTCGGAGGCATTTACAGACAAAATCAAGGCTCCTGATTACTCGCGAGTAGAAAACCCTACGGTTACCAATCTGGAACGCCGTGTGGCTGCATTGACAGATGCCGCTCACGCCACTGCGTTCAACTCAGGCATGGCTGCCATCAGCAATACCCTCATGTCGCTAGCGGCACAAGGCAAGAACATCGTCACCTCGAAGCATCTCTTCGGTAATACCTATGCGCTGCTCGTGGCTACCCTGCGCCGTTTTGGCGTAAAGGTCCGCCTACGCGATTTAACCAATATCGAGGCTGTGCGTGAGGCTATCGACGACGACACCTGTTGCGTATTCCTTGAAATTCTGACCAACCCACAGTTGGAGGTTGCCGATTTGAAGGCTATTTCAGAAGTGGCTCACGAGAAGAATGTGCCTTTGGTGGTAGATTCTACCGTGATTCCTTTCACCCAATTTTCAGCAAAGAGCTTGGGCGTGGATATCGAGGTGGTTTCCAGTTCCAAGTATGTAAGCGGTGGTGCTACTTCACTCGGCGGTCTGGTCATCGACTACGGAACCCCTTACAATGGCGACTTCGCCAAGCGCCTCTATGGTGAGATGCTCTTCAACTTCGGTGCCTACATGACACCACAGGTAGCCTATATGCAGACCATCGGACTCGAAACGCTCGATGCCCGCTATCGTGTACAGAGCAGCAACGCCCTGGAACTCGCCAAAAAGTTGCGCACTCTGCCACAAATTCAATATGTGAACTATGTAGGTTTGGAAGATAATCCTTATCACGAGTTGGCACAGCACCAGTTTGGCAAAACAGCAGGAGCCATGATCTGCATCGACTTGGAAAGCAAGGAGGCATGCTTCAACTTCCTCAACAATCTGAAGCTCATCCATCGTGCCACCAACCTCTTCGACAACCGTTCTCTTGCCATCCACCCGGCAAGCACCATCTTCGGTGCATTCTCTGAGAACATGCGTAGATCAATGGATGTTAAGGACACGACCATCCGACTGAGCATAGGTCTGGAAGATGTAGACGACCTCTTCGAAGACATCAAGCAGGCGGTTGAAAGTTTATAGTTTATAGTTGAAAGTTGATAGTCTTCTTTTAGTTGATAGTTAATAGTTTACAGTTAACAGGTCAGAGAAAAAGGCTAATCATAAAGTTCAATGTTCAAAGCTCAAAGTTCAAAGTAAAAACATGTACGATTTCGATAAGATAATAGACCGTTCGGGCAGCGACGACCTCAAACATGGTGCCCTGCTGCCTCGCTGGGGACGCGACGACCTGCTGCCACTTTGGGTAGCCGATATGGATTTCGAGACCCCATCATTCATCACCGATGCCCTCAAGGCACGATTGGAACATTCGCTCTTCGGCTACACCATGGAGCCAGCCGATTATCTGCCTAGCATCATCGACTGGGTGCATGACCACCACCAGTGGGATGTGAAGCGAGAGTGGATCCGCTTCATTCCAGGTATTGTAAAAGGTATCGGACTCGTGGTGAATGTCTTCACCCGTCCTGATGAGAAAGTCATCATCCAGCCACCCGTTTATCATCCATTCCGCCTCACTCCAGAGGGCAACGGAAGAGAGGTGGTCTTCAATCCGCTGAAAATGAAGGAGGATGGATATTACGAGATGGACTTCGAAAACCTGGAGAAAGTTTGCGATGAAAAGTGCAAGATACTCATTCTTTGCAACCCTCATAATCCGGGCGGAATCACCTGGAGCAAGGAGACTCTTCTGCAACTCGCCGACTTCTGCTACGAGCACCATCTGCTCGTTATCAGCGATGAGATTCATGCCGACATGGCTCTCTTCGGGCACAAGCACATCCCATTCGCTTCGGTTTCTGACAAGGCTAGAGACATCAGCATCACCTTCCAGGCACCATCCAAAACCTTCAACATCGCAGGTATCGTGAGCAGTTACGCCATTGTTCCCAACGAACAGATTCGCAGGAAGTTCTATACATGGTTGTCTGCCAACGAATTAGACGAACCTACCCTGTTTGCTCCCATCGCCACCATTGCCGCCTTCCGCAAGGGAGAAGAATGGCGAAAGGCAATGCTTGCCTACATAGAGGACAACATCCGATTCGTAGAGGATTACTGCCGAGAGCATATCCCTGGCATCCGTCCGCTGCGCCCACAGGCTTCCTTCCTCATATGGCTCAACTGCCGTGACCTGAAGCTTTCACACGATGCCCTCCTCGACCTCTTCATCGACAAGGCACACCTGGCACTGAACGATGGCGAAATGTTTGGTCCTGGCGGCGAAGGCTCCATGCGACTGAATGTGGCAACACCAAGAAGCATCCTCCAGCAAGCCCTGAAGCAATTGGAAGATGCAGTTAAGAAACTATAGAAAGTTGATATGAAAATCTTACATACCAGCGACTGGCATCTGGGACATACGCTCTACAACTTCGACCGTACCGAAGAACAGACTGCCATGCTCGCCCAAATCATAGACATCGTAAGAGAGGAGAAGCCAGATGCGTTTCTCCTCTCGGGCGATGTATATCATACCTCTCAGCCCTCAGCTGCCGTACAAAAGATGTTCACCGACGCCATCGTGCAGATTCACGAGGCAAATCCCGACATGACCATCGTCATCACCGCAGGCAATCATGATAGCGGAACCAAACACGAGATTTTCAAGACTCCCTGGCAGGCATTAAAGGTGTTTTCTGTTGGAAACATAGACAAGGAGCATCCCGAAAATCACATCATCGAAGTGAAAGAAAAGAAGAAACCGCAAGACGAAATCAAGGGTTACATCGTAGCCGTTCCTTACTGCTACGAGCGAAGCATTCCCGAAGGATTCTTCCAGGAAATTCTGGATAAAGTGAAAGAAAGGAACCAGGAACTTCCTGTTATCATGATGGCGCATACCACCGTAAAGGGTTGCGACTTCAAGGGGCACGACAATGCTACAGAATATACTGTAGGAGGAATCGATTCTTTGGAAATCAGCGACTTGGGAGAAGGATATGATTATCTTGCCTTAGGTCATATCCACCATGAGCAGTGGATTCGTGGCAGCCACCATCGTATCCGCTATGCGGGAAGTCCGATGGCAGTAAGTTTTGATGAGAACTATGAGCATAGTGTGAGCCTCATCACCATCGGCAAGCATGGGGATGAAGTGGAACTCAAGAAGATTGCGATAGAAAACCCTAAGCCGCTGGTCACCCTGCCCGCTTCTGAAAACCTGCAAGGAAACTTCACTTCCTGGGATGAAGCAAAGAAGCTTTTGGAAGATTTCCCTTCTGATATCCCTGCCTATATCCGCCTGAATGTGGAAGTAGAAGATTTCCTTCCCGTGGCAGCCAACCAGGAGGCAGCACAACTTGTAAAGGATAAGCTATGCCGCTTCTGCCTCATCAACACCCGAAGAAAGCAACATTCCGAAGCATCCCAACCTCGAACAATGACCGTACAGGAATTCCAGTCGGAAGCACCTATCGACATCGCCCGCCGATACGCCGAAGATTGCGGCATTACCTTCGATGATGAACTCAAGGAAATGTTTAAAGAAATAACCGAACAGTTATAAGTGCCAGGATTCTGATTCTTCACACTTTGTTCTTTACTTTTCACAGCAATAATATGATTCTACAAAAACTCGAAATACATAACATCGCTTCTATCGAGGATGCAACCATCGACTTCGAGGCTCAGCCCCTAGCCGATAGCGAGGTGTTCCTCATCACCGGAAAGACGGGTGCAGGCAAATCAACCCTCCTCGATGCCATCTGTCTGGCGCTCTATGCCAGCACTCCCCGTCTCGAAAACACGAGCATGCAGGGAGAAATGCGTGACAACGAAAAAGATATCAAGATTAAAGACCCAGTGCAACTGATGCGCCGCAATACCGGTGAGGCTTTCGTGCGCCTTACCTTTATAGGCAGCAACGATGTGCATTACGAGGCACAATGGTCGGTGGCAAGAGCCCGCAACAAGGTGACGGGAAAGATACAGAACAAGAAATGGGCGCTCCGCAATCTGGATACCGATTTTACCTATGCCAAAGATAAGGAGATTCGTGAGGAGATAGCCCTCGCTATCGGTTTGGATTTCAAGCAATTCTGCCGTACCACTCTCCTGGCACAAGGTGAGTTCACCCGATTTCTTAACAGCAAGGACGATGAGAAAGCCGAGATTCTGGAGAAAATAACAGGTGTGGATGCCTACTCTAGAATTGGAGCCAAAATCTTTGAGCAAACTGTAGAGAAAAAGAAGATTTGGGAGGATTCCCAACAAAAGATTGAAGGCATTCAGATTCTGAACGATGAAGAAATCGCTCAGAAGAACAACCAGTTGCAACAGCTGGATGAGCAGAGCCAGCAACTCAAAACTACCTTGGAAAAGGAACAGAAAAAGCTTCGCTGGCTTCAACAGGAACAGGATTTCCGTCAGCGGAAAGAGCAGGCAAAAGAAGATCTGGCACATGTGAAAGCCATCGCCGAAAGCGACGAAACCCAACAGCAAGAGCAAACCATTGCCCTTTGGAACCATACCATCGAGGCTCGCGCCAAGATGAACGAAGCTGCATCATGCGCTAAGACCATCCTGCAACAAGAAGCCCAACTGCAATCTTTAGAGCAAACATTCCGACAGATTCAGGGAGCACAAAGCTATGAACTTCAGCAGGAGCAGACCATCGCTTTGTCTATCAGGAATATTGACGACAATTTGGCTCAAGAAGCACCCAAAGTGAATCTCTACGAAAATGCACAAACCCTGAATACGCTCATCAATTCCTATCTGAAGAACAAGAAGGATGCAGAGAACAACCTGCAGTATGCCAATCAGATTAAGAAGGAACTGAGCACCCAGTATCAGCCAAAGCTTGAGAATGCCAAGACGATGCTCGAAGAATGCCAGAAAACATATAACCAACAGGTTATCAAGGCACAGGAGGCAGAAACTGAGCTGGAACACCTTCATTTGCCTCAGCTTCGCCAGCAACAAGAAGCACACAAAACGCTTCTTAACGACATTCAAGCAGCCAAGAATCTCCTCGAACTCCTACACGAGGAGCAGAATCGTCATGTCCTTTCGAAGGAGAATCTGGTTCAACTTCAAAACTCTATCCAGGAAAAAGAAAAGCAGTTACAGGTGTTAACGCAGGAATCTCATGATGCAGAAATCCGAAAGAATGCCCTCCAGCTTGCGTATGAGAAGCAGCGGGAAAGTATCAACAAATGGGCTAAAAGCATCAGAATGAAGTTGCAAATAGGCGACACCTGCCCCGTTTGCCAACAGCGAATAGAAAGCACCCTGCCCCACGAAGATAATATCGATGCCCTGGTTGTAGAAGCAGAAAAACTTTATAAGGATGCCGAGAACGAATACAACAAGATATTAACAAGCCAAAATGCCCTGGATGCAGACATCAAGGCTTTAAAGAACAGTCTTGCCAACGAACAGAAGGTCTTTGCCAAATGCTGTGAATCGCTAGCCAAGGCTACCCAAAAAGCCCAGGAAGCTGCCAAAAAGATTCCGGAAGGAGAAAACGGCGAAGCACAGACTCGGGCAAACCTTGAAAAGGTATCTGCTCAAATTGCAGAAGCCGAAGCCAAGGAAAAAGAGGCTAAAAAGCTTAGAACGCTCAGAGACCAGAAACTTCAGGAATACGAAGTGCAAAGAAATGGGATGTTAGCCGCACAGCAGAAAGTGGATGATACCCAGCATCGTATTGAAGTTATCGAAGCTCAGATTTCCTTACAGAACAAAACCAGCGAGAAGGCACTGCAAGATATCCATTTACTGATTGGCGAAGCCGGAAAACTTTCATGGCAAAATGATTGGCATACAATGCTCACCGAGTTTGGAAAAGAGGTTGAAGATGGTGCCATCATCTACAAGATGAACACTGAGAAACAGCAGAAACTTGTTGCAGAACTTAAGCAATTTGAAGAGGGCAACAAGAATCTTGCCGCTGCTCTGGATGCCATCATCAAGCTCATGCCAACCTGGGGAACACCTTCAAAAGAGCCACTGATGCTGAAACGTATTCCAAAAGTACTTACCAGAGCTTCTGAATTGCAAAGCCAGATAACGGCTGCCCTGCAACAAATGAATGCGGCAAAAGAGAAGGAAGAAGACACCAAGAAATGGCTGAAGGAATTCATGGAGAAAAAACAGGAGATGTTGAAAGATTTCTCTGACAAAGAACAGGAGATATTGCTGGATGAGAACCTCTTACTGCAACTCGACACATTCCAACAGTGTGATATTGCAGAAAAGACGGAAGCTATCAATCGTATAAAACAGCAGTTGGTCAGCAAACAAACGGTTTGGGATGAACTGGAAAAAGCTTATCAACTCCATACAGGAGAATATGATGCTTTGTTTGATGAAGATGAGAAGATTTCTGAAGAAGAATCCTTAGACACAAGAATTTCTACCAGCATCGCATCGCTCGAAGCCCAGCTTTCTGAACTGGGCAACCAGCGTGGAGGAATCATCAGAGACCTGGAAATCGACCGCTCCAACAAAGCGAAAGTCGGCTCACTTCTGCAGGAATCAGCGCAGAAGAAAGCCGACTTTGAAAAGTGGAGCCGTTTGAACCAGCTTCTTGGCGACGCCACTGGCAACAAGTTCCGTCGCATCGCCCAAAGTTATGTACTCGCCAGCCTCATCCACTCAGCCAACGGATATATGCGAACGCTCAGCGACCGCTATATATTAAAGGTGGTACCTGGCACCTTCGTCATATCTCTTGAAGATGCCTATCAGGGCTATGTGAGCCGAGCCGCCAGCACTCTTTCGGGTGGTGAAAGCTTCCTCGTCTCGCTCTCCCTGGCACTTGCACTCAGCGACATCGGCACCCAGCTCTCTGTGGATACCCTCTTTATCGACGAGGGTTTCGGAACCCTGAGCGGCGAACCGCTGCAACATGCCGTCAACACCCTGCGCAGCCTCCACTCCAAGTCGGGACGCCATGTGGGTATCATCAGTCATGTGGAAGAACTCAAAGAACGTATCCCCGTACAGATTCGGGTGAACCAGGAAGGCAATAATTCGAGCAGTACCATCGAAATCGTGGGCTAAGCATCTGCACGCATTATCCCTCGTCTTCCATCAATTCACAAATCAGCTTGATCTCGGAGTAGTCGATGCCATCCCCCATCGCCTCCTTGATCTCGCTGAAGTGCTCTATATCAGGATGAGCCTTCATAAAATCTCGAATCTTCTTCTCATGGGCACTTGATATCAGTGCACGCAAGCCAACCTTTCCTTCCTTCACGTATGGAATGAGATGACCGATGATAGTACTCCTGACAAAACCACGTTCCTCTGCAATCTGATCCACGGTCATACCTTGTTTATAAAGATTGTAACTGATTTCCTTTGTAGGGGTTTTCGGCTCCTTTGGACCATTCGAATTCTTTGGTTTTCTCGCTTTCTTACTAGAGCCAGAGCCATTCTTCCCTGAGCCTTCCACTGAAGATGCAGTCTCATCCATCAAGAGGAACTGTGCCTTCTTCTTCAGATAATCAGTCACGCTGAACTCGGCGCTCTGCTCATATCGCAGAAGTCTCTCCTTCAATCTTACATCTTCTGAAAAAACAGAAAAGCGGTCTTCAAACTGCTTTTTGCCCACCTTGTTGTCTGTATCAAGGTTCGACTTTCTGATTAAATCGCTCAGAATACTTATCTTATCCAAGAAATACTGGGCACCCTTGTGGATGCGGTCTTGCAGTTCGGCTTGACCCACATCAGGATTCTGCCCCAGCATACGAGTGTATTGCACACGGAATTTATCCGATACACTAATCAGATTCTTCAGCACCACCTGCAGTTTCTGATACTCGCCCACCACACGAGGATATTTGCCCGTAAAGAACTCCACCAGGCAACGCATCAAGTGCTCATAGCTGCTACTGATAGCATAGAAATCGAAGAGCTCACGAATGCAGTGCAACACATATTGCTGTTCCAGATAGCTGATTTGTTCCTTACTAGGCGAAGCAAGTTGGCTATTGAAGGCATCCACCGTCTGGTCGCTGATGATGGCGCCACGAGACAACGGCTGGCTGAGCACCATACCTTCCAAAGTCTTGCAGCGGCTCAACGCCACATAGGTCTGGCCATGGGTAAAGCTATGGGAAGCATCAATGATGGCATGCTCAAAGGTAAGACCCTGACTCTTATGAATGGTTATCGCCCACGCCAGTCGGAGCGGATACTGGCGGAAGCGTCCTTCCACGCTCTCCTCAATTTCCTTGGTTTCCTCATTCAGAGTATATTTCGAATTGGTCCACTCCATCTGTTCCAGTTCAAAATCCTGGTAGGTATCCTTGCTGCGCACGGTAATCTTGTCGCCGATGATGGTGCGCACCTCGCCAATCATACCATTATAGAAACGGTGCTGGGGATCGTTCTTGATAAACATCACCTGCGCTCCCGGTTTCAAGATAAGCTTGAAATCAGCAGGATAAGATGATTCCGGGAAATTGCCTTCCACCTCGGCAGTAAAGGAATACGCCTGCGACGGAAGAGCTGCAAGCTGCTGCTCGTTGATATACTGCGCAGGAGCATTATGGGTGGTCAGACGGATATAGTTGCCCTCCTTAGGCGGTTCGAAATTTGGGATATATCGCTGGTTCAGAGCCTGCAACGTGGCTTCGGAAGCCTTGTTCTCCCTAATCTGATTAAGAAGAGAAATAAACTGCTGGTCTTGCTGACGATACACCTTTTTGAGTTCGATGGTAAGATAGCCCGCCTGCTTCAAGGCATTGCTGCTGAAGAAGAAAGGGGTATCATAATACTGCCCTATCATCTGCTCTTCCTGCGGAGTAACCACAGGAGCAAGCTGATGCAAATCGCCTATCATGAGAAGCTGAACGCCTCCGAAAGGCAAGTCGTGGCGCTTGCGATATTGACGCAATACGGAATCGATGGCATCAAGCAGATCGCTGCGTACCATACTGATTTCGTCGATGACAAGCAGGTCGATGCTTCGGATGATGTTACGTTTCAGATTACTGAATTTATAGCGTTTCTGTTCGCCACTACCGAAGGTCGTACCTGGCACGTATGGCGAAAACGGAAGTTGGAAGAACGAATGAATGGTCATTCCTCCAGCGTTGATGGCAGCGATGCCCGTAGGAGCCAGCACCACCATGCGTTTAGGCGACAGTTCTTTCAATCGCTTGAGGAAGGTCGTCTTACCTGTGCCCGCCTTTCCCGTAAGGAAAAGGTTGGCACTTGTCTTTTCTATAATGTTCCATGCCAGGATGGATTCTTCGTTCATTTCCATGACCACTTCTTTTAAAATGCTAGATTTCCTCTACTATCTCGCTCATCTCCTTGCGCTTCTTCTCGGCACGAGGACAATCATCGGCAATATGCCCGATAGGAATGATGACCACAGCCTCATATCCCTCACGTGGGAATAGCAGCTGCATCTTCTCAGTATCATAATTGCATACCCAGCAGGTTCCCAAACCTCTTTCAGTAGCAGCCAGACAGAGGTGCTCGGTAGCTATTGCCACATCAATATCTCCATGAGGCTTCTCATCGTATCTGCGAACCCAATTCTCGTCCACATTTCTCATGCCCACGATATACATCGGAGCCGTCTTGAACCACTCGCGGTCGTAGCACTGCTGCAACTTCTGCTTAGCCTCATCCGAACGGACGATGAGCCAAAGCCAAGGCTGCCTGTTCACTGCCGATGGTGCCAAACGCACACATTCCATGATGTAATCCAAATCCTCCTGACTTACCGCCTCAGAGGTAAACTTGCGAGCCGAGAATCGTTCCTGGCTCAATGCCAACATATTTTTCATACCGTTTCGTTTTAAACTTTTTAATCCTTTTAATCCTTCTATAAACACATTCAATTTTTCAGAAATCGAAAGCATTTACCTTTTTAAAAGGCAAAATTACAAAAAATCCACGAAAAGCCCAAGCCTTTCGGAGATTTTCTTTCTAATCATCCTATGATTTTCCTGAATTTATTTACCCTTAAGGGAAAATATATTTAGCCTTAAGGGAAAATATTTTTTGCCTTAAGGGAAATTATCCTAGATAAAGACTAGCGTTTCGAATATTTTTTGTAATTTTGCAACACGAAAGGATTTGTAAGATAAAAAAATGATAGGATTGGCTGATTGCAATAACTTCTATTGTTCGTGCGAACGAGTGTTTCGCCCCGACCTGATAGGAAAGCCCGTAGTTGTTTTGAGCAACAACGACGGGTGCGTCATTGCACGCTCAGAAGAAGCCAAGGCTTTGGGATATAAGATGGGCGACCCCTTCTATCAGGTAAAGGAAAAACTGGAGGCAGAAGGCGTAGCCATTTTCTCCAGCAACTATACACTCTATGGCTCACTCTCCAATAGGGTAATGTCGATGTTGTCGCACTACTCGCCCCACATCGACCAATACTCCATCGATGAAAGTTTCTTCGAAGTGGATAGTTCCATGGCAAAGAGCTTTTTCGAAACGGATCATCCCATGACAGAGCACTTCTTCCAGGAAAGTCTGAAAGGAAACGGAACTTTCTTGAATGGTGACTCCCTGCTGCATCAATATGGCGCCAGGATTTCTGCCGATGTGCTCCGAGCCGTGGGAATCCCTATCTCCATCGGCATCGCAGAAACCAAAACCCTGGCAAAAATCGGATCCAAATTCGCCAAGAAATACAAGGGTTACCAGGGCTGCTGCCTCATTGATACCGATGAACGGAGACACAAGGCCTTGTCGCTGTTCCCTATAGAAGATGTATGGGGAATCGGACGACAGATTGCCAGAAAGCTTGATTATATGGGCATTCGCACAGCTGCCCAGTTTGCTGACAAGAAAGAAAGTTGGGTGCGCAGCCATTTCAACATCACCACCGTGAGAACGTGGAAGGAACTGAATGGCGAAAGCTGCATCAGCATCGAGGAACTGCCACAGAAGAAGAGCATCTGCACCAGCCAGGGCTTTGCCGGTGAAGGCATCAGCGATAAGGATGTGGTGGAAGAAGCCGTGGCAAATTTCGCCGTGCGCTGCGCTGAAAAGCTGCGACGTCAGGGCAGCGTGTGCCAGGGAATCACTGTGTTTGCCTGGACATCCAGGTTCAATGAGAACGTGCCGGAATACACCATCCACGATTCTCTTACCCTGCCCATTGCTACCAATGCGCAGGAAGAAATAGTAGGTGCTGCCCTCAGCATTCTACGGGCCAAATACCCGAAACCGATGGCAGACAGCAGGCCCGATCGCCCCGGCATGTCGTTTCACTTCAAGAAAGCTGGCGTTATCCTGTGGCAGATTTCACCCGACCATCCCCGTCAGCAAGACCTCTTCGACACCATCGACCGGAGCAGGCAAAAGGCATTGATGGAAGCCATTGATGCCATCAACCGGAAGAATGGCTATGGAACCATTCGCCAAGCCGTTCAAGGCAATGGTTGCCGATTCGATCTGAAGCGGGAATATATGTCGAAGCGGTTTACCACAGATATTCATGAGATTCTGAAAGTAAAAACAAAATGAATAAGAATAACGATAACAAGATAAGACTGACATTTCACCCTGCGGAATTCGGAGCCAAGATGCCGATTCCGCTGGCAGAGCAAAGCGTAAAGG
>OGJE01000419.1_pt1 | contig 16704 bp, 8 predicted proteins | sample 1571981 | NCBI WGS metagenome assembly OGJE01 (sample SAMEA2582118, study PRJEB24529) | metagenome | biome: Human gut stool | place: China | collected 2011
GCGATTTAAAATGGCGAGATGCGTTGCTGGTCGCACATCGTGTGAACAGTAACACGCAAAGATTCTTTGACAGGTGCTTTTTCTCTCTTTTTGAAACTTTTTACACCATAAATTCATCTAATAAGTATCAATCGGTTGAGATGGAGCTTAAAAACAATTGAAAGAAGGTGGCGTATAAAATGAAATCTCTTGTAAAGCGGGCGCAGAGGGGAGATGATCAGGCGTTCGTGGAATTGATAGAAGAAAATAAGCAGGCCATGTATAAAGTAGCGATCGGTATTTTAAAAAACGATTCTGATGCAGCAGATGCAATTCAGGAAAGTATCCTCACTTGCTATGAAAAGCTGAAAGAATTAAAAAAAGCACAGTATTTTAAGACATGGCTACTCAGAATATTGATTAATAATTGTAATCAGATGCTTAGGGAACAGAAGAAAGTAGTCGGTATTGAAGCGTATTATGGGGCAGAAGATATAAAAGGAAAGAAAGCAGAAGAAAAGATTGCAGCACCACTGGGAGCAGCGACAATCAACGAAGACTTTCTAGAGCTGTTAGACCAGATGGAACAGCAATATCGGGTTGTATTGATTTTATATTATGTAGAAGAGATGAGCATCCGGGAAATCAGTCAAATATTGCAGATGAATGAAAATACAGTGAAGACAAGACTTTCCAGAGGGCGAGGAGTATATAAAAAACTCTATCTGAAAGAACACCCGGAATTTCAATTTGAGTAAAGCAAAAATTCAGACAAAAATAGAAAACGTGAGCAGAAAAGGAGGGCTTGAGAATGTCATTTGAAGAGAAAATGAAACAGGATTTGAAAAAAGATTTAGAAATTCCAGAGATTGTAGAGCAAAAGATTCAAGATGCATATAAAGAAATCGGACAAGGAAAGCTTAGAATGAAGAAGCCAGATAACAGGAATCAGAAGAGAAAGAAAGTGTGGACAGCAGCGGCGGCAGCTGTGGCGGTGATCGCTATATCAGGAACGGTTCTTTATTCCAATCCGGTACTGGCGAAGAATATCCCGGTGATCGGAGATGTCTTTGCAAAAATGCAGGAAAACAGGGCGAAGGATCCGTATGCAGGGAAAGATAAGACCGCCTATGAAAAGATTGAAGATCATTCTGTAAATGTGCAGACTCCGGGATCAGAAGCAGAAGATAACGGCGTGACAGTAACGGTATCCGATGCATACTGTGATGGATATGAAATGTATTTTACGATGACAGCTACTACAGACAATGAGCAGATCAATCAGAAGAAATATCTGCTGCCGGATAAAAGTCAAAGAGTGCAGGTTGACGGAGTGGAATGCGGTGCAGAACTTTGTCTGGAAAAAGCGGAGGACGGAAGCTTTGTAGGTCTTGGACACATCAGTGCAGATTTTCTGAAGAAAAAGGAATTTTCAGATCAGTCAACGGTAGACATACAGTTTACCCAGCTCTATGGAAAGGGAGAAAATGAGCTGAGCACAACCAAGTATGTGGAGGGCGAGAATCTGATCAGCGGAGAGTGGAATCTCAAATTCACAGTGAATACGGATGCCAGCAACAACCAGACATATGAAGTAAATGCGGAGAATAATGGATTCAAAGTGAGTAAGATTGTAAAAGTGCCAGCATCCACCTACCTTTATCTTGAGGTGCCGGAAACATATGAAAATGTACAGATGATTATTACGGATGCAGATGGAAATGCACTCGAGAAATTCGGAGGTACTTTTACAGATCCGGAAAATGGAGTGTACCAGATCAAGATGCAGTTTGAGCAGACGGATACAGATCAGATTCATGTGCAGGTTGTAGATATGGATCAGAGTACGAACGATAATCTAGTCATGGTTGCAGAAATGACAGCAGATCTGAATTAAACAATAGTCATCTTCTATAGTAACATGCTATCTTTTCGGGGAATGATAGGATGGTCACAACAGAGTTAGTTCGGTTGTGACCTCTTTTTCTTTTTTATTCATCTTATTTTTTCTTTACCAGTTTATGCTAGAGAAATTAATACCACACTCTTGTGATATACTATATCGTAATTAAATCTTTTGTACCTATCTTATAGCACTTGCTATTTCTCAAATCCAACATTTGTTCCATAACAGCTAATTTTGCATACATAGTATTTGCATTTCTTCGTGGATTGCAATCTTCCTTTTTTATTATTTGTTTCTCACAAGCCGTATAAAAATCAACTACACTCAATGTTTTACTTTTTATTCCTGCCAAATGCATAAAATTATTTTTTCCGTATCTTACTTCATAATAGTCATATACATCTGACTTTTTCTCTCTAAATATGAATAATAAAGTAGTGTCTGCATACTCTGAATATAACTTTTGATTGGTTCCGCACTTGGACATTTCGATGAAACAGAAACCAGAGTGGATAAAAAACTCTGGTGAGTTCATGATGCCTCAAACTGTGAATACACCTATCTTGATATCAGTCCCAAACGTGGAAGTGCAGGCATGGAACAATGCGGTGTTCTCCCGGAATTCAAAGGGATTGCCATGCATGACTGCTGAGCTTCCTACTGGAATTATTCAGATATTCAGCATGCAGTCTGCTGTGCCCATCTTCTCCGTGAATTAACGGGGATTGATGAAAATCATCCTGAAGGTATGAGTGCCCATGATATCAAACTCATGAGTGACAATGACCTTTTGGATATGGACTATTTTCTTCATGAATTTGATGATGATGACGATTTTGGTGAAGAAGGCTTTTATCTTTTCTAACAATCGTCTATTTCCTATGCCTCTTTTTTTATGAAGCATTTTTTTACCTCTGCTTTAAACAAAGGACTTTCCTAATATATAAAAAAAGAGCTTCAGGGTCTCGGTGTTACCAAAATCCCAAGCTCTAATAAAATCCAGAATAGAATAGAAAATCTTGAATCTGAACAGGTTGCTACTGTCCGAGAAAAACAGGAATTGCAGAAAAAACAGAAGACACTAGATATCATCCAGCAGAATTTCACAGCACTGCTCAATGCTCCTCAAATATCAAACAACGATATCAATCGTACCGTTGCACCACCACTTCAACATTAATATTAGAAACGTTTTAAACCATATAACACAAGAAAACTGATTCCACCGCAATGGATCAGTTTTCTTTAAATAATGGCTAGTTCATTTTTCTCTTTTTATAGAATCCTATAATCAAACCAAGACTAACAATCGCTATTAAAAACCATGCAACTATATTTGTTGTATCTCCGGTTTTTACCGTATTTATTATTTTCTGAATAGTATTTGGCTTATCTGGTTTTGAAGGTGCCGAATCCTTTGGCTTATCTGGATTGTTCGGTGGTGTTTCTGGTGAAACCCATTCAGCTTTTGGCTCTATCGTTACATTATATTCTACATTCCCATTGATTTCAGATGGAATATTAACAATGAATGGAGCAGATTCAAATTTATCTGTACCACTTTCCACATTTCCAATCTGTGCAATCAGATAAATTCCTTCATCCAATTCTCCAAAACTCGTGCGTCCTGAACTATCTGTTTCTTGCATTAAGCCGGAAATATCATTTTCCTTCGCAAATGCATACAATTGTTTTGCTTGTTTTTCTCTTGCTTCTGCACTGGTATCTTGCAATGATATCCCTGAATCTTTAAAACCATTTTCCCAGACCAGCTCATCATTTTTCATATATTGAATTGGAAATATCGAGAACTTTGCTCCGGAAAGAGCTACTTCTTTATCCGAACTATTTCTCCCTTTGTAGATAATTTGAATGCTTCCTGTTCTGCTTCCTGCTTCAGCATGAATTGTTGAAATATTTATAAAACTACCGACAAGAAAAAGCATAACGAATAAAATAATGTGAATACTTCTTATCTTCTTTCTCACCTTACTTTCCTCCTTTTTCTATCTCGTATACTATAAATTACAGCAATCATCAGTCCTATGAAAATTACTATAATTGTTACAATCAGCACTTTAGCAGTAAAAGATAACTCCGGTTTTATATTTGTATCCGGCTCTTGCTTCGTTGCCTCTTCATAAGGTATTCTCTCTCCACGAACTAAAAGTCTGTGTGTATTAATTGCAAATGGTGTACAAGTAACAAGTGTTGCATAATCCTTACCTGGTTCAATAGACAAGCCATCTGTCTCTTGTGGCAAAACCGTTAATATCTGATCGATCTGATATGCCAGGGTTTCATCTAAGACTTTAATGTAAAAAATATCCCCTACTTCCAATTTATCCATATTGGTAAATAGTGTTTTTGTCGGAAGACCTCTATGTCCTGTCAGAACTGTATGTGTACTTTCTCCACCTACAGGAAGAGATGTACCCCAGAAATGTCCGACACCTGTCTGCAGAACTGCTTCACTTGTTCCATGATAGATTGGAAGTTCTATATTAATCTTAGGAATACGAATGTATCCCATCATTCCAGAACCATCTACGTTCAACAGTCCCTCATAGCGAGCATCTATTTCCACATCTTCTTGCGAAAACGGATCAATCAAATCAATATTTCCCAGCATTTCCTTATTATATGCTCTCGCCTCTTCCAACATCTGCTCTTTTTCTGCCTTACTTAACTTTACACTTTCCTCATCATAATAGGATACAACTTTGGAACCATTCTTTTCGTTCAGATAACTACTAAACGTTGGATATAACAATACGGAGAATGCAACCAAAAGCACGATCAGACGAATAATATCTTTTATTGTTATCTTCTTTTTTTTCTTCTTACTCTTCATTTCATTCTCCCTGTTGTTATACTTGGAATTGCGGTTACCTTCCGTGGAAGATAACCGCCCATTCTTTAAATCTTATCTTATATCTCTGGTAAAACTATTATGCTTCTTTTCTTTTATCACGGATGAAGCTTACTGCTACGCCGAATACAAGAAGAGCTGCGATCACAGCAAATGCAATTGCTCCACGTCCACCAGTGGATGGAAGGAGGGAACCTGTGCTGTTTTCGATATCGATGATTTTGTCTTTCTCATCTACTCCATCTTTGGAAATAGTCCAATTATTTACATCTGCATCTGCACTTTTTTTGATTGTTACTTTAATCGGAGCTGTCAGCTTGTTGTATCCTGCTGGAGCCTCTGTCTCTACAAGCCAGTAATCTCCTGCTTTAAGACCATTTACATGAAGGTTATAATTTTCCCCTTCAATACTTGCTACTGATTCAAATACTGTATTCTTAGATGTTGGATCTACTACATATTTTCCATCGCTTCCTGAAACCGTAATAGCGTTTGTTCCAGCTTTTGCATCTGCCTCTGTTGTATAAAGGCTAAATTTTGCACCTGCCAGCTCTTTTTCACTAGTCTTTTCCTTCTTTAAAATATCCAGTGGGTAAGTCGGTGTCTTTGCTTCACTTGGTGTTGTTTTTGTTGTTTCCTTTGGATTATTACCGTACTCTAACTGAGCATTATTCTTTTCTGTTACAACTGCGTCTTTATTTACTTTTGCATAATATGTAACAGTAAATGCTTTTCCTTTGTTTGTCTGATTAGCTCTTACCCATTCAGATAAATCAAGAGACATTTTTTTCTTGTTTGTTGAATCAAGTGTTGCTGTTGTAGGTGCTTTGCTTGCATCTGCAATTTCTTCTCCAAATGCTACTGCTACAGTAACTGTTGTAGCACCTTCTTCAAGAGCTGTTCCTTTTGCATCATTTACAAAATCAAGACCTTTAGATAATTCATCGTGAATAATGTACTGATACTGTTCATATCCTGTTGTATCCGGGATTGCACCTGTTACTGTATATTTTACTACCTGACCGATTTCTGCTGTTTCTTTGTCTGCTGTTTTTGTAATACTTGGCGCTTCTGTTTTTAAGTTTACTGTAGTTGTTGTCTCATCAACTGTAACTAAAGAAGACTGAATCTCTTTTCCACCTGTTACATATACAAGATAGTAACCAGCTGCTAAATTTTCAAATGTATAAGATGTTTTATTTTCTTCTGTGATTTTTCCAGAATTTGCTGTAGCTGATAATTTCTTTGTCAGTGCCTCTGCAGTAAAATCATTTGCAAACTTCTGTACTGCACCTTCTGTATCTTTAAGAGCTAAAACAGCTGCTGCATACTCCTCATCTTTAGCAGTTTCACCAATTTTTAATACGGATGCAAGGGTAGCCTTATAAGTATTATTTACGGTATATGCGTAGTTTGTTGTTTCTCCACTTTTTGACTCTGTCACATCAAATAATTTGTACAGATTGATTGTCTGACCTTTCAGATCCTGTGCTGGTGTTGTTGATTTTACATTAACTGTAAGTGTGTGTGTTCCTGTTGCTCCTCCTGCGGCAAATGCTGTGACAGACATAGCCATCATCATAATCGCTGCCAGCATTAATGCCATGATTCTTTTCATTCTCTTCATAACTATTGTCTCCTTTTCTTGAGAATTTTTTCTATAGTTTTTCTGCTTTTTTATTTTCCTTGCATTTTTTATATCTCATTACGAAATATACCAGGAAAAGCAGAACAGCTATCAGGTAAATCAAATAACTTCCGTATCCTCCGGTATCCGGAAGACCTGGGAAATGTCTATTAGTTATTGTGAAGGTAAATCCATCTTGCGATTTATCTATCGTTGTTGTATAACCATCCACTTTTGCTTCTGTGATGGAATACGTGTAATAATAAATTTCATCTCCATCTGTCTTGTATGCCGGGAGTTCCTTTATCACCTCCTGCCATTTAGATTTATCGATGGAACCTTCTATTTTGTAACTCTCATAACGTGGTACTGGTTCTGTCTTTTCATTTCCTGCCTTATCTTTCCAGGTACGTGATATTGTTACCGTAATACTGTTTGGTCTTGAATGATCAAAATTGTTTAAATCCTTCCAAACTTTATTAATCGTCAGCTTGATGTTCTCATCACATGGATCCTGTGACTCGGACGGTTCCGGTGTATCACTATCTCCCGTGTTCAATGTTGTTTTGGTATCTGACATCAATACTGCTTTTGCTGGTGATTCATAGGCATTAAGATCTGCTTTCACTGAGTCACTCTGGCTTGCCAGAACAGCATTCTTTAAAGTCTCAAAGGTCTTTACCGGATTCATATGTCCTATTGTATAAATGTCCCATCCGCTTGCATCATCCTTTTCATGACTGCTGTTCAAGATACTGTTATTCTTTTTAATTTCATCTAAAGATTGATCCAATTTTCTATAGATACGGTAATTGTTGTTCTCACCTTCCACCTTATCTAATGTATTGAATTGATATTGCGAATCCAATTCACTTTTTCCGCTAAATGGTCCAACAAGATCTTTTGTTCCCCGAACCACATCACAGTAATACATGTTGTTGTTCTTCAAAAGTCCTTCATCGTTGAATCCAACAAAGCCACCACTTCGTCCGTCTTTAGCATCACCATCATTGTTATTTCCGGCTCCACCGGCATAGACATCATATCCTTGACTGACACCGTAGACATTGCTATCTGTGATTTTTGTTCGATTGGCCTTGATCAGACTCACACTGATATTGGATTTGGCATCATTATCATTCAAAAGTCCATTTTCGTCGCATGGAAGTTTGATGGATGAATCTCCGATCGTAATAATTGCAAGGTCTGTCTGTTGATTGTTATCCGTTGACTTCTTTGAAAGTCCTACAGATATATCCAGTCCAAGCAGATTTACATGAAGCAGTTTGTCATCATACAGCGCATCCACTTTGATAATTCCAAGATTGATCTTCAGAAGATTGGAATCCTGGATTTTATCCAGATATAATGCTTTTATAAGTTCATTAACAAGCGAGAATATTACATTCACTGCTCCTGAATCCAACTTCAAATCTGCAAGATAAGCGAAACTTGTTCGTCCTGCAAATCCGCCGGCTGTTCCACCTGACGCTACCTGTTTCAGTCCAATTTTCTGGTTCGTTTTGTCACCTGCTGTACAATTCGACATTCTTGCAAGATTGGCATATCCGATAAATCCTCCGGCAATCTGCTCATCTCCATTTGTACTCTGCACGGTGTAACCGTCATCCGTTCCTGTAACTGCACAGTCATCAATGTGAGAACCAAAAATGTCCATAACTCCAAGAGCTCCACCAAGTAACTGTCCTGTATTATCTCCAAGAACATCGATCTTATCTGCCTTAACCACTCCGCTCTTTCCAGAATAGCCTACAAATCCACCGACACTATTTAAACCTCTTACATTACTTAAATCCGTTACTTTACTGTTTTTCACAGAACCATTTAACAGTGAGCCACCAAAACCTCCGGCCGTTCCGCTATATGTAACCTGATTGTTCTGTCCAGATTTTATTGCTGTGTTTGCACTGACACTTAAGCCAGCATCTTTACTTCCGTTTACAGTTCCGTAATATACATAACTTCTAAATGCATCCAGCACATCGGTTCTTCCAAGCTTTAATAATTTATCAAGGAGCGAGGTTTCATTTCCTGCACTGATATTGGCAACTCCGGCTACGTCAGCAACACCGAAGCATCCTCCGGCATATTCACCTGCGACTACGGAACGGATATTCTGTACAGAAACTCCTGCCTCTTTCGTACCCTTCTCACCGAGTACAGTTCCTTCCAGATTTCCGGCAAATCCTCCGGCTGCTTTTGCATAAGAAGTGTTATTACTTCTACTTGCGTAAGCACCATTTACGATGATTCCCCAGTCGTCCCAGGATTCCACATCTGCATAACGGATCGTTGCGACTGTAGCATTTAATACTTTTATCAAATCTGACGGTGTACTTAACAGTTTATTCAGAAGCTGGCTGAGCAATCCTTCTCCTGCAGTTGGATTCAGTGTTGCTACACTTCCTGGTCTAGAGCTTCCGACGAATCCACCGACATAACTTCTTCCGTCAACTCGTCTCAGCTTTGTAACCTGGCAGTGAGCATTATTTTCGCCCCAGATCTGTCCACCAATCAGTTTTCCTACATAACCTCCTGCATAACCACAGGCATCCTTGGCATTGATTCCTTCTGACTGAACAATTAATCCACTCTGATAACCTTCCACAGAAGACTGCTTAATTACTGGTACAAATACATTAAGAACATCTATCATTCGTCCTAATTCCAGTTTAAGACCGAGGATATCAACTCCTCCGAGATTTGCTGCTCCGCCGTTTATCATTTCTCCTGCAAAACCGCCGGCACAGCGAAGCCCTTTAATTGTCTTCGCCTGATAAGCCTGTCCATTTGTAATGGTTCCAGTCTGCATCGAACCAACATAGCCACCGGCTGCACCGCCATTCGCCAGTTTTATTTCATCCCGGTAATTTTCTCTTCCTGCGACAACATTGTATCCATATATATATTTCCCAATAATCGCATCAAGTTCTTCTTGACTGTTTACTTTACCATTCTTTGCAAGATCACTTCCGTAACCTTTATATTTACCAACGAATTCTACCCAATCATTCCAAGTTTTATAATCCATCAAGGCAAGTGGACCGTAAACTGCCGTATTTTCTTCCGTCGGATAGACAACACTGAGTGCTCCCAGGATGTTATCTGCTTTTACCAGTCCCCACAACAAGGACAGGTTTCCGGTACTTGCCGTATCAGCTGACTCCATAAGTCCTGTGAAGCCACCAGCAATTTCTTCTCCGTATACCGAGCGGATTCTTACTGCTTTACAAGTACCTGTTGGTCCGGTATAGTCTTTACCTTTCCATTTCTTTGTATTGTTTCCCCAGATGTGACCACCTTCATTATGTCCTGCATAACCTCCGGCCATACCTCGTTGTACCTGTGTTGTGGAAGCCGCATCTGCACGAACTGCACCACCACAAGGAATACAAGTCGTAGAGCTGTTTCTGATCGTCGGTACAAAGTCCTCCGCTAATGATGCCAATGTATCTGACACATCAACAAGACCACCTAAGATACCAGTATCGCCAAGTACATTTGCCACATTTCCGGGTTCAAGATCTCCCACGTAACCACCGGCTGTAATCTGTCCAATGATATAGGAGAAGTTATTTGCGTTGGAATCCTGAATATGTCCGCCAGATATCTTTCCGGCAAAACCTCCTGCATCACCAAGTATGTCATTTGCCGATGCATCAGATGCTGTATTTTCCCAGGTCGCTTTTACTGCAAAACCTCCAACATTTCCTGTAACATCAGAATGTTCTATCGTAGAAACAACGACGTTCAATGCATCCAGCACATGATTGATTCCTATCGACTTACCAAGTACACTCAAACCTTTTCCAATTGAAGCCGCAGAACCAATATCCATATATCCGATATATCCACCTGCATATCTGGCACCGGTTACTGCATATGTGCTTTTATTTTCATCATAGTATGTTGGTGCTTCATTTGCTTCTAGATCCTTCGGTTCCTTTACAGTAGTATGCTTCAGATTCGTAACATCACAGTAGCTTATCTGTACACCGCTTCCGTAACCGATAAATCCTCCGGCACTTCCAGAATTGCTATCGTCTGTTTTCATTTTGTTGGCAGTAACAGTAAATCCGTTGTCTGACTTGACTCCTGCATACTGCACATATGGAATGTAGGCATTGATCAGGTTCAGCAAATCTCCGACATTAATATTCAGCCCCTTGATACCTCCAAGAATGCTGATTCCACCTCCAGCATCTGCCAATGCTCCGGAGTAAACATTTCCGCCAAAGCCTCCGGCATAAGATTGCCCGTTTACATGATCCAGATTATACACAGAATAATAGTTACCTTCTCCTGCATCCTGGTTGTTAACCGTTCCACTCTGGAAGTTTCCGACAAAACCGCCAGCTGTATCTGCAGCAACTCCGCCTTTATCAACATAAGTAACCGTGCACTCTGTATAAGAAGGAAGCAAGTACGTGACAGCACCTAACAACTTATTTGCATTTAGCAAAGCCTTGACATCCGCTTCACCAGCTACATCTGCAAGACCTCCGGTCTGTGAAGAACCTACAAATCCTCCTGCAAAACCATCTGTATCATTTGCTGTTACTTCTTTTAAATTTTTCACATCAGACTTAATGATCTCACAGCTGTTACTCTTTCCGATGAAACCACCGGCTGTATAATCCACTACTTCGCCATTGGAATTTGCACCTGTTGCTTCTACAGTCATGCCTCCTGCGATGCCATTTACATGAGCTTCATTGATTTTAACTCTGACACCTTCTGCCACAGAAAGCAGATTTCCTACTTTCAGCAAATTGTTTAGTCCTAACAGATTCAAAGTCAGTCCGTTTCCACCAGCCAGATCTCCCGGACCTGCACAACCGATAAAACCACCTACTCTGTTTTTTGCTGTAACAGATTTTACCTGATTCAATGTTACAGTATCCACATCTCCACCGACAGCTTCACCAATCGCTCCGCCGGCGTAGTTTTCTTTTGCTTCTACTGTATATCCATCATTTACTCCCGTCACTGTTACATGATGCACAGTAAATCCAAGGAAGTTTCCGATTCCAAGCGTATTATTTAAAAGTCCTGTGACATTTGCTGTTGTTACACTTCCGGCAATACCTCCGGCACGATTTTCACTTGCCGTAACTGTTTTTAATCCTGTGAGCACATTATCTCTTTGGGCTACACTGCTCGCATCTCCTCCGCCATGTTTCCAATACGGAAGTTTATTTAAATATTCGGAACTGGATTCTGCAATATAGACGCCATCACCGCCACCAAGAATACCACCAGAATAACTCTTACCAGCCTCAACTGAAACTGATGAACAATCCATATTACATCCCAAGATTGCTGATGGTGCAATTCCTACAAGTGACAAGAGCATACCTGCTTTTTCTGGATCACTCGACAAAAGACCTGTCAACAAGTCTTTCACTGTTGTTAAAAGGCTTGCATCCTTGACTTCTTTATTTCCAAGGTTTGTAATCCATCCAACTGTTGAAATACCACTCACACCACCGGCATAACTTCCGCTTGCTTTAACTGCAATGCTTCCGCTCACTCCGCAATTGACTGCATAGCTGTTTGTCTGTGCTCCTACAATACCACCTTGATAATTTTCACCAGATACTGAGACATTACATCCTGTCAGATTGCAATTTAACAAGATACTCTGTGGCTGCATTACTCGAATAAGTTCAACACCTACATCACTTAACAAACCTCGGATTTTTGCATCTCTGCTGATTCCTGCAAATCCTCCGCCGTATTCTTTTGCCGTTACAGAATAACTACTGTTTTTCACGGAGCAGTCAAAGATTCTTGTTCCTACCTGCTGTCCTACAAAACCACCTGCATAATCTTTATCCGCAGCTCCGATAGTTCCTGCCAGATTCTCTACATGACAGTATTTGATATTTACATTTTTGTATCCAGTAGGGATTAAACTACCAACCGGCAATGCATTGTCCAGAAGAATTGTGATCAAATCTCCAAGCCCAAGTCCCGGAATTGCATTTAACAATGATGATAATGCATTCACCGTTACTCCAAGAGCTTTTGACAATCCGTCATACTCTGTTACACCTTCTGTATAACCGACAAACCCACCAGTACGATCATTAATATTCGAAACACTGACTTTTCCTGTCACATCACAGTTTTCAATGGAAACATCACCCACTAGCCTTCCGGCGAATGCACCTGCTGCATAAATCGTCGGATCCTTTGCTCTTGCATTTAAAAGTGCTGATAATGTATCTTGCAAATTCAGTTTTACGCTTCCAAATGATAAAACTCCTACTAATAAATCAACTACACCACCTACAAGCCATCCAAGTCCCGATGTAAGTCCACTTATTATGGTCTGTGTATTTTTATGTTTATTCGTGTTATTTTGTACATTTACATTTTGTAATTCCAGGTTTGATACGGAAACCGTTCCGGCGCTGACACCAATGTTGTTTACATTCACCTCATTCGTAATTGTTCCAAAAAATCCAATTCCTATATACTTAGAACCATCCATTTCTTCTGTCTGGTTCACATTCACATTAGAAATTACAGGTTTTCCAGTTGCCAAAATAGAATTTCCATCCGTAAGTGTCGCCTGTCCATCTGCTAACTTTGCACCTTTGATGTCCCCCGACACCATAAGCGGTGTCCACAGATCATCTTCTTTATTTGAGTTCACACCATCCTTGGATAAGTCAATATCTCGAAAAATGATGTAATTTGCATTGGATGAATATTTTAAACCACCATATTCTTGCTTTAACTTCATCAGACTCGCTGTTTCATTGTCAGGTAACCCTTGGTCGTTAACGCCACATAAACTACCAGTTCCTACTGTAAGACCACCCAATAATGTCCCTAACAGTCCACCTACTCCCTTCAACAGACCCGTAACAATATCATCGCTTGTCAAATCGACATCTGCCAACTTATACTTACCATTATCTTTATAATATAGATACGAGTTATCACCTTTCACTGTATCTGGCTTTTGTTGGAATCCAGAAAGATGGGTAGTTGCCCCTTCTGCAGCAACAGCATCAAGTCCAAGATCCGCATCGCCTGGATAGTATGGTGTGTAGAAAGGCTTTCCGCCAAGTAATCCGCTTACTAACCCCTGACGGTAATAAACATACAGTCTCGGAGTTACGCTCTTATTGCTTCCAATCGCCCGCAACTGTGACTCATTTCCGATCAGAATATATTTCTTCCCGGAAACTTCTACATATAATTGTCCCGGTTTTGTTCTTCCATCTGCATGTTCACCATCTAGCCACTGAACTCCATTCGCTGATTTTTCTGTCAATTGATCTGCAACCAGTTCTGGCTTATCCGAATTAAACTTCTGCGATAACACATAATTATGAGACTTACTATAAGTCAGATACTCCTGATCTTCTCCATCCGGGTAAATCATCTGCCCCATACCAAACTGTGGTGCATCATAATCTAATGTCATAACAGGTTCTGTTTCAGATTCTTCCTGTGCAAGTACCATTAACTGATATGGATTATATATGTAGATTGTATCCGTTTCCTTATCATACAGCGTTGGTGTTTCGTTTTCTTCTAGTTTCGTACCTGTGATAGTTCCGGTAAAGGAATCCGGTACTAACCACATCTGTTCCGAGTTCATCTGGATGTCATTCATCAAAATGTACTGAGCATCTGCACCGTATTTCAGCTCTGTGCCTTCATTCTTTACTACTTCTCCAGAACCAATCTTTCCATCCTTATCACCTGTGTAAATATAAGCATCTGAACCAATCTGTTTTAATTGTTCATAATTATAAATGCATATTTTACTATCCTTATAATAAGCATCTATATTATCTGTTGATTCCGCTTTAACATTTCCACCGGACGATTCCGATTCGTCATTTTTCGAGTTTTCACTTGTTTCCTCCGATATCTTAGATTCGGATTCCGTGGTGCCATTTATTTCATCTGAAACTGTGGACTCGGTTAATACTTCACCATTACTCTTATTGGCATCATCAGAAAGTGTCACTTGACTAGTGTTGGTACCCGATGGATTTACGTCTGCCGCATCCGCAATATTCACTTGAGAAAATAAGATAGCTATACATAGTATTACTGCGATAATTCTGTTCTCTATCCTTCTTTTTTTCTTCATATCTGGACCTCTAATCGGAATAAAAATTCCTACCATTTACTCAATATTGCATTCTAATATCTAGAATGATTTTTTAGCATAAAATAACTAATTTTATTATAATATCCGTTAAAATTTCTTTCATTTTCATCAAATACCTACTGGGCTTTTTCCTTACTCTTCTCTGTTTGATTCTACTTTCTGCACCCACTCTTTTTGCATAGCCGCAGCAAAAAAACATTGAAGCAATTTCATGGAAAACGCTCCACATTCAGCATTTACAATCATCCTTACCGCCTCGGCATGTTTCAGTTTTCGTTTATATGGTCGCTCACTGACCAAAGCATCATAGGCATCCACCAAACCGACCACCTGAGCACAAAGCGGAATCTGATCTCCCTTTAAACCGTCCGGATATCCAGAGCCATCAAATCTCTCATGGTGATGTCGGCAGATTTCATAGCTGTACTTATTCAATTTCTCTGTTGTCATACCATTCGGAAATCTCAATGTCATCTCTGCACCGGTAATTGGATGCTGCTTCACGACTTCCATCTCGTCTATCGTTAATTTCCCATTTTTATTCAATATTTCTATCGGTACCCGGATTTTACCAATATCATGGATTGGTGCCAGGTGTGATACATTTTCAATCTCTTCTTCGGTAATTCCAAATTCCGGATAATTTTTCTGCAGTTGGCGATAAACCTGCTCCGTATAAAAACTAATATCATCCTGATGTTCCGTTTCCACCAGATTATTATGATTCAATACCGCAACAAGCAAAGAAACCATATCCCAATACTGTTTCGTGATATTCTTTTCTTTCTTCCGCAATTCCTGTTCCATATTAACAATCGTATCTGGAATGACCTTCGCATTATGTAATGTGAGAATGGCAATATTCTCCGTCTCATCTACATATCTTTTTGCTTCCATCCAAATATAAGAATCTGCTTCATTATCACATATTCTGCGGTAGGACATATCATCTTCCATACAGCCGTCTACTAAGTGTTCCGTAAGCTTTTCGCTTGTCAAAAATCGTCTTAACTTCTGGCGATCCTGTTCATATACATATTGTTCTGTGTACTTCCTTATAAACTCATCATAGGTAGCTGAATCACTTACTTTATCATAGACTTCATGTACGTGGGAATAAATACATTCATATGTTTGATCCTTTAAATTCAATTTTATAACTACATAAAAACGTCCAAAATATTCATCTTTGCCCGGCTGAATAATATCTGATATTTTCACATTTTCCAGCCTGTTATTATAAGTGTTCTGCAGATCCAGTAACACCTTATGTACCTTGCAGCAATCTGAATAATTTCTGGAACAGTATCCGTCCTTCTCCAGACATCTGCTAATTGCCATTGTTGACTCTGTACAGTTAATAACGTCCATAAGAGAAATTTCTTCCGGTCGTTTTTCCAGCATATAGCCTCCATTCGATCCCTCTGCCGCTTTAACAATTTCTTTTTCTTTTAATTGCTTTGTTATTTTAGGAATGTAACTTGCCGGAATATTTAATTCACGAGATAGTTCTGCTGTAGTTATTACCTTATTTTCTGATGCTAGATAACATACGATTCTAATGGCATAATCCGTTGTATTTGTAAGCTGCATAATGTCACCCTCTCTGTCCGTCCCCAATAATGATTTTTATCCTGAACATTTTTCTTGTTTCTTTCATTGTAAAAGGAAGAATCATACTTTCAGGTTCTTCACTTCACAAGCACAATTCTTCCTTTTTGCCTTAATGATATTTTCTTTTTACTTTTCTGAAAAATACCATGCTTCCAATGCCAATCAGTAAAACCACAATCAGCATCATAATCCAGCTATTATTCTGAATATTTCTTCCGGTTACGGGCGGTGCCACGGTTGATGTATTTGTAAATTGGATATCTTCCGTTCCTGTTGCTGCCATTGTAAATGATGCTGCTTCTCCAACGGTTTTCGATCCACCATTTATCGAGTATGACACCTCGAAGTTTGTTCCCGGTGCTGGCTCCGTAACGGTATATGTCCATCCTGTCGGTAAGCAACTGATATCTACAGATTCATCTTTTTTCAATGTAAAGGCTGCCTGATTATTTGTGAAAGTCAGTTTTTCTGCTGTTCCATTTCCTTTTTCAATAACAGCTGAAAGATATCTTCTCCCAGTGTCGTTTCCTGTCTGGGAAGCT
>OGJE01000429.1_pt1 | contig 16317 bp, 10 predicted proteins | sample 1571981 | NCBI WGS metagenome assembly OGJE01 (sample SAMEA2582118, study PRJEB24529) | metagenome | biome: Human gut stool | place: China | collected 2011
GTACAGGGCGGATAGATGAATATTTTGGCTATAAGCTTGGGACACTTGAGTACAGAAGTGTACGTTTTGAAACAGAAGTGCTGGATATGCCTAACTACCAGGGCAATGCAGCGGTTAATTATACTGATGAAAAGAGTCCTTATACAAGAATAATAGAACACAAATGGTTTGAGTTCGGTAAGGATGAGAATGGAAATGAGCTGCCTAAAACAGTTATAAGCAGGGAGTACAGTTCTGAATGGAAGCCGGGGGATGACCCTTATTATCCTGTCAATGATGAGAAGAACAGTTTGCTTTATGCTGAATATAAGAAGCTTGCAGAAGAACTGGATGGAGTTATATTTGGCGGAAGACTTGGCGAATATAAGTATTATGATATGGATGCTGTTGTGGCAGCGGCACTTGATAAGGCAGAAGAACGTCTGTAAAAGAATAGTAAGACAGAATATATGTTGACAATGGTTTTGTATGTATTTATGAATAATTATTATATCTTTACATAAACTATATCCTAGATTATAAATGCAGCTATGTATAAAAGCATATGCAGCAGATAGGAGAAGGTTTATGACAGCAAATAAAGGAATTAATTGGAAAAGGCTGATACTGGCGTTGGTTGTGAGTCTGGGAGCAGGTGTTATATCCTGGCTTCTTACTGGGAATTCAATGGAGATGTATAAAAATCTTCATAAGCCCATACTCTCGCCACCAGGTCAGCTTTTTCCTGTTGTATGGACAATACTTTTTGTACTTATGGGGATAGCCTCATATATAGTGTGTGAAACAAGGGATGATGAAAGGGCAGAAGCTCTTGTATTATATGGAGTACAGCTTTTTGTGAATATAGGCTGGTCTGTAATATTTTTTAAGTTTAAAGCATTATGGCTGGCTTTTATATGGCTGATGCTTTTGTGGGTGCTTATAATATTTACAATATGGCGTTTCTTTCATGTTAACAGGGTCGCAGCATGGCTTATGGTTCCATATCTGTTATGGGTCACATTTGCCGCATATCTTAATGTTACAATTGCAATAATTAATTAAACACTAATTGAAAAGTGTAAGTGCATGTGCTAAAATATGTTAATTGTAGACTAGAGGTGTATATGGTGAATATTGTGTCATTATATACAGAATACGAAAAAGAGGAATGAAAAGTGAATAAAGCAAAAGAACTATTAAACAAACTAAAAGAATTCGTTTCACTTCATAAGGTTGTCTGCCTGTCAGCAGCAGGGGTGGTATGTGCAGTGGCTGTTACAGGTATTGTTGTTGCAGTAGTGCTTGGAAATCACTCAAAGGCTGATACAGTGGCTGGTGTGGAAACGGCACAGGAAGAAACTATGCAGACTATAGTTATGGCTACAGTTGAAGAAGTTACAGAGGAAACTACAGCACAGACTGAGGCGGAAGAGGAAACAGAAACAGATGTGATAGAAACAGATTCATCACTTGAGTTTGAATATGATGGTAAGAAAATAGTCATAAGCGCGGATAAGCCGGTTGAGCTTATACCAGAAGAGGACCTTGCAGATAAGATTATAGAAGATGATTCAACAACTGAAATAGGAGCTGATGTAGATGTTGATGAACCAGATTCTGGTAACAGTAAGGTAAATGAAACAGAAAAGAATTATGATATTATAGTTGATAATGTTGATAAAACAGTTACAGAAGGTGAGGAATATGCACCACTTGCAGGTGTAAGGATTGATGATCTTTATAATTCATCAGCATCTATTGGATTTACTATAACAGATGAAGCGGGTAATGTGGTTGCTTCGATGACAGGTGATGAGGTTAAGAATTATGGTGGTAATCCTGAGGATATAAAGGTTACACTTGAGAATGCAGGAAACTACAAGGTTCATTATGAATATGCAGCACCAGGCATGACAGTAACAGAAACAGTTCATGGAATTGATGTATCACACTATCAGGAGGATATTGACTGGGGTGCTGTAGCAGATGCAGGTTACAGATTTGCCATGATTAAGGTGGCTGGAAGATCTATAAAAGAAGATGGTAATCTGTACGAGGATGGTTATTTCAGATACAATATAGAGCAGGCAACAGCCCATGGTATCCAGGTAGGAGTATATTTCTTCTCACAGGCATTAAGTGTCCAGGAAGCATATGAGGAGGCTTCATATATCCTTAATCTTATAAAGGGCTATAACATAACATATCCTGTAGCCTTCGACTGGGAGACATCCGGTGGTTACAGAACATGTGACAGACTTAACAGAGATGAGCTTACAAGCATATGTGAGGCGTTCTGCGATACAGTAAAGAGCCACGGATACCAGCCTATGATATATATGAGTAAGAATGACTGGGTAAATAAGGTTCACACAAACAGACTTACATCAAAGTATAATGTATGGCTAGCATGGTATTTCTATAAGTATTATAATTTGAATGATAATTATAGATATGAGAAAGATTTTTATGAAGATGGCGATGAAGTACCAGATCTTAACTTTGGATATAATATATGGCAGTATACAAGTACAGCAACAAGTGTTCCAGGAATAAACGGAGCATGTGATATGAATGTTGCATTTGCTACAACATATAAGTCGGGTGACACTAAAACGAAGGATATAACAATCAGGGTTGAAAAGAAAAAAGGAGAGCCTGAAACTACTGCACCAGACAAGGACAATACAACAGAAACAACAACCGGTACTACATCAGGAACAACCGGTGCAGCAGAAACGTCAGGAACAACAGCTGCTAACAATGCAGAAACAGCAGCTCCTGTACAGTAAACTGCTAAACAGGTTTCTGTGGTAACATAAAATATAAGTAATTAATAATAAAAGCTGATTCTTAAAAACGATGGTTAAAGATTCAGCTTTTATTTTATGTTTGTTAGAAGGTTTCGCAGGAAATTCAAAAAGAGTTAACATATTGTTAACAATTAATAAGCCTGACAATGATATAATCAGCTGTAATGCTTTGTAATGAATATAAAACTAACAAATAAAGGAAACGAGGCGTGGTATGAAAAAGTTATGGCCACACATTAGATGCGTAATATTTATATGTGTGCTTGCGGCAGTTATATGTGTATGTGACTATCTGTTTGCAGAAAGTGGATATATAAGGTTCATATTTAACCAGGTTAAAGCTGAAAATGCAGGAACGGATAATGGATATGATACAATAATTCTTGGAGCATCCCATACAAGATGCAGTATAGATACAAGCAGTATAGACGAAAAGCTGGGAGTGAATTCATTTAATATGGGTATTCCTGGTGAAACGGTTGATGATATGTATTATGTTTTAAAGTCTGTATGCAAGGATAATAAAGTAAAAAAAATAGTTGTAGATGTTGATTATTATTACTGGATGAATGGACAATCGCAGAATCATTTCTCAAGGTCATTTATATATCAGCAGATAAAGGATCCACAGATTAAAGCAGAATATCTGTGGAAGAACAAGTCTTATCTGGACATAAGAAATGTATTTTCAAGAAGGCTTACATGGAAATGCACTTTGAATAAGGCAAAGACCAATATTGAGTTAAAGAAAACGGAAGAATATAAAAACTATGATATGTCAGCAGGACTTGATAAGGATGGATATTTTGCTACAGCAGGTGGACCTTATATGGGAAAGGGCTTCTGCTATAGATACAGGATAAATGAAGTTCCGGGAAATCCTGAATATACACAGACAATGAAAAGAAATGCCAACAAGGAGCTTGATAAGACTGTTATAGCACAGTTTGAGCAGCTGGTTGAGTATTGCAGGGAAAACAACATACAGATAGTATGTGTAGAATCGCCTATAACACCAGATGCATTCAGGGATGCAGAGGTTGATAAGGCGGTTACGAAACTTAAAGCGCTCTTTGACAGCTATGGAATAGCCTATTATGATTTTAATAAGGCACTTATGTCAGTACTTCCAAGAGATGATTCTGCATATGTGGATGCAGAAGGCCATATGTATGGAGAGCTTGCACAAAGCTATTCAAAGCTTCTTGCAGATGTTCTTTACGAGGATGCACAGGGAACGCTGGATGAGAGCAGATATTTTTACGATTCATATGAGAGTATGTATAACTCTATGGTACAGGATTATGAGGATGCCACAGGACTTGAATGGAAGTCATATTAGATTGGTGTCCTATGATATAAAGAATGGAGAGCAGTATGTCTTTTACAACATTTGAATTCTTTCTGTTTGCGCTTATGGCGCTGGTTGTATATTATATCATACCCCAAAAGGTGCGATGGGTATGGCTGCTTATATTAAGCTACATGTATTATTTTTCATATCATGTTACAACAGTATGGATGATGATACTGACTACAGCTGTTACATATACAGGTGGAATATTACTTGGAAAGCTTAATAGTGAAAAGCCGGATAAGGATGCAGACAGAGAGACAAAGAAAGCATTTAAGAAGGATATAACTAACAAAAAAAAGAAGGTCGTGCTATGTGTGATCCTTCTTTCGTTCGGAGTGCTTGCAGTATGTAAGTACACTAACTTTATGATAGGTAATATCAACGGGATATTATCTGCATTTGGAAGTTCAGAAAGATTAAGTGTTCTTAAGCTTACACTTCCGCTCGGTATATCGTTTTATACATTTCAGTCAGTAAGTTATGTTGTTGATGTATACAGGGGAAAGCATGAGCCACAGAAGAATTTCTTTAAGTATGCGTTGTTTGTATCGTTTTTCCCTCAGCTTCTTCAGGGACCTATCGGCCGATATGAAAGGCTTGGTGAACAGCTGTATGAGGGACATGCCTACGACCTTAAAAATATACAGTTTGGTTTACAGAGAATACTATGGGGCATGCTTAAGAAGATGGTGCTTGCTGACAGGGTAAATGCAGCAGTAACGCTTATATTTAACAACTACTGGAATTATGGGGGCTGGATTAACGTTTTTGGTGTGATTCTTTACAGTATCCAGCTGTATGCAGATTTCTCAGGTGGTATTGATATTACAATTGGTATTGCACAGATGTTTGGCATCACCATGGATGAGAATTTCAGACAGCCATATTTTTCGCGTTCTATAGGTGAATTCTGGAGAAGATGGCATATAACACTTGGTACGTGGATGAAGGATTATATATTCTATCCATTTTCCTTATCAAAATGTATGAATAAGTTCGGCAAATGGTGTAAGAAAACATTTGGAAATAATGTTGGAAAGCTTCTGCCAGTAAGTCTTGCCAATCTGCTTGTGTTTTTTATAGTAGGTATATGGCATGGAGCCGCGTGGAAATATATAATGTATGGCATGTACAATGGTGTTATCATAGCAGCAAGCGGCATGCTTGCACCAGTGTATGCAAGGATACACGAGAGCTTACACATTAATCCTAAAAGCTGGTGGTACCAGGTGTTCTGTATTATAAGAACATTTATACTTGTTAATATAGGTTTTTACTTTGATATGGCGCCGGATCTTCATGCAGCGAATGTCATGCTTTTAGATACAGTGACTAAAGCACATTTGTCACAGATATCCATGGCAACAGTTAAGGCAGTTGGTCTTACAGCACAGGATCTTATCATTGTTGCAGCTGGCTGTATAATTATATTTGTTGTAAGTATTCTTAAGGAAAAGAATATTAAAATAAGAGAGGCGGTAGCATCAAGGAACATTGTACTCAGGTGGTTCATATATATAGTATTTATAATGTTTATACTTATATATGGAAGCACAAGTACTACCTCAGATTTTATATATGCTAATTTCTAGCTATGATATCATCTTATCGTCGGATTCATAGATATCAGTTATTAAGCTGTGGCTATGTGGGAAGGTTTTCTGCATGGTCGCGGCTTTTAATATTTCATGGTGGGATTAGTGATATTTCCTGATGGTGTTAGTGATAGTGACAATTATGTAACAAGGTGTTATAATAACGGGATAGTAAGTAAAAAGTAAGTTATGAGTTTTATTATATTAAAATAGGGAGATATGTATGAATAATAAACAGGATAAAGAACTTGTTCAGCTTATACAGGATGTTGTAGATGGTAAGGTGCAGAAAAAGGAGTTGTGCAATAAGATATATAAAGAAGTATATGCACTCTCATATCCAGTATATAAGGATGAAGCAAAGAGTACAACACAGGCTAAAAAAGCTCTTATTCAGGTATGCAGTAAGATAAATGGTATAGATCTGACGAAAAATATTCATAAACAGATTGCAGTTATCGTATCAACATATTTTTTTGTAAATGCAGTAGATGAGAATTCAAAGGAATTAAGTGAAAAAACAGATATTAAAGAATATAAGTTCTCAAAAATACGTGAAGATGAAGAGCTCCTTATGTATATGAAGAAAAAGGCAAATGCATTCAGAAGTCCTTCGGTGTTTGATGAGGAGGATGAAAAGTTAAAATCTTTAGATTCTGTACAGATGGCACTTGTAGAGTTATATGCATATGAGATGCAGTCGGTAGATGCTATTGAGAGAATGACAGATGTTGACAGCTCATATATTGGAAGCTGGATAGCACAGATTAAGCTTATACTGTCAGGAGAGGCAGCTGTTTTAGAAAACACAGCTGATGAAGCTAAGTCAGCTGTTGCAAATGATAATATTTCAGATGAGATATATGAAGATGCATATGAAAATTCAGACGATGATAAAGAACAGGATGATGAATCGGATGATGAGTCAGAAGAATACAGCAATGAATATGATGAGCAGGAGGCTGTAAGCTCTGTATACCAGAAGAGGAACAGACATCATGAAAATGCTGTTACCCTATTTATAAGAAGATTGTTCCCAGCACTTTCATTGCCTGCCAGAATGGCAATGTCATGGATTGCAGGATGTATAGTTGTTATTGCTCTTGTTTCTGTATTGTTTGTATCTGTTATAGCTGGAAAGAATAATAAGAAAAAAGTTAATAAAGATTATGATTATCGTGACATGCAGTATTATACAACAAAACAGCCAACAACAAAGCAGACAGGCACAACAGCTGGCAGCACTACTGCGGGACAGACAGAAGAAGGAAATACGACAGAAAACAATACTGCACAGACTGAAAGAAGAGAGAATACACGGGAAGAAACACAGAGAGAGACTACAAGAAATAACGAAGAATCAAGGGAGCAGCAGGAAGAAAGCTCTGTAGAAGAACAGCCAACAGAGGAACCAACAGAGGAACAAACAGAGCAGCAAACAACAGAGGAACAAACAGAGCAGCAAACAGAGAAAACAACAGAGCAGCAAACAACAGAGGAACAGACTACAGAAGAGAAAACAACTGCAGAAGAAAAGACAACCTCTGATTCAGACGATGATAAACAAGACAGACCAATTTCAAACGAAAATAGTGATAATAATTAATTAGTATATTTTGGGAGGGACATTTATATGAAGTGTGTTATCCTGGCAGGCGGCAGTGGCGATAGTTTATGGCCATTGTCCAGAAAAAATTATCCTAAGCAGTTTATGAATTTTAAAGAAGGACGTTCATTGCTTCAGGAAACGGTTGTGAGAAATATGCCATATTGTGATGAATTTATAATAGTAACTAATGAGGCATATAAAAATATAGTAAATGGACAGATGAAGGCATTCCAGAGTCTAAGGTACAGACTGATTCTTGAGGGAACAGCAAAAGGAACAGCAGCAGCGATTATACTTGGAACTATGTTTGCTAATCCTACGGAATTCGTGCTTATAGTTAATTCAGATAATTTTATAGATGGAGAAGGCTATAAGGATGCCATAATAAGCGCCAAGGATATGGCTAAGTCAGGTGTAATAGCAGTAATTGGTGTGAAACCTGAATACCAGGCAAAGAATCTCGGATATATATTAAGGGATAACTGTGATGTGTGCAGGCTCATACCTCATGTTGATTTTGATAGCTGTTCATCAGAAATATCTGATTGTTACTCTTATGGTGAGGGATATCTGTGGAACAGCGGAATGCTTGTATTTCGAGCTGGAGATATGATAAATATCGTAAGAAAAGAGCAGCCTGAGCTTTATGGAGCATGCAGAACAGCCAAAAGAAAGGTTCCAGCAATAAGAAGGGCAATCCGTTTTTCAGAGAATATTATGAAGGATATTCCTGGTGGAAGCATAGAATCACTGGTGCTTAAGGATTGTGATAAGCTTAAGGTTGTTGAAGCTGATATAACATGGAAAGATATAGACAACGTATGTGATATAGAACAACAGCATACAGAGGGTAAGCTTGATTATATAATTAAGAATGACTGCAGTAACGTATCAGTTATTAACAACGCACAAAGAAAGCTTGTAGTAGCTAATGACCTTAGAGATATGGTTGTTGTTAATACAGAGGATGCAGTGTATATATCATCCCAGAAGTCTGCTGATAATATAAAAGAAATAGTAAAAGACAATATGAATCAGTATGAGACATATTTTGATTATAACAGAATATCATACAGGGAATGGGGTATTCATGAACTTCTTAACTATTCAAAGGGCTATAAGGTCAAGAAGGTAACGGTATTTCCAGGTATGATGATGAATCTGCACCAGCATGAGTTAAGAGCAGAATACTGGTCTGTAGTTGAAGGAACTGCGACTATAACGCTGGGAACTGAAACAAAGGATTATCATAAATATGAGAGTGTCTTTGTGCCAGTAGGAACTAAACACAGGGTAGCTAACAAAACAGATAAGAATGTAGTTATCATAGAGGTAGGAATAGGTGATTCCATACTCGAAAATGATCTTGTAAAGATATATGGATATGAAACAGGTAATAATGAGGGTAACTACGTAAGGTCAGATAGCAGTCCTATAGTAAAGTTAGATCCAGCCTTCAAGGATAACCTGTGGGGTGGAACAAAGATAAGAGATGTCTTTGGAAAGAAATGTGACTATGATGTTATAGGCGAGAGCTGGGAGCTTTCTGCACATCCAGATGGTCAGAGCCGTATAGCAGATGGTTATTATAAGGGCATGCTTTTTAATGATTATCTGACTATTATAGGAAAAGAGGCTCTTGGATGGAAATGCCAGGCGCAGGACAGATTTCCTGTTCTTATCAAGTTTATAGATGCAAAGCAGGCACTTTCTATACAGATTCATCCAGATGATGAATATGCGCTTGAGAATGAAAATGAATATGGAAAGAATGAGATGTGGTATGTGCTTGATGCCGAACCAGGTGCATATCTGTATTGTGGACTGTCAAGAGATTCATCAAGGGAAGAGATAGAAGAACGTATAAAAAACAACACAATAACAGAAATTCTTAACAGGATTGATGTCAAAAAGGGCGATGTTGTTATGGTTAAGGCTGGAACAATACATGCCATAGGTGCTGGTATATTCATATGTGAAATACAGCAGAATTCTAACTGCACATATCGAATGTATGATTATGACAGAAGAGATAAGTTTGGTAATCCACGTGAGCTTCACGTTGCCAAGTCACTTGATGTTGTGAATCCTGTTAAGTATGTAAGAGATAACAAATGCAATGTAATGCTTACACATAATGAACATTATATGGCAAAAAGACTTGTACAATGTAAGTACTTTGAGGTAATTAAATACGAGGTTGAGGACGAGGCGAAAATACCAGTTGATGAGGCATCCTTTGTATCAGTTATAGTAGTTGAGGGAGAAGGAACTATTATGACAGATGATTATGATAAGGAGATGAAGTTTAAGGCTGGTGAGAGCTTCTTTATAAGTGCAGGCAAGAGAAATATCATAGTAAATGGTAAGTCTACCTGTATAGTAACTCACGTATAAACATGAATGGAGATATATATGAATAGCAGTTCTGATAATAAAGGAAAAAAGATATTGGGTTATCTGTTTCCGGGATTGATAACACTACTTGTTATGTTAATAGTTCTTGTGGCTAAGGGTATATGGCCCTTTGGAAGCAGCAGAATAGACCTTTTTGATAATATGCAGCAGGTTGCACCTTTGTATGCACATCTGTGGGATGCCATGCATGGTGATGCCAGTATATGGTTTGACTGGTATACAGGACTTGGAACGAATGTGTCTATGAGTATGTCAGCATTCTCTATGATAAGCCCATTCAATCTGTTTTTATATCTTTGTCCAAGAGATTATATACTTGAATTTATATCAGTGCTTACTGTTATAAAAACATTTGTCATGTCAGTTACAATGTATGCTTTTATTAATAAAAGATATAACTCACTGTCATATAACATAAAGGCGTTGTTTGCAGTAGCATATGCTTTCTGCGGATATGTTTTGCTGTATGCATCATGCTTCACACCATGGATGGATATAGTTGCACTGTTTCCACTTCTTATGATGGCACTTGATATTATGGAAAAGACAGGAAAGAAGCTTTTTTATATCATCATGGTAGCAGTTATGTTCATAATCAATTATTATCTTGCTGCTATGTCACTTGTATATATTCTTCTTGTTGGCGGTATGTATCTTATATTCATGTGTGATAAGAAGGAAAGATGCAAGAAGGCGTGGAATGTAGGCATTGGCACATTCACAGGAATTGCTCTTTCAGCATTTATGCTTATACCAGTATTTGCACAGCTTTCACAGTCACAAAGAACCGGTAATACAGAGTCGCTTGTAAGCCAGTATTTTTCATGGATATCTAATCCGACCTTCAGAAGCTTCAGCCTCGGTGAGTTTGAGAGAATAATGATGTTTTATGGCATGGGATTATTCTTCGTGATAATATTTACAGGAATCCACAGAAGCATGAAAGCAGTGGGATATAAGAATGATGAAGCTGCAAGAAGATTTAACTGGTATGCCATATCGCTTATAGCTATCGTTATGGTACAGGCAATAGCGGAAGGTACTAACATTATGTGGCATTTTGGCTCATATAATGGTTATACATTAAGAAATGGTTATATTATTGCATTTACACTTATATGTCTTTCCTGTGCATATGCAGATAAGGTGCTGGTAAATGACTGTATTAAGAAAAAGAAGGCTCTTATACAGGCAGTGGTAACTGTTATTATATGTGCAGTTATGGCAGTGATATATGATAAACTTCCAGTGAACTCATATGTAGCAGCATTTGTATTCTTTATTGCGGTATTTGCAGTTATGCTTGTAATACACATTATAGGTGTAACAGTTATGAAGAATGGTTATAAGGTAAGTATTGTCATAAGTCTTGTGGCAGTTGAAGTGTTCATAGGAGCATTTGCCATGACAGGACCACCTAAGTTTTACACATATGCGCCATATCAGTATGGTGACTATGTGCAGCTTGCAGTTAATGCAACGAATAATCTTGGTATAAGCTCATCACCTGTAGACAGAGTGACGAATCCTGATTTAAGTATGAATGCGAACTATCCGCTTGTTATGAAGAGAGGTTCACTTTCAAGCTTTACAGCAGCACTTCAGAAGAATACACAAAAAGAAACTGTAAGATGGGGACATTCAAAGTATTTTCTCTGGGCACTTGATTCAGGCGGAACAGTATTTTCAGATGCACTTATACACGTAACAGAAGCGGTTAATATTAATAAGTTAGACAGTTCATTGTATACATTGGAGAAGGAAGGAACAGAAGATAACGAATATGACCTGTACAAGGCTAATTATCAGCTTCCTTTTGCGATGGTTACAAGCAGCAGGTTAGCATCAATAGATTTTAGCAAAGATTTTACAAAGCTCTCAGAAGTGAGCCAGCGAAACAGCACAGAATCCGGATATAACTGGAACACAACAGCCAGGGACTGGATATATCTTCATAATCTTATGTACAGTGCCTTAAGTGGTGATTCAGATAAGCTTGTAACAGAGTATGGAAAGCTTTCAGGTACAGGAACATACGAGGTAAGTGCAGCACAGACAGCAGATATAAATAAAGCCTCTGATAATACAACACCAGATAAGTCAACACAGACAACGCATGTTGTACAGACCTATAAGGATAAGATAAGTGGAAAAGCAGCAGTGTATATGAGTGTTGCAGATTGTAATATAGGAACATCGGATGCTAATGTTTCTAATCTGTTCAGAAGCCTTACAATAAAAGTTAATGGAAAGCAGATAGATATACCAACTATAGGTAATGTAAGTAATAAGTATTATGCAACTGATTATAATAATGGACTTATATATATTGGCACTTTTGAAAATGAGGATGTTACCGTTGAACTTGATTATGCAAGACCACTTGATAATAATGGTGAGGTGTCAGTTGGAAACTACATATTTACTATGGGTGGTATTGACCTTGATAAACTTGATTCTTTATGTAAGAAGTATGAGAATAGGCAGAGTGAGGTTACATACACAAACAATTCGGTTACTGTAAAGGTTAATGGAAGCAGCACGGATGATTATGTTATGGTTCCTATAATAAAGAGTGATAACTGGACAGTGACAGTGAATGGTGAAAAACGCGAAACTAAAGATATTGCAGGAATGTTTACAGGAGTTTCTGTTAATAGTGGCGAAAATGAGATAGTATTTACATTTAAGCCGGCTGCTAAGGATAAAGGATTGCTCATATCTGTTCTTGTACTTATAGCTATGATTGCCATTATGGTTGTTGATCATTATAAGAATATAAGAATACCGGGATGGATGCAGGCATGTGCAAGTGGTGTGTATATGGCTATTATAGTAGTACTTGCAGTGCTTATGTTTGCAATACCTCTTGTTGCAAGTATAATAGTTAATATAAGATACGTATTGGGGATATAAATGTTTTCAGTATTTATAGAGCACTATAAGAATAATAAAAAGCTCAGACTTTTTACTAAAATAATAGTTGTGTGGTTGTTATCACGCCTTGTAATGTGGGCTATGGTTCCAGTCATGAATCTTGTGGCAGATACACCACATAATCTGTTGTATTATATGAATCCATGGGATGCAGAATGGTATAAGGAGCTGGCGGAGGAAGGATATAAGCTTCCAAGGTCTTCAGGCATGGCTAACTGGGCTTTTTTTCCGCTGTATCCTATGGTATGTGCCCTGATTAGGATTATTACAGGTGGATATATAAACACATATGCTATTGGCATGCTGGTGTCTAACATATGCATAATAATTGCAGTATATTATGCTGTTAGATTCGCATGGCTGGAGCTTGATACAGATAAGTATGACAGAGTGGATATAGAAAATATAATCATATTTCTGATGTTTGCAGGACCATGTGCAGTATATTATGGTTCTATGTATACAGAAAGCCTGTTTACTATGTGTGTTGTGCTGTGTTTCTATAACACAAAGAAAAAAAACTATATGATGGCAGGAGTGTCTGCAGCATTTGCAAGTGCAACCAGAATAGTAGGCTGTACATTGATAGTTGTGTTACTTACAGATATGTATGTTTCTATGTATAAGCAGCATAGAGATGAGGAAAGAAGGATTGTGGCAGCTATAAAAGCATTTATAAAAGATGTTATATCAGATGCAGGAAAGCTGTTGGCACTTGCTATATGTCCTTTGGGAATATTTGTTTATATGACATTTTTAAGAGGCTTTTGTGGAGATGCATGGGCTTTTTATCATGTGCAGAAGGCGTGGAGGACACAGAAACTGTTTCCTGTTATCGGAGTACTTATTAAATCATGTACTGGCAGGCTTGGAGAGATGTCAGATGTTAAGCAGATAAACGGAATTATACTTGGCTGGCTGTGTGTTTTTACATTGTTGTTGTATGTGATTATGCTGGTAAGGAAACATTATGCCTGTGGTATATTTGGCATAATTGCACTTATGATACCGCTTACTTCAAGTGTCATGAGTACATTAAGATTCATAGTCGGTTCATTTGTAGTATATATAGGGATTACAGAAGCCCTGCTTTTAACAGGCAGAAATACAAGGCGTGTTATTATGGTACTTCTTGCAGCTGCAGAGGTTATATGTATATCGGCATGGTATTTCTGGGATGGACTGCTTATGTAACGTTAAAGCTGAATAGTGATGTACAAAAACACGCATTGTGTATACTTTGTGAAAATACTTGCGAACTTTACATAAAGGTATTATAATTAACACGCTTTTTAGAATTACTATTATTGTATAAAGTAATCATGTATAAGATGAATGTGACTGCACATTACTTTGCAGATGAATAAGCTACAGAATGTTATAGATATCAGAAGGAGAAAAATATGTTATCAGTAGTTGTACCTACATTTAATGAGGGAAAGAATATTAGAAATCTGGTGACACAGATAAATGATGCACTTAAGGGGATAGATTACGAAATACTGTTTGTAGATGATAGTAAAGATAATACACCAGAGGTTATTATGGAGGTTGCCAAAGACTTCCCACAGGTAAGGATGGAACACAGAACAGGAGAAACTGGTCTTGCGACAGCTGTTCTTCGCGGCTTTGAGCTTGCAAAGGGTGATTATATGGCTTGTATGGATGCTGATCTGCAGCATCCACCAGTTGTACTTAAATATATGTATAAGGCTATGGAAAGTGGAGCAGATTTCTGTATACCAAGCCGTCTTATACCAGGTGGAGATGATGGTGGACTTAACTGGTACAGAAAGTTCGTATCTGGAACAGCTCGAAAGATAGGACAGTGGATGCTTCCTTGTTTAAGACAGATATCTGACCCTACAAGCGGTCTTTTTATGTTCAGGCGTGAAGTTATAGCGCATGCAGATCTTCAGCCTATAGGCTGGAAGATTATGGTTGAAGTTCTTGCTATGGGTTCATATAAGAAGGTTGTAGAGATACCTTATAAGTTCCAGCAAAGAACAGAGGGCGAATCAAAGCTTTCAGGCAAGGTTACGCTTGAATACCTTAAGCAGCTTAAGGATCTTAGAAAGAGATACAACAAGGCTAACAAGTATGAAGTTGAAATCTGGTCAACAGAGAGGATGATGGCAGAATAATGGGAAAGTATTTTGGCACTGATGGATTCCGTGGAGAAGCTAATGTTACACTTACAGTAGATCATGCATTTAAGGTTGGAAGATTCCTTGGATGGTTTTATGGTAAGGAAAAGGAAGATGGAAAAGCTAAGATTGTTATTGGTAAGGATACAAGAAGAAGCAGTTATATGTTTGAGTATTCTCTTGTTGCAGGACTTACAGCATCAGGAGCAGACGTTTATCTTCTGCATGTAACAACAACACCAAGTGTTGCCTATGTAACAAGAACAGAGGATTTTGATTGCGGTATTATGATATCAGCAAGCCACAATCCTTTCTATGACAATGGTATTAAACTCATCAACAGCAAAGGCGAAAAGATGAGAGAAGATGTTATAGGCGAAATAGAAAAGTATCTTGATGGTGAGATGGGAGATATCCCATATGCCACAAAGGAACAGATAGGCTGTACGGTAGATCATACAGCAGGACGTAACAGATATATGGGATATCTTATGAGTCTTGCCATATATTCCTTTAAGGGAATGCGTATAGGTCTTGATGCATCTAACGGAAGTGCATGGACACTGGCTAAAGCTGTGTTTGATGCACTTGGAGCCAAGACTTATGTTATCAATGCAAGCCCTGATGGAACTAACATCAATGCTAACTGTGGTTCTACACATATTGAAGGCTTATGTGATCTTGTAAAGAGAGAGCATCTTGATGCAGGCTTTGCTTTTGATGGTGATGCTGACAGATGTCTTTGTGTAGATGAGAATGGTGATGTTATAACAGGAGACCATATCCTTTATATATATGGATGTTATATGAAGGAGAGAGGAAAGCTTATAGATAATACTGTTGTAACAACAGTTATGTCGAACTTTGGTCTTTATAAGGCTTTCGATGCTGCAGGCATTGATTATGAAAAGACTAAGGTTGGAGATAAGTATGTTTATGAGTGTATGTCACAGAATGGATACCGTCTTGGTGGTGAACAGTCTGGACATATCATATTCAGCAAGTATGCAACAACAGGTGATGGTATCATAACAGCACTTAAGATGATGGAGGTTATGATAGCAAAGAAAAAGTCATTAGCACAGCTTGCAGCACCACTTCACATATATCCACAGGTGCTTAAGAATGTACGTGTATATGATAAGCCTACAGCACAGAACGATGAGGATGTTAAGGCAGCAGTAGACAGAGTGGCAGACACACTTGGTGAGAATGGACGTATACTTGTAAGAGAGAGTGGTACAGAGCCTGTTATAAGAGTTATGGTTGAGGCCGGAACCCATGATGAGTGTGAAAAGTATGTTGATCAGGTTATAGATGTTATTAAGAGTAAAGGCTATGTAGCTGACTGATTATTGAAGCTATAAAAATATTAATAAATATAAGCATAAAGGAATCTCCTTGTTAATAAGATATTATTAGTCTTATTAACAAGGGGATTTTTTTATGTCTCGATTAT
>OGJE01000433.1_pt1 | contig 16225 bp, 9 predicted proteins | sample 1571981 | NCBI WGS metagenome assembly OGJE01 (sample SAMEA2582118, study PRJEB24529) | metagenome | biome: Human gut stool | place: China | collected 2011
CCTCATCAGGCTCTCCGCCGACAATCTCATTTTCTTTTTTATCCATATTGAGCAGGATATTCAGCTCATCAAGTCTGGCAGTTTTTGCCCTCAATTCTTCCTCTTTGGCAAACGGCTTTTCGATTTCCTGCTTCGCTGTTTCAAACTGCTTTTCCATATTTTCAAGGCTGTTTTTCGTATCAGCAAGTGCTTCCTCAAAGCGTTCAATGCCGTTATCTATTCTCACGATATTACCGTGAGCGTCGTCGCCAAGCGGTACATCTCTGCTCGTTTCGCCTTTTAATTTCACAACATAATTACGTTGCACCGTATCAAAATACAGTTCCATTTGAAAGCCACGGTACTCGCCAAGTGGTATCGCATCGGGACTGTTCATTGACTTGCAGGCATTGATGATTGCCTGACCAGCTTCGGCTTTTTCGGAATAAGAAACACCCGATACCATCATTCCAAGCGGCTGCTCGTCTATCGGTTTCGGGTGTGATTTTGCTGTTTCAACATCTGTTGTAAGTCCCTCTACACGGGATTTTAAGTAAGCAATCTGTTGTGGGTAGAACTTGATGACCTTATCCTCCAGTCCGTATTTCTCCGATAAGAAATTGGATTTTAACATCTTCAGCTTCTGTACCTGAATGTCTAAGTCCATCTTTTCTTTGATATACGGATTGCCTGTTGCAAGCATTTTTATCTCCGCATAGGACAGTGCTGTTTCATCAATATCCTCTGCCGACCTGACCGGAGATTTGCTCGTCATAATCTGACTTGCGAACTTCTGCTTACCTTCCACAAGCTGATAGAGGTATGCATCAAAGGTCTGCTCTGTTACATAGCGGTAAATATCTACCTGCGGATTTTCATTGCCCTGACGGACAATTCTACCGGAACGCTGCTCCAAATCTGAAGGTCGCCACGGACAATCCACGTCGTGAAGTGCGATAAGTTTATCCTGCACATTCGTTCCTGCTCCCATCTTCTGAGTAGAGCCAAGAAGCACCCTGACTTCTCCCTTGCGGGTCTTTTGGAACAGTTCCTTTTTCTTCATATCCGTGTCGGCTTCGTGTATAAATTTCACTTCACTTTCAGGAATACCTCTCCCAATCAACTTCTTTCTGATGTCGTTATAGACGGAAAATGTGCCGTCATTTTTCGGTGTGGAAAGGTCACAAAAAACAAGCTGTGCCGATTTCTTGTCGGTATTTTCTTCCCATATCCGATAGATGTTATCGACGCAGGCATTGATTTTACTGCCCTCAAAATCAGGCAGCATATCGTTTAGCATACGCTGGTCAAGAGCCAGTTTTCTTCCGTCATTCGTGATTTTCAGCATATTATCTACACTTGAGTCCACACCGCCGCCACGCACCTGCTCGGCTCTCTCTGCAAGAGAAGCAACCATTTCTTTCTGCATTTCTGACGGCTTTACTGCAATGTTATGGTACTTTGCTTCCGGTACTGGCAGGTTCAACATATCCGCTGTCTTAATGTCCGCAACCTCCTTGAACATCGCCATAAGTTCAGGCAGGTTATAGAATTTTGCGAACCTTGTCTTTGCTCTGTATCCCGTTCCTTCCGGTGTAAGTTCCACTGCCGTAATGGTTTCTCCGAAAGTGGAAGCCCAGGCATCAAAGTGCTGCAACCCATTTTTCACAAGCGTGTTGTACTGCAAATATCGCTGTATCGTGTAGAGTTCCACCATACTGTTTGAGATAGGTGTACCCGTTGCAAATACGGTTCCTCGTCCTCCGGTAATCTCGTCGAGGTAACGACACTTCATAAAGAGGTCGGAAGATTTCTGTGCTTCCGTCTGTGCGATACCACCCACATTACGCATTTTTGTATAAAGATAAAGGTTCTTGTAATAATGGCTTTCATCAACAAAAAGCCTGTCTACACCAAGTTCCTCAAAGGTTACAACATCATCTTTTTTCGTCTGGTCATTGAGTTTATCAAGTTTCTGCTTTATGGATTTCTTTGACTTTTCAAGCTGTTTTATGGAGAAATTTTCCCCTCGGTTTCGCTTGAGTTCTGCAATTCCTCCGGTTATCTCCTCAAGCTGCTGTTCTAGGATTGCCCTCTGTCTTTCAATGGACATCGGGATTTTCTCAAACTGTGAATGCCCGATGATAACTGCGTCATAATCTCCGGTTGCAATCCTGCCGCAGAACTTTTTACGGTTCTTGGTCTCAAAATCTTTCTTTGTTGCGACAAGGATATTCGCCGCCGGATAGAGCTGCAAATACTCAGCCGCCCATTGTTCGGTCAAGTGATTTGGTACAACAAACAGTGACTTATTACAAAGTCCAAGCCTTTTCGACTCCTGTGCTGCCGCCACCATTTCAAAAGTTTTTCCTGCTCCGACTGCGTGTGCAAGAAGCGTATTTCCTCCGTAAAGGATATGAGCAACCGCATTTTTCTGATGAACCCTGAGTTCAATTTCAGGGTTCATACCATTGAAGATGATATGACTTCCATCATACTCACGAGGTCTGACACTGTTGAATTTCTCATTGTAGGATTTGCAAAGCCTTTCCCTTCGTTCAGGGGCAGACCATATCCAGTCCTGAAATTCCTGCTTAATCATTTCCTGCTTCGACTGAGCAATCGCTGTTTCCTTTTTATTCAGGACAGCCTTTTTCCTGCCCTCATCATCTTCGATATAATCAAAGATACGCACATCTTTTAAGTTCAGTGTTTCCTCTATAATCTTATAGGCATTGATGCGGGAAGTTCCGTAAGTGTTATATGCCCTTACATTTCCCTTGTCGTAAGATTTGCCCTCAATATTCCACTCACTCGTAAATGGAGAAAAGTGAACTTTGATATTCCACTGTGCATAGCGTGGTGTTTCAAGCAAATGGAAGATAAACTCCTGCACATCGTCCGGTGGCAGCCAAGTTGCACCAAGTCGCACGGAAATTTCACTTGCAGTCAGGTCTTTCGGCTGCACCTTTTGAAGTGCTTCCACATTGACCTTATAATCTTCCGGATAGAGTTCTGCCGAGTTCTTTGCAATCCTCCGCTTCTCCCTGACATTACCCGAAAGGTATTCATCAGCCATCAGATACTTCGGTTCGTAAGAATTTCCATACTCATAAAGCGGGTTTAGGAAGATAACACCCTTTAAGTCCTCAAAGATTTCATTCTCCGATTTACCGGAAAGCTCCATCATATAGTCCATATCAATCGTGGCTTTTTCTCCAAGAGATACCGCCAATGCTTCGCTTGCCGTATCAACAGAAGTAACCGGAGTATGCGGCTTAATTGTCCTCTTAGAAAACATATCTGCCTTACGCTCCAGTTCTCCGTCCTCTCCGATTATCTCCAATGCGGAAAGCAAAGAGAATGAACTGTCCTGCGAAAAAGCAGAAGTATTTGCACGGCTGTTAATGAGTCCGTACTTACCTGAAAAGGTATCGTAAAGTCTGTTTAATCGCTCCTGCTCTGCTTTGATTTCGCTGTCAGGGTAATCTTCTGTCTGCAATTCAATCAGCGTTCTGACGGAATTTCTAATGGCAATCATACCCTTAATTCGGTTCTCTGCGGTTGCCGATACCTCCACCGGAGTCATACGGGAATTTTCACGATAATAGATTTTATCGTCCACCACCGTATAGGAAAAGTTTCTCACTGTCGGGTCTGCCGGAATAGAATTATCTTCCTCCTCCAGTTCTTCCTCGGCTTCATATTCTGTGATTTCTCCGTGAATGTTTGCTACTGCTTCATCAAGCTGTGCTGCAAGGTCTGCATTTTCATACGGTACACAAGTTGCTTCCATACCGAAACGCCCCGATACCATCTTCATTTCTCCGAGTATCATTTCAGGGTGCTGCACAAAATAAGAGTTCATCTTAATTCCGTTCTCATCGGTATCAAGATGAACCCAATCCGGCTCAATATCTATCAGTCTGTCACGTTTTTGCAGGATAAGAATATCCGAAACGACTTCCGTTCCTGCGTTACCCTTAAAGGTGTTATTCGGCAATCGGATTGCTCCAAGAAGCTCTGCCCTCTGTGCAATATATTTTCGTACCGCCGGGTTTTCCTTATCCATTGTGCCTTTGCTCGTTACAAGTGCCATCACACCGCCGGGTCTTAACTTATCAAGGGACTTGGCAAAAAAGTAATCGTGTATCAGAAACTTATGCTTGTCGTACCTTTTATCCGATACCTTAAAATCTCCAAAAGGCACATTGCCAACCACTCCATCAAAAAAGCTGTCCGGCAGATTGGTTTCTTCAAATCCTTGTGCCGCAATGGTTGTTTTCTGGTAAAGCTGCTGTGCAATCCCTGCGGAAATCGTATCAAGTTCCACACCGTAAATCTTACTGTCCTGCATTGCGTCCGGCAGCATACCGATGAAATTACCGATACCGCAGGACGGCTCTAACAAGTTGCCTTCCTGAAAGCCCATCTGCTCCATAGCCTTATAAATGGCTGTGATAACTTCGGGCGGCGTGTAGAACGCAGTCAACGTGCTTTCTCTTGCCGAAGCATATTCCTCCGGTGTTAATACCGAAGAAAGTTCCAGATATTCCGTTGCCCACGCTGAATTATTTTCATCAAAGGCTTCTGAAAGCCCACCCCAACCAACGTACTTTGATAAGATAATCTGTTCTTCAGGAGTGGCAAATCTGTTTTCTTCCTGACATTTTTTTAGAAGCTGTATCGCCATAATATTTCTGCGGAAGCGTTCCTTTTTACCAACTGTTTCAACCTCATTTTCTTTGAGATTAAAGGTGTGGCGTTCTACCATAGATACATCAGGGTACAAGTCAAAGCCTTTGACTTTTTTCTTCTGCTCCCAAGCGGGAACTACCGGCTCAGGCTCTTTATCATAACCGTTTCCTATGCGATACCCCTGATGATACATCTCATCATAGCTGTCAAAACCTGACTGCGAAGCTACTATCTCTCGATAATCTTCAATCGGCATACTGCCCATATTGGTCTGAACTTCTTCCGTTTCATTTCTTTCTTCGGCAGGTTCTTCCTTTACAATCAAATGCTCATTCATCGGATTCTCACGCACTTTTCTGTCAAACTCTGTGCTTGAAAATTCCTTATTGAACAGTGGCATATCATAGTCATAGAGCATTACTCTCTCATCATCAACGGATAAGATTTCGTACTCAGAAGCACCGATATACACCTTATCGCCAAGATGATATTCATATTTCACATCTTGTAGCTGTTCTGCTTCTTCAGGTTCTTTTTCGGCTGGTTCGACCTCCTGCTCCGGCGGTGCATTAGAGAGTATCTCTCGGTTTCTTTTCGTTTCCTCGATTTTGGCTCTGCGTTCCTCTTGACTTTCAAGCCACTGAGGATAGCGTTCTTTTTCCTTTGGATTTAAGTATCTGTCCATTCGGATAAGTTCCCCGATACGTTTCTCCACCTGCGACCACGAAAGTGTGATATGTGGATTTTCTTTACCGATGCCTTTCGTAATCGTAATACCTTTTCCATCGTGACTCTCATCAATTCCTGCTCCGATTATTACTGGATAAGAGCCGCCCCAACCGTACTCATTTTTTAAGAAGTCTGCGTTTTCTTTTGCTGAAAGGCTTTTTTCAAACTGCTCATAGATACGCATTTTTCCCTCAGAAAATCCGCTTCCATTCGCAAGAATAGCGTCGATAATCTCCTGAGAAAAAGTAAAGGCAGAGGTTTTCTTTTCCTCTGCCCGACCGTCTAATATGAATGTCATCTGACCGTCCATTGACGGTAATGGTTTTATGCTGTCACTTAATTCTCCCAGTAATCGCATAGCTTCAAAGTGTCGGGCAATAACAGCCCAATCATAAAAGCTCTGTGCGGTTCTGCTGTCGTATTTGCCCTCCCACAAATGCAGGACGTTTTCAAAGGTCTTGTACCCTACTGTCCTGCCGTCCTCTAAAGTAAGCTCAGTATAATCATTATTGAAAATACTCTTTATATACTCTGTGCGGTCTTTGTTATCCGGATTGCGTTCATAATAATCTTTGATTTCTTCCAGACTTGCTGACAAATGTGGTGTCGTTCTGAGAATTTCATTGATTACTTCATCACGCCCAAAGAACGGAAGGCTTTTATCCTCGTGCGTTCTGTCGTAATACTCTAAGCGAATATCACTTCCGCTTTCACGATTTCCTGTGCCGAATTGCGAAGGGAGTTCATCAGACGAACCCATTTCATCATATCCTCCGCTTTCATCTGTTCGGTCACTCCCTCTTTCTGTGCCATCTGGCTCAGAATTGTTTCCTCCATCTTGCTGGCTCTCTGTTCCACTTCCGCCAAGTGCTGTGTCAGTTCGCCCCTCGTCAGGAGATTGTAGTAAAGGACTCTGTGATGTTCCTTCAGAAACTCTCTCCTCATCTGAGCGTATCTGCCCAACGTCACTTCCGGCTGCTGTGGAAGTTTCAGGTTCGGAAGGCTGTAATCGCCCACCATCGTGTAGGTCAGTTCGTTCATTGTCCAAACTCCTTTCGTCGTTATTTTCAACCTTATTGTATTCATTTCTGTCCTGACCGACAATTATGCGATTTTGACGGTTGAGTGCAGTAATTGTTTTAGATATTTCCGTCAATCCCATTTCTGCAATATCACTGGTAGCAAATCCAAGTGCATTGAGTGTTTCCTGCGTATTGAAATTGGTAACATCTCTGAAATCATCAAGTTCAAAATAACCGTCCGTATCAACGCCGAGCCTTGACATCATCATATATGCCACACTGTTTGTCACGACATTTTTATAAATGAAAGCCACAATATCCTCTTCCACTTCCTCAAAGGAACTGCCCTCGGTTGCATAGTAAAGGTCTTGCAGATAATCAGGGATATTATCCTCTGCCGCATTTCTTGCTGCTCCCATAATTGCTTCGGCAAGACTGCTCTTATTCTCAATCTCTCCGAAAGTGCTTTCCAATGTTTCAATCACATCAGCTTCGTATTCCTGACGCATATCCCAAATCGGGACTGTTCTTGAATATCTGCTTTCGTGAGTATCTGAAATGTCAAAGTAATGTGTCAGTCTTTGCCGTGAACGGTTTTCATCAGCAAAAACAGCAATACCTCTTGCACCTCGGTTGACCCATCTGCCAAAAATTTTGTTCCACTGCTCTATCTCAAGAACTGCTGTTGCATCAGGTCGCTGTGCATATACAAGAAGCTGTTCGTCATAACGTAACTTATAATTTCGGCAAGCCGAAGCTAAGAATGCCTGCCAGTTCTGAGGATTTGACACAACCGTTTTGCAGGTGCGGTTGTAAAGCTCAGAAATAAGGTCATATTTTCGTGCCATTACTCTTGCACCTCCTTATCGCTGTTTTTCTCTGTTTCTTGTCTTGTTTTTTGACGGTTCGGATTGATTGACAGGTTCAACTTTACTTCCACTAAGCTCCATTTTTTCAGCAAACTCGCATATATGATAGCAGCAATTTCCGACATACAAATGGTAGTCATCAATATACTTGCACACTCTGTCTGCTGTGTGTCCATCACGAAAAGTAATCCTGATTTTTCCACCATCGGGAATATAGAATTTTAAATTGTAATGACTGTCTATAAATCGAATTTGCTTTTCCTGCGGCTCTGCTCTATTCTCCTGTTGCTTCATTTTCCTTACCTCTCATTTTTGTTGCTTCATCAGAACCGCCGCCCAAATACGAAAAGAGTTTACCGGACTTTGTATTCTTCTGAAGCTCCATAATCACACCCATATCAGGAATCGTGATATTCGGGATTTTCAGGATTGCTTCCATATCAAGCTGCTGCAACTTTTTCTCCGTATCACAACCGGAGTCAAAGAGTTTATTCAGCACCTTGACCTTATTCTGAAAAGTTGCTTTGTCTTTCACGAAAACACCTCCTTAGTTAATGTTGATTACAATAGAAATACTGCCGCTCTGTTCTTCTTTCTGCGGATTACGTGAATACTCAGGAAAAATGGACTGTACTCTCTGCCTTGCCCTGCGTATGGTTTCAAAACAAGGAAGTCCGTATGCTCGGTAATTAAATACAATATCCTCAAGCGGAAGATTTCCGGCAGGTATATATCCGTACCGATTGTAATAATGCAGAATGAGAAGCATATCATCATACCTCGACATCGGGCATTCCTTTAATATTTCAAGCACTCGGCTCTCCACCGTTTTCTGTTGTTTCATAATGTCCCTCCAAAAATTAAAGGGACAGAGTTTTTACGCTCTGCCCCGACTGGTTAATGTTCGCTTGTTACTTACTTCTTACGGTTTTTAACCTGAAGAAAGATAAAGCCGCCGACAATAACGGCAACTAATGCGATAGCGATAATTGTCTTTGCTTCCATTACTCGTTATCCTCCTTTTTCTTCTTTTTGTGTGCAACAACAGAAGTTACGGCGATACCGACAGCAGAAAGTCCGGCAAGGACATACCAAAGTTTCATATTGGTATCATCTCTTGTTTTCGGAGTATCCCTCAACTCATTGTGCATTTTTACAACGGCTGTTTCATCAAGTTTGATAGTAACATTCTGGTCGGCAGGTGTGATATATGCGGCAGAGGCATTGTTTGCCACTTCGGATACGGTATATTCGCCAATACGAAGTCCCTCAATCACAATTTCGCCGTTCTTATCTGTTTCAAATGTCATATCATAACCGTTTGCTCCGGTTACTCTGAACGCAAAACCTTTGACCTTACCGTCCGAAGATGTCTTGACGATTTTCAGTGTTCCACGCATAGCTTCATTGATAAATCCAACTCCAGCCTTATTCTCAACGGAATAAGTTGTTTCGTCCTTTTCAATGAAAACAGAGTATTCTCCCTTATCAAGCAGGAAGCCCTCCGGTGCTTTTGTTTCACGGACAATATATTTTCCGTAAAGCAACTCTTTCATCTCATAAATTCCGGTTTCAGTTTCTTCAAGATTTCCGATAAGTTCATCGCCATCATCAATCTTTCCGTTCTCATTGGTGTCCTTATATACCTCAAAGGTTGCACCCGTAAGCTTGTTATCCGGATATTCAGCGTCCACCTTCGTAAGTCTGATATTGCCGTGAACATACTCATTGACAATCTCAATTTCAACTACCTGCTCGGCTTTGCTGATATTGACCTCATACGCTTTTTCATCAAGAACAAATCCCTTTGGCTGCTCGATTTCTCTTACAATCCATTTGCCATAAGGAACTTTTGCAAAAGAGAAACTACCGTCTTTTGCAGAGGTAGTCGTCATAAGTGCAGTATCCTTTGTAAATTCTGTTTCTTCGGCTTTGAAGATACCGATAACAGCACCCTCAAGTGCTTCTCCATTCTCGTCAATCTTCTTACCTGATACAGAACCATAGATAAGTTCATTCTTGATTTCTTTTCCGTCATTTACTTTGATTTCAACCGTTGCGGTATCCTGACCTGCGTATTCAAATACAACCGGATACTTCGTATCAGAGAGAATATAATGCTCATCGGTTGCAATCTCTTTGACATAGTATTTGCCAAACGGAAGGTCTGACTTCATAACAGCAGTTCCATTTTCATTTACGCTGACAATCTCAATCAGTCCATCAGCCGGAATAACGGTACCGCTTGCAGATACAATATCTTCTGCGGCATAAAGACCAAAGCTGATGTTTTTGATTTCTCCGTTGTCGCCAATACCAAATGTCTTATCCTTTTCAATGGCTTTTGCAAGGCTTACCTGCACTTTCTGTCTTTCGTTATAGAACGATGTGGAAGTTTCGGTAACAGAGATATTCTGACCTGCGTAAGTAAGCTCAACCGTATGTGTTTCGCCACTCACTACCATTCCGTAAGGTGCAGTAATTTCCTTGACCTCGTATTTTCCGAGATAAAGTTCTTTGCTCTTCACAAATCCATCGGAGCTTGTTGTGATAGTATCTACCACTTCGCCCTTTGAATAGCGGAGTGTACCGTCCGGTGTACTAATATCTTCCGCAGCACGGACTTCATAAACTGCACCCTCAAGTCCTGCCACTTCATAAACAGGCTGATAGATAACATCACTGTCCTCAGAACCACTTACATTGACACCACTAAATACTTCTCCGGTCTTTTCAACCGTGATAGTACCTTTCTGTGCCATATTCGGCTTATTGACTTTCACAACAGTTACGCCGCCTTCCTCTGTGGAATTTTCTTCAGTAATATCAAAATATACCGGAGTATCATCAAGTACATATCCGTATGGAGCTTGTACCTCTACGATGGAATATCCCTTGCCGTAATCCAGTTTCTCAGGTGTTACAAGAGAACCCTTTGCGTCGGTATAGAACACATCAATCGTGGTCGGTGTCGGATAAGTAAAGGTCATTTTGACCTGATTACCCTGCGGGTCGTAAATCTTAAATCCTGCTCCTGCATACGGAATACTCTTTCCGCTTTCTGCGTCCACCTTGATTACATTGACAAAGCTCTCAAAGTTACGGTTATTGATAAGATAACGGTAGGTCTGTGCGTTCTGTGAAATGAACACATCAAAATCGTCCATCATCTCTCTGCCTTCCCAACCGGAAGTCTGGTGTACAGTATAAATACCATACGGCATATCTTTTGTCTGACCGAAGCCATTTTCATCGCAAACGATAGTATCTCTCTCGTCTTTATTTGCTGCGTCATAGCTTCCGGCAGATTTCAAATAAATCTCAAAGGAAGCACCCTTTTCAGGAGTTTCAATCTTTGTTTCTCCATCATCAGTGTGTTTAATGATAGCCACGTTACCTTTAATTACCTGCTCGGTTACATCATTGGAAGTAAGGTTGTGTTCCACCTCATAAAGTTTCGGGTCTGCACCTACTTCATGGATAGTCTTATCAAGCAAATATCCCTCTGACGGTGTAATTTCTCGGATTGTCCAGTCGGTATCACAAACATATTCTTTAGTAGTGAACTGACCGTTTTCATCAGTAACATACTTATCTACAAGCGTTTCGCCCTTATAGATACCGTAAACTGCTCCCGAAAGTTTGGCATTGCCCTGTGCTTCGCCTTTCTCAGCGTCGCTCTTTGTGACTGTTACAGTAAATTTCTTCAAAATGTTATTGAAGTTTCTTGTGGTTACTTCTTTCCACTTCACTGGTACAGTCTGATTTTTCGGTACGACATAACGGATAGCTGTGTCTACTTCTTCAAGTGTATATGGTTCAGAACCACTGATAAGCACATCTTTGAAAGTTGCCACACCGTTTTTGTCTGTAACTGCATACTGGTCAACAGCATCACCGGAAAGAGAAGTACCGAAAAGATGGAACTTCACACCTTCAACAAGGTTATCTTCTGAGGACTTCACTACCTGAAGGTCGCCACGCTTCAATTTGTTATTGAAATTGACCTTTGCAACCTGTCCTGCTACAACAGTAACTCTATGTGTTTCCTGCGGCTCGTACTTATCGTATGCCTGCTCGGTTACAGTATAGATACCCGGCATAAGGTTATCAATCTGGAACTTACCGCCATTGGCTGTTGTAACCGTCTGATTGATACCGTTTCCGGTAATCGTGAAGTTAATAGCGTCAACCTTGCCGTCCTCACTGGTCTTTACAATCTGACAAGAGCCATAGCTGACTTTCATTTTCACATAACCGTTGATACTGTCGCTTACTTCCTGAGCATAGCTGACAACATCCTGCACACTGGAGTTCTGACCATGTTTACCCTCTGACCATACAACCACACCTCTGCGGACTGCATTTTTCTTCGTTGCGGTAATGGTAAATTCCTTACTCGGTGCAGTATCCATAGAAACAGTAAGCTTGTTACCATTCACTGAAAAGCTCACTCCACTGATACTTGCCTTGAAATTATATTTAGACAGCACATTATTGGAGTCTGTCAGAGTAGTTGTGTACTTACTTCCGTTCCACTCAAGTTCTATTGTCTTTGCCGAACCGGACGATTTATTACAAAAGCTCGGTATGGTCGCATGGTTCTGTACACTCTGCACCATACTGTTGTAATAACTGAAAATCTTATTGCGGAGCGGATGCTTTGCATTGATGACATCTTTCACATTGCTGCAACCACTGGCTGCTACATGATTGAAGTTCGCATCACGCTCTCCGATAACAGTTTCCCAGATAAGAAGCTGTGTAGCATAAGCCTGTGCAATGCTGTTTGCTGCCGCTTCATTCTGTGACCTCCAAGAAGTCGAGATTGTCCCACGATAGCCATACTGTAAAATACGACCAACAAAAAGACGGATTTCATCTCCGGAAATAACCCCATTGGCTGCAAGGTTATTAAAATAATTTTCGTCATACTTATTCATTGTCTGACCGACCTTGAGCGAAATTCCCGGCTCAATACAATAAGCAACATTGCCTGAGTATGAGCCAATAGCCTTAAGATTGGTAAAATTGGAACGTCCGGTATGCCAACCATTTTTCAAGGTCAAATTACTGTGTCCCCATACCCCATCGTAATTAGCATCGCCATCACGAGGGAAATCGACCATATAAACATCGGCTTTTTCTCCCGAAGCAGCATATGCTGTTGTCGAGCCAATGCCTGCAAAAGTGGTCACACACATAAGGGTCGCCAAGAAAAGCGACGTGACTCTTTTGAATTTTGACTTTATCATTGCGTTTCCTCCTGTAAAAATTGAAAACACACCGTATCTCTACGATGTGCCTTTGTGGATTTTCTCTTACGACAAGATTTACCTGCCGAAAAACAAATGCGGATTTTCGTTAATTTTTCATTTTATCATACACCTCCAGTCCGTTCATACTGTGCGATTCCCCCTTAGAGATAGACATATACTTTGAGGTAGTTATATTCAAGTGAGATAGTATATATCATTTTCGGTAGGTAAAAATATAACTAAGGGGTTAGAGTGTGAGAAAGGGGAACTGTAAAACAGGCTATCTGCTGTCACGCTCTGCACGATTACGCAAGAACTTGTTGTAATGCTCCAATGCCTTGCAGACAAAATCCTCCGTCTGACTGACGGGAATGTTTTTCGGGATAAGCTGTCTTACTCTGTCGCCCCTCAACACGATTTTTTCCTTTTGGTTCGGCTTTTCCTCAGACATAACAGCGTGGATTGCTTCTGTTGTAAGGTTGCCCTCGTTGAATAACTTTCGCATACGGATTGTCTGGTCGTGTGACGGGGTAGCGTCATTCAGGTCGATTTCGTCAACCACATCACGCTGGCAATCTTCATCAAGATAGGAAAGTTCTACGGCAGGACGCATTTTAATACGCCCCTCGTCAACAAATTCAAGCAGTTCAGGAACAAGGTTTGTCAGGCGGACATATCGCTGTATTTGTGTGTTACTGTCCTGACTCTCAGAAGCTAAAATCTCTCTTGATTTACCCACAATAGAATTGTGTCCCACTGGGACTCCATTTTCTTTGCTCGGTCTGCCTGCTTGTCTTTTCATTGCTTCCAAACGCATTTTATAGGCAAAGGCTTTTTCACTTGGCAATATCTCTGACCTCTGAAAATTACTCTCAACCATTAAAATGGTCGCTTCATCTCTGTTCAGGTCTACAATCTCACTTCTCAGGGTTTCAAATCCTGCCAGTTCACACGCTCGCTTTCGTCTGTGTCCTGAAACAAGTTCATATCTGCCGTCCTCTTTCTGCCTTACCGTTGCCGGAGTAATAACCCCTCTTTCCTTGACACTCTCCACAAGCTGCATCATATCTTCATCGTCCCTGACCTTAAACGGGTGGTCTGGGAAATCATCAATCAGCTCTAACGGAATATCTCGGATTTTTGAAAGCTGTTCTTCATCTCTCTGTGCCTGAGTGGTAAATAAATCATCGAGCTTCGTGAGAGTGAAGTCGCTCTTTCTTCCTGCCATCGGCTAACACCTCCTTTGTAAATTCAGCGTATGCCTTAGACACTGTGCTGTTTGGTTCATAAGCATAAATGCTTTTGCCTTTAGAAGAAGTTTCTGCGGCTTTTACAGCAATTGGGATTTGTGTTCGATACATTCTTATCTGATTACCGAAGTTTGCCCTGAGTGCTTCCACCGTACTCTTTGCAAGGTTTGTTCGGCTATCCACCAAAGTAAGTAGCATACCGTCTATCTTAATATCCGGATTGATATACTTCTTTACTTTTGAAATGGTCTGCACAAGCTGTGTCATACCCTTTGCAGGCAAATACTGAGCCTGAACCGGAATGATAACACTGTCTGCCGCTGATAAAGCATTGAGAGTAACCATACCAAGTGAAGGCATACAGTCTATAATTACATAATCATATCTGTTCTTCACTTGACTCAGATAATTCTTGAGGGTAGTTTCTCTGCTCATTGCGTTCACAAGGTTAAATTCCATTGCTGAAAGCTCAAGGTTTGCCGGAACAAGGTCAACACCTTCTTCGTGGTGCAGGATACCAACCATAGGGTCTGTCATCGTTTCATTGATTACATCTGTGAGTTTCGTTGCAAGCGTGATACCCAAACCGTCTGTATCCTGCCAACCAAGACAAGTCGTTAAATCTCCCTGCGGGTCTGCGTCTATGAGCAATACTTTCTTGCCCTGCATTGCAAGCCCGACTCCGAGATTAACTGTTGTGGTGGTCTTTCCGACTCCGCCTTTCTGGTTACATACGGAAATCGTTTTGCAGTTTGACACTTCTTTTTGCCCTCCTTTCTGAAAATTCATAGCCACCGCATTATGGCTATGTACCTGACCGACTCATTTCCTAATCGGTCATAGCAATATTTGTTCTCAACACCCCTTGCCAAGCAAAACGCTCACGGGAAGTCACTAAGGAACAGACTGCTTATCTGTATCATAGGGTTCTAACCTCTGCCGGGTACTCCGCCAGCTCCGTAGAGAAGTATCATTATCATTCTGACTGTCCTCGCCATATCAGGGGCAACCTGATACTCATAGCCGGAGTTCTCGCTATTCTGAAATACAGAAATCACGGCGTACCTGCTAAAGTGGCTATCATCAGAAATAAAGTCTTAGTGAATGACTTATTCAATTTTCAAGCGAAAAGGCTTCCGTTTTTGCTATCCGGAATGAACCCCTTCACTCATTTGGACAAAGGGGTATGAAATGCACACCCAAAATCGCCGCTTTCCCGAAAATATTTCAAAAAATTTTTGAAACAAAAAAAGCCGCCTGCTCCGGTTATGAAACAGACGACAAATCAACGTTCTAAATGTATTCAATTTTCAATTTCTTTTTCTTTGCTCCAAGCACTTTACAAAGGACATCATCTACTGCGTCGGTGTATCGTCCCTGGGCTGCTAAATTGTTCTTCAGTTCGATGAGCGATTGTATCACTCGGCTTCGTTCTTCTTCATTTAAGTATATATGATAGGTTTTCTCTCTCATTGGCTCTCCCTCCATCTTTCAAATGTATTTTTGATTATCTCCACATCTTCCTCAGTATCAGAAGAAATAAATATATGTACACTCTGAAAAGCTTTCTTTAAGCTGTCAGCATAATCCAGTTCAGTACCTTTCATCGGCAGCTTAATCAGCCTTATTCCTCGTTGCTTACACATATATGCTTTCATTATTTCTATATTCTCGTCAGCACTTCCTGACTCAATAGCCAACTTCTCTGAAGGTATGTATGTTTCAAGCGGAACTCCAAGCAATCGGTCAGAACCAAGTTCTGCTTTCAAGCCTTTCTTATTAGAATAATAGCTGACCACCAAAGCAGGGAACAATAACAAATACTCCTGCTCACAAATTCGACAGCCTTTATTCAATATCGTTCTTTCATTTATCTTCGTACTCCACGAATGACCGTGCCTGCATTTCCACCACGCTCTCTTTGCCGAAGTTCGTGATACCTCTGTAGGTTTCAGTTTATTCTGTTCATAATCCCATTCGCTAAGAAGCTGACTGTCTGTTGTCGCCAAATCGTTAATACCTGCAATCACTCTCGCACCGGAACATATCGGGCATTTTTCTCCATTAGAACGAGTCTTAACGCTTGTCTGCCATTCGTGTCCGCAAGTACCTTTCCGCCATACTTTTTTATTTGAACCAAAGGTAATATCATCAGGTGTAAGCGGTAAATTCTTCTCCGACCATTCCGTAATAAGCTCTGGGTATACTTCTGCTAAACTGTTGTTCATAGCCAAACCTCAACCTCCTTGTGCTTAGAGTATATGAAGTTTTAGCTTTATCTTGTAGTTTGCGAATATCCGTATAAATAGAAAAAGCCCTTTGAGAAAGGGATTTCTCCTCTCTCAAAGGGCAAGTTGGCAAACTTGAAGTTATAGTGCAATCTTTTTCCATTTTCTAATCTTGGTTCTAAAGGTTCCGAA
>OGJE01000436.1_pt1 | contig 16124 bp, 6 predicted proteins | sample 1571981 | NCBI WGS metagenome assembly OGJE01 (sample SAMEA2582118, study PRJEB24529) | metagenome | biome: Human gut stool | place: China | collected 2011
TGGAGGAATAACCTTCCTGATCATCCCGGGTCCAATGGTTGTTCGCCACCAAGGTCTCAATAACCGTGCTGTCTGAGGATAAGAGTTGTACGGTAACTCCAGGCACGTCATTGCGGGTCTTGGAATCTACCACGCGACTTTTGATAGTCACCTTTTCCTGACCGTAACATGCCACAGACAATAACATGGCAAGAAATAATGTAAACAGTTTATTCATAATTTCTATTGTTTAATTCTACAATGATTCAACAAATAATTCTTCAGATTTCCTTTTATTAACGGATAAACGTTGATATTATTGTCTTCTGTATCACGTTTAATGCGATTGTATGGACAGCCACCCCCACACACCGGCAGCAAAAGACATACCTTGCACTTATCATCATCAAATGGGGTCGATGCTGCCAAATATTGGAATAACAACTATGAAGCGGATAATATCTTCTTCTAATGGAAATTGTATTTCCAGCACGATTAATATGTTTTTATCATTAGGGAAAATCTCCGTTCAAAAGTGTTGAATGTGTGTTCAAAAGCTTTGAATGTACATTCAAAAGTGTTGAACGGCGGTTCAATACTTTTGAACGAAGATTTTCCCTAATAACAATTACTTTTTCCTCTAGGCTTTTGGAGTTTTTAGATACGGAATAAGTCATCCATAGTGAAGACTCGGAGCGTTATAGTAATGGAACCATATCTTACACGAAAACAAGATTATTGTTTTGCGAAATTTACACGAAAACAAGATTATCTCGGCTGCAAAGATACTAAAAATATCGTTTCGCGCAAAATAACGAATCACTATTTTGCGCGAAAGGGGGTAAAAAAGCCATTTCGCGCAGAATAGTGATAGGGAAATCGTATTTATTAGTCGTGGAAATGTGCGAAAAAACAATGGATTTCCACGACTAATCATGCTAATTGACGTTTTTCAGTTTCTCAGCATACTCCTTCGGGAAGATGCCGAACTCCTTCTTGAAGCATTTGGAGAAATACTTCGGAGTGTTGAAGCCCACCTGGGTTGCCACATCGCTGATCAGAATGTTAGGGTTCGACCGGATGATGCGCTGCGCTTCCTTCAGGCGGATGCTGGTGATGAAGGCAATGACCGTTTGCCCTGTTGTGGCTTTCACCTTATTATATAGAGTGGATTCGCTCATCACCATATCCTTGGCAAAAGACTCGCGGTTGTAATCGCCATCTGCAAGATGTTGCATCACTACCTCTGTGGCACGAGTGATGAATGCCTGATCTGGGTTGCTCAAATGTAACGCAGTCTGTGTTTCGCTCTCTGTGCTGGTTTGGAGCGAAACTTCTGCCTGAATCTTCTCTATCATCTTCTTGCGGTTGGCAAGAAGGGCATTGATCCGGACTTCCAGCTCCTCAAACTTGAAAGGCTTGGTGATGTAGGCATCTGCTCCTACGGCATAAGCCTCGGTCTTGTCCTCTTCCTTGTTCTTGGCGGTGAGCAGGATGATTGGCAACTGCCAGAAACTCTTGTCAGACTTCAGCTGCTTGGTCAGTTCGATACCATCCATGATAGGCATCATCACATCGCTCACCACGAGGTCGAGTTTCTCCTTCATGATGATGTTTATCGCCTGCTTTCCGTTCTTTGCCGTAAACACATGATAGTTCTTGCTCAATACCTGCAGCATCAGGGCGAGCAGTTCCTCGTTGTCCTCAACCACCAGGATCTTGCTCGCATTCTTACGGATGAAGATGCTCTGGTGGACAGGTGCCAGCTTAGGTTTGTCTTCAGAAGCAGGTTGGGATTCCTGCTCCGTTTCCTGGCTTGCCTGTCTGATGGCTTCCTGATTTACTGCATTTGGTGTGTCTGAATTGTCTATTTCATCTGGTGCATAGGCACTCTTTCTGATAGGCAGGGTAATGGTGAAGGTAGTGCCTTCGCCTTCCTGACTCTCACATTGGATGTTGCCATGATGCAGTTTCACCAGGTCGTGGGTCAGCGACAGTCCGATACCGGTTCCCGGCATGTTCTGCTTGCGGTAGTCGCCATCGAAGAATCGGGTGTAGAGATGCTTCATCTTCTCCTTCGACATACCGATGCCATTATCGGCAATCGTGATGACCGCCTGCTCCTTGCTGAGGCTGAGTGATACATCAATCTTGCCTCCCACCTTATTATATTTAATGGCGTTGGAGAGCAGATTGTAGATGATCTTATCCATCTTGTCGGCATCAAACCATGCCATACCTTCAGCCTTCGGCTTCTCCAGGAATAGGGTAACCTGCTGGTGTTCAGCCATCGGACGGATATTCTCGCAAGCTTCTTCTATGAACGAAATCAGGTTTCTGCGGCTCACGAGCAGATGCAGCTGTCCTGCCTGCGACTTTCTCACTTCCAGGATCTGTCGCAGGAGTCGGGTGGTGCGGTTGATGTTGTTGTCCATCACCAGATAATCTTCCTCATACTGTGGTGCCATCGCCTTGAGTTTGTAGATGGTGGCAGAGATGACGGTAAGAGGGGTGAGCAGCTCGTGGGTGATATTGGTAAGTATAACACCCATCTGCAAGCTGTTTCTGGTCTTCACCCGCTCCTTATACCATCGTGCCGCAGCAAAGATGCCGCCAATGAGCATCAGGATATAGAGCATGAAGGCTATTCGGGAAGCATACCAAGGCGGCAGCACCTTGATGGTGATGGTGTATGGCAGTTCCTGCCACTGACCATAGCTGTCGGTGGCCTTCAGACGCAATCTGTAGGTTCCTGCGCTTAGGTTCTGGAAGGTGGCTTTGTGAACATCAGGCTTGCAGTATTGCCAGTCTTCATCATAACCTTCCAGCTGGTAGGCATAGACATTCTTGCTGGCATTGCCGTAAGTGAGGAGTGCAAACTCGATATCAAACTTCTTCACCTTTGCCGGTATGGTAATCTCCTGGGTATAGTGAGGCATTTCTTTCGAAATGTCACTTTTGAGAACTGAGTCCAGCATGGCAAATGGCACGTCGTCTATCAGCAGGTCGGTAATGATGAGTTTGCTGTTCTTCTTGTGATGCTTCATTCCCATAAGAGGAGATGGAGTGAAGGAGAAGAAGCCTGTTCTGCCGCCGAAGAAGATTTCCTTGCCAAACTGATAACTGGCATCCGCCGAAAAATGGACTTCTCCCAAACCGTCTTCCCGGGTAAAGTAAGTGATGTTGCGCAAGTCTTCCGCATCCTGACTTTTCCAGGTAATATAAGCCAGAGACTTGTTGAGCGCTACCCAGATATTGCCGAAAGCATCGCCTTCTATGGAGAAGGTCTGGTCATCCGGAAGATGAATCTTTCGGTTTTGGTATTCAAAACGGTCTTCCTCCTTATTATATAGGAAGAGTCCGCCACTGTTTGATATCGCCCAGAGTCTTCCCTGCTTGTCCTCCATACATTTCTGGGCATCATTGATGGCAAACAGCTGGTTTTTAGAGCAGTATTGCTTGTATTTCAGCGAACGGATGTTCTTGGGATTTCCCGAAATGCGGATGATACCTTCATTATCGGTAGAAACCCAGATGTTGCCCTGCCTATCCTGGCTGATATTACGGATGTCGCAGCTGCTGAAGTCGTTCTTACCTTCTTTCATGGTCAGGAAGTAGCCTGTATTGTCTGGATACACGATACTCATACCATTGCGGCTTCCTATCCACATGGTTTTATCCTTTGATTCGAAAACAGCATTGACAAAGTCTTCTTGGATGTATTTGGTATTGCTGCGATTCAGTTCGAAGGCATTCCCCTCCTTTGGTTTGACTACGACACCATAGTTGTTGACCGCAAACCAGATTTCCCCATTGCTTCTTTTGGCAATGCTGGTGATACTCGTGGTTAGCGTATAGTCGTGCAAACTGCCAAAACCTGGAATTTCACTATTATAATAGGTGGCACCGGTGTATCTGTTGTAGAGCGCTACTCCGTATGGATTGAGTCCCAGCCAGAACCATTTCCCGTCGGTAGTGAGAATTGCATTGACATAGTTGATGGTAGGGGCATTCTGAAGATTTCCCAGATGCCACTGCCTGAAGAGCGATGGTGTGGTGGTAATCTGCAGGACTCCATCATTCTGCGTGCAGAGCCAGATGTTGCCCCCCCCATCTGTGCAGATATCATTGCAGTAGATGAGTCGGCTGTTGCCTATCTGGGTATATTTTTGCCAGCTGGCCTGCGGCAGGTTTTCGTCGAGAAAGCAGATGCCTTCTCTTGTGCATGCCCAGAGAGTATGCGTAGTAGGGTCTTCTACGAATTTATAGAAGATGTCGAAATTATTGGTTGTATAGGGATATTGATGATATTGCGGATTCTTCAGATTGTCCGGATTGCTGATGCACAGCACTCCGTATCCCCAGGTTCCTACCCAGAGACGATGGTTTCTGTCGAAAAAGAGCGAGTAGGCAGAATTTATGTCATTCAGCTTCGGGTAGCTGCGGAAAACGTTGCTGCCACGTTTCAGACGCATCAGTCCGGAAGACCAGGTGCCGACGAGAAGGTCGCCATTCTTGTCTTCAGCTACACATTTTACGCTGAAAGAATTGAGGCGCTGTTTCTTTCCGTTTTCATCGATGCGCCAGGCATTCCTGGAAGTATAGGTATAGAAGGATTCATTTTCCGGATTGAAATAAGATAATCCTCCATCAGTACCAACCCAGAGTGTACCATCTCTTGAAACAAAGAGATGGTAGATGATTCTCTGATCTTCGCTTGGCAGGAAATAGGTCTTGAAAACGCCAGTCTTCCGGTTTATCTTTACCAGGCCGTTTCGGGTTCCCAGCCAGAGATTGTGCTCGTGGTCTTCTGCCATGGAACGGATGTCGTTGTTGGGAAGAATACCTGGAGAAAGTGCATTCGATTTGTACGATTTCACGGTATAGCCATCGTATGATTTGAGTCCGGAATTGGTTCCTACCCACATCATTCCTTCGCTATCCAGCATCATACAGTAGCTTTCAGACGCTGGCGAAATGTTAAAAGATGCAATGCTGCGGTATGGAAATGTTTCCGCTTTAGCAATGATGCAGCACACAAAAGTCAGTATCAAATATATTGTTCTCATCTCGATTATTAGTATTTCTTTGTATTTTGGGTACAAATTTACTACTTTTTCCCGAATTTTTCCCTTATTTTAGCGAAATTTTCCCTAATATATGATAAAAAAGTCCGAATTTTGCAATTGTGAAGCAATAAAAGTTGCCTTGGCGAGAGCGAAGGCGGCACTTTACATTTTTTACATAAACAGTATAATATAAACTAACAAATTAAAATACAACTTAAAATGGAAAATCTCAAGCTAATAACATCGTCTAGAAGATTGATGGCTTTGGCAGCTTTGGCAACTGGCGTTGCTTTGCCTCCACAATCTATCATGGCAGCTTCTACAGCTCAGGTTGTTCAGCAGTCGGGTGTCGTTAAAGGTCAGGTTCTTGATCCTTCTGGTGAGCCGGTAATCGGTGCTACCGTAAAGGTTAAGGGTTCCAAGACGGGTACTGTTACCGATATTGATGGTAACTTCTCGCTCAGTGCTGCTCCAGGTGCTATGGTCGAAGTGTCTTATATAGGTTATAAGACCATGACGGTAAAAGCTGGTAATGGTCCGTTGAACGTTACTTTGGAAGACGACAATCAAGCTTTGAGTGAAGTAGTTGTCGTAGGTTTCGGTACTCAGAAGAAGGTAAACCTCACTGGTGCTGTCTCTGTAATCGACAGCAAGGAGATTGCTTCCCGTCCTGTAGCCAATGCTACCCAGGCATTGCAGGGTCTGGTTCCTGGTTTGCAGATTTCCAGTTCATCTGGTTCTATGGATGCTACTCCTAATGTAAATGTACGTGGTACTACTACCATTGGTGAGGGTTCCAAGGGTACTCCATTGATCTTGATTGATGGTTCTGAGGGTGATTTGAATACCATCAACCCACAGGATATCGAAAGTGTTTCTGTATTGAAGGATGCTGCTGCATCTTCTATCTATGGTTCCCGTGCACCTTTCGGTGTAATCTTGGTTACTACCAAGAAAGGTAAGTCGGGTAAGGTTACAGTCAACTATAACAACAGCTTCCGTTTCAGCGGAATGATTCGTGGCAAGCACATGATGAACTCTGTTGACTATGCTGCATGGGTAAACGATGCTCATACCAACGGTGGTAGTGGTGTGTTCTTCGATCAGGAGCGTATGGATAAGATCGTGGCTTATCACAATGCCACTCCTGTAGGTCCTGGTACCCGAAAGGATGCCAATGGTAACCTGCTCTACGGTATCGATTCCAGCAACGGCACAACATGGAATGATGGCTACGGCTATGGAGTAGATGACGTTGATTGGTATGATGCCTTGTATAAGAGCACAGCCTTCTCTCAGGAGCATAACGCAAGTGTGAGCGGCGGTAATGATAAGTTTAATTTCTATGCTTCTTTCAACTACCTGCACAATGGCGGTTTCATGAAGCTGGATAAGGATAAGAACGACCGTTACAATACGGCAGCTAAGATTGGTGCGCAGATTACCGATTGGCTGCACCTGGATTACTCTACCCGCTGGACCCGTACCGATTTCCAGCGCCCTGCTAATTTGACCAACAGTCTGTATCAGGACTTGGCACGTCAGGGTTGGCCAGTATTGCCTTTGCAGGATCGCAACGGTTACTATTATTCTGCACCTTCTCCTGCCCTCGGTCTGGCTACAGCAGGTAAGGATACCAAGGAGCGTGACATTCTGAACCAGCAGGTGAACCTGTTGATTGAGCCTATCAAGAACTGGAGAACTCATATCGACTTCACCTATCGTTCAGAGAATACTGCACGCCACTGGGACAAGAAGATGCTCTACAACCATGATGTTGCCGGCAATCCTATCGTTTACGACAAGGGGTCCAATGTTCATGAGGATGAATATAAGGAGAACTACTATAACTTCCAGGCTTATACCGAGTACAACTTCTCTCTGGCTAAGAAGCATAACTTCCACGTAATGGGTGGTTTCCAGGCAGAGCAGTTGAGAAAGACCGAATTCGGTCTGCAGCGTAATGGTATCTTGGATGAGTCTCGTCTGGAGGTGGATCTGACCAATGGCTTGAGCTACGAAGGCAAGGAAATCGTTCCTTCCGTGAATGGTGGACGCAACCAGTGGCAGACAGCGGGCTTCTTCGGCCGTTTGAACTACAACTATGATGAGAAGTATCTTTTCGAGTTCAATATCCGTCATGATGGTACATCCAAGTTCCGTAGAAACAATATGTGGAAGACCTTCCCATCTTTCTCTTTGGGTTGGAACATCGCTCACGAAAACTTCTGGAAGCCATTGGAGAATACTGTAAATACCTTGAAGCTCCGTGCATCTTACGGTTCTTTGGGTAACCAGAATATTGATAACTGGTATCAGACCTATTCTACTGTAGCTTATAAATCTGTCGCAGGTACCTGGCTCCAGGGTGGCAAGAAGACCAACATTACTGCAGCTCCAGGTCTGGTTTCCGCAGCCTTGGGTTGGGAAAAGGTAGAAAGCTATGATATCGGTCTCGACTGGGGTGCTTTCAACAACCGCCTGACCGGTTCCTTCGATTATTATGTACGTAATACCAAGGATATGGTTGGTCCTGCTCCAGAGTTGCCTGCACTTTTGGGAACAGCTGTTCCTAAGACCAACAATACCGACCTCCGTACCACTGGTTGGGAGTTGCAGATTGGCTGGCGCGATCATCTGGAGAATGGCTTGAACTATGGTGTAACATTCAATGTTTCAGATGCTCAGGCTAAGGTTACCCGTTATCCAAACAACCCTACAGGTTCCTTGTCTAGCTATATCGAGAACCGCAAGGTAGGCGAAATCTGGGGTTATGAAACCATCGGAATTGCCAAGACTAATGATGAGATGAACCAGCATCTGGCTACCTTGCCAAATGGTGGACAGAGCCAGCTTGGCGACAAGTGGGCTGCTGGTGATATCATGTACAAGGATCTGGATGGCGACGGCAAGATCTCCAATGGCAGCAATACATTGGCAGACCATGGCGACCTGAAGGTTATCGGTAACAATACTCCTCGTTATCTCTTCGGTCTTGATCTCACCGCCAGCTGGAAGGGATTTGACTTCCGTGCATTCATGCAGGGTGTCATGAAGCGTGATTATAATGTGAATGGTTCATGGGGTGCGAGAGAATATCTGTTTGGAGCTACCGACTCTGGTGTATGGTGGGCTGCAGGTATTACCGGCGTTCAGGACTACTTCCGCGATTCAGAAACCTGGTCTGTCAAGAATGGCTACGAATCAGAGAATCTGAATGCCTATCTGCCACGTCCGCAGTACAGCGAGAAGAACATCCATACCCAGACACGCTATTTGCTCAATGCAGCTTATTTGCGTATGAAGAACCTTCAGATTGGCTATACCCTGCCACAGAGCTTGGTTTCTAAGGCAGGTTTGGGCAATGTCCGCTTCTTCGTTTCAGCTGAGAATTTGTTCACTATCACCGATCTTCCAAGTCAGTTCGACCCAGAGACCATCGATACCGCTTATGGTAATGGTTATCCTCTTTCTCGCACTTTCTCTTTCGGTGTTAACGTTACATTATAATTAAAAGGAGATATTAATATGAAATTCAAACATATAGCACTTATGTCATTGGCACTTGCTGCATCCTTCTCTTCTTGTAGTGATTATCTGGAGCAGGAGCCACCATCAAGCTTACCTTCTGATGGATTCTTTACTTCAGAGGCAAAGGTGAAAGCTGCTGCCGATCAGTTCTATGGTGATGTCTTGCCAGGACACGCCAACTGGAGCTACGGTCTCTATGCCGGCGATGTGAATACCGACAACCAGATCAACTGGTATGGTGATAGCAAGTTTGCCACAGGACTTTGGAAAACAGCCAATGATAACGGCAACTGGTCTTGGAATAATATCCGCAACATCAACTACCAGCTCAATTCTATCCTCGAGGCTCAGAAGGCTGGTAAGATCTCTGGTAGTGAGGCTATCATCAACCAGTATATCGGTGAGATCTACTTCATGAGAGCATATTGCTACTTCGATATGTTGCAGAAGTGGGGCGACCTTCCTATTGTAACCGAGGCATTCCCTGACAATGAGGAAATCCTGGTGGCTGCCAACAAGCGTCAGCCTTGCAACGAGGTGGCTCGTTTCATCATGGAAGACCTGGACAAGGCTATCTCGCTGATGCAGGATGGTTTTGACAAGAACCATACCCGTATCTCTCCAGATGCAGCCCGCCTGTTCAAGAGCCGTGTAGCTCTCTACGAGGGTTCTTGGCTGACTTATTTTGCCGGCACTGCTTTCGTTCCTAACGGCGAGGGATGGCCAGGCAAGGCTAAGGAGTATAATGCCAACTATCAGTATCCTACAGGTTCTGTTGATGCTGAGGCTAAGTATTTCCTGCAGGAGAGTGCCAAGGCTGCCGAAATGGTAGCTGACAAGTATAAGGATCAGTTGATGGTGAACACCGGTACTATTCCTCAGAAGGAAGGTGATCCTCAGAACCCTTACTTCAATATCTGGGGTACTACAGATATGTCGGGTACACCTGAGGTTATCCTTTGGCGCCAGTATAGCAAGGAGTTGGGTGTAGTCAATAATGTGGAGGTTGGTATCCAGCATGGAGACTTTGGCGTAGGTCTCACCCGCTCTATGGTAGAGGGCTATGTGATGAAGGATGGTAAGCCTATCTATAATTCAGCCTATACCTATAGCGACCAGACTATCGCTGATGTTGCTACCAATCGTGACCCTCGTCTCACCATCTTCCTGAAGGTTCCTGGACAGAAGAATGTATTCAAGAATATGTCTGCTCCTGAGGATCACTATGTCATCGACGAGCCATATCCAACCATTACCACACGTAATGCCGAGAATGACTATTCTACAGGTTATGCAATCCGTAAGGGTGGTACCTTTGATAAGGCTAATACAGGTAATGGTAACTGCTACAATGCAGCTGAAATCTTCCGTGCTACCGAGGCACTGCTGAACTACATGGAGGCTGAGTATATGTTGACCAACAGTCTTTCTGGCAAGGTTCTGGAGTATTGGAAGGATGTACGTAAGGCAGCCGGCTTCACAGGTGATGCTGTTAACCCACAGGTTACCATCGATGCTACTGAGATGAGTAAGGAAACTGCCGACTGGGGTTCTTACTCTGCAGGCAAGCAGTTGACCGATAAGATTCTCTACAATATCCGTCGTGAGCGTCGTTGCGAGTTGCTTTCAGAAGGTCTTCGTGGTATGGATTTGCAGCGCTGGCGTTCATACGATCAGTTGATGACAACTCCTGCTCACATGGAGGGTATTCATCTCTGGAATACTCCAATGCAGAGCTGGTATAACAACTTGAATGCTGATGGTTCTTCTAATGCCAACGTATCAAGCTCTTCTCTGAGCGAGTACTATCGTCCACTGGAGGTGAACATGACAGCTACCAACAGCTACAAGGATGGTTTCACCTGGCACATGGCTCACTATCTGCAGCCACTTCCTATCAAGCAGTTCCTGCTTACAGCAAGTGATTATGCTTCTGTAGAGAAGAGTCCATTGTATCAGAATCCATATTGGCCAACATCAGCAGGTCAGTCAGCAGAGAAGTAATCTTCTAGACTAAATAAGTATTCTAATAAATAAAGGCTCAGATGAAATTGTCCATTGATGAATAATCTCTTCTGAGCCTTACTCCTATTATTTTGGGGTGGAAAACTTTAGTTAATTAATAAGACGAAACAATAGTTCGTTAATAAAATAAGGGGTATGAAACAGATAATGTTTATAATGCTATTGTTGGCATCAATAGATGTGAATGCACAAGAAAATGACACTGTAAATGTTGAAAAAGATATAGTCCCGATTGATACTACACTACACTTGAGTGATGTTGTAGTCAAGGCGGCTCGTGTGATTCATAAGGTTGACAGAGATATTATCCTGCCTACTGCCAAGATTAAGGAAAACTCCTCCAATGGCTATGATCTTCTGAGAAAATTGCATTTGCCTAATCTCAAGGTGAATGAGGCACAGCAGAGCATCAGCAGTTATCTTGGTGGCGTTCAGGTTCGTATCAATGATATTAAGGCTACGGTACAGGACGTCTTGGCTTTGCAGCCGAATGAGGTTACCCGTATTGAGTACATAGATAATCCTGGAGTGCGCTATGGTGATGCAAGCCTTGCCGTTGTAATCAATTATATCGTAAAGAAAAGATATGTCGGTTACGTAGGTGGTGTCAATACAACTCAGGCTCTTTGGGAAAGATTCAATAACAGTTATGCATTCTTCAGATATAATTATAAGAAGTCTGAGTTCGGCCTGTCTTATGGATTGAACTATCGTTGGTATGATAAGAGACGAAAGGACAGCCATTCTGTATATTTGCAGCCTGATGGACTGGAGCGTACTGTAGATTATGTCGGTCAAGATGCAGAGATGACCTATAATTCTCATAACTTACAGCTTAGCTACAACTTAGCTGATCCTGGTAAGTATTCATTAAATGTGAGATTTGGGTTTGACTGGACCAATTCCCCTTACAACAAGAAACTGCAAAAGGTATTTGAAACTGGGCGACAAGATTTGTTGCTTTTTACCAATGATTTTGGGCATGATCGAAATCCTGTGTTGGATATTTATTATAGTCTGAATCTGCCTAAAAAACAAAGTCTTATCATCAATGTCGTCGGCACTCATTTAGGCTCAGATAACACTCATAGACAGAATGAATATGTATTGCTGGGGGATGTTGATGAAACGTTGAATTCCAGTCCTTTACACGACTATGGCTATGAAGCCGATGGTAGTAAGTATTCTTTGATAACAGAGGCAATTTACACCAAACTGTTGAATAAGGAGCTGTCCTTTTCTGGTGGTACTAACTATGCTGTTAGTAGAACTGATAACAAATATACAGGAAGTCAGAATGTTACTACAGTCTTGAATTCCAATAATGTGTATTTGTTTTCGCAATTGGATGGACGCTTGGGTAAAATCGCTAATTTCCAGTTAGGTGTTGGTGCAAACTATATATCAATAGAGCAAGGTAGTGTGGGGTTTCACAAGTGGACTTTTAGACCGAAGTTTACATTAGCCACTAATTCTATTAAGAATTTTAGAATTAGACTTACAGGCTCTATCAATCCACAAGTGCCTTCGTTGTCCCAGTTGAGCGAGGTGCGACAGCAGGGAAGTACAATGCAAGCAAATGATGGTAATAGTACCTTGAAGGCAACATCTACTTATTATGGTGATTTGGGCTTCACATGGAATAATAAGATAGTTGATGTTTACTGGGGCGGTAATATGAGCTACACTCCAGATGCCATTATGACAAGCATTTTGCCACAACAGCAAGCGGATGGTAGCTATTTGTATGTGTGGAAGCCTGAGAACCAGAAAAGTTTTACTTCTTATTTCGCTTATACGACTTTGGTATTCCATGTCATCCCTGATATCTTTGATATCCAAGGAGAGCTGCAATATCAGCACATGAGAAGCCGTGGCTTGGATTATTCGCACGATTTCGAGCCTTTGCATTATGGTTTAACGGCATCTTTGAATTTGAAGAAATGGTATGTGGAGTATTATTTTGCCAATGCCTGGGAGAGTTTTTCTGGTGAAACAAGAAGCGCCGGAGAGAAAAAATCCACCCTCACGGTGTCTTATAAACATAAGAATCTTCGTCTAGGTCTAAGTTGTCTTCTTTTGGGCTATCCACAGGGATTTGACTATAAAAATAGAACAAATAGTAAGTATTATATAAGTCGAGGAGTTACTTATATCAAGAATAATGGTAATATGCTTATGTTTACACTTGGCTATACCTTTAGTCATGGTAGAAAATATAAGACAGACAGACGTATATTGAACAATAGTGATAAAGATACTGGTTTAAGATAAAATATGAACTAGAAGCCATTTTCCCCAAGATCAGCCAGGAAATACCAGAACGTAAGGTGACGGCGATTGTGGGGGAGAGCGGTTGTGGCAGCGCACCGTCTGAGCACCGTAAAGAATGCCGACCAGATATTGGTAATGCGGCGTGGAGTAATAGTGGAGTGTGGAACTCATCAGGAGCTGCTGGCAAAGAAGGATTATTATTACGAGTTGGTGAAGAATCAATTGTAGATGGTGTAAAAGAAAGGGTCTATATGCCACGATAACAGGTGGCATATAGACCCTTTCTTTTATTGCGATATCTGTGTTCTACAGCTCTGCTTTCAGCAGCAGTATCTGCTCTGCCGACAGTCCCGTTATATCCATCACGGTCGCACCATCCATACCCTTTGCCAGCATCTTTCTGGCAATCTCAAGACTTTGTTGGCTCATACCTTCTACCTTACCTTTCTGGTAGCTGTCATCTATGAGGGTTCTTTCAACGCTTACGGAATCCCAGAATTTGTCGTAGGCCCAGAGCTCGGCATCAGTGAAACCGGAAATCTCCAGCTCCTCTACGGCTTTTCCTATCTCCGGATCATTAAGCAGGTCGGCTGGAATCTCCTTCGTGTTGGAATTGATTTCCGTGAGGAAACGGAGCCACAATACCATCATGCGCTTGTCGGCAATGGAATGAGGAGTGAACTTAGGGAGTTCAATGAAGGTGAAATGCAAGCCTTCGATGACCTTATTGCTGTCCTTATCGTGCACGATGCGGTAGTTGTGGATGAAATCTGGAGTATCATGCGCAAAGATATCATTCACAAGATTCAGGGAATATACGGGTTGGAGTTCACTGTATTTTCCTCCCTTTTTAGCCTGACTCACATAGAGCTTGGAGGCATTGAACAGTACTCGCTGCTGGAAGGCATCAGACCATTCCATCTGCATTTCCACGCAGAACTTCCTGCCTCTGGCATCGGTGCAGAGTACATCCACAATGGTGTTCTTGCCCCCTTCGAGCTGGGGCACAAGTTCTGTAGGCAGATACTTGATTTCGTGTATCTGCTCCTCGTCGCTGAGTGGCAGGAGTGCGTTCAGAAGGCTGATCAGTCTTGCGGGATGATTGCCGAATATCTTCTTGAACGTGAGGTCTGCCTTAGGATCTAAGTACTTCATAACCATCTGTTTTATAATTATCTACCGCAAAGTTACAAAAAATATGAGATTACGGCAACTTTTAAATGAAAAATCTGTCGTAATCTCAATAAAAAAGCGAGATTACGACAGATTTCCCTAAATGTTACTCCGGAAAGCGAAAGTTAAAAACGAAATAGGTCTTTCATTGTAACCTGACAATGAATATCGTCTGCATAACCTCCTGGAGTTAAACCGTAGGTGGTAATCATTGTTATGAGGATGGATTTGTTTGTTCCTGTTCCTGTTTCTTTTATGAAAACAGATTTTCTGTTTCTAATCTTGATGTCCTCCTCTTCGCTTATGGTATATGGAGCATTGGTATATTTCATTTCGCAAAGGTTGATGGTTTGGTCATTTCTATCAATCAGGAGATCTATTTGTACCCCTTTTTCAGATAAATCCTTTGGCTTATATACCCATGAGTGAGCAGTACTGATGACCGCTGCAAATCCTAATGCTGTTTTAATCTGCTTGATATGCTGTATGCAGATACGTTCAAAAGCTCTGCTTGCCCAACCGTTGTGTATGGTTGTGTCGATGTTGGCAGTCCAGTAGTGCTCGTCTTGATTCGTGTTTTTTTTGATGAAGTCAAAATAGAACAGGGTGTAATTATCCATAAGCTGATAGATGGCGTTTTTGCTTTTCCCACCTATCGGCATGAACTTCCTGATGAAACCACATTGTTCTAGTTCTTGTAGAGCATTGGAGAATGTGGTGTTGTCGGAGAGCCCAGTTGCATCTAAGATGTCTTTTCTCAACATACCCATTTTTTTGCTAGCCAATGCTGTGATAATGGAAATATGGGTCGTTGGTCTTTTAAACAAGGATGCATAGAGCGCATTGAATTCCTGAGTAAGTTCCCCTCTCTCAGAAAAGAACATTCTATCGAAATTCTGTGCTACGCTTTGTCCCCTTTTCAGAAAGCTCCAGTAATAAGGAATGCCACCAAGTGCCATATAGGCTTCTAGAATCTGGCGTTCTGTATATCCCAGTTTGCGCTTTTCGCAGAATTCCTGGCATTCTCTCAAACTGAATGGTTCCAGAAATATCTGGTTTGTTAAACGATTGTGCAAACCGCCATAATTCATAATGATGTTGTTGATGATCCAAGAGGTGGCACTGCCACAAATGATAAGGATAATGTCTTTTCTTGCAGTTGCCCAACTGTTCCAAAAATGGTCTAGCGAGCGTACAAAGTTTGATTTATGTGTATCCATCCACGGCATTTCATCGATGAAGATTATCTTCTTCTTCTGGGTATCTTTCGATTTTTCGATGAATCGTTCTAATAAGTGGAACGCCTCATTCCAATTAGAAGGAAGTTCTTTTACCTTTCTCATACCAGCAGAGTATAGTGATTCCGTAAATTCACTTAGCTGCTCTTTGAGTGAGGCTCCATATATACCTGTATGTTGAAAGGCAAAGCTATAGTTGAAAGTCTCTCTTATCAGGAAAGTCTTTCCTACGCGTCGTCTGCCATATATAGCTACAAATTGCGACTCTTCTTCTTCGAGTAGCCCTTTAAGAAGCTCTATTTCTTTTTCCCGTCCTACTATCATATCTTTCTGTATATTATTTGTTTGTTGTGCTGCAAAGATACAAATAAATAAATTATTAGTCGTGGAAATGTGAAAAAAATCGGTAGATTTCCACGGTTAATAACAGTAATTAACAGTTTTGCGGTTGTCATATACGGAAAAAGCATCCATCGTGAAACTTTTTGCGTCGCTATTCTGCGCGAAATGGGGTAAAAACATCGTTTCGCGCAGAATAGTAACGGGAAATGAGTTATTAGTCGTGGAAATCTATTGATTTTTTGCATATTTCCACGACTAATAACAGAAAACTTCACACGCCCTGTTTTACTCTAATTGAGCAAGCTTTGAGCGTATTTTTTAACGTTAATTATATTTAACGACCCTTGGGTCTTGCCTGATGAAGTTTGCGTCATAGTATTCACCTTTTTCCACGAGGGTGAATATGATCCTTAGCAACTTGTTTGCTATGGCATTTAATACATAATGACGCGGCTTTTTATCTATTAAAGTACGTCTCTCGTAATACAGTTTA
>OGJE01000452.1_pt1 | contig 15661 bp, 19 predicted proteins | sample 1571981 | NCBI WGS metagenome assembly OGJE01 (sample SAMEA2582118, study PRJEB24529) | metagenome | biome: Human gut stool | place: China | collected 2011
AATAATATTTTTTAAGATAATAGTTTGCTCTAATCCAATATAAATCTGTATCTTTCCTCTATAAAACGAAAATGATTTCCCTCGCACAAGGTAACTAAAACAAGGGAGTTTGCCTTTTCTTCGTAAATAAAGGCGCATGTCTCCCTTGCACTTGCTTATATAGCAAATGCGATTATCAGTATACTTTCCTCTTCGAGTTTTACTCATACTGACTTCCATAGCCTCCCATAACATTAAGTTAATTTGCAAACGAGGTCTAAACCCATCACAAAGATAATAGCTTTATCATGGAAGGTATATCATGGTCATCCGTTGTTGGCGGATTCTTCACGATCTGGTTTGAAGTCGACATAGTCTGTCTTGTCATGTAAGACATGCCATACGGCGATAAGTAACTTTCTCGCCACAGCAACAATCACCTTCATTTTATTCTTTCTTCTCACAATTGTTTGGTGATACGAGAACCTACTGAAGAAACAGTCTTTCTGACGACTGGCAGCCCAAGCACATTGAATGATGGTGTTGCGGAGGTAGACATTGCCATGGGTAATTTTACGAGACTTGATTTTCTTGTTGGACTCGTCATTTCTTGGTCTCAGTCCACTCCAGGAAGCAAGGTGGTTTGCCGTTTCGAACTTACTCATATCCGTTCCGATCTCTGCGATCAATGATGTTGCGGCACGTTCCTTGATTCCTGGAATTTTCTGCAAGCGTTCGAGTTCCTCTGGAAAATGCTTCTCGCATATCTCCAACATTCTCTGCTGACATTCGTTTCTGTGGCTCTCGGCGATGTCAATCTCCTCATGGAGTTGGCGCAGTACATCTATTTCTGCCTGGGAGACAACGCCTGTCAATGAGGCTAATATCGTCTCCGCACCATGACGATTGACAATGCGACCATGAACAAGCTTCATCAGCTCGTTTGGATTTGTGACACCTTCCGAGAGCCTGCGCACGACATCGCGGTAACTCTTACACTCGATGTTGGATACATAATTGCTCAAGCGGATATTGCAACGTTGGAGTACGCCGTCCACCTTGGAAACCTTACGGACAATCTCCGCATTGAGGTCAAAGATTCGGCGGTCGTACTGACGAAGCTGTTGAATAATCTCTGGAGGGACGAAACTTCCCCTAACCAATTCCTTCATTGTACATTCTGCTATCCACTGGGCATCCTTGACATCACTCTTATGACCTGGAAGTTGCTTGATGAAATAAGGATTTACCAGACGCAGAGTAAAATGAGGAGAAAGCACACGCCATATTAGTATTCAATAGATACTGGTACTCTCCATACAAACCTCAAAAACATGATGCTTTTGGAGCAATTTCCGCATTTCTTCCAGCTGAAATGTTAAAACACCGAAAACTTGCTCAAATAATTCACCATCACTGTGCAAAATACAAAGAAAAATACTATCTTTGTGCACGTCAAGACCACATACTGCTTTCATAAGCCTACATTTTTGAAGTTAAAAAAATCAGTTAACGAACACTGCTTCAAAGATAATTAATATTTTTGTGACTCAGAGCACGTTAGTAGGATTTTTTGCAGTTGTGGTCTTGATTTCTCGAAAAACAAGGCTAATTTCGCACAATTCGAGGGAAATCATTGAAGTTTTTTATTATACTGGCTTATAATTCGGAAATTTTATCTAAATTTGCAACCAGATAAGCGTTCTGTAACACAAGAAACGGAAGAGGCTGAGAAACAATGCATTGCATTTGTTTCCAGAATCTTACAAAAAAGGCTAAAAAGAAGCGGTACAACTTTATCGCTAACAGGCTGAGAATAAACATATTACATTTGTTGTTCATTTTCTCTGCACTTGTAAAAAGGGTAGTTGTACCGTTTAAAAGATAAAAGCTTAACTATCAGCAACATCCACATGTTGTATCGGAAAGTAACCTTTCTGCATCGGAAAGAATACAACTTAGCTTATTTTTTACATTTTTAGAATATCTAAGGATTTCTATAATAAAATAAATTAAGCAAAAGCCTATAAAGTCGGAAAGACATGCCATTATGGTAAATTCCAACATTAAATCTGGTAAGTAAACCTTAGTTAATGAGTAGATAATTATCAAAAGTAGACAAATTCCAATAACTATCAAGAAATAATTGGGTTTAAGTTTGGGGATATCAAAAAATAAAACTTTCTCCATTGTCCATTATAAATGAATACATTTCATAAAATCAAAAGCCTTAGCCTCCCCATGGCTAACATATCCAAGTTGATTGGAGATACATTTTGTCTGTCCTATCACCTTGTCTATGTTTCGATGGGAATGACCATATATCCAATAGTCAATATGACTATAAGCTATAAAGTTTCCAAGTTCTGCCGTAAAGGCACCGTTTATCGGACTTCCCTTGAAATCCGGAGACACCAGTTGAAATGATGGAACATGATGCGTTGCCACAACAATATGCTTTGCCTGACTCTCACTAACAGCCTTTTCGATGAAAGCACGGCACTTAGCATGCTCTTGATTAAACCGTTCACTATTTATCACAACACCATTGTCCTTAATACGATAGAAATCATTCACGCTTCGCTCTGTTGCGAAAGCATCCTGTGCCTCTATATGTCCCCAAAGAGTTGAAACTATAAGGTCTGTATCATCTGAGAGATGTATTACTGCATTATAATAGCATTTGATATTGTGCCGAATTTCCATGCACCATCCATCATGGAGTTGCCCTAAGTCATAACCCAAATAAAACTCATGATTACCTGGTATCACTACTACTTGCTTGAAATGCTCAGATGCCCAATCCCAGAAGGGATGCTTGATAAAGCCTTCATCACCTAAATAGCCGGTATCTCCTACCAACACCAAGATGTCTGCAACATGATGGAGAGGATGAGCCTCCAAATACAGAGTATTCTCCATGAACTCCAAATGCAAATCAGAGGCATATTGAATCTTAACCATAACTACAACATTGATTTTTTGAGTTGTTCTACAATCTGTTGGCTTGTCACATTGCCAAGACCTGCTGACTTTATGAAATCGGCATTAGGCAAATCCTGCATGATAGCATCACAAAAGTCACTGACATCAGTTTTTAATGTGTCGGGTAGTTCATATCTACTTGCTGGAGCAAGCATTGCTGCAAGGCGAAAAACATCTTTCTTATGTTTCGCAATGTGCTTGCTATCCATACTTTCACCTTTAGCTTTTCTTTGACTCAAATCCAAGAAGGCTTTGCTTTTCAAACAGATAAGACTCTCGATATTGGCGATATGCACGCCATCTTCCTGCAAGCTATGTTCTATCGTGAAACGATAATAGTCTTCATCCATGAGTATTGCCGATAAACTTGAAAGGTCTTCATCCACTGGAATCGGTGTAATACGAGCCTCCTCAGGGAAATTCATCAAACCAAGACTACGTGAAAAGAGTTCAACCTGATATGGGAAAGCAGGATTAGCAGGCTTCATAAAACGAAAATATTCATGCTTGGGTTCTACATTCTCATTAACACCCTTGTTACGCTGCTCGTAATTACCCATTTTTACGAACTCCCAGAATCTGGCAACAAACTCTGCAGATAAAGCCTCAACAATCAAAATGATGTCTATATCCTTTGTCGCACGAGGTACTTGGGCATACAGATCCTCATGGATTTCACATGCCGTACCGCCAATAATAACATAATTGTCTTCAAAGCCCTTAAAAAACTGCTTGAATGTTTCTATTCCTCTTACCATGACATTGCATTTATCAATCGTTCTAACTCTATTTGTATTCGCTCATCTTCATTGTCTTTCAACGAAAGATAAAGCGAGAGTTTATCAACCACTCCTTCAGTACTTAACATCTTAGGGTTATACTTCCAAACTTGGATTTCATTTTCTCCAAACTGCTCATCTGTTACAACGTTCAAATTCTTCAACTCTTTCTTTGTTATAGCCCAACATTGTCTTGATTCTTCGTTTAACATAGTATAAGAAGCTAAGGCATTTACTCCACTTATCATCATCCCTTCAAGAAGAGCATCTGTATAATGAAGCTGCTCTATCGGAGAGACAAACATAGGCAGAGCCTTGTACCAAAGTTCCCTGTTGCTTAACTCTATTTGCACAGTCTTGGTCTTTACACCCTCTAATTTAATCAGATCCTTGGATGCAAGCCAACGCAAAGACTTGTTCACTGTCGCATAAGAAACACCAAACTTATCACTCAACTCATAACTACTTGTTCCAACTATTGAGCTTATTTGCAAATGATAAAGCAACAAACATTGGGCAAAATGAGGAATAGTTTCTTTCAGATCCGAGCCTATCTTTCTATCTGGTTTAATATCAAGCAAGAGAGATGGCAGAAACATTTGCTTGTCAGGAATGACAAAGTTGACTTTTTGTGCCACCAACCTTACCTTATTATAGGAAGATATACACGGAGTTATTAGTATAACAACAAGTTTTGTCTGTCTTTGTATAATATCCAATAACTTCTTCATTTGTGCAGGTGGCACAGAATCACCATCCTTTATGTAAGCCAACAAAACGGACTGCCTCAACAAACATCCTTCATAAAATGAGAAGTTAGAAGACACACTAATAGGAAGCCCTTCCAACAAACCCTTATTTGCTGGTTCTAAAGCAACATCTTCGCCCAACGTTTTGGCAAAATATGCTTCTGTTTCTTTTATGTAATATTTGATATTGCACATAATAACAACGCTAATATTATGTGCAAATATAATGATTATATTCTGAATATCAACAACAACGATAGAATAAATAGGATTTTTTAAGATATAAGTTGCGACCTGTTTCAAGATAAAGTCGTACCTTTGCATCCAAAATATATTGCATTGGAAAATAAAGACTATGCATACAAACAGGATTATTAAAAAATATTATGCCAAGAAAAGAATACACATCGCTACCAACCAATTACCCAGTATGCGAGCATAACGACTGCCCAATGGCAACCAACTGCTTGCACCAGATAGCACACGCCATAATGTTGAAGAACGAGGAGTATCTGCGGCTCATCAACCCTACCAGATGCACTAAGGACACTTCATGCGCATATTATCGCAGCAACAGTCCGATGCTCTACGCTCGTGGCTTCACCAATTTTCAGCGACGCATGTTCCCCGATCAGTACAGACGTTTCATGGAGATTTGCGTCGGCGAATGGGGACGCAATCCTTACTTCGAGCGTCGACGTGGCGCACGTCTCATACCTATAAGCGAACAGGAATTCATACTGAAGGTACTGAAAATAGTGGGCGTAACCGAAGAAATGCAGTTCGATAGCTATGAGCAAGCTATCAACTGGTATGACTAACACATCAAACAGGTGCAACAAATGTATCTGTTCATTACAACTATCACAGTACTCTCCCCATGTAGTACTCGAGTAATCTCGCCACTATACTGCAGTAATCTCGCTACTATACTCGAGTAATATATCCACAAGTACTCAAGTACTCTCGCACAAGTACTATAACAAACCTCAACATTAGAAAAAAAAGATATATGATTACAGTTGATGGACTGACCGTCGAATTCGGTGGCACCACCCTATTTAAAGATATCTCCTTCCAAATCAATGAGAAGGATCGTATAGCCCTCATGGGCAAAAATGGCGCAGGCAAGAGTACGCTCTTGAAGATTATGGCAGGCGTACGACAGGCAACGCGTGGCACTGTTTCTGCACCCAAAGACTGCGTCATAGCCTATCTGCCACAGCACCTTATGACAGAAGACGGACGTACCGTCTTTGAGGAGACATGCCAGGCGTTCGCACATCTGCATGAGATTCAGGCTGAGATAGACCGCATAAATACCGAACTCACAACACGTACCGACTATGAGAGCGATGACTATATGCAACTCATAGAGAAGGTATCAACTCTCTCGGAGAAGTTCTACGCCATTGATATGACGCACTTTGAGGAAGACGTAGAGAAGACCCTTCTCGGACTCGGCTTTGAACGCTCCGACTTCAATCGTCCTACAAGTGAATTCTCTGGAGGTTGGCGTATGCGCATCGAATTGGCTAAACTCCTGCTAAAGTCGCCCGACGTACTGCTACTCGACGAGCCGACAAACCACCTCGACATCGAGTCTATCGGTTGGCTTGAGGATTTCATAATCAATAGTTCCAAAGCCGTAGTCGTCATCAGTCACGACCGCAAATTCGTCGATAACATCACCACACGCACCATCGAAGTGACCATGGGACGCATCTACGACTACAAAGCTTCTTACAGTCACTACCTCGAACTGCGCAAGGAACGACGCGAGCAACAAATGAAGCAATACGAAGAGCAGCAGAAGATGATTGCCGAGACAAAAGACTTTATCGAACGCTTCAAAGGTACGTACTCAAAGACATTTCAGGTACAGAGCCGCGTAAAAATGCTTGAGAAACTCGAACTCATAGAAGTGGACGAAGAGGATACAAGCCGATTGAGACTAAAGTTCCCGCCTTCGCCACGAAGCGGTGCCTACCCCGTGCAGATGAGCGACGTAGCCATGTCGTTCGACCACAAAACAATATTCAGCGGTGTGAACCTCACCGTAGAACGCGGCGATAAGATAGCCTTCGTAGGTCGCAACGGCGAAGGAAAGTCTACACTCGTGAAGTGCATCATGGGACAACTCCAGAACCAAGGACAACTCAACCTCGGACACAACGTACAGATTGGCTACTTCGCTCAGAACCAGGCATCGCTGCTCGACGGTGAACTTACCGTTTTCCAGACCATTGATGACGTTGCAAAGGGGGAGATACGCAATAAGATACGCGACCTGCTCGGAGCCTTCATGTTCGGAGGCGAAGATTCCACGAAGAAAGTGAAAGTGCTGTCCGGTGGCGAGCGCACACGACTAGCTATCCTCAAGCTCCTCCTCGAACCAGTGAACCTCCTCATCCTCGACGAGCCGACAAACCACCTCGACCTCCGCACCAAAGACGTTCTTAAACAAGCCCTGCAGGACTTCGACGGCACCCTCATCGTGGTTAGTCACGACCGCGACTTTCTTGACGGACTCGTCACCAAGGTCTACGAGTTCGGTCACGGTCGCGTCCGCGAACACCTCGGTGGCATATACGACTTCCTCGAATCAAAGAAACTCGAAAGCCTGCAAGAGCTGGAAAAGAAACGATAGCTTTGAATGGAATTTACATTGAAATAATATGATCAATAGTTCATTAAAATCAGAAAGACATACAGACATTTACACCAACTTTACCATCTGCATAGAAAGGTGTGCTTATCGTATGAAAGTTAGAGTGATGGCATTTGGATTTAGTGAATACTTTCGGATAAAGCCAATATGCAAACTTTGTACTGATAATGCCAATACAAGCTCCTGCAACAACATCATTAAGATAGTGGCGATTATTGTAGATTCTTAAATATCCAGTAGTAGCTGCAATCAAATAGCCAGAATATCCTATCCACGGCGAAATATCTTTGTACTCTTGGTATAGAAATTCAGCTCCCATGAAGGCTGTTGCTGTATGTCCAGATGGGAATGAATTACGGGCATTGTTGTCAGGACGCTTTTCTTTAAAAGCATATTTCATACCATTTACGATTATTCCCATGGTGGCATACGAAAAGGCAAGAATACCAGTTCTGTCCCCAAATTTATGCTTTCCGTCAATACCTAATAAGTTGAGACCATAGACGGCAGGCATGGGGGAGTACTGAATGTAATTGTCAATCTTTACCTTATGTTTCCCCTTGGCTGATAATTTGTCTTGTATGTTCTCACGTTGTTTGGTCAACCATCTGTTATGAACATAGAAGGCTGAGGTTCCAGTGAGGACAATGGGTACAACTAATGTTTTCAACTTGAGACGATGAGTGTTGTCTGAGACAACAGAATCTGATAGTGTTGTATGGTACAAGCTATCTTGTGCATGTACGGATACAACACCACCAAAGAGGAAGAGTATGGATACAACTCTCCCATCTAATGAATGGAGTCTTTTCATTTTGAAGCGCTAATTTGGCGAAAACTATCTTAGCGGTGGAATCGTGGGATTTCTTAGGTGGACTATGGAAAAGATAAAATGGCGTGAACGACAAATTATCTGATTCCAAGGCCCTGAGAAAGCCCACACATACCGATAAATCCCGTCCACACCATAGCGCAGACGTTTACAGACTTATTCTTTCGGTAGGTGTTTCTATGAAATTTCTCAGGTTTCAGGAATCAACCGAATAAATAGCAAACGCGATTTCTTATTATGTTATTAAAATGTATTTTCTTATGCTCTTTTATTTTCTTATTTTTAATGTCTTGTAAGAAAGGATAGATGCATAGTCTTCCAATCTGTTGCAAATATACGAAAACTTTTTGAATAACAAGAATGTTTTCTAAAAAGCTTTTTATTCTCAAGGAATCATATTGCCTAAGCTTATTGTTGAATATGTGCGATAGATACTGATTAATCTGTCTTAGATTTTAACTTTTGCCTTTAATTTCCCCAAAAGTGTGTGTGTTTTTTTTTTTGAGATTTGGGGATTTTGACGACAAAATATTGTATTTTTGCACTAAAGACGTTCTTAAACAAGCCCTGCAGGACTTCGACGGCACCCTCATCGTGGTTAGTCACGACCGCGACTTTCTTGACGGACTCGTCACCAAGGTCTACGAGTTCGGGCACGGTCGCGTCCGCGAACACCTCGGTGGCATCTACGACTTCCTCGAATCAAAGAAACTCGAAAGCCTGCAAGAGCTGGAGAAGAAACAATAGCTTTGAATGGAAAGTTGTATTACATACTACTTTCTTGCCATTCTGTTTATACAGATAGCACTGATAGCGTATTTGCACATGAATTAATAACAAAATAAATAACTAAGTATATGAGCATTAAAAAGAATGGAATTTATTGGAAGGGCATCAAGCGCCGGGTAGGGAAATTCTTTGAGAAGGTGCACGAATGTATACTTATCTTCACCGACTGGCTGGGGTAAGTGCACATAGTAAATAAAATGCAAAACATTGATATAATCTGATGGAAACAGAAAGAATTTTACTTCGCTATTGGCAAGAATCGGATGCTGAGGCGCTCTTCAAGTACGCCTCTGACTCTGACGTAGGACCTCATGCAGGATGGCCGGCACATAAGTCTGTAGAAGAAAGTCGGGAGATAATCCGGACATTCTTCCATAATGACACGACATGGGCGATTGTGTTGAAAGAGACTGGCGAGGCTATCGGCTGCATCGGCTACTACACCCATGAAAACAGCAACATCCCTATCGGAGATAACGACTGTGAGGTGGGCTACTGGGTAGGAAAACCCTACTGGAACAAGGGAATCTGCACCGAAGCCTTGAAACTGATGCTCGACTACGGCATCCAAGTAAAGCATTTCGAAAACATCTGGGCAGACCACTTCACCGGAAATCCAGCATCGGGAAGAGTCATGGTGAAATGCGGTTTCTCAGACACCGGAATGCTGAACAGATGTAGCCAGCTTGTGGGTGGCGACAAGGATATGGTTAAAGTGTTTAAGTACAACGGATAAAGAAATAAACGTAAATTAAAACATATTGGTTATGAAGAAGATAAAGCTGAGCAATGGCGTGGAAATGCCGCAACTGGGTTATGGTGTTTATCAGGTGGAACCTGATGAGTGTGAGCGTTGTGTGCTGGATGCTCTCAGCGTGGGCTATCGGATGATAGATACTGCGCAGGCTTATCTCAACGAGGAAGCCGTGGGCAACGCATGGAAGAAGAGCGGCGTCAGCCGTGATGAGATTTTCCTCGTTTCAAAGGTCTGGCACTCCAACTATGGCAAGGGACAGACCATGAAGAGCATCGACGAGAGTCTGCGCAAGCTGCAGACTGACTACATCGACCTGATGCTCCTCCACCAGCCTTACTGCGACCGCTATGGTGCCTACCGTGACTTGGAAAAAGCTTACAAGGCAGGAAAGATTCGTGCCATCGGAGTGAGCAACTTCTTCCCCGACCATCTCGTAGACCTGGCTTCCAACATGGAGATTGCGCCGATGGTGAACCAGATGGAGACGCATGTGTTCAACCAGCAGCACGAGACCCGAAAATTCATGGATGAGTTTGGCACCAAGCTCATGGCGTGGGCTCCATTGGCAGAAGGTCAGAACGGTCTGTTCACCAACCCTACCCTCACCCAGATTGGCGAGAAATACGGCAAGACTGCTGCACAGGTAGCCTTGCGTTGGTTGCTGCAGAGCGGCGTAATCATAATCCCGAAGACCGTTCACAAGGAGCGAATGGAAGAGAATCTGAATCTCTTCGACTTCGAGCTTGATGCTGAGGACATGCAGGCGATAGCCAATCTCGACACCGCACACAGTCTCTTCCTCGACCATCATAGCGGAGAAACTACCAAGCAGTTTATGGAGTGGAGAGCTGTGGTGAAACCTACAGAATAAAGAAACAATTATTCCTTCTATGTTGCATTATAAAACAAAGAATTTATGACTTCACTTCAAGAAAGATTGTTCGCCATGCAGGATAAGCAGTATGCTGTTTTCCAAGCCAAGCTGACCCCGGGAGTGCCTATGGATAGTTTCATTGGCATTCGTGTGCCCATGCTACGCAAGTTTGCAAAAGAGCTTATGAAGGAGGCAGAATGCGAGGAATTCCTTCATCAGCTTCCTCACGAATACTACGATGAGAACATGCTTCACGGACTCCTCATTTCCGAGGTTAAGGACTACGAAGAATGTATCCAGCTGACAGACTGTTTCCTGCCATTCGTGGACAACTGGGCTGTTTGCGACATTATGTCTCCGAAGGTGTTTGCCAAATACAAGAAGGAGCTATTGGCGAAAATCAAGACTTGGAGTAAATCGTCACACGTATATACTTGTCGCTTTGGAATAGAAGCACTTATGTCGCATTACCTGGACAAAGACTTCAAGGCAGAATATCTTGAAATTCCTGCATCTGTAAGGAGCGAAGAGTATTACGTAAAAATGATGATAGCCTGGTTCTTTGCCACCGCCCTTGCCAAGCAATGGGATCAGGCGATTCCCTACATCGAGCAACGCCGCCTCGCTCTCTGGACGCACAACAAAACCATCCAGAAGGCCATCGAGAGCTACAGAATCACGCCTGAGCAGAAAGAATATCTGCGGACATTGAAGATAAAATAATTATGACAAAGCAACCGATATACGTACAATATTACGACTCACCTTGTGGAGAGTTGATTTTGGCATCAGTTGACGAGGAACTGTGTCTTTGTGATTGGAACGAAAAGCCATGTGCTGAACGCAACAAACGTCGTCTTGAAAACCACACGAGTGCAGATTTCAAGATTGATACAACTGCAGTTTTAGAACAGGTCAAGCAGCAACTCGATGAATATTTTGCTGGAATCCGCAAGACGTTTGATATTCCGTTACACCCCATAGGAACCGATTTCCAACATCAAGTCTGGAACATATTGCGCCATATACCTTACGGAGAGACAAGGAGTTACAAGCATATTGCAGAAACAATCGGCAACCCTAAAGGCGCTAGAGCTGTAGCAGGAGCTATTGGTGCCAATGGTATAAGCATACTCATACCTTGTCATCGTATTATCGGTAGCAATCACTCACTTACAGGCTATGCCGGAGGTCTGGAAGCAAAAAATAAATTGCTGAAAATAGAGAAAAATGACTGTAGACATAATAAACCCCAATAATAACGTAGCAGTATTAAGTATTTGTCTTGTAAAGTTTGCCATTCCATATTTATAATAACAGCAGATATATTATACCGTCAAAACAGAATATCCATGTAAAAAGCAGAACGATTTACATGGATATATATTTTTTACTACCTTTGCATACATCTAACAGAGAATCAAGCGTTTGTTGAAAAGAAAGAATAGAATATCAAGAAAGATGAAAAATATACTTTTTGACCGAACATATCTCTCAAAATAATCAGAGAAGACAAGCTAAGAGAATTGGTAATTATATAAATAAGAAAGAATATGAAGCATAAAGTAAAAGTAACGGTAATAGACAAGAAGGTCTATCCGGAACTGCAGGAGAAGTATTGCGCCGACCCAAAAGAAGGAATGTGTCCATGCTACAACATTGGTGATGAGTTTGTTTTTGAGCGTGACAATGAAAACGACCATTTCTGGCATGGAGGGCTTGAATACGCTCGTCAAAACTTCTGCCGACCCGGATAGCGTAGCAGGAGGTCCCAAGATGCCACATTGCTCTGAGGCATGGGATGCCATTTCACGATACATATACACCGGACTGCAAGGTGGTTCAATCATGAAGGGATGGATGAAGCGTGAAAACGAAATGATATGCTGTTGTTCTGACGGTACAAGACCAGTCATATTCAAAATCGAGCGTATAGACGAAGCATCCCTGCATTCTGCTGACACAGATTGAGCTGACGGTGTATTTACACATGAATCAATAACATAATAAAGAACGAAGAAATCCTGCATCAGGAAAGGTCATGGAGAAATGCGGTTTCTCAGACACCGGAATGCCGAACAGATGCAGCCAGCTCGTGGGTGGCGACAAGGATATGGTCAAAGTGTTTAAGTACAAAGGACAAAAACTCCGATAATGGTAATATCTTCCGAAAACCAGGTATAAGCTATTTGGGAGAATGTGCGTATCTTTGCATTGGATAATCAAAAAAGTTGTATCAGTCTAATAATCAGCATAGTTGTTTCGACTGTTTTATTTATGGTAACGATTTAGCGAAAGTCAGGCTACTTCTGCCTGCTTTACTTTGCATAATGGTTCAAACAACTCTTGCGGTTGCAAAGATAGGGTATTTATTTGATAACGCCAAATATTTTAGTAGCCATATTCGCTACAACCATAAAATATCTTGTATATCAGAAGAAATAGAGAATGTTCAAAAGTGGACATTCTCCATTGCTATTTCTCTTTCACCAAACTCAATCATCGCATTAAAAAGACTTACCTTGTTGGCATTTTGCAAATCTTCCAATGTAATATCTGCTTCTTGTATCATTCCCTTGTCCAATAGTGCGGCTCTTTTTGTGCCTGGCAATAAGGGATGCCTGGGAGTCACCCAATGTTTGCCATCAAATATGGCAAGGTTCGTGAATGAGGTATCCGTTAAAAGTCCATGTTTGACGATGATGATGTCGTCACAGTTTCCTTTCTGTGCGACCAAGGCATTGAGGCGACTGCGGTCGGTACTTTTGTAGTCATACGTTATCGTGTCGTCTGCGAGCACTTGAAGTGAGTTTATGTTTCGAATAAAATACGGAGCATATTCTACTGCTTCAACTCCTTGTTCTCCATACACCACTCTCGCCTTATAAAAATCCATACTTTCCGTTGGATTTATCAGTTTTTCCAATGAAGGCATGGACGCATTGCATAATGAAGGAAAGAACTTACAGATCGTTCTTTCCATTCTTTCCTGATGGTATGCAAGAGCTTGTGTCTTTCCATTCACAATCTTTATTGTCTCTACGAATTGCTGTGCCATATTAAAATCAGTTCTATTCAAAAGGAAGATATACTTTCTGTAACACTTCCTCATATTCTTTTCTGCAATCACTCTTCGAAGTAATGCCTCCTCCTGCCTTGAAATACGTTCCTATACCGTCATTTTCAAGAAAGCGTATCATTACAGCCGAGTTGAGTTCACCATTATTATATATACCCATGACTCCTGTATAGAATCCACGGTCATAGCCTTCCGCCTCATGGATTATTTCCATAGTCTTGTCCTTTGGCGCACCTGTTATGGAACCTGCGGGCAACATTGCATCCAATATGTTTCCGATGTGCTTTTGATAACCGGTTGGCAACTTGCCGCTTATTTCGGAACTGGTCTGGAGAATATTCCCTTTATTGGTATGGAGCACATCAATATAACGGTATTTATCCACACTTACATGCTCTGCCACACGGCTAAGGTCATTGCGAATCAGGTCCACAATGGTAGCATGTTCGGATGCTTCTTTTTTATCGCCCCTCAACACTTGCTCTGCTTCGGGTAAGGACGCGTCAATCGTGCCCTTCATCGGATAAGAATATATCATTCCGTTCTTTATCTTCACGAATGTTTCCGGCGAGAAGCACACGAACCGTCTATTGCTATTATTGTCTATTAGTAGAATCTTATACTTGCCTTTAGCACGTAGGAAGATGTCCTCCAACGTAAGGTTGCAGTCCACAGCCACCTCACAAGTAAGGTTGGCAAGATAACTGTTTCCACGCAGGATGTTGCTTTTGACGGTTTCAAAACTTTTCGTGTAATCTTCAAAATTTGGCGCAAACACTTTCCACGTTGGATGTTTGGTAGCCGAAGAGAGTGACTGCCGTTTTACATTGGTTATACCCTCAAAGTCATAAAGGCATTCATCGATAGCTATTTCAGACAGCTTCCGTATGTATGCTTCCGAACCTGCATAGTTGATGACAAAAAGGAAAGGCTCCTTTTCGTTAGCCAAATGATTGATACGGTCTATAATATTTTGTTTCATTGTCTTACATTTTAAAGTTACTGAACCATCTGTCCATTATCTTATATCTTAGTTGAGCATTCTTGTTTGTTGGCATACTTATGCGATTTTATTATAAAATTGCAAAGATAGCTATTCCTTCGCAATATCATTCTTTTTTTGCAATAAAAAAAGTAAAAAATGGAGAGATATTGTTGAAAATCCAACTTCATCACTCCTTTGTTATTTATTGGTGTTCACTTTATATATAACACTAATGTTGTTGTAGTAACCTTTAGGACTAACCTCCATGTATATAATCTTATGCGCCACAAAAAAAGCATGGCGCAAATCACTGCGCCATGCCCCAATAAAAGAAAACCTTATAGTCAAAATAGAAATTAGCGATTCTAATTCTTGTTCCGGTACTAATCTTTTTCTAGTACTTCGCATTCTGAGGATCAAAGTTGGTCCAACCTTTCATCCAGTTGTTGCTGCCATCGAAGGCCCCGATGTAGGTTACAGTGTCGAAACCTGTCCAGCCAGCGAAACTTGCGGCACCAAGCAATGGGCTTCCTGCGATAGGAGTATAGCCATCTGCACCAACCAATGAAGTCCATGAATCAAAATACTTGTTGCTCTGCTCTGAGAAGAAGAAGGTGTTGCTGTATGACTTCTGATTCTTGTCGATATCCTGCTTCTTTGCAGCATCGTAGAGATAATCCTCATACTTCTTGTTGGCATCAGTACCAACGGCATCCATACCTGCGAAATATACATTCTGAAGCTTGAACTTGCCATCCTTGGCATCCTTCACGGTTTCACCCTTCTCACCATCAACAATCAAACCGATAGGCCAGCCTAAGGCTACAGAGTTGATGCAGTTGAGGTTAGAAGAACGACGAATCTGCATGGCTGACTGGAACTTGCCGAGAGCTGACCCGTTGTTTGGATTGTATGCTCCGGCAGTGATATAATCTGTGGTGTTCTGGAACTTGTCATCCAATACCTTAGGACCTACGAAGGTGATGTTAGAGAAGGTAGCCTTGGTACGAGGGTCCACGGTAGCACCATCAGCGCAGTTGTCGCTCTCGAAACCGTTGCTCTGAGAGGTATCGGCAATCTTGCTGTCGCGCAGAGAAAGACCATACTGCACCTTTCCTGAGAAACCGTTATCGGTATCGAAATCATCATCCCAGCCCTTGTAGGCTACGAGATACTTGCAGT
>OGJE01000460.1_pt1 | contig 15359 bp, 14 predicted proteins | sample 1571981 | NCBI WGS metagenome assembly OGJE01 (sample SAMEA2582118, study PRJEB24529) | metagenome | biome: Human gut stool | place: China | collected 2011
GATGGCCACGATATTTCTATCCACGCCCTCCGCGAGGAGGGCGACACTTTGCCGGTGGGCAGCTGACCATCGTTGGCGCATTTCTATCCACGCCCTCCGTGAGGAGGGCGACGCAACGGCGAGGGATACGACCTGCCGACGGATGAATTTCTACCCACGCCCTCCGCGAGGAGGGCGACAATCCTCGCCGTACATCTGGATGATGGTTTTGACATTTCTATCCACGCCCTCCGTGAGGAGGGCGACGATCACACTTTCTGAGTTTTTTGCTAAGGCAGAGGATTTCTATCCACGCCCTCCGTGAGGAGGGCGACGATCACACTTTCTGAGTTTTTTGCTAAGGCAGAGGATTTCTATCCACGCCCTCCGCGAGGAGGGCGACCGCTGCAAAATTACAGCCCCATTGATAGGCGTGATATTTCTATCCACGCCCTCCGCGAGGAGGGCGACGTCATGGCAGAGAAAATGGGCCGTCCGCTTTCGGATTTCTATCCACGCCCTCCGCGAGGAGGGCGACCGTGCGAGTCGCCCAACTCGCACATCATGTACAGCATTTCTATCCACGCCCTCCGCGAGGAGGGCGACGATGTGCGCCGTGAGATTCAATCCAGAGGCGGTATTTCTATCCACGCCCTCCGCGAGGAGGGCGACCGGCAGGCTACATCAACGAGGGCATTATGATATTTCTATCCACGCCCTCCGCGAGGAGGGCGACTCGACCCGCTGGCGGCACAGATCAGCGAGGAGCTATTTCTATCCACGCCCTCCGCGAGGAGGGCGACAGAGCGGCGCAATCCGCTCACTGTCCCGCTCATAATTTCTATCCACGCCCTCCGCGAGGAGGGCGACCGGTGTAGGCTGCGCCCATCATGGCGCAGTGCATATTTCTATCCACGCCCTCCGCGAGGAGGGCGACCGATGTCGCCCCGCTGCTCTTTCGGGATGGCTCCGTATTTCTATCCACGCCCTCCGCGAGGAGGGCGACCGCCGCCGACGTTTGCGATGACGATGGAGATCACATTTCTATCCACGCCCTCCGCGAGGAGGGCGACCCCTGCCCACTGGGCAGGGGGTCTATTGCTGATATTTCTATCCACGCCCTCCGCGAGGAGGGCGACGCCTGCACAAGGCCGTCAACAACATGGTCAAGAGCATTTCTATCCACGCCCTCCGCGAGGAGGGCGACGCTGATCAAGAATTACATCAAGCTCACCTCGGAGGATTTCTATCCACGCCCTCCGCGAGGAGGGCGACGGGGAACCGCATCGAGGCGGCTCCCCTTAAGGCATATTTCTATCCACGCCCTCCGCGAGGAGGGCGACCGCTGGCCAGCTCCGCTTCGGACTTCTTGTTGTATTTCTATCCACGCCCTCCGCGAGGAGGGCGACTCAAGCGGCAGCAGGAACTGCTCGATGCCGCAAAATTTCTATCCACGCCCTCCGCGAGGAGGGCGACCAATCGCAACTGTCTGGCTCGGCCCATGTAAACGTATTTCTATCCACGCCCTCCGCGAGGAGGGCGACGCGGTTCTTCGCGCTGTCGTCCCGCATGATGGTATTTCTATCCACGCCCTCCGCGAGGAGGGCGACGTCATGGCAGAGAAAATGGGCCGTCCGCTTTCGGATTTCTATCCACGCCCTCCGCGAGGAGGGCGACCGTGCGAGTCGCCCAACTCGCACATCATGTACAGCATTTCTATCCACGCCCTCCGCGAGGAGGGCGACGCGCTGCCGCTCCTTGACCAGATCCTCCGACTTGGAATTTCTATCCACGCCCTCCGCGAGGAGGGCGACTTGGAGTGAGCCATGGCGTAGGCCATCACATCGACATTTCTATCCACGCCCTCTGCGAGGAGGGCGACGACCTCTGCCGCCGTGTCTGCCGTGATGTGCTCGACATTTCTATCCACGCCCTCTGCGAGGAGGGCGACCGTCTTGCCTTGCGCTGTGCAATCGGGGCTGTAAAATTTCTATCCACGCCCTCTGCGAGGAGGGCGACGGCCCAGCACCCACTCCCAGACGTTGCCGTTCATGTCATTTCTATCCACGCCCTCCGCGAGGAGGGCGACACGCCGCCACCCTCACACTGCGGGCGCAGATAGCATTTCTATCCACGCCCTCCGCGAGGAGGGCGACCAGGGTTGCGCTGGTCAATGTGTCGTAATGCGTCAATTTCTATCCACGCCCTCCGCGAGGAGGGCGACGAGAATAGCCGATTTTGCAAGGCGTGGCCTACAAATTTCTATCCACGCCCTCCGCGAGGAGGGCGACCCCTGTTTTCCAGGCGGGTTTCGCCTTGGAACATATTTCTATCCACGCCCTCCGCGAGGAGGGCGACGTAGTGGGGTCATCTATTGCAAACGTCTGAATCCATTTCTATCCACGCCCTCCGCGAGGAGGGCGACGGCGCAGATCAACGGCCTCAACGCCAACATTGCATTTCTATCCACGCCCTCCGCGAGGAGGGCGACTTTGTTGAGATAATTATACCACAAATCGTGCGAATTTCTATCCACGCCCTCCGCAAGGAGGGCGACGTTCACTCTGGTTCCTATCACCGCAGGTATCACATCATTTCTATCCACGCCCTCCACGAGGAGGGCGACGTTCCAGTGAGAACACCATGTCTGGAGTGCGCTCATTTCTATCCACGCCCTCCATGAGGAGGGCGACACAGGCTCATCAGCGCGGCCCCGTCCCGGTACGAATTTCTATCCACGCCCTCCGCGAGGAGGGCGAGCGGCGCTGGGGCCTTGCTGGTGGCGTTCGCAAACATTTCTATCCACGCCCTCCGTGAGGAGGGCGACCATAATCTGCTGTGCCCACAGCATTGCCATCATATTTCTATCCACGCCCTCCGCGAGGAGGGCGACGGTGTTGATGGACTTCTCGACCATGGACAGCGGGATATTTCTATCCACGCCCTCCGCGAGGAGGGCGACGTTTTTCAGCTGTGTAAGGGCAGACGTGATAGACGATTTCTATCCACGCCCTCCGCGAGGAGGGCGACAGGTATGCCCAGCGAATAATGTCGCCGTAGCTGTATTTCTATCCACGCCCTCTGCGAGGAGGGCGACAGAACAAGTTTGGTTCATCACACTCACATACGATATTTCTATCCACGCCCTCTGCGAGGAGGGCGACCCGCCAAGGGTGGTCGCTTCAAAGGTCTGCTGGATATTTCTATCCACGCCCTCTGCGAGGAGGGCGACCTATTCATCTGTCCCGAAATCCACCTCAAAAAAGAATTTCTATCCACGCCCTCTGCGAGGAGGGCGACTTGCCCAGACGCCAGCATGGAAAAAGTTCTTTGCATTTCTATCCACGCCCTCTGCGAGGAGGGCGACTCGTGGGGTGTTGCTGCCCGCGCCTTGCGAATACTATTTCTATCCACGCCCTCTGCGAGGAGGGCGACGCTCCAGCAGAAGCCGATTCCGCGCTCTCTCAGAATTTCTATCCACGCCCTCTGCGAGGAGGGCGACGTCAACGGCTTCAAACTGGCCTACAACGGCTCCGCATTTCTATCCACGCCCTCTGCGAGGAGGGCGACCCATAACAATCTGGCCGTTCAACTGCTGGTTGAAATTTCTATCCACGCCCTCTGCGAGGAGGGCGACGACCCCTCCATCTGCTGCTTTTCAACAGCTTTCCACATTTCTATCCACGCCCTCTGCGAGGAGGGCGACCAGCGCTCCGTACATTCAGTTTTTTCGGACAACGTATTTCTATCCACGCCCTCTGCGAGGAGGGCGACATGACCTCATCAAGCGGCTCCAGACCATCCGCGATATTTCTATCCACGCCCTCTGCGAGGAGGGCGACCCTCCGGCCGTATTTACCAGAATCGCTTCGTTGTATTTCTATCCACGCCCTCTGCGAGGAGGGCGACCCAGAAGAACAACAACCGCGCGAACGCCCAAGCATTTCTATCCACGCCCTCTGCGAGGAGGGCGACGATGACCGCTTCGGATGACGTGGCGAACATCCCCATTTCTATCCACGCCCTCTGCGAGGAGGGCGACTTCGAGTCTCTGCGAGCCTTTATGAACGAGAACATATTTCTATCCACGCCCTCTGCGAGGAGGGCGACCCACAGGGGCCTCGCAGTTCAGGCATGGCATATCATTTCTATCCACGCCCTCTGCGAGGAGGGCGACGATGCCGCTTCCGACAGAATCGGAGCCGGATTCGTATTTCTATCCACGCCCTCTGCGAGGAGGGCGACTATTCCGCCCGGTCGAGGTATTCGTGGGTAACGGTATTTCTATCCACGCCCTCTGCGAGGAGGGCGACAAGGTCATTTTTTCGTTTATCAGGTCCCAAATGTATTTCTATCCACGCCCTCTGCGAGGAGGGCGACCCGGAAACATATAGATATGTTGCAGGATATGTAACATTTCTATCCACGCCCTCTGCGAGGAGGGCGACCTTATCAGGGACGCCATCATAAAGGCATCACGGAAATTTCTATCCACGCCCTCTGCGAGGAGGGCGACTGCTTGAGGCGCGCCAGCCGGTCTTTCCCGTAGCCATTTCTATCCACGCCCTCTGCGAGGAGGGCGACGGCTCCTCGAAAAGGGCATCCAACATGGCGTCCATATTTCTATCCACGCCCTCTGCGAGGAGGGCGACTGCAGACCATCGAACGCGCCATCGGCACTTACGGCATTTCTATCCACGCCCTCTGCGAGGAGGGCGACGGACGTTGGATGGTGCGGGCAGATATTCCTGTGATTTCTATCCACGCCCTCTGCGAGGAGGGCGACTCAGAAGTCTCTGCTTTCCATCAATGATTTCATATTTCTATCCACGCCCTCTGCGAGGAGGGCGACGCAGTTGGCACGAGCAAGGGGCAACGTTCGCGGGTATTTCTATCCACGCCCTCTGCGAGGAGGGCGACCAGAATGGGAAAGCTATTCTCATTTCATCTGCACTATTTCTATCCACGCCCTCTGCGAGGAGGGCGACCAACAATAAGCGCAACTTCTTCAGTCCCACAATTATTTATTTCTATCCACGCCCTCTGCGAGGAGGGCGACGATAGCCTTTGTAGTCTTCGGGAGCCTGTCCAAGATTTCTATCCACGCCCTCTGCGAGGAGGGCGACTTTTGGTTAGTTGCCATGCGTTAGGCGCGGTGCGCCATTTCTATCCACGCCCTCTGCGAGGAGGGCGACCCGGAACAGTACATTGTCCCGACCGACGTACTGAAATTTCTATCCACGCCCTCTGCGAGGAGGGCGACATGGAACTTGTGTGGCACAAGCCCGGAAAATAAGGAGCATTTCTATCCACGCCCTCTGCGAGGAGGGCGACTGCAGTGCCATCGACCTTTGCAATCTTAGCACACAATTTCTATCCACGCCCTCTGCGAGGAGGGCGACGAAAAAGAATCCGGTAGGCGCACCGCCGAAATATATTTCTATCCACGCCCTCTGCGAGGAGGGCGACACTCTATATCACCTCCTCGACCTCTGTGGTCCCGTATTTCTATCCACGCCCTCTGCGAGGAGGGCGACGAGACGCAGGAAGTGTACTCGAACATCGAGGAGGATTTCTATCCACGCCCTCTGCGAGGAGGGCGACCAATTGCACCCGGATTGCAACGCGGTATGCATCCGATTTCTATCCACGCCCTCTGCGAGGAGGGCGACCCGAAATGGCTGTGGAGACCGTCCGCGCGTTTGAAATTTCTATCCACGCCCTCTGCGAGGAGGGCGACCTCTTCGGGGCGAACTTTTCTTTCAGTTTATCCCAAATTTCTATCCACGCCCTCTGCGAGGAGGGCGACAGCAAAAACGGAGAAAAACATCTCCGCTTTTGTTTCATTATAAAACGATCTGCACAGATTTGGAAGAGCTTTTCCAGAAACATCCGAAAAAAGAGCCGCGATCTGCACAGAATGCCTTGAAAACATGGTGCGAAGGAGACGGAAAAAGGGTGAGCGCTTCCCATTCGCACCGGGGGAGAGGGCTAGAAGATCAGCACGTCTCCGGATTCAAACAGGGGATGCACCCCGATGTGCTCGACCTTGGTCTTATAGTTATTGCCCAGTTGATAAAACCGCAGACTGTCCAGATCGGGGTCGATGAGAGCGGCAAGCTCGGCCTTCAGAACAGCAAACTGCGCGGCGTCCAGCAGGCACTCGAAGACAGAATTCTGTACCCGCTGCCCGTGGTCCACGCACTTTTTGGCGACTTTGCGCAGGCGTTTGCGCCCAGCAGCGGTCTCGGTGTTGACATCGTAGGTGATCAGGACCAGCATAGACGAACCTCACTTCCAGAAGAATGGCGGATACAGTTCCAGATCACCGCGCAGAGTCCGCGCCAGAAGGAGCGCCTGCACGTAAGGCACCAGTCCCCAGGGCAGTTTCTCTTTCAGGAAGGGATGGGTGATCTGCTCCTGCTTTTTGGTCTGCCAGGCTTTGAGAAACGCGCGGCGGCCATCGTCGGTCAGGAGGACAGCACCATTCTCCTGTTTCTGGAAGTGCTTCGCTGTCAGCAGTTTCTGGTTGATGCAGGACAGCACGAACCGGTCTGCGTAAACGGCGCGAAGCTCTTCCATAAGGTCCAGCGCCAGACTGCGGCGTCCGGGACGGGCGCGGTGCAGGAAGCCGACATACGGGTCCAGCCCGACGCTGCTCAGTGCGGAAGCGCAGTCGCGGGCCAGCAGAGAATAGGCAAAGGAGAGCAGCGCGTTCACATTGTCCAGCGGAGGCCGACGGTTTCGGGACACGAACGGAAACGCTTCATGCTGCTGTAAAATGAGGGAGTCGAAGCAATCGAAGTAGCGCTGCGCTGCTTCCCCTTCCAGACCGCGCAGCTGGTCAAGATCGTCGCACTGCTCAATGAGCGGGAGCGCCGCCGCAAGCTGGGCACTCGTGCGTTTGAATTCCTCTACGGGTACGCGCTGCGGGTGGTCGCGGGTGGCGCGTTCCAGTACCCAGCGGGCGTTGTAAACTTTGCCAAGGATGAAGTACCGCGCATAGCGGCAGCTCAGCGCTTCGCTGTCGGAGATGCGGTACTGGGTCTGCCGCAGCAGGACATTGCCGCGCTCTTCGCCGACGGTGCGCGCCAAAAACTGGCCGTAGGGGCTGAAAAAGCAGAGGTCGATGCCCTTGGCCGCGCATTTGCCCATGAGTGCCGGGCTTGCACCAGAGCGGCTGAAGCAGACGATTCCTTCCAGCGTGTGGAGCGGGACCCGCCCGATCTCGGTCTTCTGGCGGCTGACCACGACATTTTCGCCGTCGAGCGAAAGATAGGCGTCTTCCGAAGTGACGTAAAGCTGGGTCAATAGCTGTCTCATGGCGTGTCCTCCGCTTGCACTTCGTCCAGATGGGCTTTCAGGTAGGCCCTGGGGTCGGCGCGTTTGTACAGTGCGGGCAGGCAAAGCTCTTTGAGGGAGCAGGCGTTGCAGAAGGTTCCCGGCTTGACTTTTGGCGTGTAGCCGCGGGCGAAATACTGGTTCATCTCGTCGGCCATGGCCTGCGTTTTTTGGCGCAGCGCGTCCGTCAGCGGGACGAGTTCCCGCCGCCGCGTTTCCTCATAGAAGAGCGCGGCCTGCGGGATATCACAGGCCAGCATCTCTTCCAGAGCCATGGCCTGCGCACAGAGCTGCAGCCGGTCAGCGTCGTTCTCCTTGGCGCGGCCATGTTTGTACTCCACCGGCATGGGCCGCCAGCGGCCTTCGGTGTGCTGCAGCGGGATGCCCTCCGGGTCTGCCCGGAATTCCACAACGTCGCAGTCTCCGCTGAGCCGCAGCCGGTGGCTGACGACCTTCATCCCTCGTGTGATGAGCAGATCGCCCCGCCGCTCGGTCTGCGCGGTATCATGGCAGCGGGTATGTTCCAGCCGCCCTTCCGCAGTGCGAAGGTTCTCAGACCATTGCTGTTCGAGGTAGGCCAACGCCCATTGTCTTCTACAAAAGGCAAAGTGTTGAATACCGGACATTTGCAGATATTCGTCAGTGTTCATCATACACTTCCGGCGTCAGACCGTCCAATTCGTCGCAGGTGATCTCGTAATCCTCTGCGCTGTGAGGTGTCTCGCAGGTTGACTTCACATGCAGGCAGCGGTGGACCTTGGCGGAGGAATACTGACCGCTCTTGCAGTTGTGCTCCCACCAGTACAGGCGGATCACCTCCATGCTGCCGTCCGGCCGGGCAGAAGACGTGTCGTTCTCAAATAACGTGAGGAGAGCCTGCTTGATCAGGTCGGCATCCTCCTGTGTGAAGCCGGTCTTTTCGGCAAGCTGGCAGTTGATGCTGCCAAAGGTAGTATAGACGCCGAAGTCCACACGGTGCTTCATGCCCATGGTATCGCTGGATTTTTTTGCACCGGATACGCCGTTGACGCTTTTGGTGATCTGCAGGCTGCTGATCTCGACGGGGTCAACGCTGAACGCCGGGTGGATGGATACGGGCCCACGCACACCGATCGAGACACCGTCGGCCTCGCCGCCATTCTTGAAGGCGAACACCTGGCCGAAGCTGCGCACATCCAGCCAGGTCTGGCAGGCGACTTTTGCGTAAACATCGGCGTCTTTTTCTTTTTTCAGTGCAGGGATAGAGTCAGCACGGTCTTTCAGGCTTTTGCAGCCGTCGATGCAGCGGTCATTGGACTGCACAAAAACCGGAGCGCCGAGGTCCATCATGCGGTTGCGGATCTTTCGCTTCAGGCAGACATCCGAGATCTCGCCGTAGCCTTCGTAGGTCTCACGGGGGCGGTTGCCATTGAGCGGGTCCCCATTGGGGTTTGCGTGGCGGACGGAAAGAACAAGGGCAAAGTCGATCTTATGGTTCAAAGCACTCATAATAGTAGATCCTCCTGTTATTTATTCTTCACTCGGATTGGAATTCTTTTTCGATTCTTCGTTTTCACGGCGGAAGGCCATCAGCTGGCTGGAATAGCCAAGGAGATAAAGTTCGCTCAAGGGTTTGTTGGTGAAGTTTTCTTCACCGAGCTGATCGATCAGATCCAGCATGAGCTGATAACGGCGTCGGCTGCCGTTTTTGGACTGGATGCGGCTCAGATAGGGCGTGAGCTTGTTTTGCAGCAGAACGGTCGTTTTGGCGGGTCGCTGTACGAACATGACCTGTGCCCGTTCGGCATTCGTTGTACGTTTTTCATCGGTGGTCAGGTTTTGTGCATAGCGTTCGACCTGCTCTGCGCAGGCGAGGATGCGGCCGAACAGATAGCTGCGGTCGCGGCAGGTTTCATCCAATGCCATAGAATAAGATTCTCCTTTCGATCGGTTGTAATAACCGCAGATCAGCGCACAGGCGATGCTGCGGGTCTTGCGGGCTTCCCAGGGCTCCAGCGTGACGCCTGCCGTAGCACGGCGTACAGCGCTTCGCACAAGATCATAAGGCAGCAGCTTTCGTTCTACCAGACAGGGAACAAGGCGCTCCAAAGTCTGTTGCTTGAGTTTCTGATCGACCTTTTCTCCGTAAGCAGCTTTCGCGATGTCCTCCGGGACGGGAGCTCCGACAAACGAAAAATGTTCCTGCTTGGGTTTCGTTCCGGGCTGTGCCGGTGCGGGGCGGGAGCGGTATTCCAAAAGCCACACAAAGGTCTTGTGCCAGTCTACGATATTTTCCAGCAGCCGGGAGCCGCTGAGTTCCTGATAATACCGGACCGAAAGGCGGCCTTTGGCACCAGAAGGAGAGTCCAGGATCAGAACGGAAAGCTGGGAGGTGTCGGTCAGCTTCAAGCGGTATCCATGGATCGCCCGATTGAACTGCCGCGCAATGGTCTCGGCGGTGGAAGCTTCCTGTGAGGGCATCAAAGCAAATTCTGGAATCTCCATGTCATCAAGATCATCAGCAGGGGCATTCTGCGCAAGATCATAGGTATCATCGCAAAGCGAGGGAACCGGTTCATCCTGTGTGCCCCAGACCAGGATGGATTCATCACCAAGATTTGTGCCCTGACGGCTGATGAGCCAGCGCAGTGCACTGTGGGCTTCCTGCGTGGTGCGATAGCCGATAGAAAGCGCCTGTCGTGGGTTAAAGAAACGCCCGCGAAAGGTGAAATTCGTTTCGTCGTTGCTGGAAATCAATTTTGCACCATCTCCGGCATTGCGGATCTTTTGTGGGCTGAGCATGGAAATCGCGGTTTTCTCACCAAGAACAGTGCAGTAGTCCTGATCGGTCAACTGTGATTCATAAAAATGCAGGAAACTGTCCCAGAGTTCGGGTGTGCAGGACAAATCAATGTTGTTGACACGAAAACGGATGAACGATTCAGTCTGGTCTCCAGAAGGAATGGCGCGAACGATTTGGGGCGAAGCATCTTTTTCACCTGTATATTTTGCGGGAAGTCTGCCAGTTTCATCTGTGAACAGGATGCCTTTTGCAAGAAGATCGGGAATCAGGCAGCCTTTTTCGAGGTAGTGAAGTACAGCGCAGACCAATGGGTGGGAAAATGGGGAAGAACACCAGCTGAGAAGCTGTTCGTGATATTTCTCCCAGCCGGGCTCCTTTCGCCCACCGTAATCGGAATAATTGGAAGCAATGTATTGAAGTTTGTCGGCAAGTGGGTGAGGTACAATGCCGGAAGTTCGGGCGGATGAGCGTTCAGTGCAGGGGATGATCGTGGTTTGTTCATCCTTACGCAGGACAAAAGCGTTCAGAAAATTGCCGTCGAGGTCGAGCTCTACCTGAATCTGTGCCTGCTGGGTGGTGTGACCGATGGGCAGGAGGGTGGCACGATTGGGTTCCTGCCTGCCGATGAGGTCAGGTTCTGCCCGGCGGATGTACTCATAGGTCTGATAACAGCGTTCCAGCCAGCTCATTCGGAGAACACCTCCTGATAAAGATCATCGCAGCTTTGGAGCGTTTCGTTCAGGATGAAATGCTTGGCCGACTGCTTCCGGATATCGCGGACGACGGGGCACTCTTCCGGGCGGCAGAAGTGGATGATGCCGTTTTCCATCACCGGATACCAGAAACGCTCCTGCATGGTGCCAGCGGTGGTCTCGTCTGCGTAGGTCAGACCATGCAGCATCAGGCCAAGCGGAACAGAGGGAGTGTTGTCGTAAGCACCGGGGCCCTCGCCAAAGGTGCAGGGTTCTACGTAACCCTGACATTCCCGTGTACCGAGGAAGATGTCCCGCCGCCCGCCGCGTTCCAGCATTCGCTTGGCGATGGCGTAGTGCTTGTTTTCGTTCCGGTCCTGCGCAAGGTCCGGGCGGTGCTCGTTCCACTCAAAGTGGGCACGCACCTGATAGGCAACATCAGACAGATACGTATAGATGGAAAGGTCGTTTTTGCCGTTGCTGTAGTTGATGGGACGAATGCCCTTAGACTGCGTTTCGATCCGGTTCAGGATGCGGACATCGGTAGGGACCCAAATAAATGTGGGCTTCCAATAGATGCTTTCCAGAATGCCTTTGAGCGCTTGGTACGTCGGGACGGGGTAACTGCATTTCTCGCCGCCCACGCGGGTAATGGGGTCACTGAAAAGTGCATAGCGTCCGGATACAAGCAGAGTGATGGTGTTGGGATATTGCAAAGAAATTCCTCCTTTTTATCAGAAAATCAGAACCTCCGGTGCAGAGGAATCGGTCTGGATGCCCTTGATAGGGTCATAACAATTGGACTGCAAAAGATAGACGGCTCCTTTTGCTCCGGGTAGGATCGCATGGGCTTGGTCAAGGCGTCGGAACTCGCTGCTGTTGAGCTCTACGGTATAATGCTGTGCCGCACGGAACAGTTCGGAGGTGGGGTGTTCGGTGGCCAAAAAGGTGGAGACAAGCTTTTGCCCCTGCTCCTGGTACGGTACGATGACAGAAACGGTGTCGCTTTCCAGTGCATGAAATTGCGATTCGGCTGTATCAAATGCCTGAAAAAGCATGACAGGGGAAAGCTGCGGTGCCGAACGGTGGGTTTCCCGATATGCTTTGACACCGGATCTGTTGTCGCTCAGAAGGTCGAGGAGCGTCTGTCCGTCCTGCCCGGTCGGGGCAAGCATCTGGTTCTTCTGACGACCTTCTGAATAATAGGCATTGTAGTAGGCCTGAATGGAGGCCGGAGAGAGCAGGTCTGTATGAGCAGGCAGGCTGGAAAGCAGACGCTCTGTGGAACGACGCCCCTCATCCAGATCCGGCAGGGAGTCCAGATGTTCTTCGTTCTGTGCGCAGGGAACCAGATAGACCGGGCGGCAGGACGTTTTACCGTGACGATTGCAGCGTCCGGCGGCCTGTGCGACGCTGGGCAGGCCAGCCATGCCGCGAATGACGCAGTCAAAGCTCAGATCTACACCTGCTTCAATGAGTTGAGTGCTGACACAGATCAGCTTTTGTGCCGGGTGTGGTGGATCCAGATGGGCTTTGATGGCGTCGATCACATCCATGCGGTGCTGCGGGCAAAGATGTGTAGTAAGGCAGAAAAGCTGAACATCCGAACCCAGAAGCGGTTTTAGATGATCGAATACGGCTTCGACCATCCGGCGGGTGTTGAGGATCACGAGCAGAGAATCATTGGTTTGGAGCTTGTCCAAGGCAAAATCGGCCAGAGATTCAGCAGAAAAACCGGAATGGTTGAGAATGGGGACGATTTCGGTTCGCTTGAACTGCTCAAAGCGTTTTGCATAATCTGGAACGATGTCCTTGGGAGTAGAAAACAAAAGTGGATAAGCAAGTTGCTCCAGAGGAGGCTGCGTGGCGGTGCAGAGGACGATCGTGCAGCCCATCGCCTGCGAAAGCAGGTTGAGTGCAATATTGAATAAGTAGGTGTGCTGCAAGGGAAGCGACTGGATCTCATCGAAAAGCAAGACAGCGTTGGCCAGTGAGGGCATTCTGCGGGCGTTGCGGCGAGGGGCAGCGAACAGGGTGTTGAGAAATTGAACCATGGTCGTTGCAATGAGGGGCACACCCTGCCAATTCTGCGTTTGTGCCAGAATGGATTCCTGCAGAGTCTCGTCCTGGATGGCGTCCGCGTGATGTTCCAGAACAAGAGCGGAATTGCCGAGCGCCTTCCGGAAATGCCCGGTGTTCTGCCCGATGATCGAGCGATAGGGTGCAAAATAGAAGATCCGGCTGGCATGGGTGTGCTCTGCTGCGTGAATACAGAAACGGAGGCCGGAGTAAGTCTTGCCGCCTCCGGTGGGAACATAGAGCCGGTAAATGCCGGGAGCGGCGTTCTGCCCGGCAGAACGACACTGGTCGGAGATTTCCTGCCGCAGAAAGTCGATCGTGCGGGTTTGTTTCAGGTCCGCAAGAAAATGCTCCACGGTGTTCGAAAGTGCGGGCCAGTCGGTTGCCTCGGCGGATGGCAAGGGCGTGTTTTCCTCAAAATGGGCGGTGTCGGTCCAATCGGCATCGACCAATGCACCAAATAGATAGCGCTGAACAAGACCGAGCATCATCCGAAACGAAACGCTGTTGGAGCGGTTGTCACCGATTTGCAGGAGTTCGTTCCAAAGAGACGCGATCTCCTTTGCGGCAAGCGCTATTTCCTGCTCGATCTCTTCGCGCGGGATGCACTCGGTGAAAAATGTTTCACAGCTCTGGGCATAAAATGGCGCAGCTTTCTCGGAACACATTCGTTCCAACCAGGGTTCACTGCCGTTTTCCGGGTCAAAAATATCACAGCGCGTTCCGTGATGGCAGCCGATGGCAATGGCGGCGAACTGTGCAGCCAGACGGTAACTTTTCCGTGTTTCGTTTTTTCCAAAGGCTTCCCAGACCCACCGCATCCCGGCACTGGAATGATTGAGTTTTCCGACGATCGGGGCTCCATAAAGATAGTCTTGAACCTCGTGAGCAGCTTTTCCGAGATCGTGCAGAAGTCCGGTCAGGCGGCCAAGATGTTCCAGGCCAATCTGCTGACAGGCAGCACCGCAGCGTTCACCGACGTTGCGACTGTGTGTTTCCAGAAGCTGGGTGCGTGTTCTGTCGGGTGTCTGATGGGCAATGAGAGGACGTTTCATCCGACATTCCTCCTTTGGGTGATTTTACCATAATGATAGGACGTGGTGCGAACTGTGTCAATCCAATACAAACAACAGAAAAGGATTTTAGCAAAGTGCCTAATTTTACGCAGAAAAAACCGTCTGATTGACGATGTGGGAGGGAAATCTTGTGGCCTGCATTCATAATACATTTCATGATGTCCTATAAATCGTACTTCCACGCTCCCTTCTCAAAAAATCTTGCCTTTTCCCCCAAAAAGGCTTACAATAGCCTCGGCAAACCGAAAAGACAAGGAAACAATTTCGGAGGACAGAACAATGGCTTGTACTACAATCTTAGTCGGCAAAAACGCATCATACGATGGCTCCACCATGGTCGCCCGCAACGACGATTCGGGTTCGGGGCATTTCACGGCCAAAAAGTTCGTGGTCGTGCAGCCGGAGGAGCACCCGGCCGTCTATCGGTCGGTGATCTCCCATGTGGAGGTGCCGCTGCCCGGCCATGCGCTGCGGATGACGGCCATGCCCAACGCGGTGGAAGGCGAGGGCATCTGGGCAGCAGCGGGCGTCAATGCGGCCCATGTGGGTATGACGGCCACCGAGACCATCACGTCCAACCCGCGCGTTCTGGGCGCAGACCCGTTGGTGGTGTACCAGCCCGCCAAAGGGGAACGGCCGGAGGTGCCCGGCGGCATTGGCGAGGAGGACATCGTCTGCCTCGTGCTGCCCTATATCCGCACGGCCCGCGAGGGCGTGGTGCGCCTGGGCGAGCTGCTCCGGACGTACGGCACCTATGAGATGAACGGCATCGCGTTTCAGGATGTGAACGAGATCTGGTGGCTGGAGACCATCGGCGGCCACCACTGGATGGCCCGCCGTGTGCCGGACGACAGCTATGTTGTGATGCCCAACCAGCTCGGCATCGACAGCTTCGACTTTGCCGACGCCTGCGGCGCACAGGAAAACTACATGTGCTCGGACGACCTGAAGGCCTTTGTGGACAAGCACCACCTTGACCTCTCGCTGGACGGCAGCTTCAACCCGCGCGATGCCTTCGGCAGCCACGACGACGCCGATCATGTGTATAACACACCGCGTGCCTGGTTCATGCTGCGGCATCTGAACCCCAACACCTGGGTCTGGGAAGGCCCCGATGCAGACTATACCCCGCATTCGGACGACCTGCCCTGGTGCATGGTCCCAGAGCGGAAGATCACACCGGAAGACGTGAAATACCTGCTGTCTTCGCACTATCAGGGCACTCCGTATGACCCGTATGCCGCCTATGGCGACCCGAAGAGCAAGGGTGCCTACCGTACGATCGGCATCAACCGCAACAGCTTCATGGCGCTGACCCAGATGCGCCCGGATCTGCCGGAGGAGTTCCGCACGGTGGAGTGGATCGCCTATGCGTCCAATGCCTTCAACACGATGGTGCCGTTCTATGCC
>OGJE01000472.1_pt1 | contig 15045 bp, 10 predicted proteins | sample 1571981 | NCBI WGS metagenome assembly OGJE01 (sample SAMEA2582118, study PRJEB24529) | metagenome | biome: Human gut stool | place: China | collected 2011
TCAATACATTATGAGGAATGTTGCGCATCTTCAACATCTTGCTCAACAACTCAGAGATTTCTACAGATGTGGTACCAACCAATACTGGGCGACCAGCATTGCGTGTCTCTTCAATCTCATCAATGACGGCACGATACTTCTCGCGGGCAGTCTTATATACACGGTCATCCAAGTCCTTACGCAGGATAGGGCGGTTGGTAGGAATCTCAACTACATCGAGCTTATAGATATCCCAGAACTCACCAGACTCGGTGCTTGCCGTACCGGTCATACCTGCGAGCTTGTGGTACATACGGAAGTAGTTCTGGAGTGTGATGGTAGCGAAGGTCTGTGTTGCAGCCTCTACCTTTACATGCTCCTTAGCCTCTACAGCCTGGTGCAAGCCATCGCTCCAGCGGCGACCCTCCATGATACGACCTGTCTGTTCATCCACGATCTTCACCTGACCGTCCATGACAACATACTCGTCGTCCTTATTAAACATGGTGTAAGCCTTCAAAAGCTGCTGCAAGGTGTGAACACGCTCGCTCTGTACGCCGTAGTGAGCCAGCAACTCGTCCTTGATATCCAGACGCTCCTGGTCTGAGATGTCTGTGCGAGCTTCCAGGTCACTCATCTGTGTAGTGATATCAGGCAATACGAAGAGCTCTCTATCGTTCACCTGCTTAGCCAACCACTCTGTACCCTTATCGGTCAGGTCGGCAGAGTTCAGCTTCTCATCAACCACGAAGTACAAAGGCTCAACAGCCTTAGGCATCTCACGGTTGTTGTTTGCCATATAGAATTCCTCGGTCTTGAGCAATCCTGCCTTGATACCCTCCTCAGAGAGGTACTTGATCAATGGCTTGTTCTTAGGCAGCGCCTTGTAAGAACGGTAGAGTGAGAGGAAACCTTCCTCGAGCATCTCCTGGTTCTTGGTCTTGCCGCCCTCTGTAATCTTCTGCTTAGCCTCGGCGAGCAACTCGGTAGCCTGCTTGCGCTGTACCTCGTAGAGCTTCTCTACCAGTGGCTGGTACTGCTCGAACATCTGGTCGTCGCCCTTTGGAATAGGACCAGAGATGATCAATGGAGTACGGGCATCATCAATCAATACGGAGTCAACCTCATCGACGATGGCGTAGTTGTGCTGGCGCTGTACCAGGTCGCTAGGGTTGGTGGCCATGTTATCACGCAGGTAGTCGAAACCAAACTCATTGTTGGTACCGAAGGTGATGTCTGCCATATATGCCTTGCGGCGCTCGTCGGAGTTAGGACGATGCTTGTCGATACAATCTACAGAGAGACCGTGGAACATATAGAGAGGTCCCATCCATTCAGAGTCACGCTTAGCCAGATAGTCGTTCACGGTTACTACGTGTACACCATTACCTGTCAACGCATTGAGGAAGATAGGGGTAGTACCTACGAGGGTCTTACCCTCACCGGTAGCCATCTCGGCAATCTTACCCTGGTGCAGAACGACACCACCGAAGAGCTGTACGTCGTAGTGGATCATTTCCCACTTCATATCGTTGCCGCCGGCAGTCCAGTGGTTGTGATAGATAGCCTTGTCACCGTCGATGGTCACGAAGTCGTTGGCTGGGTTTGAAGCCAGCTCGCGGTCGAAGTCTGTAGCAGTAACTACGGTCTCCTCGTTCTCAGCGAAGCGGCGTGCTGTATCCTTTACGATAGCGAAAACCTGAGGCAAAACCTCGTTGAGTGCAACCTCATACTTGTCGAGTGCTTCCTGCTCCAACTTGTCGATCTGATTGAAGATACCTTCACGCTCGTCGATTGGAGTGTCCTCGATCTTAGCTTTGAGTTCGGCAATCTTAGCCTTCTCGTCCTTAGCGTACTCCTGTACGTACTTCTGGAGTTCCTTTGTTTTTGCACGAAGTTCGTCATTGCTCAAGGCATTCATCTTAGGGTATTCTGCCTTGACTTTCTCTACGATTGGCTGGATCAACTTCATATCGCGAGTTGACTTGTTGCCAAACAATGACTGAAGAATTTTGTTAAAGTTCATTGTATATTTATTTTTTATTATTATTCGATGTATGATATAGGAATTAAAGGAGTTAAGGAGTTAAAGGAGTTAAGACAAATGTGGGCTGTCAGTCCTTTTTCCTCTTCTGCTTTTTCCTGTTGTTTGTTTACTAGCTTGCAAAAATACAAAAAATATCTGTAAATCTGCAATATTTTACCAATTATTGCCCTTTCTGGCTGCATTTCTTGCTAGTTTTGCTGTCAGAAAGCACATAATCAGCAGTTTGGACCTCGAATAACAATGCTTCCGAAGGGTGCTTTGTACTTATGCACCACAACGGGGCGAAAACAAATATTTAAATGTGAATCTGTCAGAATGTCAGTCTTGACAGCTGCAGGCACAGCTGCCTGATGGTAATGATGCTCTGACATGTTTTCCTCTTCGGAAGCCTGCTTGATGGCTTTGATGACATAGAGGATGTCCTCCTCCAATGCCTTCGCCTCCGGTTGCTGGATGAATTCATCGTAGGATATATCCGTGAGCGCAAACTTCAGCGCCTGCTGATAAGTCTGCGCCTCCATGCCGGTTGCCGCCAGGACAACCAAAAGGGCTGTGATATATCTGTTTACCATCATTTTATTTCCTTTATTTATGTAACTTTTGAAAGTCTTTTTGGAGTATCTTCTTTCCGTTTCGGTCTGGAGAAGTGTCTCTACTTGTCTTTTCTGAGTTTATTCATTAATTGTTTCTGTATAGCCAGCTTGCTGCTGTTGAGGTCGAGCAGGGTTGACTTGATTGCATATCTCATCAGCAAAGAGAATGCCAAAGTGCTCATTCCTTCGGCATAGCTCTGCCAGATTTGCAGGAGCAATGCTACGAGCAGGCACCATCCCCATACCTCGTAATACCAGTAGAGCTTGCCTTTTCTCATCTTCGAGATGGTTTTCCAGGCGAAGATGAGGTTCACTGGGTTCAGCAGCAGAAGCTGGAAGTTGATCTGCACGGTAGGGTGCTGCGAGAAGATCATCGCAAAGAGGATGATGCCCGGCAGACCCGTCAGGATGAGCAGGAAGGCATCAACCCCCCAGAAGTTCTTCTTCTTGCGCCATTCGATGATGCTCACGCCTATGATAATGATGGCGATGAATGTTGCCACCATGATAGGGGTGATGGCTTCCGATTCTGCCACCTGTGCCTGCTTCGGTATCAGGTAGCTGGTGCTATCTACCATCGTGATATAGCCCTCCTTGCCGTTGTCGTATCGGGTGCTAGCCAGATCCTGGGGTGCATTCATATTGTCTTTTCTGCCTTCTGTGGCAAGGTCACGGCTCAGGTTGTCTGGCAGGAACTCCCATTCACGCTTGCTGATAGGCTGGTCGGAAAGATAGCCCAGGAGCAGGTCGTTGCCGAAACGGCTCCATCGGTGGTCTCCGTTCAGCTTGTGGATTTCCTGGCGATAGGTGGATTGGGTTTCCTTATCATCAAAGTTGGTGTTGCAGTAACCGATGTTGGTGAGAATCATCTCCCTTGCACGGGTGGTGCAGTTGTCGAAGAAGAAGTTGTACCGGTAGGTACGGTTCTCCGGCTTGGCATTCTCCTCGATGGCATGCAGGATGTTGATCTTCTCGTCCCTGGAGAGATTGATGCGCTGCTGGCGTACCCATCTTCCTTCTGCTGCATATTCGGCGAGGAAGTCGGTCATTGGGTAAATGCCGATCTGGTAGTCGGTGAGTCCGAATACGAAGCGCAGGATGAAGAAGTTCTGCCTGAAACTGAACATGCCCCAGTTGACTGCCACGTCGCTTCCGTGCATCTTGTCCTGGATGCGCAGGGCTGAGTGACCGTAGTACGACCATACCTCGTTGCCTGGTCCGCAGGTGAGGAGCGAAATATCTACCGAGTCGAGCCAGGATGTAGCATCCTCATTGACACGACTGTTCTGCACAGAAATGTCAGGAGTCTGATAGCCTGAAAAATCCTGTGCTGTCACATTAGTAGTTAAATTGGTTAAAATAACCGCTAAAATGACTCCAAAAATATGCTTAAATCGTTTCACGATGCAAAAATAACTTATTATTTTGGAATATCCTTCTTTTTTCTAGATTTTTTTTAATACTTTTGCACTCTGAATATAATTTTGACTGATTTATATATAAATGAGAAAGTTTATTTTAGCAGCCCTCTTGTTGGGTTCTACTCTTATGGTTAATGCCCAAAGTGGTACTAATTCTCCATACAGCCAGTATGGTTTAGGCGTTTTGTCTGAACAGACTTCTGGCTTCAACCGTGGTATGAATGGTGTTGGACTTGGTTTTCATGAGCATAATCAGATTAACTATCTGAACCCAGCTTCCTATGCAGCCATCGACTCCATGACTTTCATCCTGGATGCAGGTATCTCGGGTCAGGTAACCAACTTCAACGAGAACGGGGTGAAGAAGAATGCCAATAACTCCAATCTCGAATATGTGGTAGCAGGCTTCCGCCTCTTCCGCCATCTGGGTATGAGTTTCGGTATTATCCCTTTCACCAACGTGGGATACAACTATTCTACCAGCGGATGGGTGAACAAGAACGACAAGGATGTTACCTACACCAACTCCTACGAGGGTGAAGGCGGTTTGCATCAGGTATATGTGGGTGCCGGCTGGTCTCCACTCAAGGGCTTGTCTGTCGGTGCCAATATTGGCTATATCTGGGGCTCCATCGACAGAACCGTGCAGAACTACTATAGCAACAGCTATTATAAGTCTCTTTACCGCACCTATGGTACTCGTGTGAACAACTACAAGATCGACCTGGGTGTGCAATATACCCAGAAATTGTCGAAGAAGGATGAGGTAACCCTGGGTGTCACTTATTCGCCAGGTCATAACCTGCATGCCGATGCCGATATGAGCATCATTTCTTCCAATGCGCAGACCAGTACATCTGATACACTTGCCTTCAGCATCAAGAATGCCTACGAGTTGCCTACAATGTATGGCGCCGGTTTGATGTGGAATCACAACAACCAGTGGAAGATTGGTGTAGATTACAGTCTGCAGAAATGGGGCAGCCTGGGCTATCCTACCTACGAGGCTAACAGCAGCGAGCCTTGGGCATTGCGCGATGGGGTGTATAAGGATCGCAGCAAGGTGAATGTCGGATTCCAGTACTGCTATGGTGAGCGCAGCCGTGCTTTTCTCAAGCGTGTGGCTTACCGTGCCGGTGTGAGCTTTGCTACACCATATTATAAGGTGAACGGCGTGGATGGCCCTAAGGAGCTTTCTGTAAGTGCCGGTTTCGGTATTCCTATCATGAACTCCTACAACAACCGTTCGCAGTTGAATATCAGCGGCCAGTGGGTGAAGAATTCGGCTACCGGACTTATCAAGGAGAATATCTTCCGCCTGAACATCGGATTCACTTTCAACGAGGATTGGTTCAAGAAGTGGAAGATGCAGTAATCTGCCCATATTGTGGTGTTTTCTTCGGGAGATGCCACATCTTCTATATATATAATAATGTATAAGATTAAATATTTCATAGTAATAGGTGTCATAGTTTCCTGGGTTTTGGCTGCCTGCCAGAATCCGGTAGAACATACTGCGCCTGCTATCCACGACAGAGACTCTGTGGCGATGATGACTTCGTATGGCGTCAATACGCTCATCAGTGATTCGGGTGTCATCAAGTACCGCATCGTTACCGAGCGATGGGAGGTGAATACCAACCGTGTGCCTTCCCGCTGGATTTTTGATAAGGGTATGCTGCTCGAACAGTTTGACGAGAAGTTCCACATCAACAGTTATATCCAGTGTGATACGGCTTATTACTTTGATCAGGAACGTGTCTGGAAACTCTATGGCAGGGTGCGCATCCTCACCAAGGATGGTCTTCGCTTTACCAGCGAGCAGCTCACCTGGGATGAGAACAAGCACGAACTCTCCAGCCATGTGTTCAGTAAGCTCGTTACTCCGGAGCGTACCCTTCAGGGTTCCTATTTCTGGAGCGATGAGCGTATGACCCGCTATTTTGTGAGCAATTCTAAGGGTAGCTTCGAGAAGGGTGACTTCGGAGGTGGAGGCAGTTCATCTTCTGCTTCATCATCCGATTCTACCAGTGCGCCTATGCGCCAGCCGGCAACGCCGCAGCGAGCCACCACCATTCCTATCATGCATTGATAGGGTAGGAGGAAATATGTTTTTAACGATATAATGTATCATGGAAGAAGTTGATATAAGTCTGATAGTGAGTATCCTCATCACGATGGTGTTTTCTGCATTCTTTAGTGGAATGGAAATTGCCTTCGTCTCCTCCAACCGTATGTTGGCGGAAATGGACAAGGAGAAAAACGGACTTACGCAGCGACTCTTGTCGCTCTTTTATAATCATCCCAACGGATTCGTCAGCACCATGCTGGTGGGCAACAATATAGCCCTCGTAGTATATGGTATCCTGATAGCCCGTCTGTTTGATAATACCATCTTTGCTGGTCTGGATGATGGTGTCAAGGTTACCTGCGATACCATTCTCTCTACACTCATCGTGTTGTTTACGGGTGAGTTCCTGCCGAAGACGCTTTTCAAGTCGAATCCAAACCGACTGCTGTCCATCTTCAGTCCGTTTGCGTATCTGTGCTACGTCATTCTCTGGCCTATCAGCAAGTTCAGTACCTTCCTCAGCAAGGGATTGCTGCGCATGGTGGGCATGAAGATGGAGTCTGAAGAGGGGGATGAAGGCTTTTCTAAGGTAGATCTTGACTATCTGGTGCAGTCGAGCATCGACAATGCCACCAATGAGGACGAGATCAACGACGAGGTGAAGATTTTCCAGAATGCCCTGGATTTCTCTGATACCAAGGTGCGCGACTGTATGGTGCCACGTACCGAGATTCAGGCGGTAGAGATCGATACCTCGCTGGAGGAACTCCGCCAGAAATTCATCGAAAGCGGAAACTCCAAGATCATCGTCTATGAGGATGATATCGACCATATCGTGGGCTACATCCACAGTTCCGAGCTCTTCCACAATCCGAAGAGATGGCAGGATCATATCCGCACGATGCCTTTCGTTCCGGAGACCATGCAGGCGCAGAAGCTGATGCAGACTTTCCTGCAGCAGAAAAAATCTCTGGGCGTGGTGGTAGATGAGTTTGGTGGAACCAGCGGACTGGTGAGTCTGGAGGATATCGTGGAAGAGATCTTCGGCGATATCGAGGATGAGCACGATTCTGCTAAGTATGTAGCCAAGAAGACCGACGACGGCGACTATCTGCTGTCGGCTCGACTGGAGATAGACAAGGTGAACGATCTGTTCGACCTGGATCTTCCGGAGAGTGATGAGTATATGACTCTGGGCGGACTCATTCTGCACGAATATCAGAGCTTCCCGAAGCTGAATGAAGTAATTAAATTCGACAAGTTTGAGTTTAAGATTATCAAGTCCACATCCCGTAAGATAGAACTTGTGAAACTCCACATCATCAAATAGTTGGATGAGAAGAGGGAATTTTTCGACTTTTTTGCGTTTTCAGCCAAAAAAGATACCGAAAAATTCCCTTTTCTCGTATTATTTTTGTATTTTTGCAACCAATTGGCTACTTGTATCAAAAGCAGTACAATCCTAATAAGGAAATAATAAAATAATAATAATAATTAAAACGTAATGGCAGCATTAGGAACAATTAGAAAAAGAGGCGTGATACTGGTATGTATTATCAGTTTCGGTCTTTTCGCCTTCATTGCTGAGGAAGCTTTCCGCTCTTGCGATTCTGCAAAGAACAATGAGCGTCAGCAAATCGGTGAGGTATATGGCGAGAAAATCAGCGTGCAGGATTTCCAAAAGCTCGTTGATGAGTACACAGAGGTTATTAAAATGCAACAAGGTCAGGAAAACCTTCCTGAGGAGCAGATGAATCAGGTGAAGGACATGGTATGGAATACATACGTACAGAACCAGATCATTGCCCAGGAGGCTAGCAAGTTGGGTCTTACCGTAACAGACGCAGAGCTTCAGGATATCTTGAAGACTGGTACAAACCCAATGCTTCAGCAGACTCCATTCGTAAATCAGCAGACAGGTCGTTTCGACGCATCTTCTCTCCAGAAGTTCCTGGCTGATTACAAGGCTCAGAAGGCTAACCCATCTGCTAATCCTCAGATGATGGAACAGTACACCAAGATTTTCAACTACTGGTCATTCATCGAGAAGACACTCCGTCAGCAGACATTGGCTCAGAAGTATCAGGCACTCCTGGCACACTGCTTCCTTTCAAACCCTGTAGAGGCTAAGATGGCTTTCAAGGAGGAGAACGAGGAGAGCCAGATCCAGTTGGCTGCCTTCCCTTATTCTGATGTTCAGGACGACAAGGTGAAGGTAGAGGAGAGCGACCTGAAGGCTAAGTATGACGAGATGAAGGCTCGCTTCAAGCAGCCTGTAGAGAGCAGAGATATCAAGTTCATCGATGTTCAGGTTGAGGCTTCCAAGGCCGACCGTGCAGCACTCAACAAGGAGTTTGCTGAGTATCATACACAGCTCGCTGCTGCAGCTGATCCTGCAGAGCTTGTTCGCAAGTCAGCTTCTACCGTAGCTTACCTGGGTATCCCTGTGAGCAAGGAGGCTTTGCCATCAGACATCGCTTCAGCTATCGATTCTATGGCAGTAGGTGCAACTTCTGCAGTAAAGGCTAACGCTTCTGATAACACATTGAACATCGTGAAGCTGATGAGCAAGCAGCAATTGCCAGACTCTATCCAGTATCGTGTTATCCAGGTGGCTGCAGCTTCTCAGGCAGAGGCTAAGACCAAGGCAGATTCAATCCACAGCGCACTTGCTGCTGGTGCAGACTTCGAGGCACTCGCTAAGAAGTATGGTCAGACAGGTGAGAAGGCTTGGATGACTACCAAGCAGTATGAGTATGCTCAGACTATGGATAAGGACAACAAGGCATTCATCAACACATTGAATACAGCTTCTGTCAATGCATACAATGAGCTTCAGCTCGGTCAGGGTTATGTCATCCTCCAGGTTTGCGACCGCAAGGCAATGGTAACCAAGTATGTGGCAGCAGTCATCAAGAAGGAGATTCAGTTCTCTAACGATACATACCGTACAGCATACAACAAGTTCTCTAGCTATGTAAGTGCTAATCCTAAGTCAGAGGATCTCCTGAAGAATGCAACCAAGAGCGGTTATCGCGTACAGAACCTGAATGATATGACAACAGCTACTCACTATGTAGCCAACATCCATTCTACCCGTGATGCCTTGAAGTGGATCTTCGAGAGTAAGGAGGGTGAGGTTTCTCCTATGTATGAGTGTGGTGACAACAACCACCTGCTTGTAGTTGTATTGGATAAGATTCATCGCATCGGTTACCGCGACTTGAGCGATCCTCAGGTTAAGGAGATGGTAAAGGCTGAGGTCATCAAGGACAAGAAGGCTGAGCTGATTATGGCTAAGGTAGCTGGTGTGAAGAGCATCGCTGCTGCTAAGGCTAAGGGTGCCAAGATTGCTACCGTTAATCAGATTACTTTTGCAGCTCCTACCTTCATCTCTGCTACAGGTGCCAGCGAGCCAGCTGTTTCTGGTGCAGTTTCTGCTACCAAGAAGGGTGCTTTCGTAGCTAACGCAGTAAAGGGTAACGCAGGTGTTTATCTCTTCCAGGTTACTGGCAAGACCAACCGTCCTGTTAAGTTCGATGAGAAGGCTTACGAGCAGAAGTGCCGCCAGAAGGCTATGCAGTATGCCGGCAACTTCATGAACGAGCTTTATATGAAGGCTCACGTAGTGGATAACCGCTACTTGTTCTTCTAAAAACATATTTAAAATTAAATAATTGGGGTGTGTTTCTCTTGCAGGAACCACCCCTTTTTTCATGTCTCTTTGTGCTGTTTTGTATGTCTTTAAGGGTAGAAGTACCTCACTGGTGAATTATAGCCTAGAATAGTAGTTTAGTACATTCTGGCAGTTGTTGGACCCATCTGGACGTTCTGTTGCTAACCTTCGTTGTATAACATAAAAAAGGTGTATCGCTCAATTTGGCGATACACCTTTTTTCTTTAGTATGGTTTGTGAAGTTATCCTCAACAGGGATTATCCACGGCTCCACCAATGCTTTTTCTTTGGTGGTTCTTGTGTTGACATCAACTTCTGTTTGATAAGACGACGATAGCTTGTGTGCTTTGTGATAATCTGGTAAATCTCTCCCCAGTCAGGGAGACCACCGATACCACGGTCGTCAATAAACCAGTCAGCCTTGAGCTTACGTGAGAAATGGTTGTTGCTCTCTACGCTTTCTTCCGGGTAGTCTTTATTGACTGCCCAGAATTCCACACCGCGCTCTCTGCACCATTCTACGGCTTCATCCAGAAGCTTTCCTTCGCGCACACTCCAAAGAATGAGACGGTGATGATCTTTGATGAGCATCTTGAGTGTCTCTGTGGCAAAAGGCAGCTCTGTACCAATTTTAGGGTACTCGTGAGTTACGATAGTACCATCAAAATCAACAGCAATTGTTGCCATATTTAAATTCCTTTCTCGTTTAATGATTTATAATTGTCGATTACTACTTCTTGATACTTGTATCATTGGCATTGCCATAGTGGCTGTTGCTATAGTTGCCGTAACTGCCATACTGACCGTATGAACCATACTTGCCATAGTTGCCGTAGTTGCCATAGTTACCGTATTTGCCATATTTGCCATACTTACCCACACCATAGTAGAAGCTGTGCTTCTTCTTGGAGAGATCCACACCATTCAGTACCAGGCACATGTTAGGCAACTTCTTCTCGGCATTCAATCCGTTGATCATGCCGAAACTTGTCTTTGCGGTATAGTCTGCACGACAAACATAGATACAGAGGTTTGCCAGTCTGCCGAGCTGCAAGCTATCGTTAACCAATCCTACCGGTGCTGTATCAAGTACGATGTAGTCGTAATGGTTCTTCAGTTCCTTGATGATGGCATCGAGGCTTGGACGGGTAATCAACTCACCTGGGTTAGGAGGTACAGGACCAGCCATCAGCAGGTCGAGGTTGCTGTTGACGCCCGAAGAGAGAATCTGCTTCTGGATATCCTCCCAAGTGTTGTTCTCGTGAACCATCAGGTTGGTGATACCAGTATGATGGTTGTCGATTTCGAACAACTCTGCCAGACGAGGCTTACGGATATCCAGACCTACTACGATGACCTTCTTGCCCAGCAGAGCCAGAGAGATGGCTACGTTAGAGGCAACGAATGTCTTACCCTCACCAGAGGTTGAAGAGGTAAACATCAGAACCTTTTCGTCCTTCTTCAGCATAAACTGGATGCTGGTACGCAATCCACGGAAGATTTCCTCCATCAGGTTGTTGACGTTCTGGTGAACCACGATATCTGCTCTACCCTTGGAAACATCGCTGGCTACAGGGATGTCTGCGATAACCGGAATCTGAGTCAGCTTGACAACATCTGCATGGCCCTCAATCTTATACTTGAAGAACTCAATCAGGAAGAGAATACCTGCTGGGATGGCAAAACCTAATACCAATGCGATAAGCAGGATGATGGCAGCCTTAGGACTGGTCTTTCCTACGAGTGATGGAGCGTCGATGATCTTACCCTTGTCAGCTGTAGCAGCCAGAGAGATTGAGTTTTCCTCACGCTTCTGCAAGAGCATCAGGTAGAGACCTGATTTTACTTCCTGCTGGCGACCGATCTGTGTCAATACGCGCTCCTGTTCTGGAGAGTTGCCAATCTGGCTGTTATACTGGTTGGCCTGAGATGCGATGCTGTTACGCTGGATTTCCATACCCAGACGAGCCTGGCGCATGGCACGCTTGATAGACTTGGTCAACTCCTCCAACTGTGCAGTCAGTGGAGTAACCGATGGTGACAGTTCGCTGGCAGAGTGCAATGCATTGCTGCGCTCCAGGGCAATCTTGTTATACTGATTGATGAGCTCTGTAGAACTTTCATCAGTCAAACCAACGTTAGATGGGATAGGCTTGTACTTGTTGCCTGGCTCATCCATATATTTTCCGAGTTCCTTAAGCAGTTCTACCTGGGTGTTAGCTTCCTGCAACTTCTGGGTATAGGTATCTGCGTTGGCAATAGCAGCTGTAGCATTGAGCTTCATCTCTATCACCTTGTTGCGCTTCTTGTAGCTTTCCAACTGGTTTTCGGTAGTGCCCAGTTCAGAGTTGATCTTCTCCAGACGGTTGTTGATAAACTGTTCTGTACGATAGGCTATTTCGTTCTTGTCGAGGTTAGCCTGTCGGTTATATACCTTAATAAGAGTATGCAGATAATCCAAACCGCGCTGTGGGTTCTCGTCGTTCAGTACGAGTTCAGCGATGGTTGTAGTCTTTGAGGTCTGACTGACAGTCAGATTCTTCACATACTCCTCTGCAGCCATCTCAGGTGATACGATCACAGCCTTCAATACGTCGCCGTCTTCCATGTTGTAGCCCTTGTTGGCTGTCAGCAGGATGGCACCTACTCGTGTATTGATGGTTGCTGGCAGACCATTGATGGTCTTCTCAAACTCAATAGGATCCTTTTCGTGGGTGAAGGCATCGATAGGCATGTAGTATTTTCCAGTGACATGGAATTGCTTGCCGTCTTTCTCGATGCTTAATTTTACTGGAGCATTCAGCTTCTGCAGGTTCTTGGCATCCATATCCACATTGATTTCCTGTTCCTTATAGACCAGTGGTGATCTGAAGATACCCTTGTGGTAGTAGTTTACGTAGGTTTTCATGTCAATGACAGCCTGACGAGCCATATCGCTAGCCGACAGGATTTCCATCTCGTTGTCAATACCGTTTGAGTTCGTCATGAAACCCAAATTGGCTGCACTCTGAATCATGCTGCTGCTCATACCACCGCCTCGCTTGCTTTGGTCATCATCCTTGATGAGTACTTTTGTCGTAGTCTGGAATACAGGTTTTGCATGCTGCAGGTAGAGATATCCCAAACCGAGACATAAGATGATGGATAGAATAAACCACTTCCAGTTAAGGATAAGTGTGGTGTAGATCAATTGGAAGTCGATAGCCGACTTTTCCTCTTGGTTCTGCACGTTTTCCAATTCTAAATTCTTGTTTTCTTCCATTATTTTAATGTTATTGTTTTGCGTTGAATTTGTATATGAATGAATTCTTAGGAACCAGTTTCTTATCTGTTGTCTGTAGCGATAGCCATCAGATACTGTCCGTATCCGTTCTTGAGCATCGGTTCAGCCAGTTTCTTAAGCTGTTCCTTGTCAATCCATCCCTGGTTGTAGGCTATCTCTTCCAGGCAGGCTACCTTCAGTCCCTGGCGCTTCTCTATCACCTCAATGAAGGTGCTGGCTTCCGAAAGACTGTCGTGGGTACCGGTATCCAGCCAGGCAAAACCGCGCTGCAGGGTTCTTACCTTCAGGGTCTTCTCTGCCAGATAGTGCTGGTTCACTGTGGTAATCTCCAGCTCTCCGCGCGCACTAGGCTTGATGTGCTTCGCCACTTCCACCACATTGTTCGGATAGAAGTAGAGTCCCACCACGGCATAGTTGCTCTTAGGCTGTGCTGGCTTCTCCTCGATGCTCAGGCAGTTGCCGTCCTTGTCAAACTCCGCCACGCCGTATCTTTCCGGATCGTTCACGTAGTAGCCGAATACGCTTGCCTGTCCCTCTTCGGCAGCCTTCACGCTCTCCTTCAGCAGTCCGGTAAAGCCGGCCCCGTAGAAGATGTTGTCGCCCAGCACGAGGCAGACGTCATCCTTCCCTATGAATTTCTCTCCGATGATGAACGCCTGAGCCAGTCCGTCAGGCGAAGGCTGTTCAGCATACTCGAAGTGAACCCCCAGTTCGCTTCCGTCGCCCAGCAGTCTCTTGAATCCAGGCAGGTCGAAAGGCGTAGAGATAATTAGAATCTCCTTGATACCAGCCAGCATCAGTACCGATACGGGATAATATATCATAGGTTTGTCAAAGATAGGAATCAGCTGCTTGCTGATGCCCTTGGTGATGGGGTATAGTCTGGTGCCCGAACCACCTGCTAATACGATTCCTTTCATATCTTCTTCTTTATTTCTTTTTATGGTAAAAGTTCTTATTATACCTTTTTATTTTTATATGTTGCACATTCCACAGTCAATGCAGTCTTTGTGCGGAACAGAAAAACGTCTTTAAAAACGTGGCAAAGTTACTAAAAAATATTGAGCGGTGAAAATAATCAGCCTAAAATCTTCATATAATATAGGAAAAATATGCTTTCGGGGAAAAAAAACATCTCTTAATTTGGGTATTTTGCGATTTTATTGTATTTTTGCAGAACATTTAAGAACATTAATGAATAAATAAGATTAAGAATGGGAATATTTTCTAAACTATTCAGTCGTAAAGACGAAGATAAGAAAGTAGGTGGAATGGAAGACTACATGACCCTGGTTCGTGTATATTTCCAGGCAGCCTTGGCTTCACAATTAGGTATCACCAATCTGGCTATGCTTCCAGACCTCCGTGTCTTCAAGACCAGCCTACATGTTCCTACCGTCAACAACCGTCTGGGCATTGGCGAGAAGGCACAGGTCAAGAAGATGATGAAGAACATCTATGATACCGACGATAACTTTTTCAAGGAGATTGATGCCAGCATCCGCAAGAACTGCCAGAAACTCCAGGATGTCAATACCTATCTCATCCAGTTCCAGAACTTCACCCAGGATCTGATGATGCTCATGGGCAACCTGATGAAGTTCAAGCTTCGTCTGCCAAGCTTCATGAAGAAGACCCTCTATAAGCTCACTGCACAGACTGTGGACGATATCTTCAACAAGAACGATTTCTCGGATGCCAGCGTGCTCAAGACCGTGGTAGGCTTGCGCCACTTCAACACCCGTCTGAAGTTCAGTCAGCAATGGGTTACCGATTTCACCTTCCAGGTACTGATGTTGGCAAAGAAGGAGCCTCGTCCATCCGATGAAGAGGTGGAAAAGGCAAAGCAAAAGATGGGAAAGTAGCCAATATTCTCCCAAAAAGATAAAAAAAACAGGAGAATATTTGTTTTTTTCAAATTATTCTCTTAAATTTGTAGCCAAAAAATAAAAAGGCATGAGTGCTAGTGAGAAAA
>OGJE01000485.1_pt1 | contig 14722 bp, 8 predicted proteins | sample 1571981 | NCBI WGS metagenome assembly OGJE01 (sample SAMEA2582118, study PRJEB24529) | metagenome | biome: Human gut stool | place: China | collected 2011
CGCGTCGCCCCCATTAGAGCTTGCGTTTCTTCAAGCACTAAACGCCACCACAAAACGCTACCTCTAATGGGGGCGACGCGTCTCGCGTCGGGGCATTTTTAGCAGCCGCGGGACGCGTCGGAAAAATAAAAAGAAAAGACATACAAAACCCACTAAACAACAACTGCACTATCCCCGACGCGTCTCGCGTCGGGCATTTTTTAGCAGCCTCTGGACGCGTCAGAAAAATAAGAAGAAAAGACACACAAAACCCACTAAACAACAGCTGCACTATACCCGACGCGAGACGCGTCGCCCCCATTAGAGTTTGCGTTTCTTCAAACACGAAACGCTACCAACAAGCGCTACTGACAAGCGCTATATCTAAAAAGCCGCCCGGAAAAGCATTCCGGGCGGCTCACCAAATGAAAGAAATTACGATTGATAATTTCTTACCTGCAAGGCTACCTACTTCCTTGCAAGTGGATTAAAAGCGGAAAAGTTCTCCGCCTTAAAGCATATTATGCCATGTGGATTAGTCCTCGTCGGCAGACCAGCTGTCGCTGCTCCAACCCTTTTGGTCAGACATTACAACGTCAGTATCTTTGGTACCGTCTACGACAAATCTTTCAGATCCAGCCAGCATAGTGTCCTCGGCATAGAGGTTGATAACCTGAGCTTGAGGCTTGCTATATGTCATTTTCATAATTGTGTAACTTGTTTGGTTAAATGTTGATGATTGGGTATTGCTTACTTGACAAGTTTCTTGCCATTCTGAATGTAGAGACCGCCCTTAACAGGAGCCCATACACGGCGACCGCTAAGGTCGTAGATGGGGGCATTGTTCTCACCATTGTTGATAGTAGCAGCGTTGATGCCAGTTACAGTATTGCCAAAGTTGAGGGCAATAGCAGAAGCACTGAGAGCGCTTGCATTGATGTAAGCCTTGTTGGCAGGAATAGCGGTTACATTGCCCGGAGTGTAGAAACCTACCTTATCAGCGTTTACACCAAATACGAGGTAGTTGGCCTTAGGTGTAGCCTCAGCAAATGCGATACCAGTGTTAGTACCAGTCAAAACATTCTCACCTGCAATAGCAGTTGCCTTACCGATAGTAAGAGTAGCCTTTTCGGCAGTACCAACGAGTACGAAACCAGTGTTGGCAGGTACTGAAGTAGTAGCAGTCATGTCGATGGCATTCTTCTCTGCGTTGAGTGCACCAGTGTAGGCAGTAGCATCAGCTACATTGCTTACACCGAAGGGCAAGTAAGCCGAAGCATACTTCTTGTCACCCTGAGCAGTCATGTCAATTTCTACATCGGTAGCGGGGATAACGTACCACTGGCTGGCATCACTGTTTGCTTCCCAACCAACCATGCGTTCACCATTGTCTCCACCGTGTATATAGCTGTAATTAGTACCTGTTACTTGATCAAAGAACAAGAATGTTTTACCTATGTGCGAGATGACATAACCACCTTTGCTTCCGTAATTGTCATCGCCGAGCGCTATGTTTGTGCTCATTGATGCCCTGCCCAAGGTAAGACCACCCACCTTGATGCGATAGCGACCAGATCCGGCTTCTGCATTTTCAATATAGAAAACAGATGATGCACCCTTGCTATTAACAGTACCGCTAAGTTTGCTTGTTACCTGTGCAGGATTATTATTGAGGCAAGCGTATTTGTTGTGCTGTTTATTATACAAACGGTAATACTTACCTACCTCCATAGTAGAGGTATTGCCAGCAGCCACCTTGGCATTCTGCTCTTCGAGTGCCTTAATTTGCTCAGCAGTGGCACCCTCTGCACTTGCAGCTGTATAGGCAGCCTTGAAAGTATTCAAGTTCTCAGCAACAGCCAAGTAAGTGTTTGTACCGATGGCACCCTCGGGCACACCCTCGTCGTTATAGTTGGCGAATGTCTGTGCGTAAGCCAAAGGATAGCTCTCCGGTGCTTGTACGTGCATGGTTGAGCCTTCATCGGTTTTTGTCCATGTCTTAACACCTGAACCCTGGTGGTTAAGGTAGTTGCCTTCAGTCTTGTAGAAGCAGAAACCATTAGCTTTGTTTGCCGCTGTAGAGGCAACAATTTTGAACGCATCACCTGTCTCGCTAAGCGCCAAAGCGTCTCCACTAAAAGCAGCAGCCTTGTTAGTAGCCTTGTTATAAAGTTTATAACCATCAGTTAAGTTGCCCACGAAAGTCCATTGGTAGTTATCTGACAATGATGGAGTCGTAGTCTTACCTATGGTTTCAATAGCAATGCTGTTGTCTGCATTACCCTTCCACAACAAGTTTCCTTGGTTGTTGTGCATATCTATGACGTACCACTTGGCAGTTGTAGCATCATAGCTTTCTGCAGCAGTGAACGGAATATTCGAGGTACAAGTCACTTCATAATTGCTATCGTCAACTTTGTTCACTGCGCCATTAGTAAGAATGCCCAAATTGGGTACTTGTTCTTCAGGAATAACGACCTCAGCCGTTTTTGTAGCCATTTCCGTGCCATCTACCTTGTAGTGGTATGTAATGCTCTTGGCAGCGATACTTGCGTCCTTTGACAAATAGAACTCTGCACACGATGCAAAGCTATTATTATCCTTGCCTCCAGTGATAACAAACATCACGTAACGACCTGTCAATTCTGTTTCAGAAGAAGCCGTTTTAACAGTTTGTCCTTCGCCATTAGCATAAGTAAATGTACCAGTCATGGCGGGATTCCCCAGCGCATTGACAATGCTGGCTGCATTCTTGCTATCGCTTACGCTCTCAAATTCCGTATTGCTTACATAGAGTTTGAAAGTAGCAGCTGTACCATTTTGGAGACCAGGACGTGGGACATAGCCAATGGACTTAAAAGAAGTTTCTTTACCCAAATCTATTACAAAGAACTGAGGAAGACTTTTGGTGGCATCACCTGTACCATTGTTATCATAGCGTGAATGCCAATAAGTGGAATTATTGCCATCAATAATAGCGGCTTTTCCACCGCCATCGTTAGCATTCTCGCCTGACACGGTTACTGTCCACCCCGCACGCTGAAGTACTTGGGCAGAAGTTGTCATTGCTCCCATAGACATGAGCAACGACAGCATGAAAGTAATTTTCTTCATGTTAGATAAATATTAAGTTAAAGTAATTTTTAGCCAGTTGGAACTGTGTGTAACGTGCAGAGACGTCAAGTTGTTAAATATTAGGTAGCAAAACTTAAATACATCTCTCGTTCACGTGGCAAATATACGGCCGTAAAGTGAATATTCCAAACGGGGGGGGTAAAAGTATGTTAATATATTCAGAAAAGTGACTTCAGTGTTAATAATTCGTGGAAAATGGGGGACAGAAAGGCCCTTTTCATGACACTGAAACGATATTTGGGTAACAAAATAAACGGAGGGGACAGGTAAGACGGGGGAACAAGAGGACAGACAGACAAGTTAACAGAGAGGCGGGAGGACAGGGCGATAAGGAGCACAGGTAAGTATGACTCATGTGCCTGCCTGAACAAACAAAAAAAGCCTCGCGAATGTGCAGGCTGCTAAAGCATTTGCACATTCGCGAGGCGTGGCACCAACTCGAGGCACTATTATCTGTTGCACTACACGATTATATATACTAAGTCTGAATTGTTTTTTATTGTAGCCTGGGTTGGTGGGGCACAGGGTTATTCAACCGGGGTGGTTTCCTCCTTGACGGGAGTGTCCTGCTTGGCAGGTTCGTCATTCTTTGCCGGAGTGAGGGTGTCGGCAGGCACTACTGTGTCGACCAGGCTGAACAGGACGGGAGCCTCCTGCTTGGCAGTGGTGTCCTTCTGTTCGGGAGTTTGGTTTTCGGGCACTACGGTGTCGGTGGGTACCACGGTGTCGGCCGATGATGAGTTTGATACAAAGCCACGGCTGTTGTAACTTGTTGTACCAGCGAATGCTGCGCTGCTGAGCACTACGGCTCCCATTGCCACGATGGCAGAAACTGTGAACTTTTTCATAACTTGTTCGTTTTTGTTGTTGTGAGTAATGTTGTTTCTGCCCATATAAAGCGCAAGGTGCGTGCCAAAAACTCACAAGTGGCATAAAAGCACTGATTATCACATGTTATTGCACACGTGCCAATATAAGTGGTAGTGTAGAAAGTGGGGAATTGTGTGTGGAATGTGTGGAAACTTTCCACACTTATTGTGTAGAATGACATGCCACACATGGGGGCATCTACCCGAGAATGGAGGGCGTTCTGAATCTGTATCAAAGGCGAGAGGCAACGCTAGCACTAAACGCTAACACCAAACGCCAGCTCTAATGGGGGCGACGCGTCTCGCGTCGGGAAAATAAAAAGGAAAGCCCCCTCACTAAACAACAACTGCACTATCCCCGACGCGAGACGCGTCGCCCCCATTAGAGCTTGCGTTTGGTGCCTGCGTTTAGTGCTTGCGTTATTCGATCAACTACCTATTCCCCTTCAGCTTGTTGTAAAGCGTTTTGCGGTCAATGCCCAACAGTTGCGCAGCCCGGCTTTTGTTGCCGCCCGTTTGCTGCAAAGCCTGGTTGATACGTACCAACTCCTCGTCGGGCGAGGGCTTGATGGCCAACGAGGCGCCCGGTGTGGCCGCTTGGGACGCACCGGCTCCCGGCAGATTGAGCAGCAAGGGCGTGATGACCAACGATTGCTCGGCCAACAGTGCGGCACGCACAATGACATTGCGCATCTCGCGCAGATTGCCCGGCCAGGGGTATGCCATCAGGGCAGCCTCAGCCTCGGGCGTGAAACCCGTGATGTGGCGGTGCAACTCCGTGTTGGCCTGTGCCAAAAAGTAGTTGGCAAACTCTACAATGTCGGTGCCGCGCTCACGCAGCAGCGGAATGTGCAGCGTAAACTCGTTGATGCGGTGGTAGAGGTCCTCACGAAACAGCCCGTCGGCAATGGCCTTGGGCAGATTTTCGTTGGTGGCGCACACCAGTCTGATGTCGATGGAGCGCTCTTCGTTGCCGCCCACAGCACGTATGCGCCTTTCTTGCAGGGCGCGCAACAGCTGCACCTGTACGTCGTAGCTGAGATTACCTATTTCGTCGAGAAAGAGCGTACCGCCCGAAGCCTGCTCAAACGCCCCCACCTTGTCGGCCGTGGCACCGGTAAAGGCACCTTTTTTATGTCCAAAAAGTTCGGAGGCAGCCAGTTCCTTGGTGAGCGACCCGCAGTCGAGCGCCACGAATGGGGCATTGGCACGGTTGCTCAACTCATGAATGCGGTGTGCCACATGCTCCTTGCCCGTGCCACTGGCACCGATAATGAGCACCGACATGGGAGTGGGCGCCACGAGTGCTGCCAAACGGTATAGCTCGCGGGCGGGCGACGAATGTCCCTCAATGCCCGGGTGCCTTGGCGGTGTGGCGGTGTGGCCGGTGGCGTGGGGAGCCGGCTGTGAAGAAGCGGCAGGGACACTTGACTGACCCACCACCGGGGGCTGTGGCGCTGCGCCCTCGGTGTGGCATTGCGCATGGGCCGAAAGCGCATCACCTATCTTTTGCAACAGCAAGTCGGGCTGCACCGGTTTGCTAATGTAGTCGTTTGCCCCCAACTTCATGGCCTCAACAGCATTTTGCACATCGGCATAACTTGTCATGATGATAAAGGGCGTGTTCATGCCTTGCGTGCGCAACCACCGCAACAGATAAAGTCCGTCGTGGTCGGGCATGCGCAGGTCCGACAGCACCAGTTGCGGCGCATTACCCTCGGGCTGCCGCAACAGTTTGATGGCCGCCCCCACACTCGATGCGGTGCACACCTCAAAACCTTTTTTGCGCAGCCATGTTGACAGCATGGTGCTGAAGGTGAGGTCGTCCTCAACCATCAGCAGCGATATGTTAGCTAAATCAGATTTATTCATTTCAAAAAAAGCGTCGTTCTTCTGTTACCCCTCAAGGGTGTCAATCAGCCGCTGCAGTTCCGTCATCATCTGTGTGGCGGCCTCTGAGTCGTCGGGCTGCCATGCGGGTTGTGCGCGCTGCGTGTCAAGTTTGTGCAGCAAAGTTACAACAGGCGAGCCAATGAGCGTGAATGTGGGCAGCATTTTGTGCGCCACCTGGCACAAAGCAGCCTTGTCGTGCTGTGCGTTGGCTGCCGCAATGCGCTCAAGGTGTGTGTGGCAGTCGGTGCTGAATTGCTTGACAATGGCTGCTTCGGCCTCAGCATCGCCCTCGGCAAAGGCCAGGAGCGGGGCTACAAAGGCCGGCCATTGCAACGACGGGGCTGCCAGCGCATCAGTCGGCACGGCGCCTTCATTGCCGTCCGCGTTGTCGTGATGGTGTGACAAAGCTGACGGTTGGGCCGCTGGTTGCGCACCGAACACACGCTGCAGGTCGTTTTGGTTGAAGGGTTTGAACAGCACATCGGCAAAGCCCCTTTGCTTGAAATGGCTCACAGGCAGCATGATGTGCGACGTCATGGCCACTATGGGCGTGTGCCATTGTGGCAGTTGGGTGCGCAGGTGCCCGGCCAGTTCGTAGCCTGTCATGCCCGGCATTTCGATGTCGGTAAACAGCCATTGCGGCTGGTGGCCCTCGTCGAGCCAGGCAAAGAGTGCGTCGGGGGTGGTAAAGGCATTGATACTGCCGTCGGGCAACACATTGTGCAACATGGCTTCGGCCAGTTGCAACTGCAGGTTGTCGTCGTCGATAATGGCCACTAAGGCTTTGGCACTGGCTGCAGGCACCGTGGCCGGTGCGGCGTCAGACTGCGGAGCAGCAACCGCTGGCGCCACCTCGCTACAAGGCAGGGTAAGCGTAAAGCGCGACCCTTGTCCCACATGGCTGGTTACGCCAAGGTGGGCATTGAGCAAGGCCATAAGGCGCTGCGTGATGCTGAGTCCGAGTCCTGTGCCCTCTTGCCCCTCACTCCCCTTTACACGTGTGAAGGGTTCGAATATGCGGTCAAGGTCGTACCGTGTCATACCGCAGCCCGTGTCGCTCACGCTGAGGGTGAGCTGGTGGGCGGTAGCGTCGTAATGTGCATCAAGGCTCACACTGCCCTGTTGGGTGTATTTGATGGCATTGCTCAGCAAGTTCTCGACAATTTGCCGCAGGCGGTAGGCATCGGTACTGATGCTGAGTGTGGACGGCACTTGCACATTGGCATTGAAAGCGAGCTGCTTGGCTTGTGCCAGCGGGGTGAAAGCGCGCACTATATTATCTATATAGGTATATACATTGATGGTGTCGCACGTCAGCACAATGCCCCCGGCCTCGAGTTTGTGATAATCGAGCAGGTCGGTCACAAGACGCTTCAGGTGCGTGGCCGATGCGCCGATGGCCTCGTAGGAGCGCGCGTTGGCTGCCGCCGGGGTGAGCATGTGCAGATAGCCCAATATGGTGTTGATGGGGGCCTTGATGTCGTGCGATATGGTGAGCAGCAGCTGCTCGCGCCGCTGCATCAGCGTTTCGGCCTTTGTTTTGGCCAGCTCAAGGGCCTTGCGATAGCGGTTGGCCCGCTTCATGTCGCGCCACAGCCACACAAAGAGTATGGCCGACAGCAAGGTGGTGGCAAGGGCCAGCATGCCCAACTGCCACGCGGCCCCCGTGCGGCGTGCCTGTTCGTGCAGCGTGGCTTGCTTGAGTTGTTGCTGCTGGCTGGCGGTAAAATTGTCGATGGTGCGCGATATCTGTGCCGACAGTTGGGCCGATGCGTTGCGCAGTTTGTCAGACTTTTTGTAGATGCGGTGCTGCTGCGCGGCCGACTTGTTGGCCATGTCGTTGTGCAGGGTGCTGAGTATGCCGGCCAGGGTGTCGCCCAGATTGACGTTGGTGCGTGTGGTGTCGTGGCGCACGTGTTCGTTCTGCGTAACGGACGTGTGCACCGTGTCGTCCTTGGCACGGCGGAAGGCATCGCCCAAACGACGGAAAAAGCCTTTTTTACGACGCTCTATCACGATTTGCTCTCCCCGTTCAACCACGGGCACTTCCACCTGCATCTGCACGGGCTTTTCACTGTGTTTCAGCGCCTTGATTTGCTGTTGCAGCGGGGAGCCTTGCTTATTTTCCTTGCGCAAGGCATCTATCAGGTCGAGCGTACTGCTGCAGCGATAGTTTATCAGCGCCTGCAGTGTGTCAAGCCGCAGCCGTTGGGTGGTGTCAGTGCAGAGCCGCTTTACGCGCAGCAGTGCCGAGTCGGTTTCGGCATTGGCCTGCAAGTAGCGTTTGAGTTCACGGTTGTCGGCATACTGCAAGGTGGCCGTTTCGGCTTGTGTGCCAGCGTTGAGCAGACTGGTGAGCAGGTGGTCGGTGGCCCGGCGCTGCAACATGACGGTTTGCTCGGCGTGTGAAATGTCATACACCGAGCGTGCCGATTTTACAACAAAACCCACCGTAGCACAGAGCGCTGCGGTGAGCATGATGTAGCCTATGATTATTTTAAGTCCGTTGGACATGGGCAATATAAATTCTTGGGTAACGGGTTAACGAGTTAACGGGTTGACAGGTTAACGGGTTGACAGGTAAGTATGCTCTGCACTATTAAGGTCTGAAAGATCAGATACGTAACCCAAATTTCGGATTTAGCAAGTGCGGGCTGAAAGCCCAATGGAGCCCATAGCCCAGGGCAAGCGAAGCGACACCCTGGGCTATGTGCTCCATTGGGCTTTCAGCCCGCGCTTGCTAAATCCGAAACTTGAGTACTTAATAACTTAACTAACTTACCTGTCAACCCGTTTACCAATTCCGCCAACGCGTACATTTATGCCTTACCGGCCAATGGGGCTGCCTGTGTATAGACGCGGGCGGCCAAATCTTTGTCCATCATAAAGATGCCATAGCCATTGCCGTTGAGCATCTTGAGGTTGTCGATGATGTTGGTGGCATTCTCCTCCTCTTCCACTTGTTCGTCTACGAACCACTTGAGCATGCTCTGTGTGGCATAGTCGTTTTCCTGGTGAGTGAGGGCGTATAGGTTGTTGATAAGACTTGTCACGTGCTGCTCGTGCTTGAGTGTGGCCTCGAACACGTCGAGTTCCGACTGCCATTTGGTTGGCACCTCGGCAATGGGTTTGAGCTCTACCCTGCCGCCACGTTGCAGCACGTAGTTGAACAAGATGCGGGCGTGGTCCTGCTCTTCCTGGAATTGTACTTCGAACCAATGTGCCATGCCGGGTTTCCCTTCGCGTGCGCACCAGGCTGACATTGACAGGTAAAGGTATGCCGACCAAAACTCTGCGTTGATTTGCGCATTGAGTGCTTCTTCCATTTTATTGCTTAGCATAATACTTAATGTTTAATTGGTTATACGTTTAACTATTACAAAGGTAAGCAATAGTTGTGCCCTGGCATGATACTTCGTGTTAAAAAACACTTGGCTGCCAAAGTTGACGGGCTAACGGGTAAGTTTGTCCGTCATGCCCTTATTCAAAACAAGGGGCTGCAAATACGACAAACTATCCCATCAACCCGTCAACAAAGTTAACCTGTTAACCTGTCAACCCGCCTCACCACAGATTAAACTTTACGCCGGCCATGACAATAAAGCCGGGCTGGCGCACATTGGCCAGGTCGTAGTAGTGGTGATTGGTCAAGTTATTCAAGTCGGCAAAGAGCGTGTAGCGCGGGGCAGTCCACTGCAATTTGCAGTCGAGCAGGGCATGTGTGCCGTAAGGACGCAGGTCGGCGGTAGGCTTGGCAGCCTGATACACCAGATAGGCGCCCTCGCGCTGCTGCACACGCACAGTCCAGTCGGCACTAAGGCGCGACACGATGCGGTGGTGCAGATGTGCCACAAATTTGTGGCGCAAATACTCCATGGCGTAGTTCGACTTGAAGTAAGGCTCGCCCGCACGACGGTGCTGCGTGGTCCAAGCATACGACAGCGTGAGCCACTCAAACGGTTGGCGCTTGCCCCACCACTCGCTGAGCGAAATGCGCGCATCGGCCCCAACGCCATAGTTGTCGAGCGAGAATGAGGTGGCGTAATACTTGCTGTCCTCTGCCGAGCGCATCACCCAGTCTATCATGTGTGTGCCACGCTGGTAGCGGGCGTTGAAACGCAGTGTGACAATGCGGTGTATAAAGTCGGCCCCTATGCGGAAGGCTGAACACTCCTCGGGTTTGAGTCCGACATTGCCCTCCTGTGTGGGACTTTTATACCACAGGTCGGTAAACGACGGCAGGCGCAGCGACTTGTTCCACGAGGCAAAGAGGCGCCACGCATTGGCGGGACGGTAGCTGAGGTCGATGCCGGGATAGAAGCGGAACTTGTGGTCGATGGCATTGTTGCGCTCGGCCATCACGCCAAGCGACAGGGTGACTTGTCGCCACATAAAGTTGTGTTCGGCAAAGTACGACAGGTTGGTGCGGTCGTCCTTTTTGGTGTACGAACGTCCGTCCTCGTGCTTTATGCCGATATATTGCCCGGGCTGCAGGTCGCGGCCCAGATTGGTGCTGTAAATGTTTTCGTTGCGCACTTCTGCCCCAAAGGCTGTGCGGCCAAGGGCCCACTGTGTCCAGGCGTTAATGGCTGCGGTAAACACATCGCCACGGTGAAAATTCTCGCCCGTGGTGCTGCCCTTGATGAGCTGGAAATGGTCGAGGCTGCGCACCCACGACACCTGTGGCACAAGGTGCACACGCCCCTTGCTTTCGGCCCGTGCCGATATAAGGTAGCGGCGTGTGGCCTCCCACTGGTTGGGATAGGCTGCCGAATAAAAGGTGTTGGCGCCAAAGTCGTTGGCTGTGGCACCGGCTTGCAGGTTAAAGCTGAAGTCGGAGCCATCATAGTTGAGTGTGCCAAAGCCCTTGCCGCCCTTAAAGGCGCTATTGGCTGTAGCCCCATCGCTGCGCTGATAACTGCCGCTTGCGGTGCCGCTCCAGCCCTGGCCCCACTGCCAGGCGGTGCGGGCCTCGCCGCGCACGGTGCCGTAGCTGCCGCCCTCTACCATGGCGTCGAGGTGGGGCGTGGTGGCACTCGTGCCACGTGTCACCACATTGATGGCGCCGCTAAAGGCTTGGCTGCCCATTACGCGCGATGCTGCGCCCTCGAGTATCTCGATGCGCTCAATGTCTGAAATATTAACGGGAAAATCGGCCGCGTTGTGGCCTGTCTGCGGATTAACAAGGGGAACGCCATTTAGCAGAATGGTAATTTGGTCGTGCGTTCCGCCGTCGATGCTGATGTCCGTTTGAATACCAAACCCTCCGCGTTGCCGGACATCTACGCCTGCTGAGAGTTTGAGAACGTCGTTGATGGTGCGCACCCCCGCTGCCGCGAGGTCGTCGTGCGTCAACGTCAACACTTGTCGTGCGGCCACATTGGCGGCCATTGGAGCGCGTGAGGCTGATACGTTGGCCTCGCCCAGTGCCAGGGTGTCGGCGTGGGTGGCAATGCCTGTCTGCATGCTGCCTTCGGCTTGTGCCGGCGTGGCGGCCATGAGTCGTGGTGTGGCGCTGGCCAAAGTGGCTACGCCCAACACACCGATGCGCACCTCGCGGTGCAGGCAACTGAACAGGCTCCAGCCCTTGCGGCTGAATTGGCTGAACGTAGCAACTTGCGCTTTCTTGGTTGAGTTGTACATAATATAGAATGAATAAAATGAAAAATATGCCCGCTTACGCGAGCTGATATGCTGTTATGCTAATGTGCCGACGCCTTAGCGTTGTTATATATTTATAGCAATACTAAGGCGTCAGCACATTATCTCATTAACACATTATCTCACCACCACCTTGCGTGTCAAACCGCTGGCAGTAGTGTTGATGCGGAAGATATAGACACCCGGTGTCAGGCCCTGCAAACTCACAACGTGCTCTTGTCCGTGACGGGGGGCATTAAGGTGAGCATGGCTGACAGTCTGACCGCCCAACGACACTACCTGAATGTCGGCATACGACTCATCGTTGTTGAAGAGCACCTTCCAGCAGTCATTGTCCTTTTTCAGAGTTACCGGAGCGGCAGTGTTCATCGTCTCGTTAATGGCTGTGCGCAAATTGATGGCCTCCTTCAAGCCCTCGTAGGCGTCAATCTTGCCATAGCCCCATGAGGGACTCCACTCATCGGGATTGCGACTGCCAGTGTAGCTGTCGTGACGACCAGTTTTTTGCATGATGCGCACAATGTCGGCCGGGGTCAAATCGGGGTTGGCCTGCAACCACAAGGCTATGATACCTGTCACAACCGGTGTGGCCATTGAAGTACCGTTCATCACACCATAGTAATAGTGCTGACCATTAACCTTGACATCTTGCACCAGTTCTGCCTTCGTGGCACTGAAATTTTGCGACTTCTTAGAATAGGCTGAGGTGATGCAACCACCAGGAGCGGCAATGGTAGGCTTGTTAGCCTTGCCCAACCACGGGCCTTTGCTCGAGAAGTAGCTCATGGCCTTGGCAGTGCCAATAGAAGCTGTATAGTTGTAGCTATTACCATTCAACGAGGTCCAACTGCTTGCAGCGTTGTACGAAGCCACGGCTATGGCCTGGGGCACAGAGGCTGCACCTTCGCCCACAATGTAGTTGTCATCGCCAGCAAGCGTAGTAAAGCTTACAGGTGTGGGCTTGGTGATGGTGAATGTCTTGCGCGTAAAGGAGCAAGGATATTGATCTGGCTCAACCCATGCGTGAATGGTTTCGCCCTTTTTGCCTGTAATTTTCCACAACAGACTGCCGTTCTTGGCCGAGAGAGCTGATGCCAATTCGGTAACAACACCTGCCATTGAGTAGTACTGGCGGTTGCTGTATGGGTCGATACCGCCCGAGGTGGTAAAGCCTGCCTGACGCAGCTGGATCGAAGTCGGGGTGTAAAGGGTGCTGCCCGACACAAGCACGGGGGTGATGGTGAGGTTCTTCTCACCGCTGTTGCTATTGCCCCACACTTGCGACACCACTGCTTGATTAGTGTTGCCGCTTTCGGGCTTCATATATATATATATGGTGCTGTCCGACTCAAAGGTATAGGTGCAGTGCATTTTCTCGCCACCGCTGTTGCCCATGGCTGCCACCATGATGGCACCCTTACCACAGAGCTTGTCCATGTTTTGGTCATAGTCGGTAGAGCCATCGTGCGGCCCCAGATTCGAACCGAAACTCATGTTGAGCACCCAAGGCATGCCATTATCTTCGGCATACTTTTTGATGGCTGCGGCTTGCAACAGCACAGTGCCGTCGTTGAAGTCCGACTTCATCATGAGCAACTCTGAGCCGGTGGCCACGCCATAGTAGTCGCTGCCGTCCACCTTGTTGCCCGCAGCTATATTAGTCACGTGTGTGGCGTGTCCCACTTCGTCGGTATTGTCGGCTGCGGGGGCACTGCCCGACAATGCGCCGCTGGCGGTGGAGCTACCCCACTTTTTGCTGCGGCCGGCAAAGGCTACATGTTTGTATTCAAAACCTTGGTCTATCACGCCTATCAGCACACCGGTGCCATCGTAGGGGGTGTCGAGACCCGTGCCTTCTTGCAACTTGGTCACACCCGTCTCGGGGCGCACATTGTTCATCAAGGCACGCAACTGGCGCGTCTTGTTGACATAGAGCACGTCACGCTGCGCAGCGAGCGTGGGAATGAAACTTGCGGGAATGTTGGCCACTACCAGCTGGTCGGTAGCAGCCTCAGCCTCGTAGCCGGCTTGCTTTATAAAGTCGGCCACGTCACCGGCTGCATTTTCGGCAGTGCTCACGTTGATGCGCAGCAGACTGTCGGGGGTAACAGCTTGCAAGCCACGTGCTGCCACACGCTTGATGTTTTGTCCTTGAATGAGCGCATCAAACTCCTGGTTCCATTTGCGGCCAGTGTCATACACTTTCACTTGCTGTGCCGAGGCATTGGCGCACATCAAGGCCATGGCTGCGGCAAAAAACAACTTCTTGTTCATCGTAGTGTGATATATACTTCTTCTGTTTTGATTGATCGAAATGTGTAGTTGGCGCACATGCGCCTTACCAAGCGTGCAAAGTTAAGCATTATTTGGCACAAAAGGATAGCAAACGCCTATAAATCAGTAACAATGTGGTAACAATGTTTGTTAAAGCACGGACGCACTCGCTACGGCTTTGTATCCTTATGTAAACTTGTGTTCTTATGTTCCCGCGCTAAGCGGCCAACACGCCAAGCAACTAACAAGCCACGCTACGGCGTCAGCCCTTATGTCTCTTGAGGCCACTCGGACGTTAGTCCGTGGCCGTCAGCCGCGCAGCGGCCTTATGTGTTTCTTATGTAAACCTATGTTCTTATGTTCCCGCGGTAAGCGGCTAACACAAACGATACATCTTCTGTTCTTTTGTTCTTCTGTCCTTATGCTTCCCGCGTTAGCGGCCGTGCAAGCAATGCTTGCAAATGCGCAAATGCGCAGATGTGCAAACAAACTGACGCCGTAGCGTTACTACTCGCAACACTACGGCGTCAGCCCGTTAACATAAAGCTCTAAAGCAGCCAAAGGAGAATAAGAGAGGTTGGAACGTAAACAGTTGGTATAGCCAATAAGCTTTTGCAAGAATCAAATCGCATAAAACGTGCTATGAAAAGCTCAAAATAAAGTTTCTGGAAACTAACTAAACTAAATGAGAGGGAAATAAACTTAATACATTCCCCTCTCATTTATTTAGTGTAATTTTGGAATATAATCTTTATCCCTTTATAATAAGGACATTGGGAGGATTGTCCGATTTTGAGGTAACGAATTGCCAACCGTTCTTGTTGCTGCATTCTGCTTTGATATGCTTTCTTGGCATCTCGTCTATGCTACAAAACGTTCTGAAATTTGCTGTGCTTTCACTAACGAGTGCG
>OGJE01000491.1_pt1 | contig 14598 bp, 13 predicted proteins | sample 1571981 | NCBI WGS metagenome assembly OGJE01 (sample SAMEA2582118, study PRJEB24529) | metagenome | biome: Human gut stool | place: China | collected 2011
GAAGAATACATTGCTTCTTTACTTCCGTATGCTCTTTATGATGGCGGTATCGCTGTATACGAGTCGAGTCGTATTGAATACTTTGGGAGTTGAAGATTATGGTATATATAATGTAGTCGGCGGTGTGGTAGCCATGTTTGGCTTTATCAATGGCTCAATGTCTTCTGCAACTCAGCGATATATCACCTTTGCCTTAGGTAAAGGGGATAAAACACGGTTGCAGACAGTATTTAGCACAACCCTACAGATACATACATTGATAGCAGGAATCATTGTTTTGTTAGGTGAAACAATCGGACTATGGTTCTTGTATAATAAGATGCAGATACCAGCGGATAGAATGGATGCTGCCTTTTGGGTGTTGCAATGTTCCATTATGGATACTGTAGTTATGATTGTCAGCGTGCCTTATAATGCTGATATTATTGCCCATGAGAAGATGTCGGCTTTTGCCTACATATCTATATTGGAAGTAGTCTTGAAGTTGGTTATTGTATATATGTTGGTTGTCTTTTCATTTGACAAGCTCATATTGTATGCATTCCTTTTGTTGGCAATTCAATTGATGATACGATTTTGCTATAGTATCTACTGTAATCGCCATTTTGAGGAAACTAAATACAAACATGTATGGGACAAGGATTTGTTTAAGGAAATGACCGGTTTTGCAGGATGGAGCATGTTTGGCAATTTGGCAGGCGTTCTGTTTAGCCAAGGATTAAATATGTTGCTTAATGTTTTCTTTGGTCCTATTGTGAATGCAGCTCGTGCGGTTGCGGTGCAGGTGCAGAGTGCCATCCAGCAGTTTGTGGGTAATTTCCAAATGGCTCTCAATCCACAAATCACAAAGACATACGCAAAGGGTGAGCTGGGCGATATGCATAGATTGATGTTTCGTAGTGCGAAATTTTCATTCTTCTTGCTGTTCTTCTTGTCTTTGCCTGTGCTGTTTGAAACCAATTTTATCTTGACCGTTTGGTTGAAGACAGTTCCAGAAGACACGGTAGCTTTCTTACGAATTATGATATGTACTTCCTTGATTTATACATTGTCAAATCCATTGATAATTGCAAATCAAGCTACGGGTAAGGTGAAGAAGTACCAGGCTATTTGTGGAAGCATCTTGTTGCTGATTCTGCCAGTTTCGTATGTATGCCTACGTTTAGGATGTCCAGCATACTCTGTATTTATTGTACATTTTATGATGGAATTGTTGACGCAGATGGTTCGAATGATATTGCTTCGCCCAATGATTGGAATTAGAGTAAGAGATTATTTCAATCATATATACAAACAGGTGTTGGTAGTAATAGCCATGTCAATTGTTTTGCCAGCCTTGGTATATTTAAATGTAGAAGCTGGTTTCATACGATTTGTTATAGTGGGTTTGGCTTGTGTCGTATCTGTAGCGACTTCAGCATACCTTCTTGGCTTGTCTTCAAACGAGCGAGTGTTCGTGAAAGCGAAAGTTATAACTGCAATTCATAAAATAGCGAAGAAATGATTATAATACACGATAAAGAAAAATGTTGTGGTTGCTCTGCCTGTGTGCAGCGTTGTCCCAAGCATTGTATTTCCTTAGAGGAAGATAGTGAGGGCTTTCTCTATCCAAAGGTGGATAAATCTGTTTGCATCGACTGTGGATTGTGCGAGAATGTATGTCCTATTATCAATCGTGCAGACAAGACAGAGCCTTTGAGAGTATTGGCTGCAAAGAATACCAATGAGGAAGAGCGAATGAACAGTTCGTCTGGTGGAGTCTTCTTGCCGTTAGCAAGAGAGGTCATAGCTAAAGGCGGTGTTGTATTTGGGGCTGTATATGATGAGCATTGGGAGGTGCATCATGTCTTTGCAGAAAAGATAGAAGATGTTTATCCAATGATGGGTAGTAAATATCTCCAAAGCAGAATTGATAACTGCTATAAGGAGGCAGAGCAATTCTTGAAACAAGGTAGAGAGGTGCTGTTTGTCGGAAGCCCTTGCCAAATCGCAGGCTTGCGCACCTTCTTACGAAATAAAGAATATCCAAATCTCTTGGCTGTGGACTTCCTCTGTCATGGGGTGCCAAGCCCTGGAGTTTGGAGGAGATATTTGGCAGAAATTTATAGCAGTAATGCTCTGAAGGAACATTGCCGCCGTCATGCGGCTGCTGGAAAAAATACCGTTTTGCTTTTATCTCTAAATGCAAAGTCCCCCATAGGGGACATTAAATTTAGAGATAAGTGTGAGAGTGGCTGGAAAAAATACCGTTTTGTCGTCCGCTCAAAGTCGGCCTCTAAGGCGGACCAAAATACCGTTTTGTCGTCAGATATACATTATATGAATCCTTTCATGCAAGGTTTCCTTTCCGATATTTATTTGCGTCCATCATGCTATGCATGTAAGTGCAAGAATGGTATGAACCATAGTGACATGACAATTGCGGATTTTTGGGGAATCAACCAGATAGCTCCTGAGTTTGATGATGACAAGGGGGTAGGGTTGGTTCTTTTGAACACCAAGAAAGGTGAGGAATACTTTTCTAGATTACCTATGGATATGATGCCTTCTAACTTGGAAAAAGCACATTATTATAATGGTGGTTTCAATGAGCATACCAAGGCGCATCCTAAGCGTGACCAATTCTTCTTTTTGATAGAGAATGGGAAAAGCATAAAGGTTGCTGTTGAAATTTGCTTGCGCTTGCCATTTAAGCAAAGGGTGGTTCGTATAGTTAAGGGGTTAGTCAAAAAGGTCGTCAAGAAAATCCTTCCTGCTTCTTCTGTTCAAGCAATCAAGAAAGCAGTAAAAAGATAAATCTCATATGAGTAAACAGAAATATATCAGGGCAAAAGCATTAGTGGTTGGCATAGACCATTATGAACATGCTAATCAATTGGATAATACTGTAAATGATGCCAAAGCTATTGCGGATGTTTTACGTCAGCTAAAATTCTATGTTTGTGTTTTTTATGATATAGACATAGATAAGTGGAACGAAGTATTTTCTGAGTTTTGTAGTGACTTGGACAAATATGATGCTAGTGTCGTTTATTTTGTTGGGCATGGGGTTGAGATAGATGGCAAGAACTACTTGTTATGCAAAAATACGCCAGCAGGAAACAAAGGCGGAACAGTGTGGAATTCTCTAGATTTACAAGCTTGTCCTGATGTAATAAAAACAAAGAATTGCAATACAAATATTATCATCATAGACGCTTGTCGTAATAATCCATTTCCAGAGAATTGGGCCGTGTATGCAGCATCTACGTTGGCACCTATCTTTGCACCAAAGGGTACATTGATAGCTTATTCTACTTCTCCTGGACAAAAAGCAGATGATAAGGGTATGGGTGATCATAGCTATTATACGGGAGCATTGTTGCAGCATATCACAGAGATTGGATTGCCGATTGAAAGCTTTTTCAAGGAAGTAAGAACTACGGTATATAATCTTTCAAATGAGCAACAGACAAGCTGGGAGCATACTTCCTTGATAGGAAATTTCAGCTTCAATTCAGGCAGGCATCAATTCCTACGTAAGTCATAATCATAAAATTTATAATTAAACATCGATACATCATGAGCTATCATTGCGAATACGGGGCCTATGCCCTTTAAACTATCTAGGTTCTGATGTAAGGTTGTGGGGACAGCATATTTTTACGGCTTGTAAAGCTGAAGAAAACTCGGTCTTATTCCACATCCTGATGTTGAATTTCTATGCAAAGATAATAAAAAAAAGTAATATACAATGAAAATTGGAATAATAACTTTCTGGGAATCAACAGATAATTATGGGCAAGTGTTACAAGCATACGCTCTACAGCAGGTATTAAAGAGTATGGGACATGAGCCTTTTCAGATAAGATATTCATTAAAGGCTTCGCTGTCACAGAGCTTTCACAAGACTTCTTTAGTAAAAAAGATACTAAAAGTTTTGCTCATATATCCAGCATTAAAGACTCTAAGAAGAGAGAAAAAAAATGAAGCAGATGAAGCGTGTCGGGTAATGATAGAGAAGAAAAATTTTGCTCGTCAGTTCCCTGCTTTTCGTGAGAAATATCTCTGTAGTAGTAAACTCGTATATAATTCCATCGAAGAAATCAAGAAGAATCCACCACAGGCAGATTGCTATATCACAGGAAGCGATCAAGTATGGACTATGTTGTTGGGGAATGCTGGAAACAATGCCTATTTCTTGGATTTTGGTAATTCTGAAACAAAGAGAATTGCCTATGCTGCCAGCTTCTCTTTACCTTCATATCCAGAAAGACTGATGCCATTACTAAAAGAGCAGTTGGAGAAATTCGATGCAATTTCTGTCAGAGAGGATGAAGGCGTTGAAATATGCAAACAAGCAGGACGAAATGATGTTGTTAAGACATTGGATCCCACTTTGTTGTTGGATAAAGATGCTTATTTAATCTTATCTAATTCCATTTCAACTCCAAGAAATTATGCTTTTGTATATTCCATCAACATAAGAAAGGCTGATGAAATAGCTTGGGATGAAATATGTAAATGTGCTGACCATCGTTGTGTAAAGTTGGTAACAACAACTTCGAGCGGACATTTTCCTGGTAGAGAAATATTGCCCAATACAGAATATGTTTATGCCACTATACCAGAATGGATAGCGTATATCCACAACTCGGAGTTTGTAGCTACCACTTCTTTTCATGGCGTGGTGTTTTGTCTTATCCTCAACAAGCCTTTTGTATATTTTCCTCTTGGGGGTAATGGAGCGAAAGGTAACGGAAGAGTGCATTCATTACTAAGTCCTTTGGGATTGACCAATCGAATTTATGGTGAAAAGAGTGTAGAGGAAATTCTCCGATCTGAAATTAATTGGGAAAGAGTCAATGGATTGTTGAAAATAAACGAAATTGATTCTTTGAAATTCTTGGACGAAAAATTGGGAGAGCAATAAAAATGACTATAAAAGAAATTCTGTTATGATATACGTAGTTTTAATTTTTCTCTTTTTTTTGTTGTTTGTATGTGAATACAAGTCTCGACAAAAGGTGCTTTATACATTTTGGATAGGAACATTTTTGTTCTTGGCGTTGTTTGCTTTCCGTGGAGACAATGTAGGTGGAGATACCAGTGAGTATTGTATATATTATGAAGGAAAGACATCTACGACTTACGGTTCTCTTAAGCTAAATGATGACATAGAAATCGGTTTCCGCTGGATATGTATGGCTTTACAAAAAATCAGTTTGAGCCATTTCTGGTTTCTGTTTTCAACATCCTTAATATCATTGGTGCCGTTTGTGCTTTTGCTGAAGAAATATAGCAGTCTCCCCAACTTGTCATATCTTTATATCTCTTGTTCTTTCACTATGATAGTTTGTTTGGAAACGCATATCCGACAAAATATAGCGACTGCTTTCATCATGATGGCTTTGTATCTTTTACTTAAAGCTCAGAATAAAAAAAATATAATAATCTCTGCGGTTCTGATTGTGGCAGGAATCTTGACCCATACATCTATTTATCTCATATTTCCTTTACTTCTTCTTATTTATTTTGTAAAGCTGACGAAGAAAGCAAGTTATATATTGGTTATTGGCTCTTGTCTTGTAACGCTCATTTTTACGGATTTCTTCTCACAAATGTTTACAGGACTTATGATGTTGATTTCTCCATACGAAACATTCAGCAATTTGACAAGATATATGGATAGTGATAAATATGGATTGTCAGGTAAAGCAGGTCAGTTTATTAGTTTCTTCCCTACAGCATTATGGGCATTAATCAATATCTATTATGCGTCTAAGGATGAACTTAATAATATGTTTATGAAATGTCTTGTCGTTGGTACATCTGTTACGATTATGGCATCTTCTTTTGGTATGTCTTTCCGTATGATGTATGCTTTGGTTCTGTTGAGTTATTGTTACATACCGATGGCTTACAGGAAAAATACTAAAGCTATGTTAATAAACTTCATCCCAATCTTGATGTTAACTTATCGCTTTATAATGTACACAAAGAGTCCTGCACAAATAAACACGGATACCCATTGGCTTCCATACATGTTCATTTTTGAATAAAAATATCTATAATGAAAATACTATACGTTTGTTCCACGGATAAGATTTACGGTGACAACAAGGCATTGCTGAATCTGATGCCGTATCTAAAAGAGTTTGGAGTGATTCCGATATTCTTGACAAGGACCAATTCTGATTTCTTCAAGTATCTGAAAGAGCACGGCTATCAAGTCTATTCATATCAAGGCTTTTATGCCCATGCTATAGCTTCTGACAACAAGATGAAGGCGTTGGCTTGGTTTGTCAAGACTAATGTGATGCAGAAATTCGTCAAGTTTGACAGGGAATTTTACGCTTTAGAGAAAAGTTTGAAAGCGGAGAAAATCGACCTTGTGCATACAAACAATGGCATCTGTACCCTTGGTTATCGACTGGCAAAGGCTCTTCATACACCCCATATCTGGCATATCCGTGAATATATTGACCGAGATGCCAATTTTATGTTCATGCCAAACAAATGGAGTTATTCAAGAGATCTTAAAAACTCCATTAACTACAAAATCACGATTACTGATGGAGTGAAGGATCATTTCCATTTGACGGAAAGAACGCTGACTATCTATGATGGTGCATTGATGGAAGAGTGCATTAAACCAGTGTTGCCTAAAAAGGAAGATTATTTCCTTTATGTTGGTCGTTTGGCTCAGGGTAAGTGTGTCCATGATGCAGTGGAATCATTCATAACCTATAAAGATAGTTTTAAAACTGATACGAAACTGTATATCGTTGGCGATGGTAGCCCAGAATACACCAAACTGCTAAAAGATGCAGCAAGCAGAAGCAACTGTTCCTCAGACATTTGTTTCTTGGGATATAGGACGGATGTTCAAGACTTGATGCGGAAGGCAAAGGCATTGGTTGTTCCTTCACAGTATGAGGCTTTCGGCTTTATTACGGCAGAAGCCATGTTTAATGGTTGTCCTGTGATAGGAAGAGACACTGGTGGAACGAAGGAACAGATGGATAATGTTGATAAGCAGATGAATCAAACTGTCTGCTATCGCTTCTCGAACCAAAAGGAACTGGTAGAAAGAATGAATGAATTATCAACCAACCCTACGGATGTTGCGGTATTACAAGACATCCAGATGATAGTGTCCAAGTTGTATTCTGCGAAGACTTCTGCATCGAAAGTAAGTGAGTTGTACTTAAATATATTGGAGAAACGCTTATGATAAAAACTATTATTGTATTTCTGTTCTCGTTGATTCAAAAAATAATTTCTTACGAGTTCATGTCTTCTTGGAAAAGACATATCGATGAAATACGTTCGTTTTGGCTGTTCTGTCGATTCGCCTCATGTCATAACTCTGTGAGGTTCGGACGAATCAATTGTCTCAAAGGCATGAAGTTCATCAGCATTGGAGAATATTCTGGCTTTGATGATGGCTTGTTCTTAATGGCATGGGAACAGTTCAATAGCCAGAAATTCCAACCCCAAATATCGATTGGTAAGCATTGTCACTTTGGTGCTTATAATAATATTACATGTTGTGACAAAATTATAATAGGAGAAGGGACACTGACAGGAAAGTGGGTTACCATAACAGATAACAACCACGGTAGCTATGCAACAAATGATGGTGGCTGTGTATATGAGTGGAAAAACAATGCTCCAGTTTCACGTCGAATTCATTGTAAAGGACCTGTTGTTATCGGTAAAAATGTATGGATTGGTGATAAAGCAACAATATTGAGTGGTGTTCATATTGGTGATGGGGCTGTCATCGCTGCTAATAGTTCAGTAACAAAAGATGTTCCCCCCTATGCAATAGTGGGGGGGCAGCCTGCTAAGATAATCAAAATGTTAAATTAAAAGGAAATTATATTTAAGTTCATGGAAAAGAAAAGTAATAATCCGCGAATAATCGCATTGTATTTACCTCAATATCATCCGTTCCCAGAGAACGATGAGTGGTGGGGAAAAGGTTTTACAGAATGGACAAACGTTGCCCGAGCACGTGAACAGTATCATGGACACTATCAGCCACATATACCAGCTGATTTGGGCTTTTATGACCTTCGCTTGCCTATTGTGCGTGAGCAACAAGCAGAGTTAGCTCGCGAGGCAGGTATTGAGGGGTTCTGTTATTGGCATTATTGGTTTGGTAATGGCAAGCAACTTATGAATGAAATAATTGATGAAGTCATTGCAACAGGTAAGCCAAACTTCCCATTCTGTCTTGGTTGGGCTAATCATTCTTGGTATGCAAAAAATTGGAATATCACAGATATCAAAGGCAAGGATAAACTCTTAATAGAGCAAAAATACTTGGGTGAAAGTGATTATCGTATGCATTATGAATATGCTTTAAAAGCATTTAAAGACCCAAGATACATAAAAGAAGGTAACAAACCATTTTTTATGATATATAATGTAGCAGAGACTCCGGATGGATTTCTCGATCTTTGGAATAAATGGGCTAAGGAAGATGGCTTTGATGGTATTTATTTCGTAGGTAACATAAAGTCTATTTCGGTTATAGAAAAATATAAGGCTATGGGATTTAATGCTCTGATTGTTGACCGACCTGGAGAAATGAAGAGAAGAATAGATAAAGGAACAGGTACATTTAGTAGAAACATTATACGTTTTAAAATGCATATATTGAAAAAATTCCCGTTCCGTTTCGATTACGATAAATCAATATCTCAGATTGTAGTGGCAGATGAAGATTGTCGTGAGGATTTAATTCCTAATTTGATTCCAAATTTTGATCACTCTCCACGAAGTGGTAAATGGGGATATATTTTGGATAAATCTACTCCACAAGGATTCCATAAAATGTGTAAAAAAGTAATTGATATAGTAAGAAATAAACAAAATAAATTTGTAATGCTTCGCTCTTGGAATGAATGGGGTGAAGGTAATCACATGGAGCCAGATTTAAAGTACGGGCATGGTTATATTGATGCTTTGAGACAATCTTTAAATGAGCAGCTGAACAATTGCAAGTGACATTCTGCCGTCCCCTAAGGGAGCAAATAGTAGCAAGACTGGATGTGGTTCTCCTCCTTTTTCTATCAGAACATTAACTTAATTGAGGAAATGATAAAGGTAAAGAAACTTTATGGCAAGAAGAAGGTACTGGAAGAGCTTTTTAAAAAATGGTTAAATTAAGTTATAAGTTCAATTTGCTTGTGCTGATGGAGGGCTAAACTTCGTATTCTTGTATCAAAATTAGGAAAAATTATGCCCTCGTTCAAAGTTACATTATTTTTTTGAGATATGCAATACGTACTTGCGCGGATACTTGCGTGAAAGCTTATTATAGAAATCATCCTATAAAAGTTAAAAATTATTGACACTATATGAATTTAAACAAGTTGTTATTATTAAGTCGAAAATTCCGCTTTTATTATAATAATTATTACAATAAATTTGCGTTGAAATTGAGTGGGGCTATTGTTGGTAACAATTTTATTAGCTTTGGAAAAATACATTTAGAGATATGTAGAGGAGCTGTTCTTACAATTGGTAACAGTTGTAGCATTGTCAGTGGTGACAACTTCAACCCTCTCGCTCGAAATATTAAAGCGGGTATATGGTTGGAGAGACCTGAGTCTAATGTAATATTAGGTGACTTTGTTGGTATATCTTCTTCATGTATTTGGGCCAAAAGTAGTATTACTATTGGTAATCGGGTGAACATTGGTGGAGATTGTATTATCATGGATTCTGATGCACATAGTTTAGACTATAAAGTTCGTGCAGCTCGAATTAATGACATATCTTCTGCTAAGACATTGCCAATTAAAATATGTGATGACGTTTTTATTGGTTGTCGATCGATTATTTTAAAGGGAGTTACAATTGGTGCTAGAAGTATTATTGCAGCAGGAAGTGTAGTTACTAAAGATGTTCCAGCTGATGAAATATGGGGTGGTAATCCTGCACAATTTATCAAGAAGATAAATATTTAGTATAGCAAAATAGTTTGAGTATTGCTAGTTTTGTGATGTAAAATTTAAAGAGTTAATATATGAATAAAGTTCTTTTTTCAATAGTTACTCCTTGCTTTAATAGCGAGGATACAATTGAACGTACGATAAAGTCGATTCTTCAACAAAAAACTGAGAATTATGAATATATAATTGTTGATGGCGCTTCTACTGATCATACTTTGGATATTATTAAAAAGTATGAGCCATATTTTGACGGAAAAATGAGATGGTACAGTGAACCAGATAAAGGCATCTATGATGCTTTTAATAAGGGTGTCAATTATTCAAAAGGTATATATTGCTGGAACGTTAACAGCGATGATTATCTTGAACCCGATGCTTTATCTTTTTTAGCCGATCTGATACATAAATATAATAGTTCAGAATTGCCAGTTATTTCTGGTTCTTTGAATTTCTTTGACGAAGATACTGGGAGAATTCTTTATGTAGAAAAACTTAATGAAGTAAGAGCTAAACGAGCTTTTCATTTAGATCAAACTTGTGTAACGCATCCAGCAACTATTGTTCCAAAATATGTATATGATAAATATGGAACTTTTGATTCTAGTTATAAATTGTTAGGAGATACAGAGTGGGCGCATCGAGTTTATGCCTCAGGAACCCCTTTCCTTTATGTGGATAAAGTATTAACTAATATGTCTAATGCTGGTCTTACAGGTAATCTTGGTTGGAAACGATTTAAATTAAGCCATCATGATAGACAGAAATATTTTAAGACTTTTTATAAAAATCCCATAGAAAGATATGCTCGTTTTCTATTGTGGGATTTACTTTTTTTACGAGGTGTGATAAAATCAAAATTGAAAAAATAAGGAGTTTAAAGTTATGAACGATGAATTGATTTCAATAATGGTACCACTTTATAATGTTGAAGCCTATTTGCCTAACTGTTTGGATAGTATTCTTATTCAAACATATTCGAATATAGAAATTTTGTTGGTAGATGATGGTAGTACAGACTCTAGTGGTATAATATGTGACAACTATGCTTCTAAGGATTCCCGAGTTAAGGTCTTTCACAAAAAAAATGAAGGGCAAGCTGTTGCGCGAAATCTTTGTATAGAAAAGGCATCTGGTGAATACCTTCTTTTTGTAGACAGCGATGATATTATAACTCCTGATCATGTAGAAACGTTATATAACCTTGTAAAAAAATACAAATGCAAGGTATCTTTGGCAATTCTTCAAACATTCAAGGAAGGCGAACCTATTAAAGTTGTTCCTTCTAAGTATGAAGAAGAACTGCTTTCTCCAGCTAAAGCCGTGGAATATATGAACTATCAGGTGAAATTTGATACATGGCCTGTATGTAAATTATATCATAAGTCTATATTTGAATCTGGTATCCGTTATCCTGTTGGAAAAATCTTTGAGGATTTTGCAATTACTTATCTTCTTCTTTTCCAGAGTGATAAGGTGGCATATTGTAATAAAGTAATTTATTACTATCTTTTGCGCTCAAACAGTACTGAAGGAGCTAACTTTAGCGAAAAGAAAATGGATGGAGCTTTAGAAGTTTTGGATTCATTTAATAGACATATGGATTTGATAAGACCAATAATGAAATCATATCAATGTAGAATGGTTAGTTTTGCTTGTCATCTCCTGCTGAAAATGCCAAAGAATTATAGTAAACGTTCAATTATAGAGAATTTATTATATAAAAATAGAAAAACGGTTCTATTTGATAAATATGCTAGACCAAAAGCAAGATTAGCTAGTTTAATTTCGTATTTTGGTTTTCCAATGCTTAAATTAATGTTCAAACTTGTTGATAGAAGATCTTAAATAATTATTAAAATGAATATAGCTTTAATTATTGCTGGAGGCGTAGGTCAGCGTATGGGACAAGATATCCCAAAACAGTTCATAAATGTAGATAATATCCCTGTTATAGTTTATACTATGGCAGCTTTTCAAAAGCATCCTGAGATTGATGCTATTGAAATCGTTTGTATCGATGGTTGGCATGATGTTCTTTATGCTTATGCCAAGCAGTTTGGAATATCCAAATTGGAAAATGTTGTTAGTGGAGGAAAAAACGGACAAGACTCTATTAGAAATGGTTTGATTGATATATCTAAACGACATAGTGCGGATGATGATATCGTGTTAATTCATGATGCCATTCGCCCATTAGTTAGTCAAGATATTATAAGTGATAATATTAGAGTTTGCAGAGAGTGTGGTAATGCTATTACTGTAATACCTTGTAATGCTGCAATGCTTAAGACTTTTGATGGCATTCAGTCTGAGAGTCAAGTGCCTCGTGATAATCTTAAAGAAACACAGACACCTCAGACTTTTTTCTTAAAGGACATTGTTAATGCTCATAAAGAGGCACTTGATAAGGGGATTGTTGCTTCCGTTGCATCTTGTACAATGTATATAGAATTAGGAAAGAAACTATATATGTGTAAAGGATCCGAAAAGAACATTAAATTAACAACTGTTGAAGATGTAGAAATTTTTAAGGCATTGTTGAATGCCCAGAAAGATAAATGGTTACATTGATATGATAGATAATAGTATTTATTATAAATCCCTAAAAAGGGTGTTGGAGGTAGTCTCTGAAAGTAACAAGGCTTTTCTTATTACGGGATCCTCTGGATTAATAGGCTCTTGTTTGGTTGATTTATTGATGCTTGCTAATCAAGAAGGTAGAAATAATCACATATTCGCTCTAGGTAGAAATAAAGAAAAAATAAAATCGAGATTTCCTGAATATATTGGCAATGATTATTTTCACATTTTAGAACAAGATATCTGTGAACCATTACCGAAGGAATATAATTTCGATTATATAGTACATGGAGCTAGTAATGCAGATCCTGTTTCTTATGCTAAATATCCAGTGGAGACCATTCTTACAAATCTTTTAGGAACTAAGAATGTCTTAGACTATGGTCGCTTAAATAAAGAATGTATGATAACTTTGTTATCTACATTTGAGGTTTATGGAAAATGTGATAAAGATATTTATTGTGAAACAGATGCAGGGGTTATAAATTTTAATTTATTTAGATCCTGCTATCCGGAAAGTAAACGCACTTCTGAAATTCTATCTCGTAGTTATGTTGACGAATATAAGGTAAAAGAAAATGTTGCAAGATTGTGTAGTATTTATGGACCAACAATGTCTTTACAAGATAGTAAGGCACATGCTCAATTTTTACGTAATGCTTTAAAGGGAGAAGATATTGTACTTAAAAGTACTGGGATTCAAAGAAGAACATATTGTTATGTTATAGATGCCATAACGGCTATATTGACAATTCTTTTTAAAGGATCATCTGGATATTCTTATAATGTAAGTAATATTAATTCTATAATTTCGATCGCAGATTTAGCAACTCTTATAGCATCTTTAAGTGGTAAAAAGGTTGTTTATGATTTTCCTTCTGAAATTGAATCTAAGGGCTTTTCTAAACCACAAGATTGCATCCTAGACAACTCTGAATTGTGCAAATTAGGGTGGCAAGGTTTGTATGGCATTAAAGAGGGCATTAATGAGACTCTTGATATTTTAAAACAAGATTCAAAAATAGGATTGATATTATAATTGCAATAAGGAGGTTTATACATGGAAATAAATGAAAATGATCTTAAAATTTGGAAACAAAAACTTCTAAGTATTTTAGATTTTTTTGTTATGACTTGCGAACAAAACAATATAAAATATTATTGTTGTGGTGGTACTGCATTAGGTGCTGTACGCCATGGTGGTTATATACCTTGGGATGATGACATTGATGTTATTATGCCTAGAGCTGATTATGATAAGTTTGAACAACTTATGAATAATATGAATTCTGATGAATTTGAACTGATTTCCGTAAACAAGAATTCGAATTATTACTATCCATTCAACAAATTATGTTTAAAACAAACTTCTTTGATAGAATTGGATAATCAGCCTTACGTGGAGGGACTTTATCTTGATATATTTCCGATTGATGGCTGTTCAGAGAGTTTTTCTGAATTTTCTAAAATGCTAAAATCATATAGAATTCTTTCATGGAAGTTAGAAGCAAAATCTGTTCCATTCCAATTTAGTAGTATTTTAACATATTTAAAAAGAAAATATTATTCTATACTTAAGCCATTACCTTTTTATTTTGTAAAAAGTCTTTTAAATAGAAAAAAAATAATTGATGATTTAAATAAAATAAGTTTGCGCTATTCTTATGATTCTTCAGACTATGTAGTTGTATATTCTGGAAGTTATGGAAAGAAAGAGAGAATCAAGAAGGAGTGGTTAGGGGATGGTATAATTGTAGACTTTGAATATATAAAAGTCAGAATACCAACTAATTATGATGCGTATTTGACTCATATTTATGGTGATTATATGAAAATGCCTCCTAAAGAGAAGCAAGTTGGTCACCATTTTGCTTATTATTATAATCTATCCGAAAGATTGTCTTTAGAAGAAATACATTCATTAGTAAATAAATAATAATGATTAAAGTAGCAGTTATAGGTGGTCCTATCTTGTCTGGCGGTAAGAAGAATCTCATTATGGAGTACTTCCGTCATATAGATAAGACCCAAGTACAGATGGATATCGTATGCAACGATGACTCTAATG
>OGJE01000492.1_pt1 | contig 14586 bp, 10 predicted proteins | sample 1571981 | NCBI WGS metagenome assembly OGJE01 (sample SAMEA2582118, study PRJEB24529) | metagenome | biome: Human gut stool | place: China | collected 2011
TACATCTAAAAACTGCTGTAGATATCTGCCGGCTTGGAGTTTCTTCTCTTGTAGCTGAATTATCTTCCGGCATCGTAATTCTTGTCTTCAACATGCTGACGCTGAAGTTCAGTGGAACGACCGGACTTGCTTCATACAGTATCCTTGCTAATATCGCACTCGTACTTGTGGCGATCTTTACCGGAATCGGGCAGGGCATCCAGCCGATTGTCAGCAGTCACCCTGGTAAAAATGGAGCTCCTGTACGCCACCAGGTAAGACGCTACGCATTAAGCACGGCAGTACTTATGGCTTTGATCGCTTATCTGGTTGTCTTTGTCTTTGCAGTTCCGATTGCTGACTTGTTTAATAAAGACAAGGATCCGTTGCTTACTTCAATGGCAGCAGAAGGCATGCGCATTTACTTTGTAAGCCTGTTCTTTTCAGGCATCAATATGGTGTCAGCCACTTATTTAAGCGCTTCCGACCAGCCGGTACCGGGATTCATCATCTCTATCCTGCGCGGCCTTGTACTGATCCTGCCGATTGCTTTCCTGCTTGCCGCACTTTTTGGAATGACAGGTATCTGGCTCTGTCTGCCTGTTACCGAAGCAATCGTGTGTATCGTGACTTTTTTCTTTCTGAGAAAATTTTAAGCAAGGTATTTATAAAAAAAGAACTCTGTTGCGAATGTATTGATTCATACATCTCATAACAGAGTTCTTTTTTATCTTATTTTAAATATTTCGCTGTCTCAAGAATACGGTTTGCATTCTCAATTCTCTCCTGTGTCGGAGGATCGATTCCCTCTAACTTGTAATCATATCCAAGTTCTTTCCACTTGTATGCACCAAGTGTATGATATGGAAGAACTTCAACACGCTCTACATTATCCAGTGTCTCGATGAAATCATGAAGTCTCTCCAGGTACTCATCCTTGTCACTGCGCTCCGGAACGAGTACGTGACGGATCCAGATTGGTTTCTTGATATCAGACAGATAACGTGCAAACTCAAGAATATTCTTGTTGCTCTGTCCTGTGAGAATCTTATGCTGCTCGTCATCAATATGCTTAATATCTAACATCAGCATATCTGTGTATTTCAGCAGCTCCTGCAGTTTACCAAAGAATGGTTCTTCCTTTGTAAATACAGCTCCGCTTGTATCAATATTGGTATGAACCCCCTGTTCTTTTGCTTTCTTGAACAGATCGATCAGAAAATCCATCTGCATCAGTGACTGTGATACCACCTTTGTCTTTCCAGTAGCTTTTATAACGAAGTGCTGTTTTAAGCAGTTCGTCTGTTGTCTTCAGTTCGCCATCCTGCAGCTTCCATGTGTCCGGGTTGTGACAAAACTGACAGCGCATTGGACATCCGCTTACAAAAATAATAAAGCGTACGCCAGGTCCGTCAACAGAACCGAAGCTTTCTGTTGAGTGAATATATCCTTTTACTTCTGACATGTTCTTCTCCTCCTAAATTTTATTGTAACTGTTCAGAGCCAACCTCCAAAATGCTACGCATTTTATAGCTGTTTTATGAAATTTTGCTTGGCTCTGAACAGTTACATTTTATTTTTAAAAAAGGACGCAGCATGGTGAAATGACTGCGTCCTGATGTAATATGCATAGGCTAAAGCCCTGAATTCCAGAGCATCGCCATGCTCACAGCTCGATTCCGCTTCGCTTCTTCTCGCTGTGGGGCTGCGCCCTATGAAACCAGCCAGTCAAAAGTCTCTTAGCAAGCAAGCTTGCACGAGTCTTTTACTGTCTGTCTTCGCATGGCTTGGCTGTATTACATATGATCGTGGCAAGTTCTTGCGATAACGTCAAGCTGCTGCTCACGAGTAAGGTCGATAAACTTAACAGCGTATCCTGATACACGGATTGTGAAGTTAGCGTACTCAGGTTTCTCTGGGTGCTCCATAGCATCTTTCAGTTTGTCAACACCAAATACGTTAACGTTCAGATGATGTGCTCCCTGATCGAAGTATCCGTCAAGTACGTGAGCAAGGTTCTCTTTACGCTCTTCATCAGAATGTCCAAGTGCACCTGGGTTGATTGTCTGTGTATTAGAAATTCCGTCAAGTGCAAGCTCGTAAGGAAGCTTAGCAACAGAGTTAAGAGAAGCAAGAAGTCCACTCTGCTCTGCGCCGTAAGACGGGTTAGCTCCTGGTGAAAGTGGCTCTCCAGCCTTTCTTCCGTCCGGAAGAGATCCTGTAGCCTTACCGTATACAACGTTAGATGTAATTGTAAGGATAGATGTTGTCGGTACAGAATGTCTGTATGTGTGGCACTTGTTCAGTTTGTGCATGAATTTCTTCAGCAGCCATACAGCGATCTCGTCTGCACGGTCATCATCGTTACCATATTTCGGGAAGTCTCCCTCGATCTCGAAGTCTGTAGCAAGTCCATCTTCGTCACGAACAACTTTAACCTTAGCGTATTTAATAGCGCTTAAGGAGTCTACTACGTGTGAGAATCCAGCGATACCTGTTGCGAAAGAACGTTTAACGTCTGTGTCGATCAGGGACATCTGAGCTGCCTCATAGTAGTATTTATCATGCATGTAGTGGATCATGTTCAGTGTATCAACATACAGCTTGGACAGCCACTCCATCATTTCATCATATTTAGCAAGTACTTCATCGTAATCAAGGTACTCAGAAGTAATTGGCTGGTAAGCCGGTCCTACCTGTACTTTAGTCTTTTCATCAACACCACCGTTGATAGCGTAAAGAAGACACTTAGCAAGGTTAGCACGAGCTCCGAAGAACTGCATCTCTTTACCTGTCTCTGTAGCAGATACACAGCAGCAGATGCTGTAGTCATCTCCCCATACCGGACGCATAACATCATCGTTCTCGTACTGGATGGAGCTTGTTGTTACAGAAATCAGGGATGCGAACTTCTTAAAGTTCTCTGGCAGTCTTGAAGAATAAAGAACTGTCAGGTTCGGCTCTGGTGAAGGTCCCATGTTGTTCAGTGTGTGGAGGAAACGGTAGTCAGTCTTTGTTACCATAGAACGTCCGTCCTGTCCAAGTCCAGCAACCTCAAGTGTAGCCCATGTCGGGTCTCCTGAGAACAGCTGGTTGTAAGATGGGATTCTTGCGAACTTAACCATACGGAATTTCATTACCATGTGGTCGATGATCTCCTGAGCTTCCTTCTCTGTAAGTGTTCCATTCTTAAGATCTCTGTCAATATAGATATCAAGGAATGTAGAGATACGTCCTACGGACATAGCTGCACCATTCTGTGTCTTGATTGCTGCAAGATATCCGAAGTACAGCCACTGAGCTGCTTCGTGAGCATTCTTAGCCGGCTGAGAAATATCGAATCCGTATGCTGCAGCCATCTCTTTCATCTCTTTCAGAGCTTTAATCTGATCTGCAAGTTCTTCACGAAGACGGAAATCCTCACCCTTCATGCCGTGTCTTGCGTAACGCTCGAAGTCATACTGTTTTCTCTCGATCAGGAAATCGATACCGTACAGTGCAACACGACGGTAGTCACCTACGATACGTCCACGTCCGTATGTATCCGGAAGTCCTGTGATGATCTTGTTATGACGAGCTTTTTTCATCTCTGGTGTATAAACATCGAATACACCCTGGTTATGTGTTTTATGATATTTTGTGAAGATCTCATGCAGTTTCTCGCTTGGCTGGTATCCGTATGTTGTACAAGCCTGCTCTGCCATCTTGATTCCACCGTAAGGCATGAATGCTCTCTTCAGTGGTTTGTCTGTCTGCAAACCAACAACCTGCTCAAGGTCTTTCATGCTCTCATCGATATATCCTGGGCCGTATGCTGTCAGACCGGAAACAACTTCTGTCTCCATATCGAGAACTCCGCCCTTAGCTCTTTCTTCTTTCTGAAGTTCCTGCAGTCTTCCCCATAATTTGTCTGTTGCTTCTGTCGGTCCCTCAAGGAATGCCTCATCACCTTCATATGGTGTGTAGTTCTCCTGGATGAAATCACGCACGTCTACAGAGTGTGTCCATTTTCTTCCCTTGAAGCCAGCCCACTGCTCAAAATTAGCCATTGAAAAATCCTCCTATATTCTTTCCTAAAATAGTTTTGTAATTGTTTTACGGGCATAGTATAACACCGTGTTAAATAAATGACAAGCGTAAAATCGAGAATAAATATCGGAAATCGCTTTGTATTCGATTTAGTACAAAATATACGAAAAAACGCCCATTTTAAGGGGAATTGTACGGACTTTAGTACAGTAAAAATGTACTGTAAAAAGAACATTTTTCCCATGTGTACAATCTGATTCACACACAAATAAACGGCCTGATTTTCTTTCTGAAAAACCTCTAGGTACTTTTCCTCTATGATAACGTTTTCACTTTCTTTTTTCTCTATATTTTTGTCAATGGAGTTACGTTCTGTTTTTTGATATAATAGTGCATTAGAGTATCTATATTTAGTTTATGAAAGAGGAATATTATGGAAATCAGAAAGACCAGGCCGGAAGAATTAGACGTGCTTCTTAAAATGTACGAAAACGCACGCAGATTTATGGCAACTCACGGAAATGCTTCTCAGTGGGGAAACACTTATCCTTCTCCACAGTTGATTCTGGACGACATTACTGAGGGGAACAGTTATGTCTGCACAGAACAGGATCAGATCATTGCCACTTTCTATTATAAAGAAGGGGCTGATCCGACTTACATGCGCATCTACGAAGGTGAATGGATCAACGACTCCCGTTACGGAGTTGTTCACCGCATCACTTCCACCGGAAATGTAAAAGGTGCTGCTTCCTTCTGCCTGAACTGGGCTTCGGAACAATGCGGCAACATCCGTATTGACACACACCGGGACAATATCATAATGCAGCATCTGTTAGATAAGAATGGATTCAAATATTGCGGAATCGTATATGTTGAGGATGGAACAGAACGAATTGCTTATCAGAAAGTGGTTTAATAATACCAAAATCCATAAAGCAAGGAGCAGAGACATTTGATTTTAATGTCTCTGCTCCTTGTTGCTATATGTCTCACAGAATCTTGCTGCGAAGGACGGTTCTTCTCCACCTGCATAGAGATGTGAGATATCTCCTACTTTCAATCCACGGAAATATGCCGTTCCCTGTTCTCTCTCTTCTGTTACTACTTCTGTCACAGAAGTCGGTGCAAGAGCCAGACTATGCCAAAGCACGAATGGTGATACATTCCATAAATGGGACAACAGCACGCAGCTGATTCCGAAATGGCAGAAAAATGTCACCGTCTCATCACTTTCTTTCTCCACACGATAATGCGCCCCTTCTCTTACATATCCATGCTCTGAGAGAAAGCGATCAAATTCTTCAATCACATGATCGTATACTTCTACAAGATCAGAATTTTTCGCCACTTCTGTTTCACGCCATGCATTTTTATCCATATAAGCTTCATGTTCTGTCCAATACCCCGGAACCATATCCCATGCAATTCTAGGTAAGAAATACCCTCCTTCTTTTTTCACATCGGGATATGCTTTTTCAAGTTCCGGATTTTTATTCAAATCAACCTGCGCCGGGAACTCTTGCAGCCAATCCAATATTTCTGCTGTTTTTCCAGTTACCTCAAGACATGGAGCCGCCGTATCCTTCGCTCTTCCAAGTGGAGACTTATAGCATTCCCCCATATTCATAGATACTGCACGTTTTGCAAGCAGTGCCGCTTCACGTCTTCCTTTTTCTGTTAATGTGTCATTTACATAATCCGGATCTCCGTGACGGATCAATAGAATTCTCATCGTGCTTCTCCTTTGTAATCAATTATTTTCTCCAGCCATTCCTCTGCCAGTTTGGGCCAGATCTGTACTTCTTTCAGAGTCTTTCGGATTTCTTCTTTCTGCTCTGCTGTCCATTTCGGTGGCTGTGTTCTTCCAATCCCATTTTGTACAAGAAGTTCTTCTCCCTTTTCCTTTGAAAATGAAGTTTCTCCCGCAAGAATCGCTTCTGCAAGCATACGAAGCTGCTCCTGTGTATAAGGCTGTCTTCCTCTGCGTTCCAGCCAGTCCTCTGTTGCAACAGACATTCCATGTACGCCTTCTGAAAATACATGGTGCGCAAATGGAACTCCTTCTTCCAGACATTTCTGGGCTAAAAGATAGCTATTCTGTACCGGAACGGTTCCATCCGTTGCTGTCTGCCAAATGAAACATGGTGGTATTTCTTTTGTTACATACTTTTCAATTGACATATATTCTAACTCTTTCTTTGTTGAATTCTTCCCTAAAAGAGCTACAAAAGAATCTCTGTGAGCATATTTTCCTGAAGTAATTACCGGATAAGACAGCACAGCAGCATCCGGTTTGTTTGAAAACTTCTGATATTTTTCATCAGGATCCTCGATATCCGCTCCATGCACACACAGACTCGCACACAGATGTCCTCCAGCTGAAAATCCACAAACCACGATCTGATCCGATAAAATATGCAGCTGTTCTGCACGAAAACGGATCATTCGCATTGCTCTGGAAATATCTTTCAGCGGCTGAAGCTTTAATGGTGCTTCATCCAGTGGATTCACTGTATATTCAAGGACGAACACATTATAACCGGCCTGATAAAATTCCATAGCAACCAGATGTGCTTCCGAAGGCGATACAAGTCTGTAACCGCCACCCGGAACAACCAGCATTGCCGGATGCATCAGCTCATCCTCATGAATATAGCTGACCATAATCGGGATAAACCCATGCGCCGCCGGGTAATGATATTCTTCTTTGTGCCATAATTCTATTCTTTCGCCTATCATGTGTTAATTCCTCCTGTGTGATTTATAATTTGTGCTTTTCTGTTATTCTTTTGGGAGCACGGACTTTGCTCGTTGCTCGCGTAAAAAAGCCATGAAAGACAAAATCCCCCAACCTTGTCTTCCATGACTCCCATTACATACACTCAACTTGCTTTACAGTTCGAATCCTTCCAGATATGGATTCTCTGCCTCAGAAAACTTCTCTTCCTCAACCATCTGTGCAATTGCCGGGTCAAGTGGCATCTTTCCGAGAACCGGAACGTTAAGATCTGCTGCGATCTCATCAATGTGGCTCTCTCCAAATACTTTGATCTCTTTGCCACAATCCGGACACTTCACATAGCTGTAGTTCTCAACAATTCCAAGAACCGGAATGTTCATCTGCTTCGCCATTCCATATGCCTTCTTCACGATCATCTGTACAAGATCCTGCGGAGATGTAACGATCACAACGCCATCAACCGGAAGAGACTGGAATACTGTCAGCGGAACATCACCTGTTCCAGGTGGCATATCAACGAAGAGATAATCAAGATCTCCCCACATAACGTCTGTCCAAAACTGCTTTACAACACCTGCGATCACTGGTCCCCTCCAGATAACCGGTGCTTCCTCATCTTCCAAAAGAAGATTGACAGACATGATCTTTGTTCCGTCTGCTGCCTCACATGGAAGAATTCCCTGCTCTGTTCCTACTGCCATCTCATGAAGACCATACATCTTCGGAATCGATGGACCTGTAATATCTGCATCCAAAATTCCTGCCGTATATCCTTTTTCGATCATCATACGTGCCAGGGAAGCTGTTACCAGCGATTTTCCAACACCACCTTTTCCACTGACAACGCCGATCACTTTCTTAATAGATGAATACATATTCATCGGTTCATGCATATCAACTTTCTTGCTTGTGCACGTTCCTGCACTGGCACAGCTGGCACAGGATTCCTCTGAACATCCTGCTGTGTTCTGCTCTTCTGCCATAATACTATAACCTCTTTTCTACAAATAATGATGTCGCTTCCATTCACAAATTCTGCGTCCGGTAACACATCTCGTCAGAAATTTTTCTGACACAGTGACACTATTGTAACACATTTCATAAAAGAATGATAGGCTGAACCCACGCTTTTATTTTTCTATGCTTTTATTTTTCTAAGTGTTATACTTAAGTTACTTGAATACAACTTAGAAAGGAGTTTTCCTGTATGCCAGTAATATCCGAACAACTCAAGCCAATCGATACTGTCAATGGATTCCAGATCCGTCCCGGCTTTTTCCGTGAATTCGGTGCAGTCGCTATCCCAGGTGGTGTCAACTTTACGATTCATACACACGGTGCTACCTCCTGCGAGCTTCTGCTGTTTCACCGCAAAGCCGAAGAACCATACGCCGTGATTCCATTTCCGGAAAGTTACAGGATCGGATTCTGCTATTCTATGATCGTCTTTGATCTAGATATCGAAGAATTTGAGTACGCCTATCGATTGGATGGTCCTTATGATGAAAAGAAAGGACTCCGTTTTGATAAAAACAAAATCCTGCTGGATCCTTATGCACGTGCAGTCACCGGACAGAGCCAGTGGGGGCATGTAAATAACGCCCAGCATGGTTATCGTGCCCGCGTGGTACAATCCAACTTTGACTGGGGTGACCAGCGTCACCATTCTATTCCTATGGAAGACTTGATCATCTACGAGCTGCACGTCCGCGGATTTACCATGGATGAAAGTTCCGGTGTTAAGCACCACGGTACCTTCGAAGGCCTGCGCGAAAAGATTCCTTATTTGAAAGAACTTGGAGTCAATGCTGTTGAACTAATGCCAATTTTTGAATTTGATGAGATGCGCGATGTACGATTGATTGATGAAAATGAACTTATTGATTTCTGGGGATATAATCCGGTCAGTTTCTTTGCACCAAATACAAGCTACTGCTCTTCTATGGAATATAACCGCGAAGGACTGGAACTCAAGACACTGATCAAAGATCTCCATGACAATGGGATAGAAGTGATCCTCGACGTTGTCTTCAACCACACTGCCGAAGGAAATGAATTCGGTCCGTGCTTTTCTTTCAAAGGCTTTGACAACAACATTTACTATATGTTGACTCCGGACGGACATTATTATAATTTCAGTGGATGTGGAAATACATTAAACTGCAATCACCCTGTCGTGCGAGACATGATTTTGGAATGTCTGCGTTACTGGGTCATCGAATACCGTGTAGACGGATTCCGTTTTGATCTCGCTTCGATTCTCGGACGAAATGATGACGGAACACCTCTAAGCCAGCCACCGCTTCTGCGAAGCCTGGCTTTTGACTCAATCCTTGGAAATGTAAAACTGATCGCTGAAGCATGGGATGCCGGCGGACTTTATCAAGTCGGTTCCTTCCCTTCCTGGAAGCGTTGGGCTGAATGGAATGGGCGCTACCGTGATGATATGCGCCGCTTTTTAAAAGGAGATGACTTCCTTGCCCAAACTGCTGCCGCAAGAATCACAGGCTCTCCTGATCTGTACGATCCTGCTTACCGAGGCGGAAATGCTTCCATCAACTTTCTCACCTGTCATGATGGCTTCACGCTTTGTGACCTGTACAGTTATAACCAGAAGCATAATGAAGCCAACGGTTGGGGGAACACTGACGGAGCTGACGACAATAACAGCTGGAACTGTGGCGTAGAAGGCGAAACAGATGATCCTTCCATTCTGGCACTTCGTAAACGACTGATGAAAAATGCATGTGCCGTTCTGCTTTGCAGCCGCGGAACTCCAATGTTCCTCTCCGGTGATGAATTCGCAGACACACGTTATGGAAATAATAACCCTTATTGCCAGGATAACCTGATCTCCTGGCTAGACTGGAGTCTCCTCAAAAAAAATAAGGATCTGTTCGATTTCTTTCAATATATGATCCAGTTCCGCAAAGATCATCCTGTCATCCGTAAGGATCTCGAACCAAGTTATCTTGGTGTTCCGGCAATGAGCACGCATGGACTCACTCCGGATGAGACAAATTTCTCCGGTGACAGCCATGTTGTCTGTGTACGATTCGCAGGTTACAATGAAGCCACACAAAAAGAAGATCTTGTATATCTGGCTGTAAATTCCGGATGGTTTCCGGTCACACTCACTCTGCCTGAACTTCCTGAACATTATGAATGGAAAGTTGCGGTCAACACCGGAGATCCTAAATGTCAGTTTTTTCACAAAAATTCAATGCCCACAGTAGAATCTAAAATATTTTTAGGCGAGCGCTCTGTTATTATTTTCGTTGCTACTGTCATATGAATTAAAAATTTTTAGTTGTTTCTCAATATTTTTCAGAATATTTTTGTTTGTTTTTGACAAGTCTGTTGATTGTATAGCAAATAACAGGCTTGTCATTTTTTAAACTTTTCTTGATAATTTTTAGATTTATTTGTAAAATATTACCAAATGTAACTTTACTGGTTTGAAGATAGGTTTTTCAAATACATTTCCTATTTTAAAATCAGTCAGTAATGAACGTTATGGTAAAAGGAGAGGTTTAAAATGAGTAGACTTGAAATCCCAGGTCCAGATAAAGGCCAGCTCGTCGTTGAAGAGCTGTACAAAGATCTGGAACGTAGAATTGAATCCAGCCCTCCGGGATTATGTCCGGTTGACATGACTCGTGCATTCATCGAGATGTGTCAGACACAATCCTGTGGAAAATGTACCCCGTGCCGCGTTGGGCTGTGGCAGTTGAAGAATCTTCTGACAGATGTTATGAACGGTACTGCTACAATGGAGACACTTGATCTGATTGACACATTGTCTGAATCCATCCGCGAAGGATCTGACTGTCCGATCGGATATGAAGCCGGTGCCATGGTACATAAGAGCTTAAGAGACTGTCGCGAAGATTATGAAGAACATGTCCGTCAGGGACGCTGTACCTGCCACTATACACAGCCTGTACCTTGCGTTTCTCTTTGTCCTGCACATGTTGATATCCCTGGATATATCGCACTGACCGGAGAGGGCCGTTATGCTGACGCAATCCGTCTGATCCGTAAGGATAATCCGTTCCCGACAACCTGCGGTTTTATTTGTGAGCATCCTTGTGAAGCCCGCTGCCGTAGAAATATCGTAGATGATGCCATCAATATCCGTGGACTGAAACGTATGGCCGCTGATTATGCAGGCAAGGTTCCGCCACCGGAATGCGCACCTTCCACCGGAAAGCGTATCGCTGTCGTAGGCGGTGGACCTGGTGGACTCAGTGCTGCTTACTACCTGCAGTTGATGGGACATCAGACAACCGTATTCGAGATGCTTCCAAAGCTCGGCGGAATGCTCCGCTATGGAATCCCGAACTACAGACTTCCGAAAGATCGTCTTGATGAAGACATTCAGGCAATCCTTGAGACAGGAGTTCAGGTAGAATTTGGAAAACGTATCGGTAAAGATATCACAATTCAGAGTCTGCGCCAAGAATATGATGCTGTTCTTATTTCCATCGGTGCAAGCACTGATAAGAAGCTTGGTATCGAAGGCGAACATGCAGAAGGCGTGATCTCTGCTGTGTCCTTCCTTCGTGATGTTGGAGAAGACAAGATCCCTGATCTTACCGGACAGGAAGTTGCTGTCATCGGTGGCGGTAATGTTTCTATGGATGCCGTACGTACTGCAAAACGTCTCGGTGCTAAAAAAGTAAGTATCGTTTACAGACGCCGTACTGCAGATATGACTGCTCTTCCGGCTGAGATTGAAGGTGCTGTTGCTGAGGGAATTGAAGTACTCACACTGAAAGCACCATCCAGAATCGAGACTGATGAGAACGGACACGTTTCAGGTATCTACGTCACACCACAGATGATCAGCAAGATCAAGGACGGTCGTGCAAGTGTCTGTCCGACAGGTGAAGAAGATTTCCTTATCCCTTGCCAGACACTCATCGTTGCAATCGGTCAGGATATCGAATCTGAACACTTTGCCGAAGCCGGCGTTCCGGTTTCTCGCGGTAAGATCATGACAGAACGTTATGGCGGTTTCGATAACATCCCTGGCGTATTCGCCGGTGGAGACTGTGCATCCGGACCTGCTTCCGTAATCAAAGCCATCGCCGCTGCAAAGGTTGTTGCAGCCAATATTGATGAATATCTTGGTTTCCATCATATCATCAGCTGCGATGTTGAGATTCCGGAGCCGCGCTTAAGCGACCGTGAACCTTGCGGAAGAGTTGAACTTACAGAACGTGAAGCCTACAGCCGTGTCTGTGACTTTGAAGGCGTTGAAAACTGTATGACAGAAGCCGAAGCAAAACAGGAATCCCACAGATGCCTGCGCTGCGATCATTTCGGTTATGGTATTTTCAAAGGAGGGCGGAAAGAAAAATGGTAAATGTTACAATTGATAATCAGAAAATATCCGTACCTTCCGGAACTACTATCATGGAAGCTGCGGCAAAGCTTGGAACTCCGATTCCGAAATTATGTTATTTGAAAGATATCAACGAGATTGCGGCCTGCCGTGTCTGCGTTGTTGAGATTGAAGGAAAAGACCGTCTGGTCACATCCTGTAATAACGTCGTAACCGAAGGCATGGTGATCTACACGAACAGCCCGAAGGTACGCATTGCAAGAAGACAGACTGTACAGCTTATCCTTTCCCAGCACGACTGCAAATGTGCAACCTGCGTCAGAAGCGGAAACTGTACACTTCAGCAGGTTGCAAATGACCTGAACCTGATCGATCTTCCGTTCAAAGAACGCTTTGAAGATACACCTTGGGACAAGACATTCCCTCTCATCCGTGATTCACGCAAATGTATCAAATGTATGCGCTGTATCCAGATTTGTGACAAGATCCAGGGACTGAACATCTGGGATGTTACAAGTACAGGTTCAAGAACAACGATCAATGTAAACGGAAATAAAAAGATCAATGAAGTCTCCTGTTCTCTCTGCGGACAGTGTATCACTCATTGTCCTGTCGGCGCACTTCGTGAGCGTGATGATACAGAGGATGTATGGAGTGCGATTGCTGACAAGAAGAAAGTGGTGGTTGCACAGGTTGCTCCGGCAGTCCGTGCCGCGTGGGGAGAGGCTCTCGGCCTGTCCAGAGAAGAAGCAACAATCGGAAAGATCATGGACGCCTTGAAAAAGATCGGCGTAGACTACGTCTTCGATACTTCTTTCTCTGCTGACCTTACAATCATGGAAGAAGGAAATGAATTCCTGCAGCGCTTCACCAAAGGAGAATTAAAGCTGCGTCCGATGTTCACTTCCTGCTGCCCTGGCTGGATCCGTTTCATCAAATCACAGTACCCACATCTGGTGCCACAGCTGTCCACAGCCAAGTCACCACAGCAGATGTTCGGTGCTGTTATGAAGACTTATTTTGCACAGTCCATCGGTGTCGCTCCGGAAGACATTTACACCGTATCTGTCATGCCTTGCGTAGCGAAAAAAGGTGAACGCAACATGGAACTTTTCTACGGCGAGTATGCCGGACATGACATTGACACAGTTCTCACTACAAGAGAGCTGACAAGAATGATCCGTGCTGCGCATATTGATCCAAAGATCCTGAAAGACCGCGAATGTGATCCGCTTATGAAAGAGTGGTCCGGTGCCGGTGTTATCTTCGGTGCTACCGGCGGTGTTATGGAAGCTGCACTTCGTTCCGCACACTATCTTGTAACAGGACGTAACCCTGACCCAGATGCATTTAAGATCATCCGCAGCCCATCCTTTGAGACGGGTGTTGTAGAGGCTGAAGTCCAGATTGGTGATGCTACGATCCGTGCTGCTGTTGTCAGTGGTCTTGGAAATGTACGCAAACTGCTTGAAGCAATTGAACATGGTGAAGTACACTACGACTTTGTGGAAGTTATGGCCTGTCCGGGAGGATGCGTCGGCGGAGGCGGTCAGCCGATCCACGACGGCGAAGAGCTTGCACACACACGCGGTGCAAACCTCTACTTTCTTGACAAGAACGCCAAGATCAGATTCTCCCATGAGAACCAGGATGTTATGAAATTGTACAACGATTTCCTTGAGAAACCATTGTCACACAAATCACATATGCTGCTTCATACAGATCATACAAAGTGGGAGATGCCGAGATAACTATTCATCATTTTGCATTCTGAAATAGGCATCCCAAAAGTTTCAATCAGTGCAGGGGCCGCATTTTCCGACCGTGAAAATCCTAGCGAAAGTATTTTCAAAGATGCCGACAAGGCTCTGTATCACGTAAAGAAAAACGGGCGAAACGGATGCGGTTTTTAATAAAGAAAAAGCAGGCAGAACAAGTTTGTCCTGCCTGCTTTTTCTTTATTCTACTGTTACACTCTTCGCAAGGTTTCTCGGTTTATCTACATCAAGTCCCTTCGCAACACTTACATAATATCCAAGTAACTGCAGCGGAATCACTGCAAGACTTCCCATGAAATGCTCATCCACTTTCGGAACATAGACTGTAAAGTCTACCTTATCTTCCATCTCATAATTGCCATAGTTTGTCACACCCATCAGATATGCGCCACGGCTCTTGCATTCCATCATATTGCTGACTGTCTTCTCATACAGCTTGCTCTGTGTCAGAACTCCGATCACAAGAATGTTGTCCTCGATCAGACTGATTGTTCCATGCTTCAACTCACCTGCTGCATAAGCCTCGGAATGAATATAAGAAATCTCTTTCAGTTTCAGACTTCCTTCCAGACATACTGCATAGTCCACTCCACGGCCTACAAAGAAGACATCATGTGCATTCGCATATTTGGCTGCGAACCACTGGATTCTCTCCTTATCCTGAAGAACCTTTTCTATCTTCTCCGGAATTGTCTGAAGTTCAGAAA
>OGJE01000494.1_pt1 | contig 14516 bp, 7 predicted proteins | sample 1571981 | NCBI WGS metagenome assembly OGJE01 (sample SAMEA2582118, study PRJEB24529) | metagenome | biome: Human gut stool | place: China | collected 2011
ACTCAGAAGCCTTCCCGGGTCTTATCCGGCAGACTCACAGAAAAATCAGGGCAGCCGCGGCAGACGGGGCTTACGATACCCGGCTCTGTCACGATGAACTGCGCCGCAAAAAAATCAGCGCGCTTATCCCGCCCCGAAAAGGAGCAGGTTACTGGCCCGGTGAGTACGCAGACCGCAACCGTGCCGTTGCTAATCAGCGGCTGAGCGGAAGCAATGCACGGTGGAAATGGACAACGGAATATAACCGTCGCTCGATAGCGGAAACGGCAATGTACAGAATGAAGCAGTTGTTGGGAGATTCACTGACGCTGCGTGACTACGATGGTCAGGTAGCGGAAGCTATGGCCATGGTGCGTGCGTTGAACAGGATGACAAAGGCTGGGATGCCAGAAAGCGTGCGTATTGCCTGAAAATCCAGCCAGCTACAGGGTCGTTCGCAAGAAATCTTATTTATTCAACAAAGCCTTCAAACACAGCCAACAATACTCAGATGTAAGTATTTTTATATTCATGAATGGAGAGGCAAGGTCTGATGAATTTAATTACAGAACGTTCTTGAGCCATTGTCCTCTCCAGTTCATTAAAATAGTTACTACGTTAATTCACACCCAGCGCCTTATAAACAGCATCAACCGGGTCTGAGTAAAAACTCACCTGAAACTTGGTAAATAACTCTGCCGGAACCGTTGGAATATCCATAGCCGAGGACATCGGCAACAGAACCCGTTTTGCACCGCTGTCGAAGGCGAGCTGTAAACTGGCGGCAAGATCCTGCACCGGGTTAATTACCCCACCAAGCGTCATACTGCCCAACACCACCACCTGTTCCTGCACCGGTTTTGCCAGCAATATCGAACATAAAGCGATAAGCGCAGCAAGACTGGTTGCGGTGCTTGGGCCAGTATTATGCAGTTCAACGACATGAAGGTGATATTCATGATCGGAGAATTTCGCGGCCGCGCTTACCCGATTCAAATTGCCTTTGAAGTAATCGAAACCGACGCGGATAGCTTCTTTCGCGGAGGTATTTGAACCCAGACCCGATACACTATGCTTACCATTACCGGCAGTCATCTGTGTTTCAAAACGATACAGCCCGGTCATGCCGCTTTCTGCCTGAGTGACCAGATGCACAACACCCGGCTTTGGCATTCCGGCAGGAATAAGTTCGCTGCCGCCCTGTTCCGGTACGCTCACAAAAAACTCTTCCAGCGTTTCGTTGTCGATGTAGCTAAAGTTCACATCGAAGAACTCCAGACCGCCCAGTTTTTTAAGTTGCTCTTTCACGCGGCGACGAACTTCCATCGCATAGGTCAGGCAGACTCGCACATCTTCTTTGCTGTACGCGCCATCGGGATGCATGAGTTTTAACAACCCCGACACGGTACGTCGAACGGCAATAACGTCACGCTGGTTGAGGTTGTTACCCAGCTTAAAGAATTTATCAATCGCATCAGAGAAACTGCGTTTGCGCATTTCGCGCATATATTCAGCGAGATAATCCGTAATCAGCCCGTAACGGTTGGTAAAGAATTCCGGGCGCATTTTGGGGATTTCCCAACCGGGAATATAGGCATGAAAGCGGTCGAAAAATGCAGTATCAATCATCGCAGCCGGAAATGGCGCCAGCAAATGGCTGGTTTTAACGAGTGTCTCTACGCTTTGATTAATGTTGCCGACGAAAACCATCGACGCTTTACCTTCAATCGAATCTCTGCCGCGAGAGAAAGATCCTGACGCCATATAATCTTTCATGATTTGCACGCCGTCTTTATCTTTGAAAGTGATCCCCGCGACTTCGTCGAACGCTACCACATCCCACATGCCAACCAGGCCGATCTGGCGACTGGCCATGTTGTAGAACAGGTTGGCAACGGTCGTTTGCCCGCCAGAAACTAACAGGGAGTTAGGAGAACACTCTTTATACACATGGCTTTTACCGGTGCCACGCGGCCCCAGCTCGCAAACGTTATAGTTGTTCTCCACGAACGGGATCATACGGGTGATAAGGTGCCATTTGGTGCGTTGCTCAATATTGGCGGGCTCCATACCCACCGAGCGCAGCAGCACATCGATCCACTGGTCACGGTTAAAGTGTTTACGCGCATCGAACACTTCTTCCATATCCATATTCGGCATCTGGATAGGCTTGAGCGTCATCAATGAGAAGGGTGAGGTCTTCTGCCCTTCTTCAAAGAAATAGTTAACGGTAATCATGCACCAGATACCGCCCGTCAGTAGCTTCTCGTTGTCTTTAACCATCTGTGATGACACCAGCGCGTCTTTGATGCCGAGGTTAGAAAGCTGGGCTTCGTAAACGTCTTTTTTCTGGTTCAGTTTCACCGACACTTTATCGATGATTTTGTACGAACCACGCTCGCGGATCAGCGACTTCACTTTCTCTGCTTCATCCGGGCGCACATAGTTATCAGCCAGAATACGCTTAACGTTTTGCAACCCTTGCTCGACCACGTCGTCATCGTCAGAGGCGCAGTACATGCCGAGCAGATACTCCAGCACATACACCGGGACGTTTGCCCCTTCCTTGAGTTGCTTGGTGAGATCTTTACGCACCACACGACCAGCAAAATGCTGGTTCAGCAGGGCGTCCAGATCGTAACCCTCGGAGGCAATTTCCCCTGCGGATACGCCTGAAACAGGTAAATCATGATGGGCTTGCATATCGCCTCACTTAGAAGAAATCATCCTGGAACGCCAGATCGATAATGACCGGGTACTTCTGATACCCCGTTTCCGTTTGTGCGTCTTCCAGTATCAACCAGTACTCATTGCGACGGTTGAAGTTAGCGCCAATCAGCTTCAGCGTAACTTCGCGTACGCGTTTTTCCATGGTGCTGTTATCACTGTCAAAGCTGATGCGCTCTTTGCCCGAGACCACATTGTTGGCGTTGTCGACAATGTAAATGTTCAGGATACGCGGTTCATAAAGTTCGCCCACCGGATGCGTCTGCAACAGGCTCACTTTATCGATATTGTTCACCAGCTTAATCATCGGATGGTAAGCGACAATATCCACCGGGCGGCGCTGTGGCTGTTTTTCTGCGGCGGTTTTTTGCAGGGCTTTTATCTGCAATACCGGAACGCAAACCTCCTGCAACATGGTGCCGCCATGAACGAAGCGCGCGCCGCCAGAGAAATGGAAGCGCTGGATCCCTTTCGGAATCAGGAACTCGCTGTTGTCGCTCACGCCTGCGGTATCTGCCACTTTACCTTTCCAGCAAAAATCATCGGCGGGAAGCTGATGGCCGATAATAAAGCGTTTGTGGTTCTTGATAGTGTTTTCCGGCTTAATTTGCAGAGTGGTTTTATCCTGAACCGAAAGCGCCTGTTGCTGGAACAGGAAACCGTGATCCGCCGTAACAAAAATGCGTGTGCCGTGGAGACGGTTGATTACTTTGGTGACTAAATCTTTCAGCTCAGTCACCGCCGTGCGGCACGCTTCGAAGGTTTTATCTTCCGTGGATGCCGTGTCGCCAGTGGCATCAATCGTGTTATGCCAGATATACACCACTTCGTAATCGCGAATAAGGTCTCGTCCTTCCTGATTTTTTAACTCCAGAAGGTCCTTCGATTTTATCGCCATTCCCTTATAGTTCTTCAGAATGGTATCGCGGTTAGGAATACCCGAAGTCGACAGCCCATCAGCATAAACAATGTCACCGTTACCCGGTTGATAACAAAGTTGTTCATGAGGTAGCAACGCCGCCATTCCCAGTTGGGTGTAGCTGGGGAGCACGCCGAGCTGCGATCGCAGTTCTGCGGTAAAGCGTTTCTCGGTATTGATTTGATTCCCCAGCTCCTCCGCTACTTCATAACGCAGGGCATCGGAAATTATCACGAACACGCGTTTGATTTGCGGATTTTGGAACTGCGGCTTCACCACCTCATTGAAGAAGTTTTTCTGACGCGGCACACCGGGGATTTGCCACGCCTGCATACGATTTTCCGCTTCCAGCACTTCGTTCCAGTTACGGCTTAATTCTGCCAGATACCAGTTGCTGTAGAGCGCCTCGATATAATCATCCAGGCTCTTGAGGATCATCGCCCCTTTGCTGTGAACCAGCAGGGCATATTCATTAAACAGGCGATAAGCCTGGTCGAAGCGGAACAGTTCTTCGCAGTAGGCTTTCCAGAAGGTGGCGCTGTCCTGGTAGTGGAAACCATCGATGTGGCGATTGCGCAGGTTCAGCAAACGCTCTGCCTGGCGCAGCGCGTCATAGATGGCGTAATACTCAGGTTGTGTCTGGCACCAGTATTTGCTCTGGCGTTCAGAGAGCAGTTTTTTAAAGGCTTCCCGATCGAGCGTGGTGCTCTCTTCCAGCAGTTGCGTTACCAGCGCATGAATAATGGTTTGTTCGATGCTGAGGGTGGTTTCGCATTCGTGCAAATCATACGGCGAGCTGAGCCGGTAATGATCTTCCGGGTGCAGGGCGGCCTGCATTTGCTGAGCGCAGTAGTCATAAGCCTCTTTATAGCGACGATCGGCACGCCAGGTCACCATAAATGCCAGGGCGGATGCTCTGCCGGATGGCGTCAGCAGGACATTTTTTTCCAGCCAGGCGCGCTGCTGTGGGTCGGCCTGGGCAGAGAGATCGGTACAAAACAGTTTCAGGAGCAGGTTTTCCAGCGATGGCTCCTCTGCCTGGTAGCCCATTTCGTGGTTGAGCATTTCCCACAATACCGAGTCCAGACCGTGGCGTTTCAGCATCGCCTGCGTGTTTTCCAGTTCGCTGTCGTCTTCTGCTTGTTGGTTAACGTACTGGGTAATCAGATTGAACAAAATGTCTTCGGTTTTCGCGGTCTTTGCGCCAGCGTTCACTGCAATCATTTTCTTATCCAGCGAGGCTTCATCTTCCTGTTCTGTCACCAGGTTTTTCAGCGCCTGCGTGCGTTTAGTGCTGAAGAAGGCCTTGCGTCGCTGAATATGCTCGCGCAGGCCAAGCTGGGGAATGCCCAGCGTGTTCAGGGTGATGGCGGCAAAATCGGCATGGAATTCGCTGCTGTAAAGGCGAATATCCAGCAGCCAGTCTTGTTCATGAGGCGGCGCATCATGGGGGAACCACAGCAGGAACTGCTGTTCTGGCTCATCAATCTCGATGCGTTTTTTCACCGCCAGCTGTGACGCGTGGGTCATGTTGATTAGCGTGACGTTTTCAAGCTCGAGCTGTTCCAGTTCCTCAATAAAACGTTTATCGGGATCGTGCCAGAAAACGATGCGATGTTCGGCAAATTTAGCTTTAAGGCCAGCAATAAAGTCCTGATTTTGCAAGTTCACAATCCCATGTTGTTACGATGAATAAGAAAGCGCCAAAACGCGAAAAGGAGATTTTGGCACGGTGGCGCATTTTATCATGAAGTGAGGTGGAGAAATGCCAGCAGCAGCGCGTTTCCCGGTGGTATTTGCCACCGGGCAGAACCCGGCAGCAGGAGAACGCGCCGTCTGGTTTAGATCACCTCTGGGGCATTGCCAGTGATGGCTTTGACATCTGCCAGCAGATCGCCAAACTTGCCGTAGTTAACCTTAACGCCATCGTCGAGATCAATACTGATTCTCATATCAGCATAGTGACGCAGGCGATCGTCATAACTACGCAGTTCACTGAATTTTTTGATCAGGCTGTCGCGTTCGCGTTTCAGGCGTGTGGCTTCACCGCCAGACGCCTCATCAAGTTGATCGTTCAGGCGATCGATATTGGCCTGATAACGCGCCAGCAGCGGTACCACATATTCGGTACGCATTCTCGACAGCGTGGCGTCGTTATAGCGATGCAGATACACCAGGCACTCGAAGGCTTTCTCTTTACCGGAGCTAAACAGCCAGTAGATAGGGCGCTTTTTATACATTTTCAGATGATCTTTCCAGAACTGGGTGGAAAGATAGCGACGAATGGTCTCCAGCGCAGATTCGCCTTTTTTTGGCTTGATCGCGTATAAACAGAGACTTTCGGCGATAAATTCGAGGTTTTCCTGCAGGTTCTCTTCACCCCAGACAGTGCGGACAAACTCTTTGACGCGAGAGGTGACGTCGTCCTCAAACCACTCGTCATCCATCAGCGGCAGGATACCGTCACTGTCGGCTGGGAAGGTTTTGTAGGCACCTTCGGCGACGAGATCGGCGAAGCCTTTGTTGCCTTCGTGGGCGTAGACAAGGCCTTCGCGATCGAGGGAGTAGCGGCCCATTTGGCAGCCGATGATATATGATAGTAGTTCTAAATGGGTATCAGATTGAAAACGATTTTGTCTTTCATTGTGGTCACTTATTGAATATCTATACATTGGATTAATAGATAAGGTAACATCCTTAGGGTGAATGTTACAATCTATTTCAGATTCAATGCCATATGCATGTAATAGTATTTTGTTTGCTTTCTCCTCTAGTTTAATTACATATTGAATGATGCCTTTGTTTATTTTAATTAAATTATCATAAATGATTTTTATTTTATTTTCGGTTGTTTTTAAAAATTCATTTTTAATGAAATTTTGAGCTGTCTCATAGTTATTCCAGTCATTTTTATGAATTTCTACTAATTCCTTGCCAATGCCATTCAGGATTTCTTTTGTTGCAGTATCTAATGAATTTATAATAGGTAGGGAAGCGATATTTCCTACTTGGAAATTTAATGTTGGGTTCATTATTTTCATGAATTCAAAAACTTGCTTGGAGCAAAGAAATACTGTTAGCCAGTAATGATCTTCGGCTTTTGGGAATGTGGAAGAACCTCCAACATCAAATATAGAACCATTTTCGCAGTATCGGACTCCAAAATATGCAGAGCTTACGAATGACCAAGTTATTGATGGTTTGAAAAAATAATCTGTATTTTGAGCGCGCGATCTAACTTTTCCAGAAATATCTGTAAAATTCTTTATTTCATATCCATCATTTTCCCAGTTTACAACAAACTCTTTGTTTCCATAATACTTTCTATAATCACCACCTTTATTGTATGGAAACCATTTTTTTTTGCTAGTAATTGAGTCTTTGATGGATTCACAATTGGGATTTAATTTTTTAGAAGAAATCTCAGTCCAGAGTCTTAAAAAAACATCATTGTTAGCAGTGGCTAATCCCTGTTTTACCGGAGATAAAGAACCAAGTAATGTCGAATTGGTGAAAATATTCCTCATATTTTCACTTAACCAATATGCAATTGGTGAACCAGGGATTTTTTTGAAGTCGTTTTGTAAGGTGTGATTAAACATATTTTTGCGCGAAATTAGTGCACTTTTTTTTTCCTCTTCACTCCCATTGATTAAGCGGAAAAATACGGGGCGGTAAAACTCAGTATGGTTATTATTAACTACCCATACAGTTGTCTGTACAACCTCACCTGAAATTTGCCCAAAAGCTCGAGCTCCTAAATGAGCCATTGTGATAAATGTTTTATTATTTAATAACCAACCGCGAAGCGCTTCGTAGCTCGACAAGAACATCCATGATTGCATATTGACTTGTGCATTAAACCCATTTTCTTTAAGTAAAGAAAATGCATGCTGCATAAACATTGCAAACAAATCAGCTTTACTATCCGGGAAATTATTTTTGGCAAACTCTTTAAGTTCACTATTCATACCGCTGTTACCCATATACGGCGGATTCGCCACAACCGCATCATATCGCTGCGCCAGAATCCACGCCTGCTGAATAAACGGAATGAACACTTTCGCTGCGGCTTTCTGCTGGAAGTCGCCTTCCTGTTCCAGGCGATACAGCGCGTCCAGAAATACCTTCAGTTCCGCTTCTTCTTCCTGCGGTACCTGAATCAGTGAGCCCAGCGTTTTTGCATTCACAAAGCGTTTCAACGTGCGCATCAGCAGCTGATATTCTGCGCTGTCGGTTTGGGTTAACGCGGTATTTTCAGCAAACATATCTCCCATACTGCCGGTTTGTACCTGCTGGTGGAAATTGAGTTGCTGCCAGAGTTTGGCGATATCCAGATGCAGGCTTTCCTGCAAAGAGACAATATTCAGACGCACATCACGGGTAAATATTCTGCGGTCATCCTGACGTGCCATCATTAATAATGCAAAACCGGAAAGCTGTGCTGCGCGGTCGTCGATATCGAGACCAAAAATATTATTTTCCAGAATCAGTTGTGGAATATCACGCCCGCGATAACCACGCTCTTCGTAGATATTTTTCAGCACATTATAGGCTTCAATCAAAATATGACCGGAGCCGCAGGCTGGGTCGAGCACTTTAATACTTTCGGGTTCAATGCTGGCTGGGGTAATCGCCGCCAGCTGCGCCTGCACTTCCGGCGTTTGTTCCGCAGGCTCGATGTAGTACTCCATTTTGTCTTTCAGCGGCGAGTCCGGGTAGGTCTGCAACCACTGGCGGCCAACGGAGTTTTGTACCAGATACTGCACAATCCAGTTTGGCGTAAACAGCTGGGTGGCGGCAGGAATATCTTCGCTCTTCACCACTTTGCCAATCACGGCATCTTTCTTTTCCGAAATATAGAACTGATACAGCCAGCCGATAACCTCTACCTGCTCCCAGTCTTCTTCCGGAATATCATCAACCAGCCCACGCAGAATGGAGTCGGTACGGGTCAGGTTATCCGGCAACAGCAGTTCCGCTTCGTCATCTACCGCTTCAAACAGGAACGGCATCGCGTGGTGCAGGGCGTGGCACTGCCCCAGCAGCAGTTCACGGTACAGAGCTTCATCCTGATTACCTGAAAGCTTCATCTCAACCAGCTGCGCCTTACTTTCCGGCAGCAGAGCTTCTGCCACTTCCGGCACATGATCCAGCACCTCAAACGCGGCCGGCGTCTCCGGGTGGGACAACATACGGAAGCCGTGCTCAAGATAACCGTGTAGCTCCATATAGCGAATTGCACATAAGCGGTTAAACCAGGTGTAGGCGCAGTGCTCAACCAGCACCTCAAAACCCTGCTCACGGGCGCGTTTTACCAGCCGTTCGCGGCGGGGAAGGGTCGATAACGGGTAATCAAACTGACCGTAACGCACGGTCTCGCCAATGGTTTCGGCCTCGGCAATCTGCAAATTGCCTTTTTTATCTGCAGCGATCCCAAGCGTCGTTAGCTTCTGGATCACCGCATCGCGGAAGTCGTTACGGGCCTGTGGGGCATATTTTTTGATGTTATTGGTATTCATAGAAAATCCTGCAAAGGGCAGCAGAGTGCTGCCCTGAAATGGGAGTTACTGAAGGCGAATGCGATCGCCTGCTTTAATGGCGGCCAGCAGCGTTGTGCGTAACGTGTCGAGCGCCTTTTCCACCTGTTCGGTGGTTTCCAGAACCTCACCACCGGCGGCGTTACGCATCTCACTGGCGACATTCACCAGATGCGTTTTTTTCGGTACCGGTTGGATAACGGGTTTTTCCACCACAACATAAGTCTGTTCTGACTCGGCAGCGCGTTTGGCTTCATTTGCTGCCCGTAGTTGTGCTTCTTGCTTTTTACGCAGCTCGTCGATCCACAGGTTAATCTTTTTATCTGCATCCATTTGCAGCGCTTTTGTCTCTTGCTGTTCCGCCAAAATTTCCGGAATCGACTGGCTGACCTCAGCGCGTTTTCTGGCTTTTTGCATCGGCAGCAGAACGCTGTTTTGCAGCTCTGACGTGGCGTGCGCTTCCAGCAAGCGTTGACGACTTTCCTCGATGCGGGCGTCAATGCGTTCGAGGGCGTGCTGGCGATGCTGTTCGACTAACTGATGGTTGACGTTCTGGACCTGTTCAATCAACGGCGTGATGCGATTGAGATGCTTATAAGGTTCCGGCATTTGCCAGATGCTTTCCAGCTCGCCCAGCGCTTTAACCGCCGCGGCGTCTTTTTCCAGCGCGCTGCGGTTAGATTTAAAGCTGCCATTCAGCGCAGCACCCAGTTTTTGCCAGGTGGCGAATTGCTTACGGTAGAAATCGACCAAATCTTCACGATCTTCGCTGAAATCCAGAAGTTCATCTTTCAGCGATGATACTTTTTCGATCAGGGCAAAATCTTCTTTCTCATTAAGAATGGCATTAAGCAGGCGCAGGCCGGATTCTATCTCGTTTTTCCCCGGATTGTTTCCGCCCTCTGCCTTGGCGCGGAATACGTTCAGCTCTTGCTTCCACTCTTCAAATACCTGACGAATATGTTCAACCAGCGCCGGCTCTTCCCGTTCGTTAAACGGCTGCTGAGCGATGTCAGCCATGGTTTGCGCGGCTTTACGCACCTGCGCTTCATCATGACGGCGAACTTTATGCAGACGCAATTCGCTATGGCGGCGGCTGTTATTAAATAACTCCCACGCCTGTTTTCGCTCGACGTTGTTGTTTTGCTGGCTGAAGCTGAATTTACCTTTGCAGGCCAGACGGGCTACCAGCAGTTTTACTTCGTCTTCGGGCCAGCCATAAGGGCGACGTGCGAAATGGTTCAGAATATCGCGTAAATACACCGGTTTATTGTATTCGATATTCATGCTGATCCAGGTTTCTACCTCGCGCATGGCGTCGGGATTGGACTCTTCGAGGTTACCGAGATCCAGTTCGGTGTCGTTCTCAACCGTCAGTAATGCATGAATTTCACGGGAGATGTCGCCGTTAAAAGGCCGCAGCATCTTCAGCTTGCCGAAGGTGTTTTCAATCACGTAACGGCAGGCTTCATCGACAATGTTCGATGGCGTGGAGGATTTTTTCGGTAAGCGCTCGCCAATCGCCCAGACATCTGCTTCTGCAAGTAGTGATTCCAACTGAACACGGAGTAATTTTTCCCGGTTGCTGTTTTCACGCGCTTTTTCTGAGAGCAGGGTAGCCTGTTCCGGACGTTGCCCGGCGTTATCTTTGAGGAACTTTTCAGTCTGGACGACTAAATCAATATCGCTCCAGGTACGGCCCTCTTCGGGCAGACGAATCAAAATACAGCCGTCGCCTTCTGACGTATAAGGGCGACAGGTCGCATCGCTGTTATAGAACGAATAAGTCGGATCTTTAGGGGTCAGGATCTTCACCACCAGATCGTTAAGCACTGCGCCGTCTAATGGGTGCCCGTTCAGGAAGCGACTGATATCAAAGTCTTGCTTGTTAGCCGGATAACGATATTTACGGCTTTTCAGAATGTCATCAAAGATGATCGATGCCAGTTTTTTGTTGATCGCAGAGAAATCGACATCAACGTTACGGATCTCGTTTTCGATCTCTTTCTCTTCGTTGGTCAGGAACACATATTTATCTTCAACGCGCGCAATGAGCATCAGGCGTTCAAGCATGTTCAGACTTTTTTCGACCCGGCGGCGCAACTCAACTTTATCGGCATCGATCCTATCGATAGACAATGTGACCAGGTTATCCAGGGTGCTTTTCAGCGTTTCCACATAGCGGATCAGGAACAGCGTTTTAAGCAGGTTGCCATCGAACTCATCAAGAATGCCATTCTGGCAAGCCTGAGTGATGGTGCGGCTAACGGCAGGTTCCAGGAAGCTCTCAATGGCGGCATAGAAGCGCCAGAAAGGCACCAGAGAATCCAGCCCTTGCGCTGAGATTTGCTGCGCCGCAGTCTGGAATGCCTCCAGCTGAGAACGCTCACCCATGGCCAACTGTTTACCCGCTGCACCTTTCGTCCGAATAGATTCAAACACTTTTTGCAGAATCTGATAGTGCCACGGGACAAACGGGTAGTTGTCAACGAACTCTTCTTCGCTGGTAAAAGGACGTAGTGCAGTAGTTGTTGTAGGGTCAAAAGCCAGCTGGTTACGCAGGATATCGCCTTTCTCTTGCCACACTTTTGCCAGCGCCGCTTTTGCTTCGTCAGTCTTGACCAACAAACGTTTCTGGATAACTTCTGATGTGTTAGAGCTGGAAAGTTGCAGGCGTGTAGAAAAGCGCCCCTGGATCTTGGAGAAGTCCTGTCCGTCGCGACTGCTCATACCACCGATTGCCGCGTTGATATCGGCCTGCGAAGTCACGATAACCCATGCGCGACCACCGCAGATTACCCCAAGGTTTTCAGTAATAGTCTGCAGCTTCAGCATCATTTGCGTATTTTTGCCAATGAACTGACCGACTTCATCCACCATAAAGAGGATGTTCTTACCATTATCATCCAGCCACTCTTTTACCCACTGGCAAAAATTATTGATATCCAGCGGGAAGTTTTTGTCGAGTTGTTCCACCCATTGACGGGAGGCTTCAAGACTCTGCTGCGTAGCCTGGCTTAATGCTTGTGCCATGTCATCGCTGATGAAGTAGTAAGCGTCGCGCTCGTCTTCCCAGCGTGAGCCATTGATATCGGCAAACGCGGCTTTAAAGGTTTCATACTGACCGCGTTTATCCAGTTCGCGCTCAAGATGGGCAATATGCGGAAAATCAGCGCAGTAGCCAATGCGTTCGTTGAAAACTTTCAGGAAGACTTTAAGAATGGCATCTTCTTTGTCATCTACGTTGGCACGCGAATCAATATTGAACAGAATGACTTCAGTTGGGTAATGCACCGCTTTGTTAATATCGGCAAGGAATAATGCATCTTTGATTTTATCTTCAAAGAAGGAGTAAGCATTACGTTCCGTTCCGTTATGTGTAACTTTGCGGTTAGATAAAAGATAAGAAAGAATCTTAATAAAGTGCGATTTACCTGAACCGAAGAAGCCTGAAACCCATACGCCGATCTTGTTTTCCATACGGATCCTTTCCGGGCCAGTGGCAGGAACATAGGATTCGAAGAAATGGCGAAGATGGTTTTCCAGTTCGCGGGTGATGACATATTCATCTAACTCGATGTACGCGCTGGCATCATCGGTTTGCTCTGCTTTGACTACCCCGTTTATATTTCGTTTTAGAGGTTTTTCAAAAATCTGTTCAATATTCATTGCTATGCTCTTCATTGAGGATTCAATGTTGCTGCGGGTCCCGTATCTGGTACCAGTCTGAAAGCGCGATAATAATTTTGTGAGCCGGTGTCTGTGAGCGGGGAAAGGTTGTACCCGCTGTAGGTGCCAGGATAAAACATCAGCAGTGGGGTGAACCCCATGACATCCTGCAAGGCACTCATCAGTTCATGACCGCGTACTAATGGCCAGGCGTTGCCCATACCGGTAAGAATGACAAAATCCAGGGAAGCCAGATCGACTTTTTTCGCTATAAAATCAGCGATCTTTTTCTGATTTAACGGACCAGCAAGCTGCTTTTTCAGCGTCTCAGTACCCACTTTGACTTCCTGCTGGCAGACGCGCTCGAAAAGGCCGCGTTCATTGAGCATATCGATGATGATTTGGAAGACATTCAGACAGGCAAATTTATGGTCCTTTTCCAGATGCCGGAGCAGATATTTCAAATGCTCCCGTACCTGCAGTTCGCACTGCGCGGGATAATCAAAGATCCAAAAACCAATTTCATTTCCGGAGCCGTTATTTTTGAGGAAGCGATCTTCGTTAATGCGACTCTGGATTTGAGACAGGCGATATTCAAGAACGGGATCTATCACCGTTTTCCCTCCAGAATAGATATCAAGTCCTGTTGCCCCAGGCGCTGTAACACTGCCTGAGTTTCCGGTAAAAGGTAAACTGCCTGCAGGTTACGTCTGCGGGGCGTATCCACATAACCCGCTTCAGCAAGCGCCTTCACCAGATTGTTTCCCATTTTTGCAATAGATGAATCTGAGTAGCTGGCGAGTACCGGATGCTGGCGAACCTGGCTATTAACAAATTCGTTCCAACTATTGCCAGGCAACTTTTCCTTGAACTGCCTGCGCAGATCGTTCACCACTTCAGCCAGAAAATCCTTAACTACCGGCGAATGTAGCGTCAGAGCCACAAACAGAAGTTGTTGGCGTTCCCGCTCACTACCTTCGGCAATCAATGTCCACGCGCTTTTATCAAGCGTGTTCAGGCGAAGCCTGATTGTTGCCGCGTAACGTTTTGCGGTGTTAGGAGAAGAGGCTTGTAAAATGTTGTGGCCAACAATTTGCTCTTGCCATGTCTGTTCATCGGGATCGGTTAGCAACAGTTCGGCAATGACGCGGCTTTCCCTGCTCATGAGCGGCCCGCCCAGCAAGTCTCCTACCCATGCCTTGTCATTTTTAATCATCGAAAAACCCTCTGAAGACTGGAATGCAGCTCGCAAAAAACAAAAAGTGATTGTAATGGGGGACCGGGCGAGATGCCATGAGAAAAGGCAATTTGTGAGAGGGATGATCGCGTTATGTACAACACATAGGTAATGACTCCAACTTATTGATAGTGTTTTATGTTCAGATAATGCCCGATGACTTTGTCATGCAGCTCCACCGATTTTGAGAACGACAGTGACTTCCTGCCCAGCCTTGCCAGATGCTGCCTCAGATTCAGGTTATGCCGCTCAATGCGCTGCGTATATCGCTTGCTGATAACGTGCAGTTCTCCCTTCAGGCGTGATTCATAAAGCGGCCAGCCATCCGTCATCCATACCACGACCTCAAAGGCCGACAGCAGGCCCAGAAGACGCTCCAGCGTGGACAACGTGCGTTCACCGAATACGTGCGCCACAACCGTCCTCCGTATCCTGTCATACGCGT
>OGJE01000506.1_pt1 | contig 14319 bp, 11 predicted proteins | sample 1571981 | NCBI WGS metagenome assembly OGJE01 (sample SAMEA2582118, study PRJEB24529) | metagenome | biome: Human gut stool | place: China | collected 2011
ACATTTTTGAGCATATCGTTTACAGATTCAATGACACTTCTTTTGCGTAACATAACCGAAGCAAAGCGCTTGCCACCGCCCCACATCTAAACCCTACCCATGTAGCCCACCTCTCCCACTCCTCCACACCCAAGCACACGAAAAAGCCGCCATGCGCACAGCAAGAGAGCCAATGCGCACAGCGGCTGAAAGAAAGGATTGCCCGAAGGGGAGGGCTTGGTGAATAAATGAGTTTCTGGATTATCTTATGATTATACGGCAATTCTCATACTCTTTATTGGAATTTGCAACACGTACAATATACAATCCAGATGTCAATCTGCTTGTATCAATGCTTACATTCTTTTGTCCATCATGGAGATTTTGTGAACAGACGACTTGTCCTGCAGCACTTACTACAGTAAGCGATGTTGGTGATTGAACAGAAGAAATGTCAACACTAACAATTTCGTTTCTTCGCGGCATGACAGGGCTTACCTTCATTCGAGTCGATATATCCCTTACCTTTTTTATAGAGGTACTTATTTTACCTTCCTCAAAGGCGTAAATCCGTGTAACACATTCTTCATCATGATAAGAATTACTATTCTCTCTCCATAGATCTAAGCATATGTAAGAACGGTTATCCCCGTTACCATTATAGAGACGAAAAATTCTAATCGGTTGATCTTGTTCTTCCGTATTGTAAAATGTAGAAAGTTTCCATTTATCTCCAAAAGGAATTTTTGCGAGAATTTCTCCATCTTCGTTTTGGATTTTAATACCAGTTAGGTAATCAGCATTGTTATTGCCTTCAAGAGACAATGCAGATATATATTCGTATTTACTATCTCTATCAAAAAGATCTTGAGTTACATACAAATAATTCTTTTTAGAACCCGTAAAGTACGAGAACGGAATAATACCATCATCAGCCACAATTGAGCATATAGGATTAAGTTGAACGTCATACAAATTGAAGTGTTTAACTCCTGCATACTTTTCACTATTTGTTTTTTTCTCTGTAAGCGGATATGTGTACAACTGATCACTTGCATCAGAGGTAAATGAACCTGGCAGAATACCAACTTCATTATGACCCGAAAGGACTAATGGTAAGTCTTGTGCTTTAGTGCAAAGAGACAGAGACAAAAGCGTCATTGTTGTAAGAATATTCTTAATCATAATAGAATCCCTAAATCCGTGTCGGGCGCAACTTCTAATTGTTAATACTTGAACGCTTCAAAAGTACAACAATTAAAATCACCCCCCCATTTATACAAACATTAACGCTAAAAATATCATCTTATCTCACACCTCCCACAAATTCCCCATAAAAATCATGCTGCGGGAACTTTTCACACCCAATATACAACGTATCAAAGGCATCTGTACCATCGGTGCGATGCTCCAACAAGTCCTCCTCTGATTCGGAGATCCGCCTTGGCAATCTCTACAATATTCGGCAAACTCATTTAATAATGCGGATAAAGTTATCTTACCTCGAACGATGTACATGCTTACTTCGTTCGTTCAACGTGTTTACTTCGGTCGAGGTAAGTGCTTACACCGACCGAAGTAAGCAAATTTTGTTAGTTGCAAATTATTCATCGTCCTCCATGTCCAACAAATTGTTGCGTGTGTTCTCAAGTGCCAGCGGACTGCCCACATAAGCCAGCTGCATCTCCTGGTGCAGCAGTTTCACACGTGAAGCCGCCTTGCCACGGTGGTATCGCCTTGATACCTCCGTGCTCTTGTCGGCAATATCCTCGCGAAGTTGGGTTGCCGATATGCCAAGAATGACCGCCATATCAGAGATTTTGAGATAGATGGAAGCGTATTGTTCGATTTGGGAATTTTTTTTCTGTAAGCATCCCATGCGGGCCGTGTTGTATAAAACAAATAAGCCAAAGTCAATCTATCAGGACTTTGGCTTATTTGTTTTATACAATAGGGCCTATGGGATGCTCACCAAGGAACAGGAAATCAAGACTTACAGCAAACCATTGGGACGACCGCCGAAACAGCAGCCCCCCCCTGATTTTGGTAGAGATGGCAAAGGCCGTCAGCGAGAGAAACGAAGTCGAATGTTCGTTCGACTCTGGCAAGAGAATATATCGTGCCAACAACATAAGAGCAAAACGGCCAGAAACTGCGAGACGTTGGGCTGGTATGTGCTACTTTGTCAAAAACGTGATGAAGTTCCTTAGGGAACTTTGTCTTTGTATTCGCCAAAGTTTGCGGTTCTTATGTTCAATATGGCGGATTACCCACTCCTACGAATTCTATTCAAATTGCGCTTGAAACTTTTTTCAGCGACACACTAATTAAAAACCTAAAACATACGAAGTGTGCACGCCTTATATATTTCATTGCACGACCCTGCCCAGCCTGCATTCATTCAACAGAATGGTCTAACAGATACGTCAACAAGTAAAAACAGTCATGGGAACAAGAAATGTCAATTGCCCCGACTGATTTTTCTTACCCCCATGACTGGTTTCGCTGTCAAGTACAACCATTTAATGCAAAAGGTTGTGCTGACAATACTTAGCTGTATCTACACTCACACATGCGCTGATTTTCAATACAATACATTCATTAGTGTAGAGTGCAGACAAAATATCAAAAAACATTTTTGGCGCAAACGTATGCACTATAGTATCACGATCACGCCTACGTTTGTTACTTACTATACAGATTGACTACATCATCTACGATTTCCGCGGGAACCAATGGGCTGATGTCGGTCTTATTTGCAACAAAATCCCTTATCATTGTAGAACTTACAGGCAGCATTGTAGCATTTATGACGCTCACCCCCACAGGCAGGCTGTCCGCTTTTATATCGTATCCAGGACGCGGATATATCAACAATCTATAATTCTGAATAATAAGTTTGTAGTTCGCCCAATGATCAAAGCATGTCCAATTATCGGCACCTATCAAAAGTAGGAACTCTGTTCGTGGATAAGCAAGCGATAATGCTTGCAATGTGTTCCATGTATAAGATGGACGAGGCAAATCAAATTCAAAATCACTTGCCAATATATGTTTTTCATTTTGCAGAGCCTTTCGAGCCAGATTTAATCTACAATATTCAGGTTTAAGCCCTAACTGTTCCTTTAGAGGATTCTGTGGTGAGACTAACAACCATACATCATCGACTAAATTCTGCTCTAATACGGCATGTGCAAGTGCTATATGCCCATTGTGGATTGGATTAAATGACCCTCCAAACAAGGCAACTCGTTTGCGCAACATATCGATCTATTGGATCACTTCTCTAAGAAATTCTTTATCAACGACAATGCTTCACTCTGCGCATCTTCCAAATTATCATTAACAACAACTTTGTCAAATTTGTCTGCATAAGATAGTTCGAATTCTGCACGAGCAAGGCGATCTTTAATAACCTCAGGGGCATCAGTACCTCGCGATTCTAAACGCTGCTTCAACACCTCTATTGAGGGTGGTTGAATAAATAAACTTAAAGCCTTGTCCCCGTAATATGCTTTTATATTTTGTCCACCCAACACGTCTACATCGCATACGACATTTTCTCCACGTTCAAGCTGAGCGTCCACTTGCGATTTCAAAGTGCCATAGAATCTATCCTTATAGACCTCCTCATACTCCAAGAATTCCCCTTTTGCTATAAGCGTCTTGAATTCCTCTGGTGATAGAAAGAAATATTCTACACCATTTTTTTCTGTGCCACGTGGCGGGCGGCTTGTGGCCGAAATTGAGAAATGCAAATTCAAATTTTGCGCCATCAAGTAGTTTATTATTGTACTCTTACCACTACCCGAAGGAGCCGAAAATATAATAACCTTTGCCATATTTCTTATTTACCGATTTTGAGCAAGCGACCATATAGCATAGCCGCCCACTCGTATTAAAATCACATTACGTTCAACACCTGCTCTTTTATTTGCTCGAGTTCGTCCTTCATCTTCACAACAATATTCTGCATTTCGGCTTGATTGCTCTTCGAACCTGTCGTATTGATTTCACGTCCCATTTCTTGGGCAATAAAGCCGAGTTTCTTACCCTGGCCATGCCCCAAGTCCATAGTTTCACGGAAATAGCGCAAATGATTGGCCAAGCGCTGTTTCTCTTCACTTATGTCAAGTTTCTCAATATAATAGATGAGCTCCTGTTCCAGGCGATTCTTATCATAGTCAACCCCTTTCAATTCTGCCAAACGGTCTGTTAAACGTTGACGAATTTTCTCAACACGATTTTTCTCAAAAGGCTCGATTTCATGAAGATAACGCTCAATGTTATCAACTTTTTCTGTAAACTTCTTATAAAGCGCTTCTCCTTCTTGCTTCCGGAAGTCTACCAAGTGCTCAATAGCTTCATTGATGGCGCCCCGAACGACCTGCCATTCTTCGTCTGACAAAGTCTCGGTCACAGAAGTTTGCGTCGTTTCTGGCAAACGTAGCACAAGTTCCCACAAATTTTGCGGGAGTTCCATGTGTTGTTCCTCACAAATATTCTTTATTTGCGCTACATAGCTTGCCACCACGGCGCTGCTTATACAGCCTGCAGCCGAAGTTTCGTCCTTTTCAATCCATATTGTGAAGTCTACCTTACCACGTTCTATGGCAGTCGCAATAATTCTGCGAACTTCCATTTCCTTTTCACGATACAATGGGGCAACCCTCGTATTAAGATCCAAACTCTTACTATTCAAAGATCGAACCTCTACGTGAATTTTCTTTCCGTTAAAAACGACATCGGCTTTACCGAAGCCAGTCATTGATTGAATCATTTTAGCTTGTATTTTTTTGTCTTTTGCTTGCAAAAGTACCATTTTTTGCGCAATTTTACCACATGAAACAATATAAAGTATGCCTTACGATTGCTGGTTCCGACCCCTCCGGCGGTGCTGGTATCCAGGCAGACATAAAAACAATGACTCTGCTTGGTTGCTACGCACAAGCAGTTCCCACGTGTTTGACGGTACAAAATACATTAGGTGTGCAACGCAGTATTCCCATTGACGCTGAATTGGTTTTTGACCAGGCTGCAGTTACCATGGAGGACTGTATGCCCCAATGTGTAAAGATTGGCATTGTGCCCAACCTAGCTATAGCACATGCCATAGCAGAATTACTGCGTAAATTCAAGCCAAAGTTCTGCATATTTGATCCTGTTTTAATTTCGTCATCAGGATTATCTTTCGTAGACAACGAGACATACGAGTTCATGCTTGAAGAACTTATGCCGCTATGTCAACTTATAACGCCCAATTTACCTGAGGCACGTCATCTTGCCCAATTGAGTGATGCTACTGCCGATGAGTTGGCCCAGTATTTATACAACAAATTAAAAGGCACACCTGTAATGGTTAAAGGCGGACACCTTCCAGGCTCACCCACTGATTATTTATTTGATGGCGCATTGCACAAATTTCAAAGTGAAAGACTTAATAGCCATAACACACATGGCACGGGTTGCGTTCTATCTTCTGCTATTGCATCATATAAAGCCCAAGGCTTAGAACTTAAAGATGCCATAGCCCAAGCCAAACAATTCCTGTTCAATGCCATAAAACAAGGAGCTAGCTATAAACACGGAAATGGTTGTGGGCCACTCTATCTCGTTCCTTGAATAGTAAAAAAATGATCAAGATTCAGAATGAGCAACAACGTTTGCTCTTCTACTTCTTCATCTGCATATATAGTTTTAAGCTTTACACATTATTCTGATTAACTGTACATACAAGCTCAACCTTCAAAATAAAGCAACGAACTATTTGCTATATTCCAATTTTTCCTTACCTTTGCACCGAAAACGGAGGCCTCGTAGCTCAGTTGGATTAGAGCAACGCCCTTCTAAGGCGTGGGTCTTGGGTTCGAACCCCAACGAGGTCACTTAGTGACTCCTGCGGAATCACGAAAGTATTATTATAAGAGAGTTCATTACATCGCGTAAAGAACTCTCTTTTTCGTTGTTTATCAACGACTTACGAAAGTAAGATAATTGTAAAGTATAGGTCGAAATGAGAGGACGCTAACAAGTTTAACTTGTGGTAAGATTGTGAAGTTTGAGGAAAACCGAACATAACCGAACATGACCAAACAGAAATGTCTTACACATTGTCTTACACGTTCACGTCTGTGTCTTACACATGTGAGATGGGCTTCGGAAAATGTCTTACACTTTATAAAAAGTACTCCTCATAGCTTAAATCCGTAATAAAGAACAGCATTTACGCCAAATCTTCCAATCTGCCACACTAATTCACAAAGTGTCCTATGAGACAGGTTAAGATTGACGTACTTTTCGACAGAAGAAAATTGTACGAGAAGAAAGGATTTGGTTACTTGGAAGTGCGCGTATATTTTGCACGCCGCGATGTCCGATATGTAACCATAGGCACCTCAACTCCCGATAAGTGGGAAAAAGATGCAAAATCTAAGGAAACATTGGAAGTCATTTCGCAGTGCGAAAAGATTGTCAATGCAATGGAGGTGCTTGGAGAGCCACTCACCAAAGACACCTTCAACACTCATTACTTAGGTGATGATGAAGAAGCCTCTCCGCAAGAAGATGTTTACGACACTTCAGACAAAGATTTCATTGCTTACTGTCAATCAGCATTGGAGGCAGAAAACATTGCTCCAGGTACGCGCAGACACAAACAGGTAGTGATTGATGCACTTATCCGTTTTGGTGAAATTAAGACCTACGCTGATTTGACAGCAAAGAAGTTAATGGCATTTGACAAATGGCTTCATAATGGAGTGCGTACAGATGTCACCATCTATGGCTATCACAAACGGCTGAAAAAATGGATTGGAGAATTGTCACGTGCAGAGGAAATAAAGAAAAACCCCTACAAACTTGTTAGCTTCAATCGTGGCAAGAGCAAAGAGCGCCAACCTCTGCTCGAACCCGAATTGAAGAAAATGCGCGACTATCCCTTTGACGGGAAGTTGGAACGGGTGCGTGATCTCTTCATCTTCTCCGCTTACACAGGTCTTGCATTCTGCGATGTGCAGAACTTTGACTATCAGTCTATGACGGTGAAGGAGGGTGATTTGGTTTTCATTGATGGGAACCGCATCAAAACCGATACGAAATTCTTCACCCCTATCCTTGCCCCTGCCATGGAAGTGTTGAAAAAGTACGAGTTCAAATTGCCCAAAATTTCCAACCAAAAGGCAAATGATTACCTTCACTTGATACAAGCACAGCTTGGCATCAAGAAGAATTTGACCTTCCACGTTGCCCGCCACAGCTTTGCCACACTCGCCTTGGCGCATGATGTCCCCATCGAAAATGTAGCCCGAATGCTCGGACACGAGGACATTCGGACCACACAGATTTACGCAAAGGTTTTGCGTACCACCATCGAGCGCCATGCCACCGCACTCCAAGGCGCCATCATCTAAGCTTTATTCATCATCATCTAAAACACGATAAAACGTGCCTTTCAATAGCTGCGACATTCCACTCTCCTTGAATGTCGCAGTTATTTTTTCGCATACATACTTGCCTCCCCTTATATAATATAAGGCACGTGGGTTGGGCAAAGTATCAGACAAAAATGAAAACTGATACTTCTTCTTGCCATCAATTTTGTATAACACTTCGCGTTTCTCCTCCCACATTCCCTCATTCAAGCGAAGTGAAAAAGGCGTAATGAATGCCTGGAACTCATCTGAGACTTCCACAAAATCCACCACAGGGTGCGGCATATACGGCTTGAAGTACTGCACCCCGTTCCAAAATCCCATATATATTTGGTCAAAGTAAGCGTCCGTGTTTTTGTTCTCCCCCTTGGCAATGGTACGGCTTGCCGCACCTTGCGCCAAATCTCCTGCATCGTAGTCAATGGTGTTGGCTGACGTTGAACTGCCAAACACACGATCAGTACGATTACCACTTGAAGAACCGCTCCCATCTTCTGTCAGTGTCCAATTCTCACTGCTTCCCATCTCGCCACAATTCATGAAAAGCATATTGCCGTGACTGTCTCCCGTCCCCTCAATCCAAGCTGGCACAATTTTCAGTTCCAAGTCCTCTGCATTCTTGTCCGCAAAGCGTTCCCCATAGGCATTGACGGGGAGCAAACGATTATTATAGCGATACCACTTCGTTTTCGTCTTGTCTGAAAAGCCCGAAGTACCCTCCATCACAAACTCCGACTTGTAGCAGTACATGACAAAGTACGTGCGGTTTTCCTTGACATAAAACAATTTGTGTCCATCAGAGCCATATTTGTAGCCACGCACATACTGCGTGCTGCTGGCGTTCGGTCTTGTTTGCCTTGTGTACACCCCACTTATTTTAAGCGACTTTGCCGCCTCCAATAAATCTGCCATTTTATCATAAACCTTGGCATCCTTGCCATATTTGCGAATGTACCAATCACACGAATGGTACGCCCAAAGCAAACTGCCATTGTCCTCATACTTCACATTCACGCTACCCAAGTATTCCGACTTGTCCTCCTGCGTGACTTGGGTGGTGTAACTGTCCACCACCTTGTCCAACAGAACCTCATTTGCTTCCGTGGCAATGGCATCAGAGAATTTGAAAGAAATCGTTTTCTGCTTGTGGTTGATGGTGAAATCCCCAAACAGGAACTTCTCCAGCTCTTCAAAGAACTCCGTCAGCGTCCAATGTGGCAAAGCAAGTGCAAAGTTATAAGCGCCCCATGCCGCAGGCAAGGTGTTGCATATAAGGAGATTAACAAAGACAGAGTTTTCCAACGCCATGAAATCCCACTTATAACCCACCTGCTTGCATATTCTGTAAAGAATATACAGCAAGTAAGGCTGAAACGACAAAGCCTGTGCTCCCGTTTGCGCATTGGTTTCATGCGGCCAAATAAATTCATTCTTGTCTGCACTCCACACCATTTCATTCTGAATCTTCCCCGAAGTGTTATTCACCCAGGGCAACGGGATCCAGAAATTATCAGGGTATGGGCGCATGTCGTCCATGCAATGCCCTGCAACCGCCACGCGGCTTGTAGGATAGCCCAAATCCAGCTCATTCAAATAAATATCATCGAATGTCTCATCAAAGTTTTGCTCACTGCGTCCCTCCAAGAATTGCGTTTTGACTTCCACATCAGAAATTTCCGTAATGGTAATGGTGCCACTCCGATAAAAGTCACGATCGCGAATTTCGCAATCGAACACCACCTTGTTCTTAGCCACATCTGCGCGGTGGATATGCCCAAATATCGCGATATTTTGGGCACACCCTCGCAAAGGGAAAGTGATTGTCAGCGTATAGCTGTCACTTCCCGTAAACAATCTATTCTCGGCAATGAAGTCAAACGATGTGCCTTCCTTCAATACGGCTTGTTGGTTGTTGATGATGATTTCCATTTTTATTATCTTTGCAAAATGAAACGTGCCATAATTATAATACTTGTAAGTTTAATACTCTTTTTGGCAATTCTTGCCTTGGGATTCTTTTGGTCTCTTCCATTATCGCTTATATTTCTGTTTATTGGAAGTATTGCATTGTTTATTTCATGCGTATATGTAAAGGAAGAATCCACAAGAAGAGTTTTGGATGCTATTTCATGCAGTTTGCTTATCACATGGTGCTTGCTGCTGTTATTCTTTTTTGTTGCAATGTATATGATGATGGATCGCAAAAGTTATTGAGCATTCATTTTCTTCTGCTTTTCGGAGATTTATTTCTAATCAACGTATCGTATTCCTCTTGCGCCTGTTTGATACCCGTGTCCCCTGTCACTGTATTCACGGTGACAAAAGGCTCATTCAATCTTTGGCTTAGTCGGCTCATTGTTTCTTCGTACTTACTGAGTACAGCTGCACTCTGTGCCAAAGCTGCCGAAGCGACATTGTCCGTGGGAGCTTGAATAATTACAGGTTGCGGTGAAGGCGAAGCCACCGCACCTGTTCCCACAATTGTTCGTGAAACATCATCGGCTCGCAAGGATCCGATGGTGTTAGTCCTTTGTGCATAGTCCAGCGCATTGATGAGCGGACGAGCTACAGGTGATGCAAGCAACTTTTGTGATGCCACCCATTCCCCAGCATGAACTACGCCCACTTCTTCGTTTACTCTGCCTTGCGGAGTAAAACCACCTTGTGCATATCCTTGTGCCTCACTTGCCTGTTGTTGCTTTTTGATTGCGGCAATCTGTATCATGCCCGCAGCAATAGCCATTGCCGCTGCAATAGGTGCCATGATATAACCGACCACAGGAATAGCCGCTGCCGAACCATAAGCAGAGATCGCGTTTTGGGCCGTCTGCGCCACCGCTTGAATAACCTGCATGGCAAACAACTTTTTGTTCGCCTCGTTCTTCGCTTTGGCAAGGGCAGCTTGTTTCTCTTTTTCAAGCTTCGCCACCTTGTAGTTATTACCCTCTGCCACAGAAATCTCCGCTGAATAGCGGGCATTGATGGCGGCAGTTTCCTTCTCGAGTTCCGCCTGGACGAGAGAAGAAACGCCACTGAATATCTCCCCCATGCCACTCATGACAGTGGAGAACGATTGCGTAACGGCTTGCCCGGCATCGCTCTCCAACCAATTAGCCAACTTATCATTTGCCTTCTCCATGCCGTTCTTAGTCACACCAATACTATCAATGGCATACTTTTTACGCAAAGCTAACTTTGCTTTCTCGAATGCTTCCTCAATGCGCAGTTTCTCTGCTGCATTGTCGCCAGCTGCTTTTACTTCTGCATGATATACCTGTTCCAAAGCAGCCATGTCACTATCGTACTTAGTCAAACGTTCATCAGCGTTCATGCCAAAGTACTCCTCTTTGAGTTGCTGTTTCACTTGTTGCTGACGTTGGATAATCTTCTGCTGATTGGCAAAAACCTTGTTCTGATATTCCTTTTCAGCTGCCAAGCGTTCCTTGGTGCCTTCCTTGTAAAGTTGGACTATTTTGCGAAGATGTTCCAACTCAGCCAACTCCACCGCATCTTCGTAAGTCTTGGTATCAGACAAACCATCAATATAGCGTTGCTTCAACTCCGCGAGTTGCACATTATACGCTTTATCTTCCGCCTCTCTACTCGCATTTGTAGCATTCTCCTCCTGTTTCTTTACCGCCTCCTGGTATTGCGCTTGCGCCTCCAAGAGGTCCTTAGCAGAAACGTCAGAACGCTCCATCTTCTTTTTCCAATACTGCACGTTGATCTCGTCCATGCGTGCGGTATATTGCTCATAATCCTTCTCACCCTTTGCATACGCAATGCGGTTGAGCGCTTCCTCTTTCACTTTCCAATCATCGGGAGAGTTTTTGCGGTCAGTCTGCTTTTTCTTTGCTTCCGCCAAGTTCGCTTCCGCTTCGGCTTTCTCCTCCTTGGTGATCTTCTTGTTTTTGAGAATACGAGCATAGTATTCTTGCTCAATCTCCTCCATGCGCTCCACATAGGCTTCATAGTCCTTCTCACCCTCCATGTAGGCTTTCTTGTTGAGCGCATTCTGTTCTTTCTGCCAATCTTGTTCCGCCTTGAACTTGTCAGATTTCTTATTCTTCTTATCATCGTCCACCACAGGCACACTGCCACCACCGCCACCATTGTTCGTGATGACAGGTTTTTTATTGATTTCTTTGGCAGCTTGTTTGCCGAGATCGTTGCCATAAACATCAAAGATAGCATGCTCCTTTTGGTTCTGCTCATCAATTTTCCTTTGAATACTTACCTTGTTGTTTTTCAGATGCGCAGTATAAGTAGCCGCTCCCGTGTCCATGGCACGCCCTTCACGTCCATCCACAAAGTTTGATGAAGCATTGATTTGCTTGTCCTTCTCAATCGCATCATCAGCTTCTTTCAATTCCATTGCAAGTTTCGCCTTCTCCTTGCCAATCTCTTTGAGCAAATCTTTGGCACCTTCCAACTCATATTTCTTGGCAAGAGAGTTCAGATAGTCGTCCAGGGCTTTCTTGTTCTCCATGTATTTACCCGTGGTCGCGTCCAACTGCGCATTGTAGTTCGGGATAATTTTGTTCAGCGCATTGACCGCCTTTTGGCGATCGTCAAGCGACAACTTTTCATCCTTAGCCACCTTAATCAAGGCTTCGATTTTGTTTTTCTCCTCCACAATGCCCTCCTGACCTTTCTGTCTGACTTCTGCAAACGCTTTCTCTGATGCACTCATCTCGTTCATCTTTGAAAGGGCCTTGTAAATGCCATATCCCAAAGCCACAGCTGCTGCGAGCAAAATGCCCCAACCACTTGCCAACTAATGCTCATGCCGAGCGTACCACAAAAAAACACGGAAGCGGGGTGAAAGCTCCGTGCCTTTTGTAATAAACGAAAAGTTCCGCTGACTATTCCTCTTCCGAGCATAAGTGAACAAAAAAAGCATGGTACAATCATCTATTTCAGATGAGCGTACCATGCTCTTTATTCTTTCAAACAATCTTATTTTTTGTCCAAAAGTCCATCAAATGTTTTGATCAGCGCAAATGGGTCTGCATAGAAAGACTTTGAGTCCAGTTCCTTGATAACGGGTTTCATTACAGGGAAATCCTTGAAGACCAATTTGAGTTCTGCTCTCCAACCAACCGCCGCACTCATCCAAAAAGCGCGAGCTACATCTTCGTTCTTCAACTTGAAGTAGAGCATAGCTCCCGTACCTGTCAGTTGAAGGGTCTTAGTGTTGGTCTGCGTGGAAATGTTGTGAACATATCCCGTGACGTTCTTACCTTCATAAACTACCTGCAAAAACACAGGGTCGCTATAAGGTTTCGGATTCTTGTTCCACACATTGGGTAACGCTTTTTGCGCTTTCAAAGCCTCAAAGGTGTACCATTTCTGGCTTTTGTCATCGTAAACACGAAGATTTTTTACCTCTGTGGATTTGTAGGTTTTCTTTTCCCCCTTGGCGTCTTTCACCTTAATAGAGTTTGCATCATCAACAGAGAACAAGGTTCTGGTAGTACCTTTCACGACCTTGCCATCTGTAAGTGTGACTTCTACCTTAGTCTGTGCTTGTGCAAAGACGCAAAACAAACAAGCAAGAAGCATGAACAGAGTCTTTCTCATATCATAAAAATTAGTAGTTAAACATGCATTTGCAAATATATAGATATATTTCTACCCCCCCAAAAAATAATGATATTTTTTATGCCACAGATTATTCCTCTTCCTCGTCCGAGTCACCTGTAATCAGATTGATGCCGAACTGGTCCACCAACTTCTGGTAGTCAAAGCAATAGCTTCGTGCCGACTGAGAGAGTTTAAAAGTGGGCGCGATTTTTGAAGAAATCCGCGTTTTGTTAAGTAGTAGCAAAACAAAAACCTTGATACAGAAGTCTTTAGGGGATTGTTAAGGGGGTTCCCCTTAACCCCTCCGTCGGAAGCCCCCCGACCGCCCTACATCGTCAAACCACGAACACCCCCACACCAAAGCGGAATGTGTAAACATATCTTAAATTCACCCCGACAAAAGTTCCCAAAATACACGAAAGCCGAAAAGGTTGAACACATTGAAAAGGAAGAAAAGGCAACCAACGCACACACCACACCCACACAACAAAAGACCCCCGAAGTTTCCACGAATACACCCCGAAGTTTCGCAAATACCACGATTGCACACTCCAAGTTTCTCATGTGCATAGATGCCAAGTTTCCGCACACCCCAATTTGCACCCCGAAGTTTCACAATGCGCCAAAATCCAAGGTTTCGGGCAACCTAAAACGCCCCTCCAAGTTTCGCGATGTCTACCCAAGCCCCCAAACTGACACTTTGCAGTTCCTAAACCTTCAAAATCACCTTTCAAGGTCTCAAAAAGTAACAAAACGACACCTCGAGTTCCTTTATACTCATGAGGTTCGGGAGTTTCTGACTATCCAACGACCCAACGCACCCCAACCAAACACCCACACCACACCCCCGAAGCATTTCGAGGTCTCTGATTGCCTTCAAAATCGCACCTTTCAAGGGAAAATTTTACACCTTGGGAGCTCGATCTATCCACCGCCCGCGCCACCGCTAACGAGCACCACATTCTTCTGACATCATCAGTTTCTGCGCCTCACGCAGTATACAATGTAGCCTTGCTGCTGCGTCGGCGCGGCACTTGCAGCTGCACCAGTTCACGCCCCAGAACCACGGCAGTGAACTCCTCCTTTGTCCGTCTGGTCGCGCCGTTGCACTTCGGACGTGCGATCAAGCACATTATAGCGAAAGTCGCATAGTTCGTCCATAAGGCTAAAGGCTTGTTCTGTCAGACCGCGGTTCGTGGTGTCGCCAGTTGTTTGCGGTGCACAGTCAGTGTCGTTGTCCATGCTTTTTTGCGGTTGGGGTGTTTCAGCGTTTTTAGTTTGTGGTTCCGGACTATGTCCGATAGCGTCTATCAGTTTGTCAACG
>OGJE01000512.1_pt1 | contig 14161 bp, 17 predicted proteins | sample 1571981 | NCBI WGS metagenome assembly OGJE01 (sample SAMEA2582118, study PRJEB24529) | metagenome | biome: Human gut stool | place: China | collected 2011
ATAACTCTATCCTTGTTTGTATCAGCACCACCTCGCAAGCCACGTTCCAAAAACAAAGAAAACAGGCAGTTCTTGAAACCTGTTGTGCGACCAGAGATACTAACTATCTCAAAAACAGATACTATCTTTTCCGGCAACATATACTAGCTCTTCCAGCAACATATCAGTAGCCTTTCAACAAAAAAGGGTGAATCATTTACTTATGACACACCCTCTTTGCAAAATCAGAGACACATAACTGCTTGTAAATCTGATTCTATTTTACGAAGACCATCTACAATACGTTGCTGAACACCTTGCTACTGGTCAGAATGTATAACCGACACCAAACACAAAAGAGCGGTTCTTTGAGTTTTCTGGCCAAATCCAAACTTCTTTCATGCCAAGTTCGTATCCACCAAATAGTTGAATTTGGCTAAACTCGACACCAATCTTACCATTAAATCCCCAGTCAAAGCTTTCTCCTTTTATTGTGGAAATATCTAGAAGCTGGAGTTCTGCTTTTTTAATAGCAAATGAAGCATAAGGACCGACTTGACCAAATAAAGCTACGTTATCCGACAGATTAACGCGTCCACCGATATTGACAGGTATAATGAGGTTATATGACTTCAAAGAACCATCCGGTATAACAGTCTGACCTCCGAATTCTAGTTTTTTTGCCTTTGAACCTCTTAGCCCAAACTGCACTTCTGAGCCTAGATATACATTTGGAGTAAAATTGTACTCCAAAATAAAGCCACCTCCATAACCGAATGTATTCCCTGCATCAGATAACTCAGAGTATTTACTCATAGTTCCTGTAAAGGTTATGCCATAACGCATTCCCTTTTCTACTTGGGCAGATGCTGTCATTGTAAGCACAGTCATAACTGCCATCATAAAAAATTTCTTCATAACTTTTTAATTTACTTTTCAAGTAAGTGAAGGAAATATTCTTCACTGACAAACATTATTTTTAATAATATACCATCCAATTTATGTAGAATGTTCATCATCTCAAATCTAAAACAGACATGCCTTGATTGAAATTTCCCCAAATAGTCGGATGCTGATTGTGAGGAATCTGGTTTGCCCACGATGAGACGTTCTTATTAACAAAATTGTAAATCTCGTTAGCAGAAATAACTCTGTCATTATTTATATCTGCTGCACCACCTAATCCTTTTGCGAGGAAATATGTATAAAGACCATTTGGTCCTTGTGGCAATTCCAATGAAGTTTCATCCAATCTAGATGACAGAAAGAACATTACTTCATTGTTTGCAACAGCTTGTACCTGCAATTGTGTACGCTGTTTGCCAAGACCTCCACTAAAACATGCATCCGCAAAAACCATCTTCCGTCCTGCACGACAATTACGGAATAGTATCTGCATTTCTTGATAACTCATTCCGCCAAGATGAGAGTTCGCTTGCATATCATAGCAACAAAAACCACCTTCATAACCATGTCCACTGAAAAAGAATATTACAGCATCAGAAGGCATTGCCTTGGCAAAAACAGAACGAACTGTCTTAATAATATTAGAGTGTGTTGCCTGAGCACCTGTTAATGTTGTTATGACTGCATCATGTTGTGCCATAATTTGATTGAACGTTGCTACATCTGCTTCTGTAAACGTAAGATCATTAATATTCTGATAATCAGCAATACCAACAGATACAACATACGTATGCTGTGCATTAATTTCTTTTGCAGAAATAAGTGCTAATAGCAACAAAGCAATACCCTTTAGAGGATTCATTCTATCTATCGTTTAATTGCTCCAGAATTTGTGACTTCAATTATTGCATTTTCATTTGCACCTCCATATGAAGCATCACTTCCTAAACTGAAATAATAACGTACATAGCCATTTTCGGGAAGAAGATTTTTACCGCGATACATCTCATCAAATGACTGAACCAGGGCATTAATATTCTGATTAAACCACGTACGTGCTGTTTCATTGTCAGTCTTACCTATGGTCTTTCTGCCTTGGGCATCTGCCTTGTTTGCAGAAATCCATCCAGACTTAAAATTATCAGCCATATTATTACCAGTTGTTGCATCAATACAATTTGTCTCAACACCTACCAACTGGACATAATAATTGCCAATACCCTTGTTTGGATCATCATCATCCTTGCTACAAGAAGAGATTGCCACGCATGCAAACACTGCTACAAGTGTAAGCATCAAATACTTAATTGTTTTTTTCATTGTTTGTTTAATTTTAAATTTAACACTATATTACTTATCTATTTCTCTTATCAAACATGCTGTTTGGGAAATACTGCCAGATACAAGTTCAAATTCTGTTGACTTCAAAATACCATTTTTGTGTTCTTCGAAATCAGCCATATATCGATTATCCCAAATCTTACCTTTTTTCGGTTTAACTACAGCTACTCGTTTATAAGTAGTTCTACCATCGGAAGTTTCACCAACTTCCAATACTTCAAACCTTGAATCCTCGGTTACATCTTCACGAATACCTATATGGGCTGTAATAGGACTACTGTTTATAAGAGGCGTTCTTACACGGAACTCAGGATGCTCTTTTTGTAATTGTGCAATAGCCTTGTCTATGGCACGGGTACACACTAACCGAATTTGGACTTCTCTATCATTTACTCCTTTAAAGTTGGAATTCTGACTATGCACAGTCTGGCTACCGAGGTAGCTCACTGTGAAAAGAGACTTCTGTTTCTTGAATGCCTCTTTCTTGTTAGCATCTTGAGTAGCTGTATAATATGCATTATAGAATCCGTCAGAGATTTCTTTGGTCCAATCAAGTCGATACAGATAAGAAGTAACTGTTACATTAAAACCAGAATAATCATTTGCAAGAACACCAGCCACAGGCATAGCAACCATACCGACAATAGGAATTGCAGACAATGCAATAGCACCAGACATGCGTTTTTCCTTGTTTCGACGTGCGTCACCATATTGGATGTCGTTCACAAGAACATAAGTATTACCTATTAGCTCTTCACCCGCATCATAAACGATACCCTCCTGAGTTTTGTGAGAATATAATGCTGTCTGAATATCAGAAGCATTCACATTATAGTACCCTCTTTCCAAAATCAGATTAGGATTAAATGTTCCATCCTTGGCTTGATTAAACCACTTTGCTACAAGGCGACGACCGATCGCATTATCTCGAAGAAGCATATCAATATGAGGTTTCTGATCGTTGGCCTTGGTAGTATCACTTTCCTCAAGCACTCCTGCCTTGAACACTCGCTTTGACAGGTTGAATTCATAGAAATTATCCTGTATTGGTATTTTCTCGAATACATCAACCATTTCTTTGCAATATTCCTGATTCTCATGTTTTAGCATGATAGAGTACATAGAACCCTTGTGATATTTGAATACATCCTGGGCGGTAACATTCGATACCACCCAAAGACATACATATAATAACATTAGTCTTTTATTCATAACTAAAAATCATAAAAGGCCCGACCTACACAAAAGGCATCAAGCTTCATGGGATTGATTTTGTAAAACTTCCACTTGCCATCATCTTTGTTGTATTCAAACACATCCACTTTCTTACTGGCATCCAATGTTGATGTAAAGACACCATTTAAGAAAGGAATACCTCCAGCTTCAAGCAAGATGTTATTTACAACTTTAGTATGCGGCATAGAATCATCTACAGAGTTGACATTCTCATCTTCCTCCCAATCAACTTCTACATCTGTATTACCTAACCAATAATTTACAAATGCTTTTAGCTGATTAATAGAAGGAATATACCATCCGTCACCTAATGACTTACACCAATTATAAACTGGATAGTTGGTAAGTGAGATTCCTTTTGCAGATGCATAGGCAAAAAGTTCATCGGTATTTGCCTTTCCATCATTTTCGTCAAGCATTGAAATACCTTTAAGGTATGCAGATTTGGCACAATACAAATTCTGTTTTCCTCTAAAAGCCTTAACGCCCATCATTTGTCCATGGGTACCATCTTCATTTACATTAAAGACTATACCTTTTACTCCATTTACTTGTAGCACATCGCCCTTCTTCACATTTTTGACTTGTGCCGAACAAATGAGGGAAGTAAAACACGCAATAAGAATTGTAATTATTTGGCGCATTATTTTTAGAATTTATGTACTGCACGTGCATCGAAATGAAGAACACGCTTCATACCAAGAGCATCACCTTCTGAGCGATGTGCGTCCTTTTTCAACTGATACTCCAGAATCTTAACATTAGGTGCTCCCATTGGGTGATTAACCAGATTCTTCCCCTTCTCGGTATTGATAGTATAAACTTTACCACCTTCTGCCTCAGTAGAAGAAATCATTCCTGCCAACATTTTAAAGCCCATAGTACTTGCATTTGAACAGAAGAAACTATCTCCACCATTTTTTTCAACTATCTTATTATAAGCCTTCCATAGTTTGCACCCCTTTTTGTTTAAATCAAGATTGCCACCATTGAGATTTTTCCAGATTGTATTCAGTTCACCACGTGAAGGGATATACCACCCCTCACCAAGACTGCGAGCCCATGCGAAAAGAGGAAATTTCTCCCATGAGATATTCTTTTCAGAAACATATTTGGCAATAGCCTCCATGTTTTTCATTCCATCATCTTCGAAGAAGGCGTTTGTTTCCAACTCCAAAGATTTGTCTGCCAGCCAATCCTTGTCACTTTCACTTAATGAAAGGATAAGACCATGCTTTCCACTTGCATCTACATCAACCACCAAACCCTTTAGATTTCCTTGACTGTAGATGTCACCAACTTTGAACTGTGCATTTGCACTGATTGTTCCGATAACGGCAACAATCATCATTAATAATATTTTTTTCATTGTAGATTTATTATGATATTTATTTCCAAAATACATTAGTTACTTCTGTTTTGGGATGAGAGTTGGCATAGGCTATACTAATATCCCGCATTGCATTGATACGTTGTCTCTCTAAGGATATATTGTCTGTCCATTGACGCATCATGAATTTCAACTCTTCTCCCATCTTCTTCTTAATCTCGTCAGCAAGTTCCACGGCATCACCGTAGCATGCTGCATCTGGATAAATTTCAGAGAGATAAACAGTCGCAGTTGCAGCTCCTTCACTATTAGGCGCAGCAATCCATGCAGCACGAGCCTGTGCTAGATTTTCATTACAATGCTGATTAACAAATTGTTGATAAACCTTCATCAGTTTTTTATTGACTGCTTCATAACCTTTGCAACATTCTGGCACCATCATAAGATTGTAAATGGCTGCATCATAATTCTTCATGGCAGCCAGAGACTGGGCCTTTTTTATGATATTCTGATAGTTATTATCATAATAGTCAATTATCTTTTGCTTCCCTTGTTGTACGAAATTCCGAATTTCATTATTCGAAACATTTATTTTTTGGAAAGTATTAACAAGAGCCTTCGTCTCGTTGTCTCCTATACCCTTCATTTCATTGGAATAGGTTGCATAGACCTTTTGAGCTTTCAAGTCAACAACATGCATTGATACAGTTACCTTATAGACTATCTTTGTGGGAACTCCACTGACAATCTGCTTGTCAATAACATCATAATCAAAAGCCAAAACGAATTGCGAGTTTTCCACTCCTCCAACACCACCAGTCTTAGAAGTAAGCACACGCAACCGATTTGTCAAATAGTCTACTACTTGCGAGTAACGATTTCCATCTTCGTTGGTGGATTGTGTTATCAGAGGACGAAGCACTATATCACAATTTTGGGCATGCATTAACATTGACATACTGCATAGTATGAAAGAAAATATATACTTCTTCATAATTACTTTTCTCCTATTATTATTTGGGCATAGCCTAGTGAAGGTGAATTATTCTTTGACTCTATGCCATATTTTGTTTTTAGAAACTTGCGTAATTCATTTGCAAAGCTACCTGCATCTTTTGGCATCCCATTTTCTTTTACAAGAGGAATCCTTACATTTTCAAAAAGCATGGTTGTCTCTGTTGATTCAGATGTAAGGTATTGATGTTTAACAGTATGCTCTGCCATCCAATTTTCCATAACTTCTGAAAGTTCAGAACCACCATATTCGCTCTCAAGATTAATCCCTGATCCGTTATCAAATACTCCAATTTCAATAACGACCTCTCGTCCATTTTCTCTACAGTCGTCAAAATAAGCTTGCAACCTTGAGATAAAGTTGTCCATATGCCCCACTACAGCCTCCTCCAGCAATACGGGGATTTACGAGGTAAATGTTGGAGTACCAGTACCATCTACGCCCGCAACTTGCTTGCCCGTATAAGCATCTAGCGCTCGTAAGTTGTATGTTACACTATGCTTCGGTCCTACTGTATTGTATGAAAAATCAACTTCGATAAGAATATCCGCTTTTGCCTGTCGATTAAGCTCATCAAGAGCCGTAACAGCCAAAGAACTACTAGAAGCTTTCGATGTTGTAAGAGTATTCCTTGCAGTCCGTCTTGTATTATTCTTGATTGTTTGTGATAAATCCGCAAGAGGGAAGCCACGATCAGACATGAGAGAGTTGATTTTAGAGATTACCAACATGAGTTCCCTGCTATCCTGCACGGCTTGCTCATAATTAGGCGCTCCTTTAATTTCTCCTTGATTTTCATACACATTCCAAAAACCGCGCTCTTGACACCATGTATCCATTGGAACGACCATGATTTTTGGGTTCTTACCTTGGGCAAAAACAGTGCATACCACTACGAGCATTAAGAATGTATAAATGAGTCTTAACTTCATATTTCCTAGTTTTTTATAAACCTAACTTTCTTACAATACCAGCATTCTCGAGATTTTTTCTTAACGCTTCCTTGGCAATTACTACAATAGCCTTTACACGAAAATGTTTACCTATTTTGACAATCTGAATGGGTTGAGTTGTGTTCGTATATGTATCGAACTGTTTGTTTATCAGTTTGTCAAAGTATTCACTATGCTCTTCTGCTTGAGACGGAGAAGAAATGATTGGCTTTTGGAAAATTCGTTCCACTACAAACCCCTTAAACAAGCAACCGAGGATAGCGCACTTCTTCGCAACATCAATAGTTGCTTCCTTCTTTTTTTCTACCAATGCAGATACCTCTACTAGGTAATATCCTTCCTTCGCAATTGCCACTCCTACTATATCGTATTCGTAGTTTGGTAAGGCTGATTTTGCGAAACAGTTAGAAGCAATCCATAATGCAAACAACAAAGATGCCAACCTTTTCATAAGTTCATTTTTAATGATTAGATAAATAATCTGCTAAATACTCTTTCAGCAAAAAATTTGCATCTTTCTCATCAATAGGCACAGCCTTATTGACTCCAAAAGACTTCAACCACTCTAGCTGAGACCAAGTTGCTCGGTTGAGACGCTCTCCGCGAAACTCATTACTTTCCACAGGAAGCAACACAACTTTTCCGTCCTCATACTTAAAGACTGCAATATCTTTCCAGTCTTTACCAAAAGTAATACAAACTTGTATATCCGTCCCCTCCACCTTGTAAAAGGAACAGCCTACCTTTTCTAATTTTTCCAGCATTTCCATATCATTTCAATTTATTTGTTATGTTCATACACATTTACTATTTCCTTTACAAATTCCTTCACAAGTCTATATTCCAAATATCCTTTAGTAGAAACTTTCTGTCGATTATTCTTGTCATTGATAACCAAAAACTTATCCTCTTTAATAAGAATACCATGTACGAATGAGTTTCGTAAATGGCGACAAAAGTCTAAAACCTGTGAATGTTTCTTGGTAAAGAACAATGTAAACTTGGCATAGTCAGTGATTGTGGCTATGTCTTTTTGTTTTACATACTTTACATGACACTTCACCTTATGCTCATAAAGTTCAAAAGCTGTTTTAAAACGGCTTTTAAACTCCTCATTCTTCACGTTTGCCTTTATTTCTTGTTCAAAAATAAAGGTAAACTTTGCAAAGGATGTCATATCATTCTGTAACCCATTGTACATCATACTTATTCTTTTAAAATTCAACATTCAAGAACAAGCCAAAAAGCGTGGAACTATTGCCAATTACTGGGATAGAGGTTGTGGAAGGACCCGTCTGCAAGTAATATGGCAATAGCCCACGCTATAAGATATACCGATACCTTTCCCTTATGTGAAAGGTACAATAATCCATATGCGTGAGCCGAATTGCATATTATCATTGCAGACTTTGAAACTTCCACATTCCTATCTCGCAAGATAACGCTCAATACGCTCATTCATTTGAGTCTTCATCGCAGCCGTTCTTTTCCGTCTGCTCCAACTCTGACCGCAAAAGTAAGCAATATTCTTGATACTGCCAAACTTTTAGCCACTTTTTTTCTAAAATGCTCTATTTTTCTAAAAAGAATAAGAAAATGGCATCGGATGCCGTCAGTGCCGAAAAGATAAAACTTCCACATTTCCATTCCATGACAGCTCCGATGCCTATATAATACCTAAAACTTTCCTATCTTCCTTTTCCGTTTAGTTCTTCACCAACATCCCTTTTCTGGCATTCACCGTAAAATTACCAAGAGATGTCTTGACTTTATAAACGCCATTCTTTGATGATACCAGCTTTGCCGATATTCCCATAAAGCTGACGCCGCCGTTCTTCTTCTCAATGGTGTACTTTCCGAAAGGAGTAGCTACGGTGATGTGGTGCTTGGTGTTTTCAACTACGCCATACACTGTGCCGGATGGTGCCTGCTTAACCTGCTCGGCTACGCTCTTTACGGCATTTGCCACATCGGTGTTGTTACTCTTTGCAAAACTGGTTGTGGTGGCAGCTACTACCATCATCAACGAAATCATAATCTTCTTCATACCTTATTATATATTAAAGGGTTATACTTCATGTTCCCCGTTCCACGATTTTTTCTTTTCTATCGCTTCCCGATTACGAGCGCAAAAGTAAGAAAATTATTTCTATCAGCCAAATATCTAAACCTACCTTGTATGAAATGCCATTCTGTATGTACCAAATGACAAAGAGGAGGCGTCATAAGTCTAAATTACAGTTGGCGCATAACAGTTGACCTACGCATGCACATCACCTGTTGTGCAAGCGCATATCAGCTGCTATGCAAGCGCACAACAGCTGTTGTGCGACCGGAGATACTAACTAACTCAAAAACATATACTATCTTTTCTAACAACTTATACTATGTTTTCCAACAACATATCAGTAACATTCCAACAAACAAAAAAGGGTGAATCATTTACTTATGACACACCCTCTTTGCTAAATCAGACACACAATTGATCTTATCTTATAATATTATACTCAAACTCATAATCCCCATTCTTCAGCCATTCGGGAACATCTTCCCCATTTTCCATAAGGCCTTATTCCTCCTTTTTTTAGTTCAAATTACAATTGCAAAAATACCTCCCGTCAAATTTTATAACCTAAATTCATATACCTACAAGTTGGGAATCTAGCGATAAAAACAAGAGGATTGAGAGGCTGGGAATTCTTGTTTTCTGCTCTATATTAAGAACAAGACCTATAGTTGTACGACTATAAAGTTACAGTTGTACGACTATACATGCTATGGTTGTACAACTGTAGAGTTATGGTTGTACAACTATAGGGGTTATAGTCGTACAACTATAGATTTTTCTCAACGGCATCATCTTGTCAAAAAATCACAAACACCTGATTATCAACAAGTTCTTATTTCTCTTCATATTTGCGATATTCTTAAAGAAATAATAAGCGTCTGAAAATACGAGAATCTCAGGCAAGCTAATGTAAAGAAGATTCATTCTCAATAACGCCATATCACTACATCTTCGGGGAATTCTTGCAAATTATCTACTTTACCTTCCACCCATCAATGGTTCCCGTCTTCGACGAGAAGTTGCAGCCTATCTGATAAATCTTTCTGCCATCTGCTGCATATTCCCTGGCGTAGCCCATATCCTCTATCTGCTTCAGGGCTTCTTCAGCCGAACCATCACGCTTGAATTCGAAGATGTAGATATAGTTCAGAGTCTCTACCACACAATCTACCCTACCTTCGCTTTGCTGCTTTGACCAGCGTCTGGAACCCGCTTCGCACTTCATCATTCGGGAAATCCAGGAGATAGGAATCGGTATCCATATTCCAGTCTTTAATGGTGAGATAACCGCTCTGATAAATCATAGGCAATGGTGCTTCCACATCTGCCTTGTAGTCGATAAAACTACTCGTAGGATAAAACCTGTTCACCATCTCGTTGATGTTCTCATCAAAATGAGACAATAGGCGAACAAGATAGGTTGGCGAACCGGTGCGGAACCAATAATCCGCCAGAATCTTCTTGCTCAAAGCATTCAAGATGCTGAAAGGATTATAGATATCAAGCATGTTAGGACTGAAGTGATAACCGTCAAACTTCCTCTTCAGTTTGTATTTCATTCCTTCCTCTGTGGTCTTATATCTCACAGCCATCGCTTTGATCTGTTCCTCGAAAGTGGAATACAATTCCTCTTCCGTAATACCACAAAGTGCCTCGTAATGCTCATCCATACTGATGTCGTTAGGCTGATTGAAACCGCTGAACACGCTCACTTGTGAGAACTTGGTGACACCCGTGAGCAAGACAAATTGCAGATTAGCATCGGCAGCCTTGAAGACACTATAGAAACCTTTCAAAACCTCACGATTCCAATCTTCTAACAACCGTTCTTCACCCTTTATTGATGTTTTGATTTGTGTATCAAGCACATCCAATATTGGCTTATCATACTCATCAATTAAAACCACGGCACGAAGTCCTGTTCTCTCATGAGCAGCTTTCAATACATATTCAAAACGACCTCCTAAGGAATCCCTGAAAGGACTTTTACCATATATCATCTCTTGCGATGCAACAAAGTTCTCTAATATGACCTCAAGTTCTCCAGGATTAGTGAAATTATTACCATTGAAATCGAGATGAAACACAGGATATTGCTTCCATTCCTTCTCCAACTTGTCGATGGAAAGTCCTTTAAAAAGTTCCTTCTTTCCCTCGAAATAGCATTTCAAGGTAGATACGAGCAATGACTTTCCAAATCGTCGAGGACGACTCAGAAAGTAAATTGTTCCATTATGAACCAAATCATAAACCAAGCCTGTCTTGTCCAGATAAACATAGCCATCTTCTATGATTTTCTCAAAGTCTTGTATGCCGATAGGATATTTCATATTGCTGCCTTTTTAAATTCTTTCGGCAAAGTTACAAAAAATAATGATACAAGCAAAGGAATAGCCAGAAAAAAATAGCGAGACCGAAAAAGTTCAGCTGAGAAAAAACGAAAAGGCAGCTGGTGGCATCCTTCCAATGCCAACAACTGCCTTTCCTTTATTTATCTATGCAACTACTGTTTAAATTCTCTCAAATTGAAAGAAGAACGGCTGTTAAGCGAAGTTCTTCATATTAGTTCTTGCGCCATACTCAGCGCATCCGGCAACGATCATTGCCAAAACCATACCTAATACCATCATAACTTTTATCCTTTCTCTATATTTATCTGTTATCCTAATCTTTACCTTATTTCGAATCAACTTCCTGGAAGCATCCGGAGATGCCTCTCAAGGTTTGATTACTTGCCGAGGCTAATCTTCTTGTTGACATTTACAACCTCTGCAAAAAGGGCAGCTACAACTGCCAGTGTCATTACTAATACCATCATAATAGTTATCCTTTCTTTACTTTAATTATTCGTTATCTATCTTTTCGAGTGCAAAGGTAATGCCTTTTTGTGTACGCACACAATGTTTTTGGGAAAAACTTCAAAAAAGGGCCGTTTTCTTGATTTTCATCAAATTCTGTCATAGGAAACAGGGCAAAATGACATGTATCATTCATATCTACGATGAAACACCAGGAGACAGAAGGCTCCAGCCAATGCCATCGGTACACCGATGAGCGCAGGGTAATTATATCCCAATCCCATCGCCACGGGGATTCCGCCCAAGAAGGCACCCAGGGCATTGCCCAGATTAAAGGCTGCCTGAATGCAGCAACCACCCAGCATTTCACCACCTTCGCTGTGCTTCACAATGAGAAACTGCTCTGGCGAACCTATACCGAAAAGGCAGGCACAACTGATAAACATCATCGCTGCCGATACCCAACCGATATGCGACAGAAAGAAGGTAGCCAGCAAGGCTGCGGCAGCCAGGAACTGCAGATAGCAGGTAAAGCGGCCCGGCTTGAACCTGTCTGCCAGCAAGGCACTCACCTGGTTTCCTACCACCATTCCCAGACCGGCAAGAATCATCAGCACAGAAATACTTGCCGCATGGAAACCGCCGTTCATCTGCAAAAGCGGAGAGATATAACTGAACCAGCAGAGAATACCGCCGTTGCCCAGGAAAGTAGCAGCGATGATAAGCCAGGGAGCCAGATGTCGCATAAACCGGAACTGCGCCTTCATACCCTTGTTAGGCAGAGCCTCTACATCAGGAACCCACCTGTAAATCATATAGAGCGTGATGACGCCCAACGCCACCGATATGAGAAAAGGCACTCGCCAGGAGATGGTATGACTCAGGAAGGTGCCCAGCGGAACACCAAGCAGATTGGCAAACGGCATACCGGCACACATCATCGCCACCGCCTTGGTACCCTTTCCCTCCTTCGCCATCTTCACCGCCACGATGGTAGCCGTACCGAAATAGGCACCATGAGGAAGTCCCTGGATGAAGCGGGCACAAAGCAGAAGCCCGTAACTAGGGGCTATCGTAGCGATGATGGCTCCCAGAATCACTAGTGAAGTAAGAAACAAGAGTATATTCTTGGGGCGATACTTATGCATCAATATCAGCGAGAAAGCACCGGCACATACACCCAGTGCATAGATAGAAATGAGATGACCAGCCTGAGGGATGGACACATTCATGTTGTGCGCCACATCGGTGAGAATTCCCTCAATAATAAATTCTGCGATGCCCAGGGTAAATGTGCCCAAGGCGAGTGCAAACAATCCTTTTTTCATACGTTAATTATCCTTATCTTTTTATCCTAAGTTTGTTTTCAGGGGGCAAAATTACAAAAATCTCTACACATATAAATGATAAGGGGGCAAAAACTTTGCCCTTTCAAGATTTATTAGTAATTTTGCACTCAAAAATAAAACGAAGAGGGATGAAGCGGATGCTGAATCCCTCTTTCATCATCAACAATAAGTAGAATGCCTATGCTGAATATTGCAGAATATTTTCCAATTACCGACCCTACGCTGATCTTCTTCGTAGTGCTCCTCATCATCCTCTTTGCCCCTATCATCATGGGTAAGCTCCGAATCCCCCATATCATCGGAATGGTGCTGGCGGGTATCCTCGTGGGCAAATACGGACTGAACATTCTGGAACGAGACGCATCTTTTGAGCTGTTCGGCAAGGTGGGACTCTACTACATCATGTTCCTCGCCGCCCTGGAGATGGACATGGAGGGTATGAAGAAAAACAAATCGCGGCTCATCATTTATGGTCTGCTCACCTGCTTCGTTCCTTTCTTCCTCACCTTCGGCATGAGCATCTGGCTGCTGCATTATTCCACCAGGGCATCGTTTCTGCTGAGCTGCATCATGGCTTCCAATACCCTGATTGCCTATCCTATTGTTTCCAGATATGGTCTGCAGCAGAAACCGAGCGTTACACTAAGTGTGGGTTCCAGCATGCTTTCGCTGCTGATAGCCCTCATCATGCTGGCGGGTCTCGTCGCCTCATTCTCCAGTCACGATGGTCTGCTTTTCTGGGTACTCTTCACCGCCAAGTTTGCCGCATACTGCGGAGTAATGATATTCCTGATACCGCGACTCACAAGATGGTTTCTGCGCCGGTACAGCGATTCGGTGATGCAGTTTATCTTCGTGATGGCGATGCTCTTCATGAGTGCGGCTCTCTCGCAGATGGTGGGCATCGAGGGCGTGTTCGGTGCCTTCTTCGCAGGTCTTATATTAAATAGGTATATCCCGCACGTGTCTCCGCTGATGAACCGACTGGAGTTTACGGGCAATGCGCTCTTCATCCCTTACTTTCTGATAGGTGTGGGCATGCTCATCAACGTGGGACTGCTTTTCCAGGGCAGTCATATCCTTTGGGTCATCTTCTGCATCGTGTTCTTCGGAACCTTGGGAAAAGCCATCGCAGCCTATGCCGCCTGCTTCGGATTCCGGTTGCCGCTGTCATCGGGTCACATGA
>OGJE01000514.1_pt1 | contig 14121 bp, 8 predicted proteins | sample 1571981 | NCBI WGS metagenome assembly OGJE01 (sample SAMEA2582118, study PRJEB24529) | metagenome | biome: Human gut stool | place: China | collected 2011
CGACCACCTGTTCCCAAAACAGGAGCGCTACCGGGCTGCGCTACACCCCGCTTTCTTCTCATAACGAAATTACTTCTTTGCAGTAAGCATCATTTCTGAATTGCGGGTGCAAAGGTACAACATTTTTCTTATTCCACCAAATTTTTCAGCAACTTTTTTTGTAAAAATATGCATTTATTCAGTTTTTTCCTAAAAAAAGGGCAACTTCCGAAGAAATTGCCCCTTTATACCTTATTATATATGGCGATTGATGAATTTTCAGCAACCGCATTGTTTTGCTATTACGCCTTGATGATGCCTTCCTCTACGAAAATCTTCTTCAAGATCTCAACAGCCTTCTCTACCTGCTCTCTTGTATGAGTAGCCATAAGAGCAAAACGCACCAATGTGTCCTGAGGAGCACATGCTGGTGGGATAACAGGATTGATGAACACACCTGCATCATAAGCCAGCTTGGTAACAACGAATGTCTTCTCTGCATCACGAACGTAGAGAGGAATGATAGGACTCTCAGTCTCACCAATCTCGAAACCTTCCTCACGGAAACGCTTCAAAGCATAGTTGGTAACATCCCAAAGATTCTCAAAACGCTCAGGCTCCTTCTGGATGATATGGAGAGCCTCGAGAGCTGCAGCAGTTGCAGCTGGAGTGTTGGATGCACTGAAGATGTAAGTACGGCAGTTGTGACGGAGGAAATTGATGGTATCCTTATCTGATGCGATGAAACCACCGATAGATGCCAGACTCTTAGAGAAGGTACCCATGATGAGATCTACCTCATCGGTCAGACCAAAATGATCGCAGACACCACGTCCCTGCTTACCAAACACGCCAAGGCCATGAGCCTCATCTACCATGATAGAGCAGTTGTACTTATGCTTCAGCTTCACGATCTCTGGCAAGTTAGCCAAATCGCCCTCCATAGAGAACACACCATCCACAACGATGAGCTTGATTGCATCCTCAGGAAGCTTACAGAGCACGCGCTCCAAATCTTCCATATCATTGTGCTTGTAGTGAAGCTGGGTAGCGAATGAAAGACGACGGCCATCTACGATACTGGCGTGGTCACGATCGTCACAGATGATATAGTCATTACGACCTACAACACATGCCAACACACCCTGATTTACAGAGAAACCAGTAGAGAAGCACAATGTCTCATCCTTGCCCATAAACTCAGCAAGCTCTTTTTCGAGCTGCACATGCAAATCGAGTGTACCATTGAGGAAGCGGCTACCAGCACAGCCAGAGCCGTACTTGTCGAGAGCAGCCTTAGCTGCATCGATAACTCGCTGATCATTAGTCAAACCCTGGTAAGCATTAGAACCGAACATCAGGATCTTATGACCATCGATGTCAGTTACCTCTGTCATCTGCTTACTTGTGATCTCACGGAAGTATGGATACACACCGGCTTCCATATACTTCTGAGGTACACGATAATTCTTGTATCTTTCTTGTAATTGTCCCATTATAATAGGTGTACTTTATTTCTATTTTAATTTATTTTCTAGTTTCAGGGTGCAAAGATACAAAAAAAGACTAATATAACCGCTTTTTTCCTAAGAAAGTTTACTTTTATGCTTTTTTTAGTAGATATTTCTTGCCATTTTAGGGATTTTTATTACTTTTGCAGTTTAAAAATACAATTTCTTGACTAAGATATGAAAAAAAAGATAGTTTTCATCATGAACCCGATTTCTGGAACCAGCAGCAAAGCGGCGGTTCCCAGTTTGATAGATTCTACTTTGGACAAGGAGCAGTTCGAGTACGAGATAAAAATGACTGAAAGACCAGGACACGCCTCAGAACTGGCAGCCGAAGCCAGAGACAACCACGCAGACATCGTGGTGGCTGTAGGTGGCGATGGCACTGTGAACGAGGTAGCCCGTTCCCTCGTCCATTCCGACTCAGCATTAGGCATTCTGCCTTGCGGCTCAGGAAACGGCCTGGCGCGCCACCTGCTGCTGCCAATGAACTTGAAGAAGAGCATTGAGATCATCAACGCCTGCGAAATACACGACCTAGACTACGGAGTCATCAACGAATACCCATTCTTCTGCACTTGCGGAATGGGCTTCGACGCCTTTGTCAGTATGAAGTTTGCAGAAAGCGGAAAGCGTGGACCGATCAGCTATGCAGAGAACATCCTGAGAGAAGGCTTAAAATATGAGCCTGAAACATATACTCTGGAGGATGAGACAGGAACAAAACAATATAAAGCGTTTCTCATCTCATGTGCCAACGCTTCCCAATACGGCAACAACGCCTATATTGCCCCACAGGCATCTATGAGCGACGGACTGATGGATGTAGTCATCATGGAACCGTTTGATGTCATCGAAGCTTCACAGGTTAGTTTCGACATGTTCAACAAGACCCTCGACAAAAACTCGAAGATCAAGTCTTTCCGGTGCAAGAAGCTCCACATCACCCGCAGCAAGCCAGGTGTCATCCATTATGATGGCGACCCTGTGATGACCGGCGCCGACATAGATGTGCACATGGAAGAAAAAGGCATCAAGATGATTGTAAATCCGTTTGCAGACAAGAGTGTGCGCAAGCCGAACGTCATCCAATCAGCCTTTGCCGATTTCTTCAACGACATCAATGTTGTACGCGATGACATTCACAAAGACATCCAGCGCCAAAGCAAACGAGTAGGAGCCATCAGCAAGCTCGTACAGAGAAAGCTGAACCTCTAGCCCTTACCAAATATAGAATTCTTCCGTAATTTTCGCATACCACTCTGACCGGTTCCCCTCGGAATCGGTCATTGTTTTTATAGTATTTTCCATTCCATTATACCGATGTTTTGCAAATGACAGAAGATAACGTTTCGGCTGTTTGCGCTCTACAGTCTTAACGCCACACTGCCGGATAAGATAAAAACCTAGCATACAAGCTTCCGACACAACCACCTCAAGAACCTCTGAAGGAACAATCACGGAAAAAACGCCATCATCACTCAGTAGCATTTTTGCACCCCTGAAAAGATCCCTGAAAGGCAAACTATCCGTATGGCGGGCCATCGTACGTTTACTGTCTGGATTTTTTAGACTATTCAAGAAGAAAGGAGGATTGCTTACGATTGCATCAAAAGACTCCTCAGAATGATAGTCCTGCAATCGGCAGCACTCTATTTCGACACGATCGGCAAAAGGACTTGCAGCCACATTCTCAGCAGCCTCCTCACAAGCCTCTCCGTCCATATCAATACCCAGCACCTGCGCCTCAGGGAAGCGCTGCGCCATCATCAGCGAAATGAGTCCGGTACCCGACCCGACATCCAATATGCGTTTACCGCCAGGTGCCCATGCCCCCAGCAGCACACCATCCGTTCCCACTTTCATGGCGCAACGATCCTGATGAATCTCAAATTGTTTGAATTTAAATCCAGTCATAGTTTTACTTTTAAAATAGTAACGCAAAAATCAGCATTTTATTACAGTCTTCTTGCTTATATTAATAATAATATCTAATAAAGAGGTGATTTTCGGAAAAAACGATGGGATTCTCGGCAAAAATTACTAACTTTGCACCCTATAAATATATATTCAAGAGAATATACACCCCAAAAAGTGTTTATCAAAATAGAACAGAAATTCATATACACCCCAAAAAGTGTTTATCAAATAGAATATGAACAGAAATTCGAATACACAAATCCAGATGATAGCCGACTTTGAGGGCGATGCATCCGTATTGATACAAGAAAGGGAGGCAGGAATCTATCCTACCCTCTGCACTCGCGACCTGGTGGTTTTTCCATCCGTGCTTACTCCTATCTTAATAGGCAGGGCGGAAAGCAAGGAGCTGGCAAACATGCTGGAGCAAAATCCAGAAACTGTATTCTGCATCTTTTGCCAGAAGCATGCGGACATAGACTCACCTAATCAGGAAGACTTGTACGAAACCGGAACATTTGCCAAGCTGATGAGAGTCATCAACATGCCAAACGAAGAGCACCAGAAGACCATCATCGTGCAGGGTTTAGGCCGATGCAAGCTGAAGAAGATAGTAGATAAGGATCCATTCTATCTTGCAGATGTAAAAAGTCTGCCAGAGACCTGGCCTACCGAAAAGGAAGCCAAGGATCCTATGTTCAAGGCATTGACCCAAACTTTCTTCGAGGAATCTATCAAATTCATTCAGTACAATGAGAACATTCCAAACGAGGCTGTCTATGCGATCAATGAGATTACCAATCGCTTCGTGAAATGCAACTTCATCTGCACCTCCCTGCCTTTTACGGCAGAAGACAAGATCAAGATGCTGGAACAGGAGAAGCTGTCAGAGCGACTGATAGAGGCACTCAAGGCCTTGCACAAGGAGCAGAAACTGCTCTACCTGCAAAATGAAATCAGGAACAAGACTCAGTTTGATCTCGACGAGCAGCAGAAGGAATATTACCTGAAGCAGCAGATCAAGAACATCAAGGAAGAGCTGGGCGAAGGCGAAAGCAGTCCGGAAAAGAAGGAGCTGCTCGAAAAAGCCAAGACCAAGAAATGGAACGAGGCAACCCAGAAGGTTTTCCAGAAAGAGTTAGCTAAACTCGACAACATCCATCCTCAGAGTCCAGACTACCCTATCCAGCTCAACTATCTGCAGACGCTGGTAGATTTGCCTTGGGGCGAATACACCGAGGATGACCTCAGCCTGTCTCATGCCCAGAAGATTCTCAACCAGGACCACTACGGCATGGAGAAAGTAAAGGAACGCATCCTGGAATATCTTGCCGTAAGATCCCTGAAGGGTGGAATGCAGAGTCCGATTCTCTGCCTCTATGGTCCTCCGGGAGTCGGCAAGACCAGTCTGGGCAAGAGCATTGCCAAGGCCATGAAGCGCAAATACGTAAGAATGTCTCTGGGAGGTCTGCACGACGAAGCCGAGATTCGCGGTCACCGCCGCACTTATATCGGAGCCATGCCTGGCCGCATTGTCAAGAACATCCTCAAGGCAGGCAGCAGCAACCCAGTCTTCATCCTCGATGAGATAGACAAGGTTTCAGCCAACAACCACCAGGGTGATCCAGCATCAGCCTTGCTTGAAGTACTCGACCCAGAGCAGAACAACACCTTCCACGACAATTACCTGGATGTGGATTACGATCTCTCTAAGGTTCTCTTCATCGCAACCGCCAATGACATCAGCTCAATCCCACGTCCTTTGCTCGACCGAATGGAGCTCATCGAAGTAGGCGGCTACATTACGGAGGAGAAGATAGAGATTGCCAAGCGCCACCTGATTCCGAAGGAATTGGAGAATACAGGTCTCGACAAATTCACCCCGAAGGTAAGCTTCAACAAGGCAGCCATCGAGGGCATCATCGAGCACTACACCCGAGAAAGCGGTGTGCGCCAGCTCAAGAAACAGATCAACAAGGGACTGCGCAAGATGGCCTACAAGCTCGCCTATTCCAAGGAATTGGAGAAGCCATCCATCACCGCAGCAGACCTGAAGGAGATTCTCGGCACCGCCCCATTCACCCGCGACATCTATCAGGGCAACGATTATGCAGGAGTAGTAACAGGACTTGCATGGACCTCTGTGGGCGGCGAGATTCTCTTTATCGAAACCTCGCTGAGCAAGGGAAGACAAGGCAAGCTTACCCTGACCGGTAACCTGGGAGATGTGATGAAGGAATCGGCAGTCATCGCCCTGGAATACATCAAGGCGCATATCGACCTGCTGGGCGTGGATTACCGCATCTTTGAAAACTGGAACATCCATATCCACGTACCTGAAGGAGCAACGCCAAAAGACGGTCCTTCGGCAGGTATTACCATTGCCACCAGTATCGCTTCGGCCATCACCCAGCGCAAGGTTCGCAAGAACATAGCCATGACCGGCGAGATTACCCTTCGCGGCAAGGTACTCCCAGTGGGAGGCATCAAGGAGAAGATCCTGGCAGCCAAGCGTGCCGGCATTACAGACATCGTGATCTGCAAGGAAAACAAGAAGAACATCCTCGACATTCCTGAAAAGTATCTCAAGGGCGTAGAGTTCCATTACGTAGAAGATGTAGCAGATGTCTGGGAGTTTGCCCTCACTGACGAGAAGGTAAAGCACCCTATCGACTTCACCATTCCTGAAAATGACAAAAAAGAAAAGAAATGAAATTTGAACTACAAGTAACAGATAAGGCAAGCGATGCTCGCACCGGCATCATCACCACCGACCACGGACAGATCAAGACTCCGATCTTCATGCCTGTGGGAACTGTGGGCAGCGTAAAGGGTGTACATTTCGAAGAATTGCGCCAGCAGGTAAAGGCCCAGATCATCCTGGGAAACACCTACCATCTCTACCTGCGCCCGGGACTCGAAGTCATCAAGGCGGCAGGCGGACTGCATAAGTTCAACGGCTGGGACCGTCCTATCCTCACCGACAGCGGCGGTTTCCAGGTATTCTCGCTTACCGGAATCCGCAAGCTCAGAGAAGAGGGCTGCGAGTTCCGTTCCCACATCGATGGCAGCAAGCATTTCTTCACACCAGAGAACGTGATGGATACAGAACGCATCATCGGTGCCGACATCATGATGGCTTTCGATGAGTGCCCTCCCGGACAGAGCGACTTTATGTATGCGAAGAAGAGTCTGGAGATGACCCAGCGCTGGCTCGACCGCTGCATCAAGCGCTTCGACGAGACAGAACCTCTCTACGGTTATCAGCAGAGCCTCTTCCCTATCGTCCAGGGTTGTACTTTCCCAGAGCTGCGCCGCGAAGCAGCCAAGTACATTGCCGACAAGGGAGCCGACGGAAATGCCATCGGCGGTCTTGCCGTAGGCGAGCCTACCGAGGTGATGTACGAGATGATCGAGGTGGTGAATGAGATTCTTCCAAAGGACAAGCCTCGCTATCTGATGGGCGTAGGAACTCCCCAGAACCTGCTCGAGGCCATCGAGCGCGGTGTTGATATGTTCGACTGCGTAATGCCAACCCGCAACGGCCGCAATGCGATGCTCTTTACCTATAATGGTACGATGAACATGCGCAACAAGAAGTGGGAGATGGATTTCAGTCCAGTGGATCCAGACGGCTGCGACATCGACCAGATTACCACCAAGGCCTACCTGCACCATCTCTTCAAGGCCCAGGAGCTCCTTGCCATGCAGATTGCCAGCATCCACAACCTGTCGTTCTATCTCCGTCTCGTTACAGATGCACGCCACCATATCGAGCAGGGCGACTTCGTAGAGTGGAAACGCTCTATCATCGATCAGCTCGGCCGACGAATCTAGCTTGAGCGTTGAGCATTGAACTTTATAGGATGCTCCTATACATATTTTACATTAAATGATGAAAGATTATAAATACATCAGAAAACATCGCAGACTGCTCAAGATGAGCAGAGCCTTCGAATCTCGCTTCGGCTGGCTCATTGCCATCCTGCAGCGCATAGCCCGCATTCTAGGCTGGATCGGGCACAAGCTGCGATTCCTCAGGGTGCTCAGGTATCTCAACCCACTGAGATACATCAAGCGGTTAGACTGGTACATTATCAAGAAGTTCGTAGGCTACTACTTCTTCTCGATTGCACTGATCATCTCCATCTCCATCGTGTTCGACTTCAATGAGAACCTGGCGAAGTTCACGGAGTATCATGCACCAGCCAAGGCCATCATCTTCGATTATTATGCCAACTTCATCCCTTACTTCGCCAACCTCTTCAGTGCGTTGTTCGTGTTTGTGGCGGTCATCCTCTTCACGTCGAAGCTGGCAGGCAACTCTGAAATCATCGCCATTCTGGCATCAGGTGTTTCCTTCAAGCGACTCCTTCGTCCTTACCTCATCACCTGCATCATGCTCTCAGCCTTGAGCTATGCACTCTCTGCCTACGTGATTCCTCACGGCACGGTAGTACGCCAGAACTTTGAGACGATGTACAAGAACAAGAAGAAGAATACTTCTGCCGAAAACGTACAGCTACAGGTAGATAAGGGCGTAATTGCCTATATGCAGCACTACGACAACAACTCGAAGCGAGGTTACGGATTCTGTCTCGACAAGTTCCAGGACAAGAAACTCGTAAGCCACCTTACGGCGATGGAGATTCAGTATGATACAATCTCCGACAGCAAATACCACTGGAAGCTGAGCAACTGGAAGGTGCGCCAGCTGAAAGGTATGAAGGAACACATCACCAGCGGAGCACAGAAGGATACGCTGATTACGATGGAGCCTACCGACCTGGTTTATTCCAAGGGTCAGCAGGAAACCTTCACCAGTCCGGAACTGAAGGAGTATATTTCCAAGCAGATCAACCGCGGTTCGGGCAATGTGGTGCAGTATCAGGTAGAATACCACAAGCGCATCGCCGCCTCGTTTGCCTCCTTCATCCTCACCATCATCGGTGTTTCGCTTTCATCGCGCAAGCGAAAGGGAGGTATGGGCCTATCCTTGGGAATCGGTCTTGCACTGAGCTTCGGCTACATCATGCTGCAAACCGTATCGGCAACCTTTGCCATCCAGGCAAACTTCCCTCCGGCACTTGCCGCTTGGTTGCCGAACATCATCTTCGCCTTCGTTGCCTACTTCTGCTACCGCAAGGCACCAAGGTAATTAAACATTGAAACAAAGAACCTTGACCATTGAATCGGATGAAGCTCAATCCGGCTCAATGGTCAACAAAAGAAAGGAAAAGAATGTATTTCGACGAATTAGATTTGAATGACAACGTGCTCGACGCATTATACGACATGCGCTTCGACACTTGCACCCCTGTACAGGAAAAATGTATCCCTGAGATATTGGAAGGTCACGACGTATTGGGCGTGGCACAGACCGGAACGGGTAAGACAGCAGCCTATCTGCTCCCAGTATTGAGCAAACTTGATGATGGCGGCTATCCGAAAGACGCCATCAACTGCGTCATCATGTCGCCAACCCGCGAGTTAGCCCAGCAGATAGACCAGGCCATGCAGGGCTTCGGCTACTACCTGCAGGTTGTGAGCAGCGTGGCTGTTTATGGCGGCAACGACGGCAACCGCTACGATCAGGAGCTGAAGAGCCTCCGCATGGGTGCTGATGTCGTGATTGCTACTCCAGGTCGCCTCATCACCCACATTTCCCTGGGTAATGTAGATTTGAGCAAGGTAAGCTTCTTCATTCTCGATGAGGCCGACCGCATGCTCGACATGGGCTTCTCAGAAGACATCAATACCATCGCTTCCAAGTTGCCAAAGACCTGCCAGACCATCATGTTCTCTGCCACCATGCCTGAGAAAATTGAGGAACTTGCCAAGGCCCTGCTCAAGGATCCTGTAGAGATCAAGCTTGCCGTAAGCAAGCCTGCCGAGAAGATTAAGCAGGAGGCTTACGTTTGTTACGAGACCCAGAAGATGACCATCATCAAAGATATCTTCAAGGCTGGCGATATGAAGCGCGTCATCGTGTTCAGCGGCAGCAAGATGAAGGTGAAGCAGCTGGCTGCTGCCCTTCAGCAGATTGGCATCAACTGCGGTGCAATGCACTCCGACCTGGAGCAGGCAGAACGCGATGATGTGATGTTCAAGTTCAAGAGCGGTCAGTTCGACGTACTGGTTGCTACGGATATCGTGGCTCGTGGAATCGATATTGATGATATCGAGATGGTCATCAATTATGACGTTCCTCACGATACTGAGGATTATGTTCACCGCATCGGCCGTACAGCCCGTGCCAACCGCGATGGTAGAGCCATCACCTTCGTCAACGAGGAAGACCAGTACTGGTTCCAGCAGATTGAGAAGTTCCTGGAGAAGGTGGTAGAGAAGATGCCTCTGCCGGAAGATTGCGGCGAAGGCCCTGAATACATCAAGCTCAACAAGCCTTCAAAACGCAACAATGGTCGTAAGGGCAAGGGCGGAAAGCAGGGCGGAAACAACCGCAACGGCAACCGCGGCGGCAACAATAACAGCAACGGCGAGGGCGAGGGCAAGACCAAGACCAGCGCCAAGAGCCGCAGACAGAAAGACCGCGACCAGACTTCACACAAGCGCAAGCCAAACAAGCCAAACGAGCGTCAGGAAAAGACTCCTCAGAACAATGGCGAGAATGGCGCACAGAAGAATCACGAGAACGGCGAGCAGAAGAATCGCGAGTTCAAGAACAATGAACAGAGAAACGCTGAGCAGCGCAACGGCGAGCAGAAGAATCGCAATAACAACAAGCGCCGCAACAACAATAAGCAGCGCAACAACGAGAACGGCAACCAGCGCCCGGGCAATGAGAACAATGTTCGTCCAGGCAGCAATGGCCGAGGCAGAGGTGTAGCCCAGAAGAAGCAGGGTGGCGCTCAGCAGAACCAGCAGAAGCGACAGGGCACAGCTCCTCAGAACCAGCAGAAAAAGGGAACTGAGAATTCAGGTCCTCGCAAGTACGCTCCTGTTGTCAATCCACAGAAGAACGATAATCCTGTGAAGAAATTCATCAAGCGTATCTTCGGATTCGGCAAGTAATCTCAAGAGAGAATAATCTCAAGAGAGAGAGTAATCTCCCGAAATGACGTATTCCTGCTTCCAGGCAGGCTTATACATTATTATATATATGAGAAGCCCGATAAGAGAGTTGGACTATCCCAACCTTTTGTCGGGCTTCTCTTTTTTAAACGAACCTGAAAACACGGCTAAAATGGACAGAAATAAAAGACTCCCAGTCACTCCGCTGATGTTCTTCAGCCTCATACTATCACTCAGCATCATCACAGCCAGATACAGCTATGATTACTTCTCCACGCGCTATTGGCTCATTGCAGCCATCATTGCCATAGCCTTAGCCGGCTGCTGCTATGTACTCAATGAAAACCGTCAGCTTTTCCGGCTCTTCTTCAGAAAAATCAAGCAGCTGGTCCTTCTTCAGAGCCTCCTTCTGTCGCTCTGCCTGTTCTGTCTGGGCGGTTTCATCACCTCCCATCATATCGATAAGACGAAAGCGCCTGGCAGCATCATGACCTACCAGTCACTCTCCCCCATCGACCGCACCATCCTGGCAAGCCGTTCCTTCCGCCAGCAGCTGGAACAGCAGCTGCATACTTATCATATCGACGGACAGGATTTCGCCGTGATTTCTGCGATGGCGATGGGCGACAAGGGTTCACTCGACCGGGAAACCAAGGAGAGCTTTTCCATCTCCGGCACAAGTCATATACTGGCAGTTAGCGGCTTGCACATAGGCATTATCTTCCAGCTCTTCGTGATTCTTCTGGGCGGAAAGCGCCGTTCCAGACCCACCATTGCCCTGTCCCTCGTTGCCGTATGGGCGTATGTCGTCTTTATCGGCTTTCCCCCTAGTGCCGTCAGATCAGCCTCCATGCTCAGCATCTACAGTTTCTGCCTGCTAGCCCTGCGCCCCGACCTTTCGCTCAACACCCTGGCGCTAGCCTATGTCATCATGCTGTTTCTGAATCCCTTCCATCTTTTCGACATCAGCTTCCAGATGTCCTTTCTCGCCGTGGCTTCCATCCTCATATTCTATCCTCCACTCTTCGGCCTGCTCAAATCCCACGGCAAGATCATCCGTTGCCTCTGGGGATTATTCAGCGTATCCCTGGCGGCACAGATAGGTACGCTTCCGCTCATCATCTATTATTTCGGCAGAATATCCTGCTACTCCCTGCTCACCAGCTTCATCGCCATCCCGGCAGCCACCCTCATCCTCTATCTTTGTGCCCTGCTCCTGCTGCTTTCTCCCCTTACCTACATTTCCAGCCTTGCCTCCGTCGGCATCTGGCTGATGCAACATGTAGCAGCAGTACTTGCCAGCATTACCCAAGCCACCCATACCGCCTTCCGGCTTACCAGTCTGTTGCCGGGTGCCAGCATAGAGCATCTTCATCTGTCACTCCTTCAGTTGATGCTTCTCTATCTGGCAGTCGTATCCGGCTACCTGTTCCTTGCCAAATGGAACCAGATAAGGGAAAAAATCTACAAGATTCGCCATTCTCATGCATTACCTTTCTAATCATTTGCCCATCACAAAAATAATGCGTATCTTTGCAGTATGAATTACGATAGAATCAAACAGCAGGCAGGGCATCTTCCTGCATTCCAGATAGCCGACGCCATCAACAGCACCCTGAAGGAGTCGGCAAACCTTGTTGTTACCGCTCCGCCGGGAGCAGGAAAATCCACCATACTCCCACTCACCCTCCTCGGAGCCACCCCACAGGGAAAGATTCTGATGCTGGAACCACGCCGCCTTGCTGCCCGTCAGATAGCTGAACGAATGGCAAGCATCTTGGGCGAACCCGTGGGCAAGACCGTGGGTTACCGGGTACGCTTCGAGAACAAGGTTTCTTCAGAAACCCGCATCGAGGTGCTCACCGAGGGAATCCTTACCCGGATGCTCATCCACGATGCCACGCTCGAAGGAGTGAGCGCCGTCATCTTCGATGAGTTTCACGAGCGAAGCATCAACTCCGACCTGGCGCTTGCCCTCACCCGACAGGCACAGAAAATCATCCGACTAGATTTGAAGATCATCATCATGTCGGCAACCATCGATGCTACTGCCATCTGCGAGACTCTTCAGGCACCATTGATAGAGAGCGAAGGACGGATGTTCCCCGTAGAGACCATTTATTCTGAGACCGACATTGCGCGATACGATATATATAAAGAGGTAGCGGCTACCATCCTCAAGGCAGCCAATAAGCACGAGGGCGATATTCTGGCTTTCCTTCCGGGACAGTCGGAGATTCTGAAATGCAAGGAGATTTTGGACTCTTCCAAGCTTTCCGTTCATCAGGTTTATCCGCTCTACGGCAACCTTCCACCAGAGAAGCAGCACCTCGCCATCGCCCCATCCCGTGAGGGAGAAAGAAAGATCGTGCTCGCCACACCTATCGCAGAAACCTCGCTTACCATCGAAGGCGTGAGGATCGTGGTGGATTCCGGACTTTGCAGAAAACTGGTTTACAACGCCCGCACGGGATTGAGCCACCTGGAAACCGTAACCATCAGCAAGGACATGGCAACCCAGCGAAGAGGACGAGCCGGACGAGTGGCTGAAGGAATCTGCTACCGGTTGTGGACTCAGACCTCGGAACATCTGATGGAAGACCAGCGCCGACCGGAAATAGAAGAAGCCGATCTTACGTCGATGGTACTCGACATTGCAGCCTTTGGTGAGAACAATCCCCAGTCGCTGCTCTGGCTTACTCCACCATCAAGCAGTAACCTACTCAATGCCAATGAATTGCTTCTTTCTCTTGAAGCGATAGAACCGGATGGCAACATCACCCCATTGGGCAGGAAGATGGCAACATTGCCTTGTCATCCGCGCATCGCCAAGATGATGATGAGCTCAGAAACTTCTGCACTCAAAGCTCTAGCCTGCGACGTTGCCGCCCTGCTGGAAGAGAAAGACCCGATGAGCGACGCAGAGGATTCGGATATGGCGCTGCGCCTCTCCATCCTCCGCTCCCAGCGAAAGAAAAACAGTCTGGGCAGATGGGCTCGCATCGCCCAGATAGCCCAGGAATACCGAAGGATGCTCAAGGTAAAGGAAGACAATGAGCCGGTGGATGCAGAAGAAGTGGGCAGGCTGATAGCCCTAGCCTATCCTGAGCGCATCGCCATGGCAATCGATAATATCGGACATTTCAGAATGTCGAACGGCAAGACAATCTTCATCGATTCAAGCGATGCAATGTCGGCGCAGCAATGGCTCGCCATCGCCTCGCTCAATGTATCTGCCCAGCCGTCGGGCACGAATGCTTCCACCCCACTTCCATCTTCAGGAAAGGCAGGCAGGGTGTTTCTCTCGGCTCCCGTTAACATCAACGACCTCCCTACCCACGAGTTCGACAACATCTCGTGGGACAGTAAGGCGGGAATGATCAGGATGCAGAGAGAGCGACGCATCGGAACCATGGTGGTAGATAGCAAACCGCTCCAGGATGCCGACAAACAGCAGATTATCCATATCCTCTGCATCGCCATCCAGAAGGAAGGACTCAGTATGCTGGATTGGAACGAAGACGTTCAGCGGTTGCAGCGGAGAGTGGCGAAGGTAAGAGAGTGGCACCCGGAAATGGAGTTGCCCGATTGGTCCACCGCGCACCTGATGGAGACAGCCGCCGAATGGTTGCCCTTCTATCTGGACCAGGGCGGAAAGCTCAAGACGAGCACCGCC